>Ga0187894_10000620_pt1 | contig 47711 bp, 44 predicted proteins | sample GBC1701081metaG_FD_136650 | JGI IMG/M metagenome (GOLD analysis project Ga0187894, IMG submission 136650) | White microbial mat communities from a lava cave in the Kipuka Kanohina Cave System on the Island of Hawaii, USA - GBC170108-1 metaG ... | reverse complement strand
GGCTTGCGCCGCTCCAGGAAAGCCGTGAGTCCTTCGCGCGCTTCCGCACCCGCGCGCACGCGGGCGATCCATCGCGACGTGTCGGTGATCATGGATTCATCGACTGCGGAGCTGCGGCCCGTCACGCGGTGCAGGAGCCGCTTGATCTCGGCCTGCGCCAGCGGGCCGCCGGCGAGCAGCGCGTCGAAGATCCCCGCAGCCACGTCCTGCAGCGAAGATTCATCCACGGCTTCGTGGACCAGCCCGATCCGCATCGCAGCGACGGCGTCCATCGCTTCACCGGTCAGGCACCAGCGCCGGGCCTCTCGCAGTCCGATAGCGCGGATCACGTAAGGCGAGATCATCGCGGGAACGAGTCCGAGCCGGACTTCGGACAGCGCAAATCGCGCGCTCGAGGTGCACAGCGCGATATCGCAGGCGGCGACGAGGCCGACCGCGCCGCCGTAGGCAGCGCCAGCCACGACCGCGACGGTCGGCTGCGGCTGGCGCTCGAGGATTTCGAGCATCTTCGCGAAGCGCAGCGAATCGGCCTCGTTCTGCGCAGTCGAAGCGGCGCCGGCGGCGCGCATCTCGCCGATGTCGGCACCGGCACAGAAGACATTGCCGGCGCCGGTCAGGACGACCACGCGCACGGTGGGGTCCTCGGCGAGCGTGCCCAGCGCGGTCGTGATCTCGCCGACCAGCGCCGCCGACAGGGCGTTCTTCGCTTCCGGCCGGTCCAGGGTCAGGGTGACGATGCCGCGTGCATCGCGCGTGGTGCGCAACATCGTCGTCACATCCGGAAAATGCCGTAGGACTCGGGGGCCGGCGGCGCGCCGCCGGCCACGACTTCGAGTGCGAGGCCGAGCACGCGGCGCGTGTCGAGCGGGTCGATCACGCCATCGTCCCAGAGCCGCGCCGTCGCGTAGTAGGGATTTCCCTGGCGCTCGTACTGTTCGCGGATGCCTGCCATGAACGCCTGCTGTTCGGCGTCCGGCCAGCTGCCGCCCTTCGCCTCGATCCCGTCGCGGCGCACGGTCGCGAGCACGCTTGCGGCCTGCTCGCCGCCCATGACCGAAATGCGGGCGTTCGGCCAGGTCCACAGGAAACGCCCGCCGTAGGCGCGCCCGCACATCGCGTAGTTGCCGGCGCCGAAGGAACCGCCGATGACGACGGTCAGCTTCGGCACGGTCGAGCAGGCGACCGCTGTGACCATCTTCGCGCCGTCGCGCGCGATGCCGCCGGCTTCGTAGCGGCGGCCGACCATGAAGCCGGTGATGTTCTGCAGGAACAGGAGCGGCGTCTTGCGGCGGTTGGCGAGTTGCACGAAGTGCGCGCCTTTCTGCGCCGACTCCGAGAACAGGATGCCGTTGTTGGCGAGGATCGCGACCGGGAAGCCCCACAGTCGCGCGAAACCGCAGACCAGGGTCTTGCCATACAGCGCCTTGAACTCGTGGAACTCGGATCCGTCGACCAGCCGGGCGATCACCTCGCGCACGTCGTAAGGCTGGCGCAGGTCGCGCGGCACGATGCCGTAGAGCTCCTCCGGCGCGTGCGCGGGCGGCGCGGCCTCCTGCCTGCCGAGCCAGTCCGGCGGCCGGCAGTTGAGGCTCGCGACTGCTTCGCGCGCCATCGCGAGTGCGTGCGCGTCGTTGTCCGCGAGGTGATCCACGACGCCCGACGTGCGCGCGTGCACGTCGCCGCCGCCGAGCGTCTCGGCGTCGACGACCTCGCCGGTCGCTGCTTTGACGAGCGGGGGTCCGCCGAGGAATATCGTCCCTTGCTTGCGCACGATGATCGATTCGTCGCACATGGCCGGCACGTACGCACCGCCGGCAGTGCAGGAGCCCATGACGACCGCGAGCTGCGGGATACCGGCAGCCGAGAGGCGGGCCTGGTTGTAGAAGATGCGGCCGAAATGCTCGCGGTCGGGGAACACCTCGTCCTGGAGCGGCAGGAACGCGCCGCCCGAGTCCACGAGGTAGATGCAGGGGAGGCGGTTCTCGAGGGCAATTTCCTGCGCGCGCAGGTGCTTCCGGACCGTCATCGGGTAGTAGGTTCCGCCCTTGACGGTCGCGTCATTTGCGACCACGAGCACCTCGCCGCCGTGGATGCGGCCGATCCCGGCCACCAGGCCGGCCGACGGCGCGTCGTCGCCGTACATCCCGCCCGCGGCGAGCGGCGAGAATTCAAGGAACGGGCTGCCCGGGTCCAGCAGCGCCTCGATGCGTTCGCGCGGCAGGAGTTTTCCGCGCGCCACGTGCTTTGCGCGTGCATCGAAGCCGCCGCCTGCGGCGGCCCGCGCCTGGCGATCGCGGAGATCCGCGGCGAGCGCGGCCATGTGTGCCGCGTTGTCGCGGAATTCCGCGCCGCCCGTGTCGACGCGCGAGGCGATGCGGGTCATGGCGCCGTGGCCCGGAGCAATTCGCGGCCGATCAGCATGCGGCGAATCTCGTTCGTGCCGGCGCCGATTTCGTACAGCTTGGCGTCGCGCAGGATGCGCCCGGCCGGGTACTCGTTGATGTAGCCATTGCCGCCGAGCACCTGGATCGCCTCGAGTCCGGCGCGTGTCGCGTTTTCCGATGCGACCAGGAGGCAGGCGGCGGCGTCGTAGCGCGTCGTGCGCCCCGCGTCGCAGGCCCGCGCAACCGCGTAGGCGTAAGCGCGCGAGGCATTGCAGGCCGCGTAGAGGTCGGCGAGCTTGGCCTGCATGATCTGGAAGCTGCCAATCGGCCGGCCAAACTGCTCACGGTCGTGCAGGTACGGGACGATCAGGTCGAGCGCGGCGCGCATGAGTCCGAGCGGTCCTCCCGTCAGCACCAGGCGCTCGTAGTCGAGCCCCGACATCAGGATCTCCACGCCGCCGCCGGCCCGGCCCAGGAGGTTTGCTTCCGGGACCAGGCAATCCTCGAACACGAGCTCGGAGGTGTCGGACCCGCGCATGCCGAACTTGTCGAGTTTCTGAGCCGCGCGGTAGCCCTTCATGCCGCGCTCAACGATGAACGCGGTGATGCCCTTTGCGCCGCTCCCGGGCTCGATGGTGGCATAAATGACGGCCGTGTCGGCCTCCGGCCCGTTCGTGATCCACATCTTCGATCCATTGAGCAGCCAGCCGCCGCCCTGGCGCACGGCGCGTGTGCGCATCGAGACGACATCGGAGCCCGAGCCGGGCTCGCTCATCGCGAGCGCCCCGACGTCTTCGCCGGAGACGAGACGGGGCAGGTAGCGGCGCTTCTGCGCGTCGCTGCCGAAGCGCCGCAGCTGGTTCACGCAAAGGTTCGAGTGCGCGCCATAGGAGAGGCCGATCGAGCCGGAAACGCGGCTGATTTCCTCCATGGCGACGATGTGCTCGAGGTAGCCGAACCCGAGGCCGCCGAAGTCCTCCGGCACCGTCATGCCGAGCAAGCCCATTTCCCCCATTTCCGGCCAGAGCTCGCGCGGGAAGCGGTTGCTACGATCGATCTCGTCCGCCTGCGGCGCAATGCGCCGCACTGCGAACTCGCGGACGGCTTGGCGCAGCTCCTCGACCCGTGCAGGCAGGTCGAAATCGAATTCGGTCAGGGGCATGGAAATCTCTGCCCGGCGGGCCTTGGCTTGATTCCCACATCATATTGTCCGACAATCAGACACACAAGTGCTTCGAGACTGAACCTATGCGAGCCACGTTCGATCCCGTCGCCTACGCCCCAGCCTATCTGCGGGTGTCGGAGGCGATTCGCGCCCGGATCCTGCGCCGCGAGCTCCCCGAGGGAGAGGTCCTCCCGACCGAGACGGAGCTCGCCCGGCAGTTCGAAGTAAATCGCTCGACCGTGCGGGAGGCGCTGCGCAAGCTCGAGAGCGCCGGTCTCCTGGGTCGCCGACGGGGCGGCAAGCGGCTATTCGTGACGCGGCCGACGCGCGAAGCAGTCGGCGGTGGGCTGTCGCAGGCGTTCGCCTTGCACCGGGCGCGGGTGGTCGACGTCTGGGAGGCGCTGCAGGCCGTGCAGCCCGGCATTGCAGCCGCCGCCGCCGAGCGGCGCTCCGAGGCTGTGCTCGCCAAGCTTGCAGGTTGCGCGAGCCGATTTGCGGCGCGCGCCGGCGAGCGCGAGGCGGCGGTCGGGGACGTCGCCGATTTCTTCGACGCCCTGGCCGAAGCAGGCGCCAATCCGGTCTTTCAACTGTTGAACGAGCCGCTGCTGCGCCTGCTGAAGCCGGGACTTGCGGTCATCATCGACCGCGTGCCACAGGCGCGTGCGCGTATCGAGTCCGCGCAACTGGCGATCCTTTCGGCCGTGCGGGCGCGCGACGCAAAGGGTGCCGCCGAGTGGATGGCGCGCCACGTGCGCGACTTCCGCCGCGGCTACGAGGTCGCCGGGATCGACCTCGCTACGGAAGTCGGGGAGCCGGTTGGAACACCCAAGGTCAGCTGAGCTCGACAGCGACCGCTGTCGCTTCGCCGCCGCCAATACAGAGTGCGGCGAGCCCGCGCTTCTTGCCGTGGCGCCTGAGGGCGTGGATCAGCGTCGCCAGGATGCGCGCGCCGGTCGCGCCGACCGGGTGGCCAAGGGCGCAGGCCCCGCCATGCACGTTGACCTTCTCGTGCGGAATGCCGATATCCTTCATCGCCGCCAGCGTGACGACCGCGAAGGCCTCGTTCACCTCGTAGAGGTCGACATCGGCGGCTTTCCATCCTGCGCGCTTGAGCGCAGTCTCGATCGCACCGACCGGCGCGATCGTGAACCACTCCGGCTCCCGTGCATGGCTCGCGTGCGCAACGATGCGGGCGATGGGCTTGAGTCCGGCTTGCTGCGCGGCGCCCGCCCGGGCAAGCAGGAGCGCCGCGGCGCCGTCGGAGATCGAGGAAGAACTCGCCGCGGTGACCGTGCCGTCCTTGCCAAAGGCCGGCTTGAGGGTCGGGATCTTGTCCACGGAGACGGTGAACGGGGTTTCGTCGCGATCGATGCGGCGTTCGCCCTTGCGGTCCTTGACCGTGACCGCGCAGATTTCGTCGGCAAACGCACCCGACTCCACGGCGGAAAGCGCGCGCCGCACCGATTCGGCCGCGAACGCGTCCTGCTCGGCTCGCGTGAAGGCGTAGCGCGCCGCGGTCGCGTCGGCGAAGCAGCCCATCAGCTTGCCGTCCCAGGGGCTCTGCAAGCCGTCGTAGAACATGTGGTCGAGGATCTCGCCGTTGCCCATGCGATAGCCGGCGCGTGCCTTGGGCAGCAAGTAGGGCGCGTTGGTCATCGATTCCAGCCCACCGGCCAGTACGAAATCGGCGCTGCCGGCAATGATGTGGTCGGCACCGTACATGACGGCGCGCATCCCGGAGCCGCACATCTTGTTGACTGTCGTTGCCGGGACCGAGCGCGGCACGCCCGCGGCGATGGCAGCCTGACGCGCGGGCGCTTGGCCCTGTCCGGCGGGCAGCACACAGCCCATGACGACCTCGTTGACGAGCGCGGGATCCGCGCCGGCGCTCTGCAGAGCCCCACCGATGGCGGCGGCACCGAGCGCATGGCCTGGCACATTGGCGAACATGCCGAGCATCGCCCCGATGGGCGTGCGGCGGGCACTCAGGATGACGACGGGGTCGTGGGCCATGGCATCTGTCCTGGTCGGGGAGGTGGGGGTTATTTTGCCGTGCAAAAGACCCGCTGTCGCCCCTTTGCGGGCAGGGACCGATCAGCCGGCCGCCGCCCGCTGCCACTGCGCGACCATCGGGTCGAGCCGCTTGCGCAGTTCCGCGAAGTGCAGCGGCTTGTACAGCACGGTCACGCCGGCCGGCAGCCCGCCGCGCTCGGCGATCGTGTGCTCGGTCAGGGCGGTCACGACGATGATCTCGAGCTCGCCGATGGCGCCCGACGCCTTGAGCGCGCGCAGCATCTCGAAGCCGTCGATGCCCGGCATGCGCAGGTCAGTGATCAGGAGGTCCGGCTGCGAGGCTCCGATCTGGAGCAGGGCGTCGAAACCGCTTGGCACACTCGTGAGGTGGATGGGCAGGGCCCAGGAGCGCAGGTGCAGTTCGAACAGCTGGCGAAAATCCGGTTCGTCCTCGACGACAAGCACCTGGAAGTTGCCGCCGGGCACGCGCCGTGCGCTGATGCCGGTACGTCGCTTCAGGAGCTCGTCGATCGACGAGGTGAGGATGCGGCGGTGGCCGCCCGGCGTCTTCCAGGCTCGCAGCAGGCCCGCCTCGGACCAAAGCTGCACGGTGCGCAGCGAAACGCCCAGCCGATCCGCGGCATCCCGCGTCGAGCAGACTTCCTGTCCGGCATCCACCCAGCATTACTCCCATGTTCGCCCTGGACTCCCGGAATGACAGCATCGCCGGCCACGGAATGCAACGCTAAACTGCCGTATCGACGCGCGGGAGATTCCCGTTGAGCAGCCCGGCCGAGCGCATTGACAAGGCAACCGCCGACGCCCGCGGCCCGCTCCGCTTCGTGAGTGCGGCGTCGCTGTTCGACGGCCACGACGCCGCGATCAACATCATCCGCCGGATCCTGCAGGCGCATGGCGCAGAAGTCGTTCACCTCGGCCACAACCGCAGCGTCGCCGACATCGTCCGGGCCGCCATACAGGAAGACGCCGACGGCATCGCCGTCAGCAGTTACCAGGGCGGGCACAACGAGTATTTCCGCTACATGGTGGACCGGCTGAAGGCGGAGGGCGCCCCGCACATCCGCGTCGTGGTCGGCGGCGGCGGGACGATCGCCCCGCGCGAGGTGGAAGAGCTCGAGGCCTACGGTATCGAAAAGATCTACACGCCCGACGACGGGCTAAGGCTCGGGCTCGACGGCATGATCGAGGACGTGTTCCGGCGCGTACGCGCCTCGCCGCGCCCCCTGTTCGACGGCAACAGCGTCTCCGCCGACGACCCGGTCGGACTCGCAAGGGCGATCACGCTGCTTGAGCAGGGGGACGAGTCTGCCGTTGCGCGGCTCCGGAACGCCGCGGCCCAGACGCTCAACCGGCCGCCCGTCATCGGGATAACCGGGACCGGCGGGGCCGGCAAGTCCTCGCTCACCGACGAGATCCTGAGTCGCGTGGTGCGATTCTTCCCGGACCGCCGCGTCGCCATCGTCGCCATGGACCCGACGCGCCGGCGCTCCGGCGGGGCGCTGCTGGGCGACCGCATCCGCATGAACGCGCTCGCGAACGAGAAGCTCTTCATGCGTTCGCTGGCGACGCGCCGGCAGAACCTCGCGACCTCCGCTGTGCTCGCGGACACCGTCCGGCTCCTGAAGTCGGCGGGCTTCGACCTGGTCGTCGTCGAGACTGCGGGCATCGGCCAGAGCGACACCGAGATCGTGGACCTCGTCGACCTGTCCCTGTATGTCATGACGGCCGACTTCGGCGCCGCCAGCCAGCTCGAGAAGATCGACATGCTCGACTTCGCCGACTTCATCGTCCTCAACAAGTTCGAGAAGCGCGGTGCCGAGGATGCGCTCCGCGACGTGCGCAAGCAGGTGGCGCGAAACCGCAAGCTGTTCCGCACGGTGCCGGAAGCGCTGCCGGTTTTCCCGACCATCGCGAGCCAGTTCAACGACGCCGGCGTCAATGCGCTGTTCGCAGCCCTGTGCGCGCGGCTGCATGAGCAATGGGGCCGCCTGCGGCACTGGCAGCCCGAGGGCCTCGGGCCGGCGGGGTTGCCGGCCCGCCAGGCGATCATCCCGGGCGCGCGCGTGCGCTACCTCGCGGAGATCGCGGCAGGAGGTCGTGCGGCCCATCTGGAGGCGCTCGCAAGGTCCGCTGCTGCCGGCCGCGCCCACGGCTTGTTCCGTGCGTTGGAGGCGCTCGGCGAGGCCGGACTGCCGACGCCGCTCGAGCGCTTTTCCGGGGCTGCACTGGCGGCGGGCGACGCCACGCAGCAACAGCTGCGCCGCGCCTACAACGCGGCGCTCGACGAGGTCGGGACGGAAGGCATCGCGCTGCTGCGGGAGTGGCCCGCACGCCGCGCGGCCGCCGCGGCCGACGAATACGGCTACCGCGTGCGCGACCGCGTGGTGCGCGGGCCGAACTACACGGAGTCGCTCTCGCACCTGCGGCTGCCGAAGATTGCGACACCGGCGCACGAGGACTGGGGCGCGCAGCTGGCCTTCCTGCTGACCGAGAACCTGCCCGGTTCCTATCCGTTCACGGGCGGCATCTATCCCTACCGGCGCGAGGACGAGGACCCGACCCGCATGTTTGCGGGAGAAGGAATGCCGGAGCGCACCAATCGCCGTTTCCATTACCTCGCGCGCGGGCACCAGGCGACGCGTCTTTCGACCGCGTTCGACTCGACCACGCTCTACGGCGAGGACCCGGACGAGCGGCCGGACATCTACGGGCGCATCGGCAATTCGGGCGTGTCGATTGCGACGCTCGATGACATGAAGCGACTGTATTCAGGATTCGACCTGTGTGCTCCGTCGACCTCGGTATCCATGACGATCAACGGCCCGGCGCCGATGATCCTCGCGATGTTCATGAACACCGCGGTGGACCAGCAGGTGGAGCAGTGGCTGCGCGCGAACGGGCAATGGGAGTCGGCGCAGGCGAAGATCGCCAGTCTGTTCGCGGGCCGTGAGCGGCCGTGCTACCGCGGCGAGCTGCCGGTGGGCCACGACGGAACCGGCCTCGGGCTGCTGGGCGTCAGCGGCGACCAGCTGGTGGATGCCGAGACCTACGCCCGGATCCGCGCCGATGCCCTCGCGCGCGTGCGCGGCACCGTGCAGGCCGACATCCTGAAGGAGGACCAGGCGCAGAACACCTGCATTTTCTCGACCGAGTTCGCGCTCAGGATGATGGGCGACGTCCAGCAGTTCTTCACCGCGAACGCGGTGCGCAACTTCTACTCGGTCTCGATCTCGGGCTACCACATCGCGGAGGCCGGGGCGAACCCCGTCTCGCAGCTCGCGTTCACGCTCGCGAACGGCTTCACGATCGTCGAGTACTATCTCGCGCGTGGCATGAAGGTCGACGATTTCGCGCCGAACCTGTCGTTCTTCTTCTCGAATGGCATGGACCCGGAGTACGCCGTGATCGGTCGCGTGGCCCGGCGGATCTGGGCGCGCGCGATGCGCGAGCGCTACGGCGCCTCGGCGCGCAGCCAGATGCTCAAGTACCACGTGCAGACCTCCGGGCGCTCGCTGCACGCGCGGGAGATCCAGTTCAACGACATCCGCACCACGCTGCAGGCGATGTACGCGTTGTTCGACAGCTGCAACAGCCTGCACACGAATGCCTACGACGAGGCGATCACGACGCCGACCGAAGAGAGTGTCCGGCGAGCGGTCGCGATCCAGCTCATCATCGCGCGCGAGCTCGGCCTCAACCAGAACCAGAACCCGTGGCAGGGCTCGTTCGTGATCGAGCGCCTCACTGAACTGGTCGAAGAAGCGGTCTATCGCGAATTCGAGAGCCTCTCGGAGCGCGGCGGCGTGCTGGGCTCGATGGAGACCATGTACCAGCGCGGCAAGATCCAGGAGGAGTCGCTGTACTACGAGCACAAGAAGCACGATGGCAGCCTGCCGATCGTCGGCGTCAACACTTTCCTGCCGGAGCAGGCCAGCCAGGACGAGATCCGGAACGCCGCGCTGATCCGCTCGACGGAGGAGGAAAAGGCCGCCCAGGTCGCGGCGGTCGGCGACTACAACGACGCGCACGCCGCAGCACAGGGCACGGCTCTCGCCCGCCTGCAGGCTTCAGCCGCGTCCGGCGGCAACGTCTTCGCCGCGCTGATGGAGACCGTGAAGTCGGCCTCCCTCGGCCGCATCTCGCGCGCGCTCTATGCAGTCGGGGGCCAGTACCGCCGCAACATGTAGTCTTGCTTGGAGGGGTCAGACCCCTTGATATTCGCGCAGCATGCGAATCTCCTGACAATATCAAGGGGTCTGACCCCTCCAAGCTCTTAGAGCAGCGGTTCGCCGGTTGCGGCGGCGATCCGCTCGCGCGCCGCATCGCGCAGCTCCGAGGCCGCGTCGCCGCCGCCCTTGCGCACTGGCAGCGGCTCGAGCACCTCGATCGAAATGCGCGACCACTGCGGCCACCGTTGCGTACCTCCCAGCACCTGGCGCGTACCGCGCACCGAGACCGGCGCGACCGGCAGCCCGGTGCGCGCTGCAAGCGCGAACGCCCCGCCGTGGAAGCGCCCGATCCCGTGGTCAGGGCTGAAAGTCCCCTCGGGGAAGAAGGCAGCCGCCTCACCGCGCTCGAGTGCCCGCAGGATCCTGCGCGCATCGCCTGCGCCTTCGTGGCGGTTGGTGCGCTCGACGAAATGGTGGCCGAGACGCTGCAGCAGGTAGCCGAGCATCGGCGCGCGCGACGCCTCCTTCTTGATCACGAAGCCGAAGCGCGGCGGCAGGTGGGCGAAAAGCAGCGGCCCGTCGAGGTAGCTCGAGTGATTTGCGACGATGATGCAGGCCGCCCCGGGCAGCCGCTCGATGCCGCAGCGGCGCACCGGCAGGCCGCAGAGCAGGAAGTATGCGCGGCACACGGCGCCGGCGGCGGAGCGTCGGGCGGAAAGCCCCGGCAGAAGCAGGATCGCGAGTCCCGCGAGCAACGCGATCGGTATCACGAGCAGGAACACCCAGAGGCCCCACACGAGTCGCAGCGGATTCCAGATCATTGCGTTCGGCACCTCGGCACGGTCGGGTACTGTGAACTGGTTCCGGTTATGTTAATGGTCATGGGGCTCTGTGAGACGGGTCACGCTGACCGCAGCCCGTCCAAACCATACTGCGCCTGCATTCTGTCGCACCCGCCGTTCGTGCGCGATCCTGCGCCGGTCCCGGCATCCGCGATGGAAGGCAGGGCAGGTGCATGAGCGCAGCTATGAAATCATCGACGTCGGTGCGCGCGGCGACCCTGGCAACGGCAGGCGGTTCGGACCAGTCCGTCGAGCCCATGGTCGTGCGCTTCCTCGACGCGGTCTGGATGGAGCGCGGCCTGTCGCCGAACACGCTCGCCGCATACCGCGCCGACCTCACTGCGCTTGCGCGCTGGCTCAAGCAGCGTGGCACGGCGCTCGACCGCACGACCCGTAACGACCTGCTCGGGTTCATCGCCTGGCGCGTGGAAACGGGCGCCCGCCCGCGCTCCACGGCGCGCCAGCTCTCGAGCTTCCGCCGCTTCTTCCGCTACCTCGTGCGCGAGGGCGTGGTCAAGGAGGACCCGACCGCGCAGATCGCGATGCCAAAGATCGGGCGGAGCCTGCCGCGCTCGCTCACCGAGGCGCAGGTCGAGTCATTGCTCGGCGCGCCGCAGACTACGGACCCGCTCGGTCATCGCGACCGCACCATGCTGGAGGTGCTGTACGCGACCGGGCTGCGCGTCTCCGAGCTGGTCAGCCTGCGCCACAGCCAGGTCAACCTGAACCAGGGCGTGCTGCGCATCATCGGCAAGGGCAATCGCGAGCGGCTGATCCCGCTCGGCGAGGAAGCCGTGCGCTGGCTCAACGAGTTCACGCGCGGCGCGCGCAGCGAGATCCTGCTCGACCGCCAGACCGACCACCTGTTCCCGACGCGCCGCGGCGACCGCATGACGCGCCAGGCGTTCTGGCACATCATCAAACGCTACGCTAAAAAGGGCGGGATCGACAAGGACCTGTCGCCGCACACGCTTCGGCACGCCTTCGCGACCCACCTCCTGAACCACGGCGCCGACCTGCGCGTCGTGCAGATGCTGCTCGGCCATAGCGACCTCTCGACGACGCAGATCTACACGCACGTGGCGCGCGAGCGCATGAAGGAACTGCACGCGCAGCACCACCCGCGCGGCTGATATCATTGCACCGGTCGCCGAACTGATGCCCCGGCACGGGGTCGAATCCGTCCCGGATCCGAGAATCGAGGCCCGCGTGTTGCGCATACCCCAGTTGCTCGTTCCCCTGGCTGCCTCGCTGGCACTCGTCGGCGCGGTCAGGGCCGCCCCGCAGTCCCAGCCGGCGGCGCCAAAGGCCGACGCCCGTGCCGCGATTGCCAAACGGCTCGAGATCAAGGTGGAAGACATCCGACCTTCCGCGATCGAAGGGCTCTACGAGGTCAGTTCGGGCACCGAGGTCGGGTACGTCTCGGCCGACGGCCGGTTCTACGTGGACGGCGACGTGTTCGACATGGGCACGAAGCAGAACCTCACCGAGGAACGCCGCAAGCAGGGCCGACTCGCGCTGCTCGCGGCTGTCTCGGACAGCGATGCGATCATCTTCGCGCCGGCGACGCCGGCCCGCCACACGGTCACGGTGTTCACGGACGTCGACTGCGTGCACTGCCGCCGCCTGCATTCCGAGATCGCCGAGTTGAACCGGCTCGGCATCCGGGTCCGCTACCTGATGTATCCGCGCGGTGGCCCCGGCACCGACGCCTGGCGCCAGGCCGAAGCCGTGTGGTGCAGCGCCGACCGGAAAGCAGCGCTCACGCGTGCAAAGAAGGGCGAGGCAATCAAAGCCGCGCCTTGTGAGACCCCGATCGCGGCGCAGTACCAGCTGGGTCGTGAGATTGGCGTGACAGGCACGCCGGGGATCGTCACCGATGCGGGCGAATTCCTGGCCGGCTACGCCTCGGCCGCCCATCTCGCCGAGTACCTCGACGGGCAGCCCGAGAAGGTCGCGGCCCAGGAGTAAGCGTCACCGCTCGAGGAGCGGCAGCTTCTCCTTCACGTCCTTCCACGCGTCCGCGTCTGCGGGCGGCTCCTTGCGCTGGGTAATGACCGGCCAGTCCCTGGAGAGCTCGGCGTTGAGCGCGAGGAACTGCTCCTGGCCGGCCGGGACCTCGTCTTCGGAGAAGATCGCGTCGACCGGGCATTCCGGTTCGCACAGCGTGCAGTCGATGCACTCCTCGGGGTCGATGACCAGGAAGTTCGGTCCCTCGTGGAAGCAATCCACCGGGCAGACCTCGACGCAGTCCATGTACTTGCACTTGATGCAGGTTTCGGTGACGACGAAAGTCATGTGCCCATTATCTCAGGCGATCGTGTGGAAGTGCAGGTCCTCGCGGCCGGCGGCGCGGTCCCCGAGATAGCGCCGCAGCGCGAACGCGATGCTCGCGAATGCGATGTCCCGCCACGGAATTTCGACTTCCTGGCACAGCACGGTCTCGAGGCTTTCCGCTCCGACGCCGAATGAGGGCTGCGCCAGCCGGGCGCGGAACAGGACATGTACCTGTTCCGCGTGCAGCACGTGCACGACCGCAAGCGGGCTGCCGACCTCGACTTGCGCGAGGGCCTCTTCCTGGCACTCCCGCGCGGCTGCCTGCTGCAGCGTCTCACCGACCTCCATGAACCCTGCCGGGACCGTCCAGAAGCCGCGCCGCGGTTCGATCGCCCGGCGGCAGATCAGCAGGCGACCCTCGTGCACGGGAACGCAGCCGACGATCAATTTTGGATTGCGGTAGTGGATGGTGCCGCAGGCCGTGCAAACCGACCGATGCAGGTGATCTCCGTCGGGGATTTGCCGCACCACGGGCGCGGCGCAGTCCGGGCAGAATTTCATCGCCGGAATTGTCGTCGCCGCGGCAGCCGCTGCCAAGCGTGGCGCGCGTACGGCAGTCCCGGACGCGCCGTATACTCGCGCCTCGCGCCCGGGTGGTGGAACTGGCAGACACAGCAGACTCAAAATCTGCCGGCCGCAAGGTCATGCGGGTTCGACTCCCGCCCCGGGCACCAGTGGAAATCCAATCGCGCCTGCGACCTTTTCGAGGGTCGGGGCATCTAAGCGTCCGATGCCCCGGATACTCGATATATCGCTGCCTGAGGCGCTGGTGGTGTCCGCCCGGAACGGCGATGCCGCATCCCTCGAAGCGGTCTACCGGGCAACCGCCGGTCCCCTGTACACGCTATTGCGGCGCCTCGTTCGCCGACCAGCGATCGCCGAAGAGCTGCTCCAGGAAACCTTCGTGGACGTGCTGGAGCACATCGGCGCCTATGAAGGACGCTGCCCATTGCCCGCATGGATCCGCGTGATCGCCGTGAATCGGGCCCTCATGTACTTGCGCTCGCCCTGGCATCGCGGTCTCGAATGGCTCGACAAGGATCCGGGCGGTGCGGACCGGCTGCCGGCGATGGGCCGCGACCCGCATACGCCGCTGGACGCCGGGCTCGAGCGCGCCCTGATGACGCTCCCGGCGGTGTCGCGAGCCATCGTGTGGTTGCACGATGTCGAAGGCCTGACGCACGCCGACATCGGTTTCGCACTCGGGAAGACACCGAGCTTCTCGAAATCCCAGCTGTCGCGGGCGCACCGCCGCCTGCGCGAGTTGCTGGCCAAGGACGCAGAACTCGTGGAGGGCACGCCATGCACTCCGAGTTGAATGCGATGGCTGGCCGACTCGCGGCGCTCGCCGATTTCGAGCCACCGGCGGGCGGCTGGCGCGCGGTGCTTGCGGCGCGGGACGCTCGCGAGGCACGCCTCGACCGCCGCTGGCCGCTGGCGCTCGCGGCGGCTGCGCTGGTCGCGACCGTCGGCATCGCCGCCCGGCTGCAGTCGGCGCAGGACGCGCTCGAAGCCGGCCTTGAGGTGGACCACCCGGTCCGCCCGCGGGTGGCGGCCGGCATGCGCGCCGAAAACGAGCGCCTCGAGTCGATCCTTGCGCGCCTGCCCGAACGGCGCGCGATGCGCGGCAGCACCGCGTTCACCGTGGCCGAGCTCGAGGATCGCATTGCGTTCCTCGACGACCGGTTGAGCCGCGCGGCCCTCGAGCCGAACGCCCCGGAACGCGCGGAGCGGCTGTGGCGCGAGCGCGTGGACGTCATGCACACGCTGGTCCAGGTCCGCTACGCGGATGCGATCGGCGCCTATTGAATCGATGGAGGTCACGATGTCGCATCGGATGCTGAATATCTTCGCTGCGGCGGTGTTGGCCGCGGTCGCAGGTGCAGCGCAGGCGAAAGGCGAAGACGCTTCGCCCGAAGAGCGCCTCGCCGATGCGCAGCGTCGGCTCGAAGACGCCGCGCGCGAGGTCGCGGAGTTGTCCGGCGAAGCGGGGAACGGCGCTTTCAGGCAGTTCGAGTACTTTCTGCCCAGGTTCCAGCGCGCCATGCTCGGCGTCAATCTCGGCGGTGCGGAGGCGAACGGCGGCGGCGTACGCGTCGAGAGCGTGAGCCCGGGCGGGCCGGCGGAGGACGCTGGCGTCAAGCCCGGCGACATCATCGTTGCTGTCCAAGCGCGGCCGGTCACGACCGGGCGCGAGTTGGTGCGGGCCATGGAAACGGTCAAGGCCGGGGACAAGGTCGAGCTTGCGATCAAGCGAAGCGGAAAACCGGTCAAGATCACGGTCGAGGCCCGCGAGCTCGACCGCGCGATATTCATCGCCGCGCCCGGAACGCCGGGCGCGCCGCTCTTGCCCCCGCTGCCGGCATTGCGCGCCTTCGACGAGCTGCCGCACGGCGGCATGCACTGGTTGCTCGAAGACTGGGGCGACGCGGAGTTCGTGACGCTGACACCGGCCCTCGGGCGCTACTTCGGCGCCGATAAAGGCGTGCTCGTGGCACGTGCGCCGGAAGCCGCCGATTTCGGTTTGCAGGACGGCGACGTGATCCTCGCCATCGGCGGCCGCGAACCCCAGAGCGGCAGCCATGCCATGCGCATGCTGCGTTCCTATCAGCCAGGCGAAGCGGTCGAACTCAGGATCCTGCGCGACCGCCGCGCGCAGACGCTTTCCGCGAAAATCCCGGAGCACGACGTAGCGCGTCGCGCGCCTCCGCGCGGCCCGGGGCCGCCCGCAGCCCCGCTGCCTCCCGTTCCGCCGCCGGCGCCGGAGTCCGCCGCCGCGACCTGAACCCCGGCGACGCTGTGCTAGTCTGCGCGGCCCATGCGCCGCGCCGACTATTTCTATGCGTTGCCGGAGGCATTGATCGCTAGCCGGCCGCTGCCGGAGCGCTCCGCGAGCCGCCTGCTGGCACTCGACGGCTCGACGGGTGCGATCCGTGACCTCGTTTTTCGCGACCTCGGGTCTCTGCTGTGGCCCGGCGACGTGCTGGTATTGAACGATACGCGCGTCTTGCCGGCGCGGCTCAAGGGTCGCAAGTCGAGCGGCGGTGCCTGCGAGCTCTTGCTGGAGCGATGCCTGGGCGGCCGCCGGTTCCTGGCGCAGGCGCGCGCCAGCAAGGGTGTCAGTCCCGGCGCGCGGATCGAGTTGCCCGCGGCCGCCGTCGCGGTCGCGATCGCCCGGCACGGGGACCTCGTCGAGTTCGAGCTCGACCGCGAAGTGCAGGCCTATTTCGAGGCGGAGGGTGGCGTGCCGCTGCCACCGTATGTCGCCCGTGAGGCGGAGCCCGCGGACCGCGAGCGTTACCAGACCGTGTACGCCGCCGTGCCCGGCGCCGTCGCCGCGCCGACGGCCGGCCTGCACTTCGACCGCGAGTCACTGTCCCGGCTCGCCGCGCAAGGTGTCGAGGTCGCGAAGCTGACCTTGCACGTCGGCGCAGGCACCTTCACGCCATTGCGCGCCGAGGAAATCGACGCCCACCGCATGCACGCCGAGCGGATTCGCGTGCCGGTAGAGGCCGTCGCCGCAATCGCCGCGGCGCGGCGCCGCGGCGGGCGCGTCGTCGCGGTCGGGACGACCGTCGTGCGCGCGCTCGAAGCCGCGGCCGAACACGGCGGGCTCGAGCCTTGCGACGGCGAGACGGAGCTCTTCATCCGCCCCGGTTACCGGTTCCGGGTCGTCGATGCCCTGCTGACGAATTTTCACTTGCCTGAATCCACGCTCCTGGTGCTGGTTTCCGCGTTCGCAGGCCGCGAATGCGTACTCGCCGCGTATCATCACGCCATCGCCGGGCGCTACCGGTTCTACAGCTACGGGGACGCGATGTTCGTGACGCCGGACCCGGCCGCGCTCGCCGAGCGCGGCGCGAAAGCGTGAAGTTCGACCTCCTCGCCGCGGACGGCAGCGCGCGCCGCGGGCGCATGACTTTCAAGCGCGGCGCCGTCGAGACGCCGGCTTTCATGCCGGTCGGAACCTACGGCACCGTCAAGGGCGTGACGCCTGAAGAGCTCCTCGCCTGTGGTGCGGAGATGGTGCTCGCCAACACGTTCCACCTGATGCTGCGGCCCGGTGCGGAGGTCGTGCGCGCGCACGGCGGCCTGCACGGGATGATGAACTGGCGCCGGCCGATCCTCACCGATTCGGGCGGCTACCAGGTCTTCAGCCTTGCAGCGATGCGCAAGCTGTCGGAGGAGGGCGTGCGTTTTCGTTCTCCCGTCGACGGCGCGGAGGTCTTCCTGGATCCCGAGGGCGCGATGCGCGTGCAGCGAGCGCTCGGCTCCGACGTCGCGATGGTGTTCGACGAGTGCACGCCCTTCCCGGCGACCGAGCGAGTGGCGCGCGAATCCATGGAGCTGTCGCTGAGCTGGTCGGAGCGCAGCCGTCTCGCCTTCGACGCACTGCCCGGCGACGGGGTGTTGTTCGGCATCGTCCAGGGCGGGATGTATGACGCCCTGCGGCTCGCCTCGCTCGAGGGGCTCGAACGACAGGGCTACGGGGGCCTTGCGATCGGCGGGCTGTCGGTCGGCGAGCCGCCTGAGGAGCGTGCGCGTGTCCTGACGGCACTGCTGCCGGCGATGCCCGCGCACAAGCCGCGCTACCTCATGGGCGTCGGCCGGCCCGAGGACCTGGTGGAGGCGGTCGCGGCCGGCGTCGACCTGTTCGACTGCGTCATCCCGACGCGCCATGCGCGCAACGGCCACCTGTTCACCGCCGCGGGCGTCCTGAACATCCGCAACGCGCGCTTCGCGGCGGACACCGGCCCCGTGGAAACGGATTGCGGCTGCTACACCTGCCGGAACTACTCGCGCGCCTACCTCCGGCATCTCGACCGCTGCGGCGAAATGCTCGGCCCGCGGCTCGCGACCCTGCACAACCTGCATCACTACCTGACGCTCATGGCGCGCATGCGCGAAGCGATCGCCGAAAGGCGTTTTGCGGCATTCCAGGCAGGTTTCTTCGCCGCGCGGCGGGAGGACTAGACGGGCCGGCGCGTCAGCCGGGCTCGGCGAGCAGCAGTCCCGCGATCGTCGCCATGTCCTCGATCGTGGCGTCGTTGAACGACGCGCGAAGGCGCCCCGCCTTGTCGACCGCGAACACTTGCGTCGAGTGCATGACGTTGTAGGTCCCGTCCTTGGCGGCGGGTTCCTTGAAGAACACGGCCGCGAACCGCGCGGCGATCTCGGAGGTCGCCTTGGGATTCCCGGTCAGGCCGATGAAGTCGGAGGAGAGCGGGCCCAGGAAAGACTTGAGCCGCGCAGGCGTATCGCGCTCCCCGTCGACGCTGACCAGTACGATGCGCACGTCTTTGAGCGCCCCTCCGCCGGACTCGTGCAGCAGTTTCAATCGGCCGAGCTGCGTGGGGCAGACGTTCGGGCAGTGCGTGAAGCCGAAGAATACGAGCGCCGGCTCACCCCGCAGTGACGCGAATCGGAGCGGCTTGCCGTCCTGGTCGGCCAGCGTGAAATCCGCGATTGGCGTCGGTTCCGGGACCAGGTAAACGCGTGGCAGCGCGGGCAGGGGCGTCGCAGCGCTTGCGGCCAGACTCCCCGCCAGCAGGGCCAGAGCCGCCAAGAGCGTTGCGCTAATTCGCATACAGCCTGGTCGCGGGGATTTCGACGAAAACCGCCTGGCCCGGCTGCTGCCAATAGAATCGGGCTACGGCGGTGACGGTCGTGTCGTAGAACTCGATGACGACCGGATAGCGCTGGTTGGCGGTCATCGCAATCGGGCCGGTCACCGCGTTGGCGACGGCATGACTCGTCCAATGGTCGACGACGAGAATGCCGTTGATCCAAAGCCTGATGCCGTCGTCAGAGCGGGTCTGGAACAGGAAACTGCCGGTGGAGTCGGCTTCGACAGTGCCGGTCCAGCGGACCGAGAAGTTGTTCGAATTGACGCCGGCGCCCGGCGATCCGTTCCACTTGAAAGCGACCGCTTCGATGCGTTGCAGAACCGGTGTGCCGGTCATCGTCACGTTGTTGAAGTACTGGCCGGTCAACCCGGTTCCGGTGTTGGAACCTCCCGTGCCTACCGGCGCCGTGGTCTCCTGTCCGCCGATCTGTGCCACGTAGGCGGCCAGGTTCGCGAGTTCGGCATCGGTGACGCTGATGCCGTTGTGTCCCCGGATCGCATCTCCCAGCGTCGCGGCCTGGCCGCGATGCAGGTACGGCGCCGTTTTCCAGGCATCACGCAGCGTGGGTACGTCGATGCCGCTCAGGACGCCGTTGAGCCGCTTGCCGCTGTCGGCGTTGATCGTGCCGACATCTTCCGGGTTGCCGCCGCCGCCAGCACTCTTCGTGAAGCTGCTGCCGCCGTGGCAGCTCGCGCAATTCTTGGCGGCGAAGACGTTGCGGCCCGTGGTGGCCGCGGGAGTCAGGCTTCCGTCCGACTGCCGCAACGGACTCGAGGCAAAGGCGTTCAGGGACTGCACGTAGGCTGCGAGCGCGTCGAGATCCGGGGAGAGCCCGGCCTTCGCATCGCCCAGCGGCAGGCTGCGCGTGCCGGCGTTGAAGTCCGCGTCGGCCATGAGGCCGGTTCCTCCGGAGAGGCCGCGGATCTGGCCTTCGAAGTCCTGCACCTCGTTGAAGTTGTTGCTCCAGTGCAGCAAGCCCTGTGTGCCGGCGCGGCCGCGCAACGCGACGGTGTTGCGCAGCCCCTCGCCAAAGCCGGTGAGGTCCCAGGTGCGGCCGTCGCCATCGCCGTCATTGTGGCAGGACGCGCAGCTGATGTAGGCATCGCGCGCGAGGCGCGTGTCGCGCGCATCGTAGAAGAGCTTCTTGCCCTGCAGCACCTGTGCGCTCAGCAGTTCGCCGGACTGCGTCGCCTTGGTCGCGAGCAGCGGCATCTCCCACTGGCCCGTCTCCAGGAGGTCGCCGAGGCGGTGCACTTCGACCGTGCGGTCCATGAAGTTGCTGACCCACAGGCGTTTGCCGTCGGCCGACAGCGCGAGGCCTTGCGGGGCCCGGCCGACGTTGATGCGGAAGATCTCGTGGCCACGATGCGCATCGACGACGGCGACCTGCTGGCTGGTCTCCAGCGCGACGAAGGCATAGACGCCGAGCCGGTCGAAAACGATCGCGCTGGCGACGCCCGCGTTGTCGTGATCGATGCGGCCCGGGTAATCCTCGCTGCCCGTCGCGAGGTCGATGCGCGAGCTGATTGCGCGCACGGTGTTCTGGAAATTGAGCGGCTGGCCGTCGCGGCGCGTGCCGCGCTTGACGTTGTCCTGCTTGGACGGCACCCACGCGGAGCGTCCGTCCGGCGAGATCGCGACCGCACCGAGGTAATTCGGCACTCCTCGGCCCTGATTCTCGAAGTCCTCCTCGTCGCTGTGCCGGAGCACGATCGTATCCAGCACGCTCATGGCCGGCGCGTTGACGACCACGACCTCGCCGCCTGTGGGCTGGCCTCCTGCCGTGGTCTGCACGACGGACGTGCTCTCGCCCGGCAGCGGCGGCGAGATGAAGCGCGACGCATACAGGCGCGTGCCGTCGCCCGTAATCGACAGGTGACGCACATTCGGGCCGACTTCCACGGAACCCAGCACGGCGCCGCTCGCGGCGTCGAGCTTGAGGACGCGGCCCAACGCCTCGAGCGCGACATACATCGATCCACTCGTCGGGTCCGCCACGATGCCGAAAGGTTGCGACGCGAACGGCAGCGAGACGGTCCGGACGACGGCCAGGGAGGCCGAGTTGATGACGGTGATCGTCGCGGCAAACTTGTTGGTGACCCACACTTCGCCGTTCGGCCGCACCGCGACCGCGCGTGGGCCGTTGCCGACGTTGATCTGCGCGAGCTTGCCGAAGCCTGTCGGGTTGAAGGCGCTGACCGAGTTGTGGTCCTGGTTCACGACCCACACGCGGTCCGTGCCAGTCGGACGGTCGTCGAAGGCGATGTTGCCCGAGATTGCCGGCTTGTTTGCCGTCAGCGGGTAGTGGACCAGCTGGACGATGGTCGTCGCCTGCTCGACCCCGCCGGCGTCCCGTGCGGTGACCATGACGTAGTAGACGCCCGGCTGCGTATAAGCGTGCGTGGCGGTCGGCGATGAAGAAAAGGCCGTCGGCGCCGTGCCGTCATCGAAGTCCCACTGGTACTGGATGCCCGCGCCGCCCGTGACGGTGGCCGTATAGGTCACGGATGAACCGGTCACGGCCGGCGCGGGCGGAGCCGGCGTGTTGAGGACGAAAGGCGGGCCGGCGGCGATCGTCCAAACGAAGCTCTCGCTGTCGGTGTTCACGCCGTCTGTCGCGGAGACCACCACGTTGAACGTGCCGGCGGAACTCGGCGTGCCGCTGATCGCACCCGTCGTCGCATTCACGAATATGCCGGGGGGCAGGCCGCTCGCCGAGAAGCTGATCGTATCGCCGTTCGGGTCGGTCGCGGCAAGCTGCAACGAAACCGGCGTGCCCGCTTCGCCCGACTGTGCGCCGGGATTGACGATCGTGGGCGTCACGGCCGGGTTGATCACCGGCGCGACGGGAACCCGGACGATCTTCGCGATCGATGGCGTGCCGGCCGGGTTCAGCACGAACAGCATATAGAAGCCCGGCGGCGAGTCGGTCGCGCGCGTCGGCGCCTGGGCCGCGAGCCGGTCGCCGTTCTGCTGGAAGGTCAGCTCGACGAACCGCTGCTCGAAATTGAAGCTGTGCGAGGCCGAGGTCGTCTTGATCATCACGACCCGGCCGATGGTCGCCGTGCTGGCGAGGCTCACCTCGAAAGTTTCGCCGATATCGATGGTCGACGGCGCGCCGGCAATCACTGGCCGCGTCGCGGCACCGCCGGCAGCGTTGTAGAGGTAGGGCGGGTAATAGACCTCGACGTTGGTGTTGTTCTGCGGTCCCGGCGCGCCGCCGCCCATCACGAGCACGCTCGCGTCAGGCATCAGGACGGCGTTCGAGTGGTAGAGGCGGGCGCGCTGCGCGCTCGCGCCGCGCGTCCAGGTGCCGGTCGCGGGATTCCAGATGTCGGCGCTGTACTGGGCGCCTGCCATGTCGTTCCAGACGTCGCTGCCGCCGGTCGCGAGCACGCGGCCGTCGGCCAGGATCGTCGCGTTGACGAGGCGCCGGCGCGCCGACAGCGACTGCGTCGTGGACACGACGGGCGACCCGCTGTTGATGTCGATGACCAGTGCGCCGCTGGTGTTGCCGCCGAACTGCAGGATCCGGCCGGGCCGGAACATCGCGGCGCTCGCGTCCGAGCCGGTGGGGCCGCTGAACTGGCCGGACAGGGTGATCGAGCCCGTGCCGCCCGCGTCCACGTAGTACATGCGCCCCGCGCTGTCGTAGCCGAAGACGCGGCCGTCCGGCGCGATGAAGTTGCGCGGGAACATGAAGTCGAGCGAGGACGTGTTGGCGCCGCTCAGGAGCCGGAAGGCGCCGTTCGTACCGCGCACTTCGGGGCGGTCCGTGCCGCCGGAACCGCCTTGGATGTAGGTCTCTCCGTTCAGCAACGTGGTCGACGACGAGTACCAGCGCGCCCGGTTCATGTTGCCCTGGCGCGAGATCGACTCGTTGCCGTCGGCGTAACTGATCAAATTGCTGTTGTTGTTGCCGGTATTCGTCGTGCCGGTGCCGGTCCAGTTGTCGCCGCCGGCAACGAACACCTGGCCGCCCGCAGGCAGCACGAGTTGCGAGCTGCAGAAGATGTCGGTGCCGGACGTGTTGGGCAGGGTCGTGTGGCCCGCGGCGAGGCCGTCAGCCGGGTCCCAGATGTCGTAGATGTCGATTGCAGTCTGCTGGCCATTGGCCTTGGTGCCATAGGACAGCACCCGTCCGTCGGGCATCAGCGCGGCGTGGACCGAAATCAACGGCCAGGGCGTGACGGGCGACCAGGCGCCGTCGACGTTGTTGGCCGACGCCTTCGGCGCGGCGCAAAAGGCCGCGCAGACGAGCATCGTTACGTAAGGAAAGCCTGAACCCCACCGACCCGCGCCCTGTCGCACGGCCCATCCCCTGGTCATCGTTGTCGTCCGGCGACTGGGTCGCACAACCCGGCCGCCCCTTGTGGATTGAGAATAAGCCTCGCCGACGCTACGATTTTGCTATTGGACATAACTCGGCCCGGTGGTCCCGAATCTGTGATGCAGGTATCAGGACGAGGGCCGGAAGGCCCCGTCAGGGCCCTGTGGCATAATCGCGCGCCCCAACGGGCCGGCCCTGCCGGCCCTACAGAGGAACGACATGGACTTCTTCATTGCGCCCGCCTGGGCACAGGCGGCCCCGGGAACCACGGCCGGGACCCTCGGCACGATCCTGCCGCTCGTGCTGATCTTCGTCGTGTTCTATTTCCTGCTCATCCGCCCGCAGACCAAGCGGGCCAAGGAGCACCGCGAGATGGTCGCCAAGCTGGCGGCCGGCGACGAGATCGTCACCAACGGCGGGATATTGGGGCGCATTACCGAGGTCAGCGATAGTTTCGTCACCCTGCAGGTGGCAGGCTCCGTCGCGATCCAGGTCCAGAAGTTCCAGGTCGCGCAGTTGATGCCCAAGGGCACGTTCAAGGGCGTCTGAGCGCCCACGTCCCCGCGCGTGCAACGATATCCCCTCTGGAAGGGCATCCTGCTCGCGGCCGTCATGGTCGCGGCGATCCTGCTCGCCTTGCCCAACTGGTTCGGCGAGTCCCCGGCGCTGCAGCTCTCGCGCCGCGACCGCGGCGCATTCGACGACGCTGCCGCGGCAGTCATCGGTGACGCCCTCGCCGGGGCGGGCATCCCGGCCGCCGAGGTTTACGTCGACGGCGAAGGTCGCTTCTGGGCGCGGTTCGCGCGCGTCGACGACCAGCTGAAGGCGCGCGACCTGATCCAGCGCGAGTTCGAGGGTCAGTACGCGATCGCCCTCACGACCGCCTCACGCTCGCCCGACTGGCTGCAGGCGCTCGGCCTCGAGCCGATGAGCCTCGGCCTCGACCTGCGTGGCGGCATGCTGCTGGTGTACGAGGTGGACACGGAAGGCGCCGTTTCGCAACTGCTGCAGCGGCTGGAACGCGACTTCCGCAAGGTGCTGCGCGACGCGCGCATCCAGTACCAGGAAGTCGCCATCGCAGGCAATTCCGTGCACGTGACATTGCGCGACTCCGGCGAGGGGGCGGAGGCGCGCAAGGCGCTGCTCGACTACGACCCGCAGCTGACGCTCGCCCCCGAGTCCGTGGCCGGGACGATCACCGCGACGCTCACCGACGCGGCCGTCAAGGAACGGCAGTCGTTCGCCATCCAGCAGAACATCACGGCCCTCGAGAACCGCGTCAACGCGCTCGGCGTCGCCGAGACGGTCGTGCAGCGCCAGGGACAGAATCGCATTGCCGTGCAGGTCCCGGGCGTCCAGGACGCCTCCGAGGTCGTGCGACTGCTCGGCAAGGTGGCGACGCTCGAATTCCGCCTCGTCGACCCGACCAACAGCCCGCTCGAGGCCGCGCGCACCGGCCATGCGCCGCTCGGGACGCGCCTCTACCGGCAGCGCGACGGCTCGCCCGTGCTGCTGAAGCGCGACGTCATCGCAACCGGCGAGCAGCTCATCGATGCCAGCTTCGCTCCCTCGCAAGGCGAGCCGGCGGTGTCGGTGCGGCTGGACAGCCGCGGCGGCGAAGAGATGCTGCGCGCCACCCGTGAGAACCTCAAGCGGCCGATGGCCGTCGTGTTCATCGAGAAGGAGCGCGAGCTGGTCGAGCGGGACGGCCGCGAGGTCGCCCTGGACCGCTCGAAGGAAGAGGTCATCAGCGTCGCGACCATACAAGGCGTGTTCTCCAACAACTTCCAGATCACCGGCCTGTCCGCCGCGGAGGGCACCGAACTCGCGAAGCTGCTGCGCGCCGGCGCGCTCGCCGCGCCGATCATCATCGTCGAGCAGCGCGTGATCGGCCCGAGTGTCGGCGAGGACAACATCCGCGACGGCACGCGCGCGCTCCTGATCGCGGGGCTGTTCCTGTTCGCGTTCATGGCCTTCTACTACCGGGTGTTCGGATTGATCGCCGATGTCGTGCTGCTGACGAATGTCGTGCTGATCGTGGCGTTTCTCGGGCTGTTCGGCGCGGCGCTGACGCTGCCCGGCATCGCCGGCATCGTGCTGACCGTCGGCACGGCCGTCGACGCGAACATCCTGATCTACGAGCGCATCCGCGAGGAGCTGAAGGTGGGCGCCACGCCCTGGGCGGCGATCAACGCCGGCTTCGACAAGGCACTGTCCGCCATCCTCGATTCCAACGTGACCATGCTGATGTCCGGGGGCGTGCTGTTCCTGTTCGGCTCAGGTCCGGTGCGCGGGTTCGCGGTGACGCTGATGATCGGCATCCTCGCTTCGATGTTCACGGCGCTGGTCGGCAGCCGCGCGCTGATCCACCTGGCCTATGGCCGGCGCCGCCGCATCGAGCGGCTGGCGATCTGAGGGGCGGCCATGGTCGAGTTCCTCAAGGAAGTCCCGTCGATCCGCTTCATGGCGCTGCGGCGCTACTGGTACGCCATCTCGGCGCTGGTGGTGGCTGCCTCGATCGTGCTGGTGCTGGTGCGCGGCCTCAACCTGACCGTCGACTTCACCGGGGGCGTCGTGTTCGAGGTCGGTTTTTCCAGGCCGGTGGACCTCGAGGTCGTGCGTACGGCACTGGCCGAGGGCGGCATCGAGGACTTCCAGGTGCGGACCTACGGCACGGCGAGCGAGCTCGAGGTCCGCCTGCCGCCGGTCGAAACCGGTTCCGCGGCGGAGCAGGGCGAGCGCGTGCTCGGTGCGCTCGGCCCGGTCGATCCCGGCGTGAAGCTGAATCGAATCGAGTCGGTGGGCCCGCAGGTCAGCCAGCAGCTCGGCGAGCAGGCGGCACTCGCGGTGCTGATGACGCTGCTGCTGGTGCTGATCTACATTGGCTTCCGGTTCCGCTGGCGCTTCGGCGTAGGGTCGCTCGTCGCCTCGCTCCACGACCCGATCGTCGCGGTCGGCGCCATCGCGCTGCTCGGCATCCCGTTTGACCTAAACGTCGTGGCAGCGCTGCTGACGATCCTCGGCTACTCGGTCAATGACACGGTCGTGATCTTCGACCGCATCCGCGAGCGCTTCAAGTCGATGCGCAAGGCTGAGCCCGCCGAGGTCATCGACCGCGCCATCAACGAGACCCTCGCGCGCACGATCATCGTGTCCGGCTGCGCGCTGTCCTCGGTGATCTTCCTCGCGGTGCTGGGCGGCGAGACGCTGCGCGGATTTGCCGTCGCGCTCGCGATCGGCATCGTGATCGGCACCTACTCCTCGATCTACGTGGCCGGGGCAATCGCGCTGGATCTCGGCGCATCGGCCCGCGACTTCATGCCGCCAGAGAAGCGCGGCGACGTCGACGACCTGCCCTGAGCGCGGCGCAACGGAGGCCTCGTTGATCGAGCTGCTGAGCCAACCGGAAGTCTGGATCTCCCTGCTGACACTGACCTTCCTGGAGATCGTCCTCGGCATCGACAACATCATCTTCCTCTCGATCCTCGTCTCGAAGCTGCCGAAGGAGCTCCAGGCCCGTGGCCGGATTCTCGGTCTCGCGTTCGCGATGGTCACGCGCATCGCGCTGCTGTTCTCGCTGGTCTGGCTGACCGGGCTCACGACCCCCTGGTTCACGGTGCTCGGTGAGGAGATCTCGGGACGCGACCTGATCCTGTTCGTGGGCGGCCTGTTCCTGCTCGTAAAGAGCGTCACCGAGATCCACGGCGCCCTCGAGGGCGCCGAGCAGGAACACGGCAACGTCCGGTTGCGCACCAACATCCTGTCGGTCGCGATCCAGATCGGCCTGATCGACATCGTGTTCTCGCTCGATTCGGTGCTGACGGCGGTCGGCCTCGCGAACCACGTGCCGGTCATGGTCGTCGCCATCGTCATTGCCGTGCTGGTGATGATGTTCCTGGCACGGCCGATCCACGAATTCATCGAGCGTCACCCGACGATCAAGATGCTGGCGCTGTCCTTCCTGATCCTGATCGGTTTCGCGCTGATCGGCGAGTCGCTCGAGTTCCACATCCCGAAGGGCTACCTGTACTTCGCGATGGCGTTCTCCGTGGGCGTCGAGATGATCAACATCCGGCTGCGGAAGCGCGCGTTGCCCATCGACCTGCGCGGCCCGGAACTCCCGCCCCGGGACGACGGCGAGCGCTAGCCGCGGCCGTACGCCGTCTCGCGAGCGCCGTGCTCGTCGCGCCGCAGCCTGCGCGCGCGGGATCCGGCGGGATTCCTCGCTCGCGGACTCCGCCGGAACTCACGAGTCCTGCTCGCGAGGACCCCGCCACCTCGCGCGCGCTGGACACACCGTTGTCCGCCATCGCGCGCAGGCCGGGCGGGCACCCGAAGCGAGCGAGTAAGTTCCGGCGGCGTGAGCGAGGGTGCCCGGCCCGGCCAAGCGCGCGCGGCACGATGACGTGACGGGCCGCGGCGACGGGCAGTTACTTGTTGAGCTTGCTGTGGCTGCGGCTGTAGCCGAAGTAGATGACGAAGCCGATCACGATCCAGCCCGTCATCCACTTCCAGTTGTCCATGAAAGCGCGCGTGAAGAGCCACAGGCAGGCGGCCGCGCCCAGGACGCACACGACCGGCGCGGCCGGCACGCGGAACGCGCGAGGAAGGTCCGGCCGCGTGCGGCGCAGGATCAGCACGCCGATGCAGACCGTCGCGAAGGCCAGCAGCGTTCCCATGGACACGAGGTCGCCGAGCACGTTGATCGGCAGGAGTCCCGCGAGGATCACCGCGGTGACGCCGACGACGACGGTGCCGACGTGCGGCGTGCGGTACTCGGGGTGGACACGGCCGAATACCGGCGGGATCAGCCCGTCGCGCGCCATCGAGTAGAAAATGCGCGGCTGGCCGAGCGTCATGACCAGGATCACCGAAGTGAGTCCCGCGATCGCGCCGATTTCGACGATTGACTTGAGCCACAGCAGGTTCGGGTAGTTCTCGAGCGCAGTCGCGACCGGCTTCGGGGTGCCGAGCAGGTCGTACGGCATGATTCCCGTCATGACCGCCGACATCGCGATGTAGATCAGCGTGCAGATGAACAGCGACCCGAGGATCCCGATCGGCATGTCGCGCTGCGGGTTCCTGGCCTCCTGCGCGGCAGTCGAGACCGCGTCGAAGCCGATGTAGGCGAAGAACACGACCGTCGCGCCGCGCAGCACGCCGTCCCAGCCGAAGCGCCCGGGGCCTTCCGGCTCGGGGATGAACGGCGTCCAGTTGGAAGTGTCGACGTACTGCAGCGTGAATGCCATGAACAGCAGGATCACGCCCACCTTGATCAGCACGATGAAAGCGTTGACGGTCGCCGACTGCGTGATGCCGCGGTAGCAGAGTGCGGCGACCGCGATCACGATCGCCACCGCCGGCAGGTTGATCAGGGCGCCGGTCGGCACCAGGTGGCCGTTGACGACGTTGAGCGGGGCGCTGGTCAGGGCCGTGGGCAGCGCCAGCGACGTGCCCAGGAACCTGCCGAGGCTGTCGAGGAGTCCGGTGAAGTAGCCGGACCAGCCGACCGCGACCGTCGCGGCGGCGAAGGTGTATTCCAGCACCAGGTTCCAGCCGATGAACCAGGCGACGACCTCGCCGAGCGTTGCGTAGGAATACGAGTAGGCGCTGCCCGAGACGGGCAGCATGGCCGCGAACTCGGCGTAGCAGAGTCCCGCAAACGCGCAGGCGATGCCCGCGATCATGAACGAAAGGACGATGGCCGGGCCGGCGTGGTTGGCCGCCGCGTTGCCCGTCATCACGAAGATGCCGGCGCCGATGACCGCGCCGATGCCGAGCAACACGAGGTGGCGTGCGGTGAGCGCGCGCTTGAGGGTGACCTCACCGCCCGCGGCGGCCTCGGACTCCATGATGGTCGCGACCGGCTGCGTGCGAAACAGGCTCATGCGGTTCCCCCTGCAAAAAGCGACAGGGACTCTAACCCAGCCCCGCCGTGATTGCGAGCCGGATGGTCCCGGTCACTTGCGGAGCTCATCGTCGAGCAATGGAGCGAACATCTCCGCGAGTGCCGCGAACACGCGCGGCGTGCCGGCTAGCAGGTGGCCGCCGTCACGGTACTCCCCGCCGGTGAAGTCACCGACCCGCCCGCCTGCTTCGGTGATCAGCAGATTTCCGGCTGCGGTGTCCCACGGCGAGAGACCGACTTCCCAGAATGCGTCGAGGCGGCCCGCGGCGACGTAGGCGAGGTCGAGCGACGCCGCGCCGGGGCGACGCACGCCGGCAGTCGCGTTCATGACGCGCTCGAGCATCGCGAGGTAGGGCGCGAGCCATTTTCGGTTCTCGCGGTACGGAAAACCGGTGCCGACCAGCGCGCCTTCGAGCCCGGTGCGCTGCGAGACGCGCAACCTCCGGCCGTCCAGCTGCGTGCCCGCGCCGCGCTCGGCGGTGAACAGCTCACCGCGCGTCGGGTCGAACACCACGGCGACCTCGGCCCGGCCGCGATGGCGGCAGGCGACCGACACCGCGAACTGCGGGAAGCCGTGCAGGAAATTCGTGGTGCCGTCGAGCGGGTCGATGACCCAGGTGTAATCGTCGCCTGCCAGCGCTCCGGACTCTTCGGCGAGGAAGCCGTGCGAGGGGTAGGCCTTGCGGATCGCGGCGATGAGCACCTGCTCGGCGGCCCGGTCGACCTCGCTGACGAAGTCGTTGCGGCCCTTCTCGCTGACGACCAGCGTGCCGACGCGGTCGAGGCTGCGGACGATCACGTCGCCGGCACGGCGCGCGGCGCCGACCGCGATGTTGAGCAACGGGTGCATGACCTAGAATAGCAGCAAGCCTCACGGAACCGCGATGTCAGCCGCCATCCGCATCGTGCTCGTCGACACCCAGCATCCGGGCAACATCGGCGCGAGCGCGCGCGCGATGAAGAACATGGGAATCGATTCGCTCGTGCTGGTCCGGCCCAGGTCGCCGACGGGTCCCGAGGCGACCGCGCGCGCCGCGGGCGCCGCAGACCTGCTCGCCCGGGCGCGAGTGGTCACGACAGTCGACGAGGCGATCGGCGACTGCGGCCCGGTCTTCGGCACGACGGCGCGTGCGCGCAGCGCCAACTGGCGCGTGGTCGGCGCGCGCGAGGCCGCAGCCGAGATGGTCGTGGCGACGGAATCACGGCCGGCCGCAGTGCTGTTCGGGGGCGAGCGCAACGGGCTCGCGAACCAGGAGCTCGAGCGCTGCCAGGCACTGATCCGCATTCCCTGCGCAGCCGGCTACGAATCCCTGAACCTCGCGCAGGCCGTGCAGGTCGTTGCCTACGAGATCCGCATGGCGCAGATCGACGGCGCGGTCGAGGCGCTGCCTCCGGCACCCGCGACCGCCGACGAGATGCGGGCGCTGAACGCCCACCTCGAGCGGGTGATGGAGCGAAGCGGGTTCCTGCGTGCGGATAACGCCGCGCAGCTGGGAGCACGGGTGCGGCGGCTCATCGCGCGTGCCGCGCCCGACGACGGCGAGGTGCGGATCCTGCGCGGCTGGCTTGCCGCGATCGAGCGCGGCCTGCGGCCGCCGGAGTGAGCCACATGCGGGACGCCGTGTACCTCGATCATGCGGCCACAGCGCCGCTCGATCCGCGCGTCGCGGCATTGATGTCCGCCTGCCTCGCGGACCCGGACCTGCAGGCGAATCCTGCGTCGTCCCACGCTGCGGGCCGGGCGGCCGCGGAGCGACTGGCGGCCGCGCGCGGACAAGTGGCGCGGCTCGTCAACGCTTTGCCGGAGGCGATCGTGCTCACGTCGGGTGCGACCGAGAGCGTGAACCTTGCGGTGCTCGGGTCCGTGAGGGGGGCGGGCGCCGGCCACCGCCACGTCGTGACCTCCCGCGTCGAGCACCGGGCCGGTCTCGATGCGTGCCGGCAACTCGAGCGCGAAGGCCATGACGTCACCTGGCTCGCACCCGGCGGCGATGGCGAGATCAGCGCCGCGCAGGTCGAAGCGGTCCTGCGCGAGGACACGGCGCTCGTCTCGCTCATGCACGCGAACAACGAGACCGGAGCACTGACGGACATCGGTGCGGTCGCGGGCCTGTGCGAGGCACGCGGCATCGCGTTCCACACGGACGCCGCGCAGAGCGCCGGCAAGGTGCCGGTCGATGCCGCGCTGCCAGGCATCGCGCTGCTCAGCTTCTGCGCGCACAAGCTGGGCGGGCCGAAGGGCATTGGCGCCCTCTATGTCCGCAGGCGCCCGCGGCCGCCAATGCAGCCGCTGCACTTCGGCGGCGGCCACGAACGCGGGCTGCGCTCCGGGACGCTTGCCCTGCACCAGGCCGTCGGATTTGGACTCGCCTGCGAGCTCGCGGCCGCTGCGCTCGGCGACGAATCGCCGCGCATCCGCGCCCTGCGCGAGCGGCTCTGGGGGCAACTGCAGGCCGCCGCGCCGGCCTGGCGAAACGGCGCTGCCGAGCCGTCAGTGCCAGGGATACTGAGCGTCGGTTTCGCCGGAATCGAGGGCGAGAGCCTGTTGCTCGAACTGGACGGCGTGGTCGCCGCCGCGAGCGGCGCCGCGTGCAATTCGGCGACGGGCGAGCCTTCCCACGTGTTGCGCGCCCTCGGCCGCTCGGAAGAGGCGATCCAGGCGTCGTTGCGATTGAGCCTCGGGCGTGGCACGCAGGCCGAGGATGTCGACCGCGCCGCCGCGGCGATCGTCCGCGCGGTTGCCAGGCTGCGCGCCGCGTTGCCGCTCGGCGCGTTGGAGCGGATCGCGTGAGCACCGCGGCGGCCGGCTACTCGCCCAGGGTGCGGTCGCTCTTCAGCGCGCTCGAGGGCGCGGGTGACCTGCCGGAGGCCGCAGGCGCCGAGGTCAGCGGCGAGGCCGTCGCGCTCGACCGGCTCGCCTGGGTCCGGTTTGCGGCGCGCATCGACGCCCGGCGGATCTCCGACTGCCGCTTCCGCGCTTTCGGATGCCCGCATACGCTCGCCGCGGCGTCGTTGGTGGCGACGCAACTGCGCGGCGCGCCGATCGATGCCGGGCTTGTGCTCGATGCCGCCAGGCTCAAGCGTGAGCTCGATGCCCCGGCGGAGAAAATGGGCCGCCTGCTGGTCGTGGAGGATGCATTGCGAAATCTGCTCGACGGCGCGCGTCGGGTACAATACCAGCGTCGATGGCCATCACCCTGACACCTGCTGCCGCTGATCGCGTCCGCCACTTCCTCGCCGAACGGGGACACGGCGTCGGGCTCCGCCTCGGCGTGCGCAAGACCGGCTGCTCCGGCTTCGCTTACGTCGTCAACTACGCGGACGCAGTCCAGCCGGAAGACCAGGTGTTCGACAGCCACGGAGTCCAGGTGCTGGTGGATCCCAAGAGCCTCGAACTGATCGACGGCACCGAGGTCGATTTCGTCCGCCAGGGGCTCAACGAGGCATTTCGCTTCCGCAACCCCAACGTGCGCGGTGAATGCGGCTGTGGGGAAAGCTTCAGCGTCTGATTTTCCCTTTCCGGACGCGGACTTCCGCGCGACTCACGATTGCCGGGGCAGGGTACGCGCGGGTACAATGCGCGGCTGATTTCCACCCGCCGAACCCGAGGAACCCATGGCGCTCGAGCGAACCCTGTCCATCGTCAAGCCCGACGGCGTTGCACGCAACCTGATCGGCGACGTCTACCACCGCTTCGAGCGCGCGGGCCTCTGCATCGTCGCCGCCCGCATGACGCAACTGACCCAGCGCCAGGCGGAGGGTTTCTACGCCGTTCATCGGGAGCGCCCGTTCTTCCGCGACCTGTGCGGCTACATGACTTCCGGCCCGGTGATGGTGCAGGTGCTCGAGGGAGAGTCTGCGGTCACCCGCCACCGTGAAATCATGGGTGCGACCGACCCGAAGAAGGCGGCGCCAGGCACGATCCGCGCCGACCTCGCGACCAGCATCGAGGAGAACGTCGTGCACGGCTCCGACAGCGTCGAGAATGCCGCGCGCGAGATCGGATACTTCTTCGCCGAGACCGCGCTGTGCGCGCGCACGCGCTGACCGGCAGCGGACTATGAGCGAAGCGGCAGGGCGCGTGAACCTGCTCGGCATGAACCGCGCCGAGCTCGAGGCTTTCGTCGCCGGCTCCGGCGCGAAGCCCTATCGCGCGCGCCAGCTCCTGAAATGGATCTACCGCCGCGGCGAGGCCGACTTTGCGCGCATGACGGACCTCGCCAGGGATTTCCGGGCGGAGCTCGCCGGGCGCGCCGAGATCAGCGTGCCCGGGATCGTCGCCGACCGGACCGCGTCCGACGGCACGCGCAAGTGGTTGCTGCGGATGCCGGGCGCCTCGGGCAACGAGCAGGTCATCGAGACCGTCTTCATCCCCGAACCGGGGCGCGGCACGCTGTGCATCTCGAGCCAGATCGGTTGTGCGCTCGACTGCTCCTTCTGCGCGACCGGCGCCCAGGGCTTCAACCGCAACCTGACGGCGGCCGAGATCATCGGCCAGGTGTGGCTCGCCAATCGCGAGCTCGGCTACGACCCGGAAGGCGGGCGCATCGTGACGAACGTCGTGCTGATGGGCATGGGCGAGCCGCTCGCGAACTACCGGAACGTGCTGCCCGCGATGCAGCTCATGCTGGACGACCTCGGCTACGACCTGTCGCGCCGTCGCGTGACGCTCTCCACGTCGGGACTGGTGCCGCAGATCTACCGCCTCGCCGATGATGCGAACGTCGCGCTCGCGGTCTCGCTGCACGCGCCGAACGACCGGCTGCGCGACGAACTCGTGCCGATCAACCGCAAGCATCCGATTGCGGAGCTGCTGCCGGCCTGCTGGCACTACCTCGAGCGGCAGAACGGCCGCAGCGTGACTTTCGAGTACACGATGCTGGACGGCGTCAATGACCGGCCCGAGCACGCCCGGGAACTGGCGAAGCTGCTGCGCGGCCACCAGGCGAAGGTCAACCTGATTCCCTTCAACACATTCCCCGGCACGCAGTACCGGCGGTCACCCGCCGAGGCGATCCGGCGGTTTCGCGACCTGCTGATGCAGGGAGGCGTCATGGCGACCATCCGCAAGACTCGCGGCGACGACATCGATGCGGCCTGCGGCCAGCTCCGCGGCCAGGTGCTCGACCGCACGCAGGTACGGCTCGGCAGCAAGCTCGTCAGCGTCGCGGTGCGGGCATGAGCGTGCGTGCCGTGGCGCTCGCGCTCGCGCTGCTGGCGACGTCCGGTGCCGGGGCGCAAAGTCCACCGCCGGACCCAATACGCGAAGCGGGCCGAATCAACGCGCGTCTCGCGATGGAATACCTGAAGCGCGACCAGCTGCAGGTCGCCCAGGAAAAGATGGAGAAGGCGCTGGCGCAGAATCCGCACGACGTCAACGTGCAGCTTTCTGCTGGTCTGGTTTACGAGCGGCTGCGGGACCCGAAACGGGCGGAGAAACATTTCCGGCAGGCGCTGCGCGCAGACCCGGCCAGCCCCGAGGCGCAGAACGCCCTCGGCGCTTTCTTCTGCCGCAACAAGCAGCAGGCGAAGGGCGAGGAAATGTTCGTCTCTGCGGCTGCGAACCCGCTCTACCGGACGCCGTTCGTCGCGTATACCAATGCCGGCGTGTGCGCGCGCAGCGCCGGCCGCCTCGAACAGGCGGAGCGCTACTTGCGCCAGGCCATGACGTCGCAGGCCGATTATCCCGAGACGTTCGCCCAGCTGGCGGGTGTGCTTCACGAGCGCGGCAGCAACCTGCAGGCTCGGGCCTTCGTGGAGCGCTACCTGGCGGTGGCGCCGGCAACGCCCGACATGCTGCTGCTCGGCCACAACATCGAGCTCGCGCTCAAGGACACGGGCGCAGCGGCGGATTTTCGCGAGCGGCTCGCGAAGGAATTCCCGGGGTCCGAGCAGTCGCGCGCTGCGCAGGCGCTGGCGGACCGGAATCCCGGATGAGCGTGCGCCCGGGCCATCGCTCGCCGGGCGCGCAGCTGCGCACCGCTCGCGAGGAGCTCGGCCTCTCGATCGAGGAAGTGGCGGACCGGCTGCGGCTCAACGAGGCGCTGGTGTTGGCGATGGAGGAGGATCGCTTCGGGCTCCTCGGGACGCCGGTCTTTGCGCGCGGGCACCTGCGCAACTACGCCACGCTGGTCGGCGCCGCAGAGCGCGAGGTCCTGGACGCCTTCGACGTCGACGACCTTCCGGAACCCACGTTCCTGACGGCCGGCGACCGGGCGCCCGCCGTGCGCCACCGGGGCCGCGCGCGCCGCAATGCCCTGATCGCGGTGGTCGCGATCGCCGTTGCGGCCGCGGGCGCATTCGCATGGTGGCGGGCGCGGGGCTGACCCATGGCGCAGAAGCTCCAGGCCATCCGCGGCATGAACGACCTGCTGGCCGACCGGCTGCCGCTGTGGCAGCGGGTGGAAGCTGCCGCACGCGAACTGTTCGCCGACTACGGCTACCGGGAAATGCGCGTGCCGCTCGTCGAGCATGCTGAACTGTTCCAGCGCTCGATCGGCGAGCACACGGATATCGTCGAGAAGGAGATGTACAGCTTCGAGGACCGCGGCGGCGACCGCCTGAGCCTGCGTCCCGAGGCAACCGCCGGTCTCGTTCGCGCGGCGATCGAACACGGGCTCCTGCACAACCAGCGGCAGCGGCTGTGGACCTCGGGCCCGATGTTCAGGCACGAACGCCCCCAGCAGGGTCGTTACCGGCAGTTCCACCAGGTCGACTGCGAGGCCTTCGGCTATCCGGGTCCCGACATCGACGCCGAGGTGATCCAGATATCCGCCCGGCTGTGGCGCAAGCTCGGGATCCGCGACGTCCGCCTGTCGGTCAATTCGCTCGGCACGCCGGAAGCGCGACGTCGCTACCGGGCGGTGCTGGTCGAGTACTTCGCCGGCCGCAGTGCAGAACTCGATGCCGACAGCCGGCGACGGCTGGAGTCGAATCCGCTCAGAATCCTCGATTCCAAGAATCCCGCGATGCGCGCGCTGGTCGAGGGTGCGCCGCGGCTTCTCGACCACCTGGACGAGGAGTCGCGCCGGCACTTCGACCGTTTCCTCGAGCTGATCGCAGGCAGCGGTATCGACGCGCAAGTGGACTCGCGCCTGGTACGCGGTCTCGACTACTACACGCGCACGGTCTTCGAATGGCGCACGACCGCGCTCGGCTCCCAGGATGCCGTTTGTTCGGGAGGCCGGTATGATGGGCTGGTCGAGTTGCTGGGCGGGGAGCCGACCCCGGCCATCGGCTGGGCCCTCGGCATCGAGCGCGTCGTCGGCCTCATGCAGGCCGGCGGGATCGCCACCGCCGAGTCCGCCCCGGTCATTTACCTGGTCATGTCGGGCGTACACGCGGAGCGCGAGGGTCTCGCGTTGGCGGAGCGCCTGCGCGACGCGCTGCCGGGCGCTGGCGTGCTGGCCAACATGGAAGGCGGCAGCTTCAAAACGCAGATGAAGCGTGCGGACAAGTGCGGCGCGGCGTATGCGGTCATCGTCGGCGACGACGAGGCGGCGCGAGGCGTCGCGGCGGTCAAGTCGCTGCGCACCGGCGCAGCGCAGCAGGAATGGACCTGGGACGAGTTGCCGGGGCGGCTGGCGGCGCTCTTGCCGAGGGGCGTGGAATCAGGAAGCAACGATGGTCGATGAATACCTGTCGGAGCGCGAGCAGGCGGACCAGCTGCGTCGCTGGCTGCGCGAGAACTGGATCTGGCTGGTCGCAGGCGTCGCGTTGACGCTCTCCGGCTGGTACGGCTATCGGTGGTGGGAGGCGCGCCTGGCGGCACGCTCCGTCGCGGCGGGCGAACGCTACTCGGCGATGCTCGAGGCAATCGCCGCGGGACGGCGCGACGACGGCATCAGGATTGCGGCCGAGGTCACCGGTGAATACGCGGACACCCCCTATGCGGACCAGGCGACGCTGGTGCTCGTGCGACTCGACGTCGATGCCGGCGACCTGGCGGCGGCGGAAGCGAAGCTGATCCAGGTTGCAGACGGCTCGAAGGACCCGGACCTGCGGACCGTCGCGCGATTGCGGCTCGCGCGGGTGCAACTCGCCCAGGGTCGCTATGACGCGGCGCTCGCGTCCCTTGCAGCCGCCGCAACGCCGGCCATCGACGCCCGCGTGCTCGAGCTCAAGGGCGACGTGCTGCTCGCCAAGGGCGACCCGGCGGGCGCGCTGGATCACTGGCGCAAGGCCGACGCGGCGGCCGTTGCGGAGCCCGGCTCCGCCGCCCAGGTCGACGCGGAACTTCTGCGCCTGAAGATCGACGAACTGAGCGCGCCACGAGGCGCGAAGTAGGGGCAAGGCGATGTACCGGATCCTGGCGCTTTTCGCGATGGCCTTCCTTGCCGTGGCCTGCAGCAAGGAGGACGAGGTCGCGCCGCCCGCGGAATTGGTCGATTTCGATCCGCTGGTGCGCGTGGAACGCGTATGGAGCGTGGGCACCAAGGGCGGGGACGATGTCCTTCGCTTGGGTCTGCGACCCGTCGTCGAAGGCGACCGTGTCTATGTCGCCGGGCATGGCGGCGACGTGCAGTCGATCGCGCTCGCCAACGGCAAGGGGTTCTGGCGTGCCGACACCGACCTCGAGCTGGCGGGCGGGCCGGCAGTCGGCGAGGGCCTGGTCGTGGTCGGCGGGACCGGCGGCGAGCTGGTCGCCCTCGATGGCCAGACCGGCGCCGAGCGCTGGCGCGTCGCGACCGGCGGGGAGGTGATCGCAGCGCCGACGATCGCCGGCGGTATCGTCGTCGTGCGCACCGTGGATGGCCGGCTGCGGGGCCTGCGCGCCGCCGACGGCATCGAGGCCTGGTCCTTTGAGCAGCCGGTGCCGCGCCTGACGCTGCGCGGCAACGGGACGCCGGTCGTCGATGGGGACATGGTGATCGCCGGCCTCGACAACGGCAAGGTCGTCTCCCTGTCGCTGACGAGCGGCGAGCTGCTCTGGTCGACGACCGTCGCACCCTCGCAAGGCCGCACCGAGATCGAGCGGCTGGTGGACATCGACTCTTCGGTGCGCGTCATCGGCGATGACATCTTCGTGGTCGGGTACCACGGGCGCATCGCGATGCTCGCCCGCGACACCGGCCAGCTCTGGTGGGGCCGGGAGCTGTCGAGCCATCGCGGCCTCGCGGTCGACGGCGACACGATTTTCGTGACCACGGCCGACAGCAGCGTGGTGGCGCTCCGGCGCCGCGACGGCACGCCGGTGTGGACGCAGGACGCAATGCTGCGCCGCTCGCTCACCGGACCCGCCATGTCCGGCGACACGCTCGTGATCGGGGACTTCGACGGCTACCTGCACTGGCTTGACACGGCGACGGGGCAGATCCTCGCGCGAGGCAAGACAGGCGCCGGGCGCATGAGCAATACGCCGGTCGTGGCGGGCGACTTGTTGCTGCTGCAGTCCGACTCGGGCGACGTGCAGGCCTGGCGCGCGCAGCCGCGGGTCACGGGCTGAGCCCGGCCCGGCGACGCATGCCATGCTTCCCGTTATCGCCCTGGTCGGCCGGCCAAACGTCGGCAAATCGACGCTCTTCAACGCGCTGACCGGCACGCGCGACGCGCTCGTCGCCGACGTTCCCGGCCTCACCCGCGACCGCAAGTACGGCTACGGGCGCTGCGAGCCGCACAGCTTCATCGTCGTCGACACCGGCGGACTCGTCGAGACCCCGCGCGGCATGCACGAGCTGATGGCGCGGCAGACCGCCCGGGCCATCGAGGAGGCCGACCGCGTCGTGTTCCTGGTGGACGGTCAGTCGGGGCTCGACGCGGCTGACCGCTTCGTCGCGGACGTGCTGCGCCGAAGCGGCAAGCCGGTGACCGTCGCGGTCAACAAGAGCGAGGACCGCGATCCCGCCGTCGTCACCGCGGAATTCCACGGCTTTGGATTCGGCGAACCGGTCGCGATTTCCGCTGCGCACCGCAGGGGCATTGACGACCTGGTCGAGGTTGCGCTCGCCGGGATGGCGCCTGTCGCCGGCGCGGGCGAGGAGCAGGAGCGCGCGATCCGGGTCTGCGTGGTCGGTCGGCCAAACGTCGGCAAGTCGACGCTGATCAACCGGCTCGTGGGCGAGGAGCGCGTCATCACCTTCGACGAGCCCGGCACCACGCGTGACGCTGTCGAGGTTCCCTTCGAGCGCGATGGCGTCAGCTACGTGCTGATCGACACGGCGGGCGTGCGGCGCCGCTCCCGCGTCGACGAGGGCCTCGAGAAGTGGAGCGTCATCAAGACGCTTCAGGCCATCGACGATGCGCACGTCGTGATCTGCATCGTCGACGCGCGGGATGCAATCGCGGAGCAGGATGCGACCCTGTTCGGGCTTGCCGCGGAGCGGGGCCGCGCGATCGTCGTTGCCGTCAACAAATGGGACCACGTCGATCCAGGTCAGCGTGACACGATCCGCGACCAGGTCGCCCTGCGGCTGCGCTTCCTGGAATTCGCGCCGGTGCACTACATTTCCGCGCTGCACGGCAGCGGCGTCGGGAACCTGATCGACGCCGTGCGGTCCGCGCACGCGGCCGCGATGCGGGAGATGGCGACGCCCGAGCTCACGCGGGTGCTCGAGGCGGCCATCCGCCAGCACCAGCCGCCGCTCGTGCGCGGCCGGCGCATCCGGCTACGCTACGCCCACCAGGGGGGCCGCAACCCGCCGGTCATCGTCGTCCATGGCGCGCAGGCCGAGCGGACGCCCGAGGACTTCCGGCGCTATCTCGTCAACTGCTTTCGCGAGGCATTCCGCCTCGAGGGGACGCCGGTGCGCGTCGATTTCCGCAGCGAGGACAACCCATTCGCGGGTCGGCGCGACAAGCTGACGCCGCGCCAGCGGCGCACGCGCGAGCGCAGGAAACGCCGAGGGGAGCGCTGACTCAGGGTTTGCCGCCGAGCACGCGTGCGCGCAGGCGCCCCTGCGCCAGGCGAGCCTCGATCTCCGTCCCCGGAGCGACGCTCGCCGCGTCGCGCAGCACGGTGCCGTCCCCGACCCGCGTGACGATCGCGTAACCACGGCCGAGCGTCGCCAGCGGGCTCGTGACCTCGAGACCGCGCGATGCGGACTGCAGGAGACCCCGGGCCGCGGCCAGCCGGCCGCGCATCGCGGGCAGAAGTCGCGCACCTGCGTGTGCAATGCGCTGGTCGAGGGAGGCGAGTCGGGCCGCGGGCGAACGGCCCGCAAGTTCCGCCCCGACGCGCAACAGGCGCTCGCGGCGGGCGCGCGTTTCCCGCCGTATCGCGCTGACGAGTCGCGCCTGCAGCTCGTCGAGCCGCTGCATGCGTTCGCGCAGGGCGCGGGATGGGTGCAGGAGGCCGAGCCGGCGACCGAGCGCAGCAAACCCGTCTTTCTGGCGGCCGAGCATGCGCAGTACGGCCGACCGCAGCCTTCCGGCCGTCACGCCGAGCGCAGCCAGCCATGCAGTCGCGTCGGGCACGGCGAGTTCCGCGGCCGCGGACGGGGTCGGCGCGCGCACGTCGGCGACGAAATCCGCGATGGTGAAGTCGATCTCGTGGCCGATGCCGGTCACGAGCGGCAACTCGAGCGCCGCGATCGTGCGCGCGAGTGCCTCGTCGTTGAACGCGAACAGGTCCTCCAGCGACCCGCCGCCGCGCACCAGGAGCAGGAGGTCCACTTCCCGGCGACGATCGGCGAGCGCGAGCGAGGCCGCAATCTCGCGCGCCGCACCGGCGCCCTGCACGGGAACCGGGTAGACGAGTACCGGCACGCCACGGCTGCGTCGGCGCAGCACGTGGAGCACGTCGCGAAGCGCGGCGCCGGTCGCCGAGGTCACGATGCCGATGCGGCGCGGGAAGCGCGGCAGGGCGCGTTTGCGCGAGGCGTCGAACAGGCCCTCGGCCGCCAGTTTCTGCTTGAGCGCCTCGAAGCGCCGCCGGAGCTCGCCTTCCCCGGCCTCCTCGAGGTGGTCCACGACCAGCTGGAATTCGCCGCGCGCCTCGTAGAGCCCGACGCGGGCCCGCAGCAGGACCTGGAGGCCGTCCCGCGGCGCGAATCGCACCGCGAGATTGCGCTGGCGAAACATGGCGCAGCGCACCTGCGCATCCTCGTCCTTGAGCGTGAAGTACCAGTGGCCGGACGCTGGCCGCGACAGGTTCGACAGTTCGCCCGTGATCCACAGGGACGGCAGGCCCCCCTCGAGCAGGGCCCGGGCCTCACGGTTCAGGCGACTGACCGTATAAATGTCACGGGAACCGATCATGCGGCATGGTACACTGCGTCGCTTCATTCGGACCGCCGCGGGAATGCCGCCCATGCGAATCGTCCAGGAAGCACTCACCTTCGACGACGTCCTGCTCGTACCTGCGTACTCGGAGGTCCTCCCGCGCGAGGTCGACCTGTCGACGCAGCTGACCCGCGGGATCCGCCTGAACCTTCCGTTCCTGTCCGCTGCCATGGACACGGTGACTGAAGCCCGCCTCGCAATCACGATCGCCCAGGAAGGCGGCATCGGCATCATCCACAAGAACATGACCGCCACGGAGCAGGCGCGCGAAGTCGGCCGCGTGAAGAAGCACGAGAGCGGCGTCATCAAGGACCCGATCACCGTGCGACCGGACGCGACGATCCGCGACGTCATCGCGCTGACCCGGGCCAAAGGCATCTCGGGCCTGCCGGTCACGTCGGACGGCAACCAGGTCGTCGGCATCATCACGCACCGCGACATCCGCTTCGAGGAGCAGCTCGATTTACCGGTGTCGAAGGTGATGACGCCGCGCGAGAAGCTCGTGACCGTGCGCGAGAACACGCCGCGCGAGGAAGTGCTGCAGATCCTGCACCGCCACCGCATCGAGAAGGTGCCGGTCGTCGACGGCGACGGGCGGTTGCGCGGGATGATCACGGTCAAGGACATCCAGAAGGCCCGCGACTTCCCGCGCGCCTGCAAGGACGAGCACGGCCGCCTGCGCGTGGGCGCCGCGGTGGGCACCGCCGCCGACACGCTGGACCGCGTCGCGCAGCTGGTCGAGGCGGGCGTCGACCTCGTGATCGTCGACACTTCGCACGGGCACTCGCGCGGCGTGATCACGACCGTCGAGCGGATCCGCAAGGCGCAGCCGCAGCTGCAACTCGTGGCCGGCAACATCGTGACCGCCGAGGCGGCGCTGGCGCTGGTCGACGCCGGCGCGGACGGCGTGAAGGTCGGCATCGGCCCGGGCTCGATCTGCACGACTCGCGTCGTGGCGGGGGTCGGTGTGCCGCAGATCACGGCGGTGGCTACGGTCGCGAAGGCGCTGGCGAAGACCGACGTCCCGCTGATCTCGGACGGCGGCATCCGCTACTCCGGCGACGTCGCCAAGGCGATTGCCGCGGGCGCGCACGCGGTGATGATCGGCGGCCTCTTTGCCGGCACCGAGGAGTCGCCGGGCGAGGTCGAGCTCTACCAGGGCGCCTCGTACAAGTCGTACCGCGGCATGGGCTCGCTCGGCGCGATGGCGCAGCGCCACGGTTCGAGCGACCGCTACTTCCAGGACACGGTGGAGGAGCTCGAGAAGCTCGTGCCGGAAGGCGTGGAGGGTCGGGTGCCTTACAAGGGCAGCCTCGTCACCATCCTGCACCAGCTCGCAGGCGGCGTGCGGGCTGCGATGGGCTATACCGGCAGCCAGGACATCCAGCAAATGCGCACCCGCCCGGTGTTCGTGCGCATCACCGGTGCCGGCGTGCGCGAGAGCCATGTGCACGACGTGAGTATCACGAAAGAAGCGCCGAACTACCGGATCAGTTGATGGCCGCGCGCATGCCTTCGGCCGTTGCCGACATCCATGCCCACCGGATCCTGATCCTCGATTTCGGCGCGCAGTACACGCAGCTGATCGCGCGCCGCGTGCGCGAGATCGGCGTGTACTGCGAGATCCTGCCCTGGGACTGCGGCGACGAGGCCGTACGCGCGTTCGGGGCGCGCGGCATCATCCTCTCGGGCGGGCCGGAGTCGGTGACTGACGCCGAGCCGCCGCGCGCGCCGGACGCCGTGTTTGAACTCGGAGTCCCGGTGCTCGGGATCTGCTACGGCATGCAGACCATGGCAGCCCAGCTCGGCGGGCAGGTCGTGCCGTCCGCGCACCGCGAGTTCGGCTACGCCAAGGTGCGGCGCACTGCGGCTTCAATTCTGCTGGACGGGATCTCCGACGAAGGCGCGGCGGGTCCCGCGCTGCTCGATGTCTGGATGAGCCATGGCGACCGCGTCGAGGCGCTGCCGCCGGGCTTCGATGCGATCGCGGCGACGCCGAACGCGCCGCTCGCAGCGATGGCGAACGACGCGCGCCGTTTCTACGGCGTGCAATTCCATCCCGAGGTGACCCATACGCGCTCGGGAGCGGCGATCCTGGCCCGCTTCGTGCGTGAGATCTGCGGCTGCGATGCCTTGTGGGACGCCGGCAACATCGTCGCCGACGCGATCGCGAAGGTACGCGGGGAAGTCGGCCGTGACCGCGTGCTGCTCGGCCTGTCGGGTGGGGTCGACTCGTCCGTCGTCGCGGCGCTGCTGCACGAGGCGATCGGCGAGCAGCTCACCTGCGTGTTCGTCGACCATGGCCTGCTGCGCCTCGGCGAGGGCGACCAGGTGATGGCGACTTTCGCGAAGCACCTCGGCATCCGCGTGATCCGTGTCGATGCATCGGAGCGATTCTTCTCCGCGCTCGCAGGGGAGGAAGACCCGGAACGCAAGCGCAAGACCATCGGACGCCTGTTCGTCGAGGTGTTCGAGGAAGAGTCGAGGAAGCTCGAGGGTGTGAAGTGGCTCGCACAAGGCACCATCTACCCGGACGTGATCGAGTCCGCGGGCGCGAAGACCGGCAAGGCCCATGTCATCAAGTCGCACCACAATGTCGGCGGCCTGCCGGAGCGGATGCACCTCACGCTCCTCGAGCCGTTGCGCGAACTGTTCAAAGACGAAGTACGTCGGATCGGTCTCGAGCTCGGCCTGCCGCGCGAAATGGTGTTCCGCCACCCGTTCCCGGGACCCGGCCTTGGCGTGCGGATCCTCGGCGCCGTGACGCGCGAGCAGGCGGGCCTGCTGCGCCTCGCGGACGCGATCTACATCGAGGAGCTGCGCGCGCACGGCCTCTACGATCGCGTCAGCCAGGCGATGGCGATCTTCCTGCCGGTGCGTTCGGTCGCCGTGATGGGGGACGGACGCCGTTACGACTGGGTGATTGCGCTGCGCGCGGTCGAGACCGTGGATTTCATGACTGCGCACTGGGCGCGGCTGCCGTACGACTTCCTGGACGTCGTCGCGCGGCGCATCGTCAACGAGGTGGCCGGGGTCTCGCGCGTTGTCTACGACGTGTCAGGCAAGCCGCCTGCGACGATCGAGTGGGAGTGATTGATGGTTTTTCGTCGACTATCGCCACCCGATGTTCTGTCTCATAAAATACTGATAAATAAAATAATAGCTCTCGTAGCCTATCGGCATCTATTGGCCACAAGCGGTAACTTCTGACGGTAAATGTGACGGTAAAACCGTTGACCGCCACCAGTGAGTGGGTTTTTACCGTCAGGCGATCCGGTGGGCTGGAATCGATAAAACCACTGTATTGTCTGGGGGAACGAGCAAATTAGACCCGTTGTCTCGCGGGGATTGAGTCCAATGGCTCCGTGACGGTAAAATCTGGCCACGCCGTAGCGGGTGTTGCCATGCTTTCCGACCTCGCCCTGAAGAAGCTCAAGCCGCGGGAACGGCCCTACAAGGTCGCCGACCGGGACGGCATGTACGTGACGGTCGCCCCCACCGGGACGATCACTTTCCGTTTCGATTACCGAATCAGCAATCGGCGCGAAACCCTGACCCTGGGGCGCTACGGCCCGGACGGTCTTTCGCTGGCCGCTGCGCGCGAGAAGTGCATCGCCGCCCGGAACACGCTGGCGCAAGGCCACTCGCCCGCGCGGCTCAAGCAGCGCCAGAAGGTCCAGCTGGCGACCGCCACGACGCTCGGCCAGTTCGCTACGAAGTGGCTGGACGAAGGGCCGATGGCGGAAAGCACCCGCGCCATGCGCCGGGGCATCTACCGCAGGGAGGTCGAGCCGGAGTTCGCCAACCGGCTACTGTCGGAAGTGTTTTCGGAGGACGTGCGCATGGCCTGCATGAAGGTCAAGGCACGTGGCTCACCCGCCACGGCCATTCACATCCGGGACATCTTCAAGGGCATTTACAACTTCGCCAATCTCCACGGCAACAAGGTTGCGAATCCGGCCAGCGAAGTGGCGCCCACCTCGATTGCCGTCTTCAAGCCACGTGAGCGCGCCCTTGCTCCCGAGGAAATCCGTATCGCCTTCACGCTGATCGACAAGGTGTCATTCGCGCACATCCACCGCCTGGGCTTGCGCATGATTCTGCTGACGCTGGTGCGCAAGAGCGAACTCGCCAAAGCCACCTGGAGCGAGGTGGATTTCGACAAGGGCATCTGGACGATCCCCAAGGAGCGCATGAAGGCGCGGCGCCCGCACAATGTTTACCTGTCGCGCCAGGCGCTGGAGATTTTGGTGGCGCTGAAACTGATCGCCAGCAGTTCCGAATACGTGTTCCCGTCTCGCTACGACTCAGGCGTTCCCATTGCGTCAGGCACGCTGAATCGCGTCACCACGCAGATCGCCGAAATCGCGCGCACTGAGAAACTGCCGCTTGAGAGCTTCACGGTGCACGACTTGCGCCGGACAGGTTCGACGATCCTCAACGAAGTCGGATTCAACCGGGACTGGATCGAGAAGGCGCTGGCGCATGAGCGGAACGATTCTTCGCGTGGCACGTACAACCGGGCTCAGTACGCGGAGCAGCGGCGCCACATGCTGCAGGAGTGGGCCGACATGGTGGATGCGTGGGTGGCTGGCAAGTCTCACACGCCAACCCTGCTGCCGCCGTCGATGAAGGTCATTACCTCTCAGGCCTTGTCGTAGTGCCTGCTTGCAACCGGTCTGCTGCGGCGGCTGCGAACATCGGGATCGGGCGCGCGGTGGACCTGGCCGGCGTTACTGGCGGCGCGGCGCGCGGTCAGCCACCGTTCAACTTCATCGAGATCCCATGCGACGCACTTGGACGTGAGGTAGAAACGCTGCGGGAATTCGCCACGGCACTCCATTTCATAGATGGTGGTGTCCGCGAGCGGCACGATTTTGCGCAGCTCGCGGCGACGCACGGCGCGCGTGCATGGCCGATAGAGGTCGAGAGCTATTTGCGTAGCCATGTCGTCGGCTAATCCAGAGGACTCGATGAGTACCAGCATCCCCAAGCTCAGTGCGAAATACAGGGTCAGGATTCCCGGCAAGTTCGGTAGAAGCTCCACCCGATCTCCATGAGGAGGTGAGGCAATGGCACACGCTCATCCTGTCTTGGCCGCGTCGTCGCGACTGCTATGGAAGGTCGTCTCGTTCCCGTTGATCGCCGGCCTGTTGCTGTTGAAGCCGGTCGTGGATTTTGTCTGTGGCTTCATGGCGATCGGCGGCACCTTTGCCGCCATGGCATTCGAGATTTCCGCCTTCGGTCCTCGCTTCCCTTTCCCGCTGATGATGGGTATATCGCTGGGCTTCGGGTTGTTCGCGGTGCTGTATCAGGCAGCACTCATGTTCCTCATCGAGGATTGGCTGATTGCCACCTGAATTAGTTATTGCCGTTGAACCATGTCGAGGTGTTCGGCGCAATTATCCCCGAAACGCCGGATAGCCTGCGGCTTAGTGTTGGGCCACATTAGGCCCTATGAGCTGCACGGAAGTCGTCAAGGCGCGCGTGACCGCTGAGATCAAGCGGGACATCTCGGCGGCAGCCGAGCGCGAGTGTTTATCCGAGTCCGCTTGGCTGAAACGGTTGTTCGTTCGGGAGTTGCGGGCGGTGCGCGATCCGGCGGCAACGCCGGTTGCGCTTCTCAACGCGGAGGTCGTTCGGCGCCACGGCAGACGGAAGGGCAGCCCCTGTGATCGCCCAGTCTTGGTGTTGCTGCGGCCCGAGGATCGGTTGCTGCTGGACGCCCGTGCCGAGGCGCGCGGGATACGTCCGGCCACCTATGTGTCGGTCCTGACGCGCAGCCACCTGCGGCACTTGGTGCCGCTCCCGAAAGAGGAGCGGGTGGCGTTACGACACAGCATCAATGAGCTGTCGGCCCTCGGCCGGAACATCAACCAGATCGCCAGGGTCGCGAACGAGGGCGGCCGGATGCCGAACACGATGCGCGAGGAGTTCCGGGCCATGCTGGAGATTTGTGAGGGGCTGCTGGACCACACCAAGAAACTGCTGAAGGCGAACGTCATCAGTTGGGAGAGCGGGTTTGAAAAGGCCACTTAGACTTCCGAGGGATGGGGAGTTGCTGCTGGACATCGTCAGCCATGGGCACGGCGGTCCCGGCGCGGCCGGGAGGCGGCTGACACCGGCACAAATTGAGCACATCCACCTGACTGTCAACTGCGCACCCGAGGTGATGGTGAAGGTACTGTCCAGCGGCAGCAGCGATTCGATGGCCGTTGGCCGGCATTTCGACTACATCGGCAGGAAGGGCGACTTGGCGCTGGAAGGCGATGACGGTCAGCCGTTGCCGGGACGAGTCGGCAAGGCGCTGGTGGAGGATTGGGGGTTGGAGATCGACGAGGAGATGCGGCAAACGAACCTCACCTCCTTGCGCGCCCGCAAATCCCCGAAGCTGGTCCACAAGCTGGTGTTCTCCATGCCGTCGGGTACGCCGCCGGAGAAGGTGAAGGCCGCCGTGCGCAATCTCGCGCGGGAGGAGTTCTACGGCAAGCATCGCTACGTGATGGTGTTGCATACCGACGAGCCGCACCCGCACGTACATCTGGTCCTGAAGGCCATCAGCGAGGACGGCGTTTGGAGTTCCCCCGCTTTCGTGGACGGGTAGTTTCCTAAATTCTCAGTTCCTGTCCTGTCAGTAATCTCCTCTCAAAGTTGTTCGGTGACAAGCGGCCGATCGACGAGTGGCGACGATGCGGG
>Ga0187894_10000619_pt1 | contig 47715 bp, 78 predicted proteins | sample GBC1701081metaG_FD_136650 | JGI IMG/M metagenome (GOLD analysis project Ga0187894, IMG submission 136650) | White microbial mat communities from a lava cave in the Kipuka Kanohina Cave System on the Island of Hawaii, USA - GBC170108-1 metaG ... | reverse complement strand
GCTTCTCTCTCAGCGCCCGCATCTGGGCTCCGATCTCGCGGTGATCGAGTTCCTTGCCGGTCCCGCCGCACCGTTGACACGTTCTCATCACGCGAACACCGCCATCTGCCGCTTCATGGGATCGCTCCCCGGCCGCGCTTAGGGCCCGCCCACTGCGCGTTCCATGAGGTGAAGCACTCGCGGATGTCCTCTAGGCACTGCGCGTCGCTCTGGTCCTTCAACTGCTTCCACGTGATGCCGTCGCCCTCCGGGAAGCACGAGGCCCAATAGCCGCGCGCGCGGAAAGCGGCGAGAGCGCCGCCATTGCCATACTGGCCGGGGTTATCGTCGTTGAAGACCTGCGACCTCGGCGCGCAGGGATGATCCGGTGGGAAGAGGTTGTAGCGAGCCGGGAACTTGCCCGGCCACAGGATATTGCCCATGGCGATTCCGGGACGGTGTGGATAGACTTTGACGGAGAGCATCACGCGAAACACCTCCAGCGCCCGCTCGGGATGGTCGGTCATTAGTCGAATGAACCGCTCTCGGAATCGGCCGCACTCGCACTCGTCGTCTCCCTGACACTCCCATGCGCCGCCCGGGAATCCTGGTAGCGGCACATGGAGATCGCGTGCATGACCCGCAGTCGAAATTCCCAGACGGGCACATGTCTCATGACGTTCCTCCGAACACGGCCAGCGCCGAGTCGGGATGGTCGGTCGCGCGATGCGCGCAGACCTCCAGCGTCGCAGCGTCGTCATCGTCGGCGCGTGCACGGCTCCGGGCCGCCGCTCAGCAGGTGATACTGTCCCGCCGGGGCGCTCGGATACGGTACCGTCTCCCATCCCTTGGCGCAGCCCTCGCACTCCGGTGCCGGCGGTTTCGGTGCTTTCGGCGTCCACGGGGGGCCGGCGATGCGGTCGTGACTCATGGCATTGCGGCGGCTCTCGGCGCGACCCTTGGGGCGGGTCATCGGCGCGCGAAATACTCGGCGTTGCGCTCGGGCGACAGAATCAGCAGCCCCCGACCATCCTGAAGGTCGATGTGTCCGTCGCCCCGGCCGTGGCCACAGCACGAGCCGCGCATGTCGATTCCGGCCACCTGGAGAGCAGCGACAAGCGGCGCGATACAGGCGTCGATCGGCGCTTCTTTCCACTTCTCCCTGCCCTCAGCGGCAAGGTCGGCGGGGATCTTCACTTGCACCGGAATGCTCGTCCCGTGCGCGCACATCACTCGGCGACCGCCGTCATCGCGGCGAGGGCGCGCTCCAAGAGCCGGCGCACGGTCGCGGGATCGCCCCGAAAGACGAGATAGGCTGACTCGCCGAGACGCTTGTCGTGCGCGGCGCCGATCGAGATTCGGAACGCCAGAGGATCATCCGGGAGCTGCCGGACGAGGAACCCGCCGCGCTGCTGCTCCATCACCATCCGCTCGAACGGTGCGCCCGCCGTGATGAGGTTCTCACCACGAGCCGTCATCTCTTCGGCGAGCTTGCGGAGATCCGCGAACGCTGCGGACCCGTCATAGTCATCATGGGTTTGCATGGTCAGTCCCCTCTCGTCGCGCTTGTCGTCTGCCCCCGAGGCCATGCGCTTGATGGAGACGTGGCCTTCGGCCTGCGGTGTCCGTGCTTTCACGCGGCGCTCTCCTCGCGCGCGACGGCCTGCTCTCGGCCGGCCTGCCGTAGCAGCTCGCGCTCAAGAGAGGAAATGACCTCGGCCTCGGGCACGCCGACATGGAGCAGCGTGCGCGCCCTGCGGAGCGCGGCGGCCTGGCATGCCAGCCGATGTTGTTCCTCAGAGGTCGAGACGAGCTGCGCATTGATTCGCTCGAGCAGTGACATTTTCGACCTAGCCCCCGTGGACGAACGCGGCGATCGCGGGCGCGGCGAACGACCAGGCGATGATCGCGGCAATCGTGGCGGCCACCGCGAGCCAGTCACGCCCGGTGGGCCAGCTCGGCGCGGCCGCAGTGGCGCGACCGCGATACATCCGGGGCCGCTGGCCGGCGAAGGGAATGAGCCGCTGCCTCGTGTCGGCGGGAGAAGAGAGCAGGGCCAGCCGTTGCTTCGGCTCGCGCGCAGGATGCCGCGCACCTGTCACGGTGTGCCGGCGCTGCGCGCCCGCCCGAGTGCGGGGCCCCGGGGAAGCTGGTAGCAGGGCCCGGAGTTGAACCGGGTCTCCAGGGTTATGAGCCCTAGGCCGAGACCGCCCGCCCTGCATCATACTGCTACGCCTCGATCAGCGCGTCGGCGTCGACGAGGGCCGTGACGGGGTCGGCGACCTTGTCGGCGAAGCCGTAGGTGCCGCCGAGGCGGTAGCCGTTGGCGACGACCTTCGCCTTCGCGACGATCGGGAGATTGGTCTGCGGGTCGTGCGCGGTTGCCGGCCCCTCCGAGATCGACTTGATCTCGGCCGGGGTGCCCGCGATGAAGTAGCAGCGCCCCTGTCCGTCGGTGGGCTCGCCCTTCGTGAGCTGCTTGAACTTGACCATGGGTCACGCCTCCTCGGTGAAAGGTGGTCGGTCACTCCGCGCCGAAGTACTCGGCGGGGATCGGCTTCGAGGTCTCGGCCTTGATCCAGGCCTGGTCGTCGGCCGTCTCGCGACCGGCGCGGAGCGAATCCGGGATGTGCGGCACGTGGATCTGCTTGCGGCCGAAGAGATGCGGGTACTGGTGCTCCGCGCATCGGGCGATCATCGGGATCGCGCTCATCGACGGCCGTCTCCTACCGCCTCGCAGCGCTCGCGCATCTCGGCCACCTCGCGAATCTTGATGGCCGTCCGGGCGAGGTCGGTATGGCAAGCGATCCGCTCGCGCAGGCAGCGGGCCATGATGCTCTCGCACCAGTCGGCGAGGTCGGTCAGCGTGCAGCGGTCGACGTAGCCGTCACGGTTCTGCTCGTCGTGCCACACGCGAATCTGTTCGGGTGTCGGGACTGGCGTCGCCGGTTCCGGGCTCGCCAGCATGAAGTCGTAGTCGTTGCACATCAGGCGACCTCCTCCTTGACCCACCTCGTCGCGTTGCGCATCGTGGCCGCGACCTCGGCGGCGGTGCTCCGGGCGTTCCAGCCGAGGATGCGGGTGAACGACTCGAGCCCGAGTTCCCTCGTGAGGGCGTCCTTGACGGCGGCTGAACTCCGGCGCGTCGCTGGTGACGCCACCGCGCTGGGCGACATAGGCGATGGCCATGACCGCGCAGAGCCGCTTCGGCTCGAACTCGCTGACATCCCCCCGCCAGAACACGCCTGCCTCCTCGATCTTGTCCGCCGCGGCTTCCAGGATTTCGCGTGCAGTCATCGTGGTCTCCTTCACGCCACCTTCCTCGGGCGCCCGTGCGTCCCGCGCCGCGCATCCTCGACGCCATAGGCCTTGATGAGCCGGCAGAGGTACTGCCGCTCGAGTCCGAGCCGCCGCGCCGCTTCCGAGCGGTTGCCGGCGCAGTCGGCCAGCGTGCGGGCGATCAGATCGCGTTTGAACGCGTGAACGACCTCGGCGTACTTGGTCATCTTCAGTTGTCCTGCGCGCGCGCATCGCGGTAGAACGCATCGAAGAATCCAGCCATGAACCAGAAACGCCGCACGCGCTCCCACTCGACCCGGGCCAGTCCTCGCCGCTGCCGACGACGCGAAGTCATGCTGCCCACCGGATGCCGATCAACAGCAGGACGAGGATGATGACGAAGAGGATGGCGTACCCGACGACGACCGCCGAGACAATGAACCACGAGAGCGGCATGTCGGGTGGCCAGAGGACGCGGCGCCAGATCATCGCGCCGCCCCCATTTCATCGACATAGAGCGTCGGCATCGGCTCGGGCCGGGCCTTGCAGCACGCCAAGCGCCCGGCGAAGAGCGAGCGAACGGCGTTCACATATGGCTGCTGCCAGTCCTCTAGAGTCCGAGGCCCCTCCGTCCACGCGAGCGGCTCCGCGAGCAAGGTCTCGGCGGCCGCCAGCGCCTCGGACTCGACGGCGAAGCAAAGGACGTGATACCCGCTCTCGACGTGGACCACGAACCAGCGGCCCGCCTGATGTAAAACGTCGGATCGTCCGGGTCCTCCCCGTAGCATCGCCGGCACGCGCGTGCGGGTGACGCGGCGCGTGAGCGTCACCATGCCTTCGGTCCAGCGGGCCGCGGCCGCCGCGCCCATGGTCATCGCGCCTGCGCCTCGGCGGGCATCGGCGCCTTCTTCCCAGAGCCGGCGCAGTACCGATCGGATACCCGCAGCTTCTGCGGATGCATTCGCATCCGCCCGCTCTTGCCGACGACGACGTCGCGCTTGCAGACCGGACAACCGGCGCGCGGCTGCGTGCCGGTGCTCATCCGCCGCTCCGTGCGGGCACCTTCGCGTACCGCTTGGTTCCGTCTGGCACCGCCGAGATCGCCGAGGTGCCATCTGTCACCTCGGCCGGAAACAAAGTGCCGAGTGTGCCGTAGGCCCAGCGATAGTCCCCGCGCAAAATGGCCGCGATGAGACAGGAATTGAGCATTGCGGCGAGGGCGAAGTCGCCGACCGACTGCGTCGCGGGCTTCGCCAGCATCACGAGCTTGTGGATGCTCTCCGGCGCGCGGAGCTTCTCGATGAAGCCCTCCAGATTCAGCGCGAGGCGCGCGTCGCGGGACTCCTCGGTGAAGGCGTTCATCAGGACGGGCATCCGAGGTACAGGCCGATGAGCATCCCGGCCACCAGTGCGGCGACGAGCAGGATGGCGCCGAGCCGTTGCTTCGTGGGCGGGGCCACGCCGAGCGGGTCCATCACCGCACGCTCTCGCCCGGCGGGCGGTCGCCGCGTCGCCATGCGACGGTGCCCGCCGAGACCGGGTCCAGCCCCGCCGCTTCGAGCGCCTGGAGGCAGATCGTCTCGACCCGGCGCGCGAGATCGGACTGGTCGGCGGCATCCGGGAACTCGACCGTGAGCGTGACCATGATCGGCATCAGGCCGCCTCGACCTCCACGTAGGCGCAGTGCTCCAGGTTCACGTGGAACACGTGGCCCCGGCTGTCAGTGATCGTGGCGCGGCCGTCTTGCGAGTAGTCCCCGAAGGCCTCCCGCCAGTGGGCCGGGTCGTCCGCGGTCTCCACCACCAGGGCATCGCGGACAACCGAGAAGTGGAAGGTCAGACGCGAGGGCATGGCTAGCGGCCCGCGCCCTCGGCAAAGAAGCTATCCAGCTTGGCGCCGGTCGCGTTGACGATCTTTAGGAGGGACTCGATGGTCGGCTCGGTCTGCCCGGTCTCCCACTGCGAGACGGCCTGCTTGGTTACCCCGAGCCGACGCCCAAACTCCTCCTGGGACAGCCCGAGGCCCTCGCGTAGGGCCTTCAATTGCTCGTTTCGGAAGATCAGCGTAGGCATCGTGGAGAGATAGTGAGTGAGCACTCACTCGCTTGTCAAGGATTATTTCAAGGCGCCATCCTCGGCCTTGACCATGGCCCAGGGGCTGCCGTCTCAGACGGAACTACGGGAGAGCCTAGGGGAGATCCTCGCGAGGCTATTCCTCGCGAAGCAACGCCGCGAGGGGAAGGGCTTCACCAAGGATAAGCTTTCGACGTCGGTCGTCTCGAGCAAACAGTATTTCGGGATGATCGCCAAAGGCAAGAACAGGCCGAGCTACGCGGCACTCACAGGATTTCTTGAGAAGCTGGACGCCACCCCGACGCAGCGCCGCCAGGCGCGCGTTCTACTTGCGGCGAGCCAAGTCGAGGATGACGAGCTGCGCGCCGAACTAGCCAGCCTCACCGCGTCAAAGGTCCGGTCCTTGCACCCCCGTTCGCGAACCTCGCTCATTCTCTACGCGACGGAGGACGAATTGGCCGATCCTCAATTCACCTCGACCTGGAACCGCGTGGTGGAGATGTACCGCGAACGCAACCAGAACGAGCGATGGAAGAGCTTCCTCGACCTACTGAACCTCGTCGACCGGCAGGCCGGCCGGTCAACATCGCCGCCGAGTGGCGAAGGTCGGCGCCAAGTGACGAACCCCGACAAGTGACGCAATTTGCGGCCCCGCTCGACAATTTTTGTCGCTCGGCTCCGCGGCTCCGCAATACGCACACTCGTCCCGCGTTGAACGCGCGGCGTCGTGCGGTCGTGACCGGGCGCGTGGTATAGAGCGGCGCATGGAACCGGCCGTACTGATCATCTTCGGCTTCATCGCTCTCGGGATCGGAGCTATTGCCTACGTGGCGTGGGTGCTCATCGGGGACGCGACAGGATGGCGCACGGTGCGGCCGTTCGATCCAGAGCGCGCGGCCAAGCGACGACGGGTTGCCTGGCGGGTCACGCTTGCTGTCGCCGGTGGCCTCATCGCCTGGCTCTTTATCTGGCGTCTCGTCACCGGCCCGCCTCAGAGCATGACGATCTCTTCTCCCTCGAATCGAGCCGAGGAGATCGCCAGCACAGCGATTCGGAAGGCTGGGCACCCCTGCGGCACGATTACCTCCGCGACCCTGCTCAGCGACGGCTCGATCCGCGCGACCTGCTCCAACGGCGAGGCATACCGGGTCAGTATGATTGCCGGCGAGCTCGCGGCGATGCGGTGCTCGGCAGCTGCACGCCTCGGGGTCTCGGGCTGCTAATGATCCTCGCCGCCGCCGCCGTGCTGCCCGCGAGAAGGCCCTCAAGAGGGCAAGGACGATCTGTGAACCATCCGACCAGAGGTCGCCGCGGCCCTGCGCCACCGCGGCCATCACCGCCGCGCCCGGACCCGCGCCCGCCCTCGCCGGGACCGACGCCGAAGCGCAACGATCCACCCGCGCGCCCGGCTCCCTCGCGCGATCCCTACCCGGGCCCGCGGCGACGAAACTATCGGACCAGCGCGGGCACGAGCACGACGAGGAGCGCGACGAACGTGACGGCGGCCGCGATCTGCTTGCCCCAGAAGCACCAGCGGCGGGCCCGGTAGAAGGGCTCGCGGCGATCGTAGCCGTCGATGCGCCGATCCTCGAGCCGGAGAATCTCGCGCGCTAGGCGCTCGGTCGCGATGTAGCCGGCTGCGTACTGCAGGAAGTCGATGAAGAGCACCGTGATCGCCAGGAGCCCGACGAAGACGAGCGCGGTGGCCGACAACCGAACGGGAGGAGCCGGCGCTGAGATGAGGCCCCAGAGCAAGAGGACGACGGCGCCCGCGAACCACCGGGCCTGCGTGCTCAGCTTGTCGCTGAGCCAATCCCGATCCCTGATTGTGTCTTCAAGAGTGACCATGTCCCGCCTCCTGGCCCGAGGGTAGCATGGCGAGCGATGGCACCCGACACGGTGGCCCCGAGGTGCGTGCGCGGCCGCCAACGTCGGCGATGACGACCGCGTCGGCCTGGTGCGCCTGGTGCGGCCGCCGGATCACGGTCGGCCTCGTGACCTCTGGCGGAGTGGTCTTTCACCTGGTGTGCTGGCGGCGCCGGCGCGCCGTGCTGCGCTGGGACATGCGGTGACGCGGCAGCGCTCGGGTGGGCGGCGGTGTGGTAGGATGCCGCCACCATCGCCATGACGCCCGCTCACCTACGCGCCGCGCGACGGCGCCTCGGGCTCACGCAGCAGCAGCTCGCCGACGCGCTCGACGTGCATCGTGTGACAGTCGCCGAGTGGGAGCGGGAGCGCACCGATGGACCGCCGATCCCTCGTATCGTGGCGCTCGCGATCGAGGCACTCCGTGTCCGCGAGCGCCGACGGCTCCGGGCGCGACAGCGTCGGCTCGCGCTGCGCGGGCTCGGCGCTCGCCTGCCGGCGCCCGCCACATGACGCACTGCACTACTACTTGTCGCCGGGGGCTTGACACGCACACGTGTAGTGCTAGACTACACGTGTAATCAGGAGTCGCCCCCGGGCGCGCGAGCCCGACGGCCCGGGGAGCCAGCATCGGGCGTGGCCGCCAGGCCAGGAGGATGCGATGAACGAGGCCCACCTCGAGATCAAGGGGCACATCAGCAAGGACCGGATCGTAGTCGGCCCCGACCATACTGGGTATACGTATACCCTCGTCCTCAGCTTCGCGCGGGAGCGGAATGGCTGGGTGCGCGTGAGCGCGCGCAAGAGCACGTGGTCCTACTCCACGACCGAGCGACGCTGGTCATACGACCGCGCGCCGAGCGCGGACGCATCGATCGTCGCGTCGATCGTCGCGGCGTGCGAATCGACGGGGGGCAGGCGATGACATACATCCCGGACGATCCCGAGTCGTGCGGGCGCGCGAGCTGCGCCGAGCGCGCGCAGGAGCGGACGTGCTCGCAGTGTGACGCCACGGCGCTCATCCTCGATTGTGGCCACATGGCCCAGCCGAGGCCGATCGCGGCGGGGCCGGTCCGACGGCCGCGAACTGCATCTCGACTTCTGCGAGGACTGCGCCGAGGAGGGCACGCGATGACGAACCGAGAGAAGATGCGGAGAGCGAGTGCGACGCGGAGGGAGCTGGTGCGGGAGCTGGCGGAGCGGCTGCAAGGGAGCGGCGACCCGGAGTACAACCGCCCCCTGGGGGATCTCATCGCGCTTGGTCTCACACGATTGCGCGCCCTGGTGGCCGCGCTCGACGAGGTGAAGACGAGAACGCTGCTGATCTGGGGTGATGACGACACGTCGTGCAGTGCGTTCGCGTCGCTGCTGGACGACATCCGGCGCGGCGATCTGGACGGCGAGGTGGTGGACCACGACCCCGTAGCCGTCGACTATGCGCTCGCGCACGGGGCGCCCGAGGAGTGGGAGAGCGAATGGGCGCTCGCGGTGACGGCGAGCCCGGACACGCTCGAGCGGATCGCGGCAGCGGCGGATGCGACGCCGGGCGTGCGGGCGTATGGGGATGGTGCCGAGGAGGACACGCAATGATCGTGTGCATCTCGTACCAGCCCTGCCAGGTGCCCGTCGCCGACGAGCGCGGAACGGTGGCGGGGGCCTATGTTGTCCTGATCGACGCGGCTGGCCGCACTGTGGAGCTGGGCGAGATTATCCCCCCGGAGGGCGATGGCCCCGAGTGCTGGCTGGGCCCGCTGGCGGGCTACGCGCCAGAGCATGTCGAGTACGGCGACCTCGAGGACGCGGCGCGACGCGGGGCCGCTGGGGAGACTGGGAGCTTCGCGATCGACGAGGAGGGCACGCGATGAGCACGAAGCGCTATGCCGTGGGCAACAACACCGACTACGACGGCCGGTCGTTTGAGACCAACAACTACCGGCTCGCGCGGCGGGAGTGGAACCGCATCCGGCCGCGAGCCCATGCGGGCAATCGCTACGCGGCGTGGTTCGTCGAGCGCTGCGAGGAGTGCGGCGAGTGGCACGATGTGGCACCGCAGTCGGCGATCGTGCAGATGGGCGCCCGGCAGTGCGTGGCCGCGCTCGACAAGGAGGGCACGCGATGACCACTATCACGCGCGACGGAGAAACGCGGACGATCAAGCGGATCGCCAACGGGCCCGCATGGGAGGGGTGGATGGCGCGGGCGGCGAGTCGGTACGAGTGGGACGAGCACATCGTCCTTGAGTCCAGGACGGAAGCGCGCCAGTGGTGTGCGGCGGTCGGCGAGCCGTTCGCCTCCTGTCAGGTCTGCCGGGTCCGCGTCGAGCCGGGCCTGCTGCGGTGCGTGCGATGCGTTGGGCTGTGATCGGGTGGTGGGACAAGGAGGAGGGGACGCGATGACCACCTATCACGTCGTCGATCCACATTCGCGAATCACGGAGTATCGCTCGTGGACAGCCGCCGCGCGGGCCATCGGGGTGACCGCCACGCCGCGGCCGCGGGCGATGACACGCCCCGGCGATGACGGGGCGCACGAGCTGCTCGTGAGCCACCCGGCGGCCGGCACCTACCGCGTCGTCCGCGTGGACGACTGATGCGCGAGCCTCTCACCTCGGCCCTCCGCGCGCTCGACGACGCGCTCGCGTCGCTGCAGTCCGAGCCCCCTGACCTGGAGTCCGCGGGTCGGGGGCTCCTCGCCGTGCGCGACGCGCTCCGCTCCGCGGAGCTGGACGCGGAGCTGCCGCCGGCGAGGCTCCGCGCGGACCAGGCGCTCGCGCAGATCACGCACGCGCTAGCGACGTGCACGGACGCGCGCGCGGCGGCCATCCGCACGATCCTGCGCCGCGGCGCCGGGCTCATGGGCCTGCCGCCGGGCGCGACGCTCACAGCGCCCGAGGGCCTCGTCCCCGAGCGCCGCGAGCTCTGGGTGACGCTCGCAGATACGATCCGACTCGACACGGTCGGGGTCGATGGCGACTGGCGCGCGGCCGCGGAATGGACACCGACGCGCGCCGGGCAGTGGGAGTCGGTCCTCGCCACGCTCGTCATCGCGCGCGACTGGGAGCAGATCGAGCAGACGGCGGCCGAGCTGCGCGAGGCGTGGCCGGAGGAGCAGCCGGAACCCGCGGCGGCGGGCGAGCCGGCGTGGAGGCGGACGGTGCGCGAGGTCGTGGACCTGCTCGGCCAGACGCGACACACGTTCCGCTCGCGGCAGCTCGAGCGGTGCCGCACGTTGCTGGAGGGGTTGCTGTGACCCGGGCTCGAGCGGTCGACCTTCACGCCGTCAGGAACTCGTGTTTCCCTTCGCGCAGCGTCACCCGCCGCGCGTCGTACCAGCTCGGCAGCGTCCCGCCCGGCCGAATCTGCCGCGTCAGCTCTGGATTGAGGTAGAACGTCGCTCCCTGCGTCGGGTCGTCGACGAGCTTCCAGTAGGCCGAGCAGGCGCAGCGCCAGGCCCGCTCCCACCGGATCGCGTCGATCCCTGTGAGGCGCGCCTTCCGCGCGAGGGCGTAGTCGTCATTGAAGCAGGAGAACTGCCAGGGCTTCAGGATCACCTCGGCGATGCCGTCGTCGCCGCTCCGGTCCATCCGGTTCCGGATCACTCACGCGACCGCGAGCTGGCCACGCTCAGGCTCGCTCTCGGCTTCGAGGAGGACTGTCGTGGCGTAGAGCGTCATCTCGGGCCACATCCGTGGGTCGAGGTGCAGCGGCGGCAGGGGGAAGACGTTCATCCCCAGCACGTCGCGCGGATCGCGAGGAACGCGCCGAGCACGCAGAGGCCCGCGAGCGTCGCGAGCAGCAGCGCGGCCGTGACCGATTCGCTCATCGGGCGTCTCGGTGCAGCCACTCGCACCACCGCCGGTTCCCGTCGCCGCCCGCCTCCGCCGAGCCCCAGATATCACCCCTGACCGTCGCCAGCCCGTCCTCGCTGCCGGCGAGGTCGTCGCGGATGGGATGCTCGCTGCACCGCTCCACCACGACGTAGCGGCCCGTCAGGTCGGCCTCGGGATGGCAGCCGGGACAGATGGAAGCGAGCGTTGGACAGATGAAGGCAGGCAATGCGTCGTCGTTTCTCCTTCCTACGCTCATTCCTGATTCCGCTCCCGGCGCTCGCGGATCTCGCGCGTGAGATCGAGGAGGCGATCGAGCTTGGCACCGCTGCTCCCGTGCCGACGTTCCTCGTTCGTGTCGTGCGCGTCGAGCCGCTCCCGGATCCGCTCGAGCACGGACGTCACCGAGCGCTGCGCCTCGACGTTGGCGGCCTGGTGCGCGGTATTCACCGCGAGCCCGACCTGGATCTGCTCGAGGACCTTGTTGCCCTCGATCAGCGTCTCCTCGCGCCGCGCCACGACGTGGGCGATCAGCCGGAGGCTCACCCAGATGACGGCCACCGACACGACGAGGGCGGCGAACCACGCGAAGGCCGGGTGGCCCAGCAGCCGATACAGCGCGTCGAGGACCGGCGCATCGGGCATGGTCAGATTCGCATCCTCCATCGCCACCGCAGCGCGCCCCATCGCCGCCAGCCGCCGTGAGGCCGCTGCGAGCGGGGCCACCGGGTGCCGCGCATGTGGCGCCGACTGCCGGCGGGGTCCGTGGAGCCGGAGCCACTCGACGTGCCAGTAGTTGGCGCGCTCTCGCCAGTAGCGCTCCAGCTCGCCGAGGGCCCGGAGACGCTCTTCGAGCAGCGTCACGCGCGCCTCGGCGACCGCCCGCGCCTGGCCGAGGGCCAGGAGGGCGGCGCGCGCGTCGGGCGAGAGGGGCGGTGTCATGTCAGAGCGCCGCGCCGATGAGCTTGGCCGATAGCTCGAGAACGCGCTTGATCTTCTCCACGTCCAGCGTGGCCTTGGGCGAGGTGAGCGATCGATTGATCTCGAAGTCGAGCTGTTGCGCCGCCTGGCGATCGAGCGCGACCTGGCGGCAGGTGGCCGCGGGCAGCTTGCCGGTGAGACAGAGGGACTCGGCGTGGGCGAACCGGTCCTTGACGGTCAGGCGAATCGTCGCGTAGAGGTCGCGCGCCGGCTGCAGCGGCACCGCGATGGTGTCCGGCTCCTTCATCACGCTGAGCGTCCCGCCGGGCGCCGTGGCCTGGGAGCCGCAGCCCACGAGCAGGGCCGAGGCGAGCGTGACCGCGAGGGCGAGCCACACGGCGGTCACGTGCCTGTTCCCGTGGAGCGCGCCACGCGGGCCGCGTGCTCCGGCGTGCCGGGCTTGGCGGCGGCGGCAGAATCCTTCCAGCCCTCGCCGATGAACCGGCTGCCCAACACGGCGAGGGCCGGGAGCACGGAGACGGACACCAGGGTGCGCGTCGGGATGCTCGGGTCGGTCCACGCGGTGAAGAACGCGGTGGCCGCGACGACGAGGGCGTGGAAGAGGCCGCGGACGAGTGAGGCGCGGAGTTCTGGGGTGAGCATAGGGTCCTCCTATGAAATGGGGCTTGACATGCGGATATGCGTAGCGCTACGCTCCAGCACATGGGCACGCGCGAGCGCCGGAAGAATCCGGCAGCCGTGGCCCTCGGCCGCAAGGGCGGGAGGGCACGGAGGAAGAGCACGACGCCGGAGCAGCGGAGCGCCAGCGCCCGGAAGGCGGCGCGGGCACGGTGGGGCAAGAAGTGAAGAACACTGGACCCAAGGAGACCGACTATGCGTAAGGCGCTGACAATGGCAATGCTGGCGTGGTACTTCATCGTCTTCTCGCGGAACTCGGATCAGGTCAGTACAGTCGGACCCTTCAATCATCCCGACACGTGTACGTACTTCCGCACGTGGGCCGTGCTCTTGAGCGAGGAGGCTATTTACGAGCCGATCCACCCGCACCGCGAGCCGCTGCCGGCCAATTTCCTCAGCCGGTTCGGGCCGTGCTTTGAGACGCAATCGCCACCTCCTACTTCTTGAGATTCACGCCGAGCATCCTGGCGTCGTTCACGGTGCAGGTCACCGTTGGCTCGACCGTGAGGACGTAGTCTTGCGTGCCGGATGGGCTCGCGTCGAACCCGAGGAGAGATCCGCTCACTGGAACGCTATTGCTAGCCGCCCGTAGCGTGACGGTATCCAGTATAGCCCCGCTGACGTTCGTCTTGCGAAGTCGGAAGATCGCCGGGAATCCGGCGTCCGCGACGAGCGTGGCCTTCGCCTGTACAGCCACGATCCCGCCATCTGTTGGAACGCTCACCGTGATGACGACCTGTTCGTTCAGTTCCGCTGATGAATAGGTGTCATCGGCCGCGTCGTCATAGTTACTGATGGCATTTGCGACGACGTTGACGGTGTCAACCGTTGTCGTCGCGATATCGCCGCTCGACCCACCTGTCGCCTTCGCCGCCCCGCTCGCCCCGCTGGTGCCAGACGACGAGAAACCCGACACGTTGCCGCTGAGATCGGCCTGCTTCAGGAAGAACCAGCGCTGGGACGCGTACGCCTGATTACTGATGACGAAGTAGCGCGCTCGCCCGCGCGCGACCTCGGTGGGCGTCGGGCTCGACGAGGAGTTCGCGGTGTTGGCGTAGACGATGGTCTCGGCGTAGTCGAGCGGGCGGACCGTCGAGTCCACGACGAGGAACAGGCCCGGCTTCGGATTCGTGACGGTGGGCGCGGAGGGCGCGCTCGGCACGGTCGCGTCGGTCGCCGTCGTGACCGCCGTCAGGTCGACCGGCGAGGAGAACAACCCGAAGGTGTTCTCCACGATGGCGCGGAAGTCATAGCTCGTGCCCGGGAGCAAGCCCTCGAGCCGCACGGTGTGCGCTCCGGCCGTCTCCGACTGCGCGCCCTCGATCCAGGCGGTCGTGCCGCTCAGTTTGTAGCGGATGTGCACGCACTTGAAGTTGGACGTGGGCGTCGTGACGTTGAACGTCTCGCTCGCGGAGACGCGGCCGTCGTTGGCGACCGTGGTGCTGCCGGAGCCGGAGCGCGTGAACACGCTGACGGCCGTCGGCGGCGTCTTCGAGAAGTCCGACGCGGTGCCCAGGACGTTGTCGGTCGGCAGCGCGGCCGGCGTGTAGAGGTATGGGGTCCACGACCAGCGGTGAAGCTGGGCCGTCACGCGGGGCAATTCGACCGAGACCTCGCGGACCTCCCAGAGTTCGCCGGCCATGCCGAGGAGCGGCTCGATGATCGGCAGGCGATCGCCCTCGCGGAGCTGCTGGTAGGCCTGGCCGAGAACGACGCCCGTGACGCGCTCCTGGCTCGCGAGAATCTTCTCGGCCCGGTAGTGGGCCATGATGTCGGCCGTCAGGTGCTCGCGGACCAGCGGATAGGTGGCGCGATCGACGCTGGCCTCGGCGTCAGTGCTGATCACGCGGACCGCGCGGAAGAGCGGCCGGCGGTCGCTCGAGGCGTAATCGATCCGGTACTTCACGACGACCTTCCGGATCTGCTCGGTCACGTCGACCGGTGCGCGCTCCTCGACGTCGAGGAGGCTCCGCTCGCCCGCCTCCTCGCCCTGATCGAAGGCGGTCGGCCAGCTCATGTTGACGAGCTGATCGACGCTCAGCGTGACCTCGCCGGCGGCGTTGATGCCCGGCCGCATGCCGCGGAACTTGAAGAGCTCGCCCAGCCAGTCCGAGGCCTTGCGCGGCTCGAGAAGCGCCCCGTCGCACATCAGACCGGACGTCACGGCCGCCTGGTACAACGTGAGCGCCTGCGCGTCGGTGACGGCGGTCCCAGCGATGAAGGCGCCCTCGTCGAGGTCGCCCTGGCAGTCGTAGTCCGCGGCGCCCGTGCCGAGCTTGCCGACGAGGAAGTCGCCGCTGCCGGTGTCGATGGACCCGGCGTACGTGGTGGTCGCCACGAGCCGGCCATTGACATAGAGCTTCGACGTCCCCGCGTTGTAGGTGGCGATCAGGTGCATGGGCCGGCCAACATCCGCAGTCGTCATCTGGAACATGGCGTCCTTGCCCACGCTCCCGACGACGACCCGCCACACGATCTGCCCGCCGTCGCCGTGGTAGAGCACCCACTGCGTGTTGACCACCCCGCCGATGGTCTTCTCGGCGATGCCGGAGCGCGTGTCGAACAGGTCCGGCTTGTACACGTAGACGAGCGTCCCCGCCGTCGCGTGGTTGAGCGCCGCCGCCGTGGCGGCCGCGAGCGATCCGAACTTCGCGGGGTCGCCCTCGAACGAGACGGCTGTGTCGTCGTCGTTCATGAGGAGGCCGCGCGCGCCGAGCGTCGGCCCGCCGGTGTACGTCCCGTGGCGCCCGTTGCCGCTCGCGTCCGTCATCTGCGTCCCGGAGGCCTCGCCGTGGCGGTAGTAGACGGTCGGGGCGAGCGCGAGCATCGCCGCCGCGTAGGGCTTCGTCGACTCGACCAGGCCGACCGCCTGCTCGGCGGCGTTGAAGCTCTCCGCATTGATCGCCCGGTTCATGCCCCAGGAGGCGTCCTGGAAGAAGCAGCGGGCCGCTCGAGCGGGGTTCCGGGTGTCCTGCGGGCCGACGACGTCGGCGAAGAGCTTGTGATGGGCGTTGTTGAAATCGACCTGCCGCTGGAGGGTCCGAACGATCGTCGTTCCCGGCGTGATGTCGTAGCGCGCGACCTCGGCCCAGCTCGTCGCGGCGCCGCCGCCCACCTTCTCGAAGTCGCTGAACGCCAGGAGGTAGAGCGTGTCGTTCGGGCCACCGCGGGAGACGGCCGTCACGGTGAGCGCGCCCCACCCGACGGTGCGGTCGAACTGGCTGCCGGCCACGTTGTCGTTGACGTAGAGGAGCGGCAACCTCGGGACGTTGCCGAACACGACGGGGATCGTCGCGCCGACATCGACGGCGTTCGGCCAGGTGGCCGTGTCGACCACCGGCTCGGGCACCGGCTGATCGAAGATCGCCGTGTTGAGGTTGCTCCCCTCGAGCACCAGTCGGTGGCGGCCGAGGCGCGGCCGCGTGATCGTCCCGGTCCACACGGTCGCGAGGGCGCCGGACTGCCGGTCGTAGCGCTGGATCGTCGTCGGCCGGCTGCCCTTGATCCGCCCGGCCAGGTACGCGGCCGTGAACTTGCCGCTCGTATTGTTGAGTTCGATCGTGACGTCCTCGACCTCGACCGGCCCGAAGGTCGCATCGTGGATCCGGCGCGTGATCACCGGCTCGCCGATGAGGTCGCCGAAATACTGGGTCGGCAGCTCGTCGAGGTCGTAGCTCGCGTGGTAGGAGCTGGCCGCGGGCTCGACGAAGACCCACGTCCCGCCCTGTGGGATCTTGCGGAGGTTCGGCGGCCGCGCGACCCAGGCCGGTGGGGGCGGTTCCCATGCGGCGAGGATCGTGGACCGCCACGCCCGGACGGCGAATGGCGGGTTGCTGACCGCCACGGCCGCGAGCGAGGACGGCAGATGCGCGCCGACCTGTGGGCGCGGGGGCGGCGCCTCCCACGCGCCGCGGATCGCAGCCAGGAGGCCCGCCGCGTTCGTCGGAGGCGGTGCGTCGGCGGCCGCGGCCGTGATGGGGACCAGCTTGGGCGCCTGCTGCGGCGAACGTGCCTGTGGCGAGAGCGGCGTCGGCTGCCACGTGCTCAGAATCGCCGCCCGGGTGGCGGCGGCTCGCGCATCGAATGGGAGCTGATCGGCGGGGACGGCGGTGACCGAGACCGGGAGCTTGCCGGCCGCTTGGATGGGCAGCGGGCCGGGTTGCCACGCGACCGCCACCGCCGCCAAGACGGCGACGACGGTCCGGCGCGCGAACGGAGGATTGTCCGACGGCGCCGCCGGCGCCCCCTGGACGAGGTGGGGCGTCGGCGGCTGCGGCGGTGGCGGTGGGTAGAAGATCGGCATCGGGTCGCGCTAGACGGCGATGCTCCGCTCGATGAGCTGCTCCTTGAGCCTCCGCACCCGGGCGTAGCTCAGGGCCTCACGCTCCCGCGCGTCACGGAGCTGCGCGGCGGTCATCTCGTAGGCGCCCAGCTCGCGGTTGTAGGCGCGGAGCGCCGCGAAGTACGCATCGAGCAGATCCGTGACCTGCGCGTACTCGGCCGGCTTGCCGAGGACGATCCCCTTCGCCGGCATCGTCTACAACTCGCGGTACACGATGCCGAACGCCCAGTTGGTCAGGGTCGCGGGGGCCACCGGGAAGTGGTAGCCGAATCCCGATGAGGCGCCGGCGTTCATGATGATTGTCTCGGGCGGCGTCGGGACCCAGAGATGGCCGTTCAGCACGTTGAAGGCATCGGCATGCTGCACCGTCTTGGCGCCCGCGCCCTCGGCCGACGCGTTGATGCCGCACGTCCCGGCCGCGCCGTTCGTCGCGCCGGTGATGACCGAGGCCGGGTCGGACAGCTTCAGCTTGCTCGGCGTCTTCGAGACCACCGTCGGGAACGCGCTCACCTGGGTGTTCGTCTGGACGCGTTGCTGGGCACTGGTGGCGTTCGCCGACTGGGAGGCCCAGCATCGGAGAATTTCCAGGGACGCCGTCGTGCCCGGGTTGATGAAGCCGAGCGTCACGGCCTGGTTGGCGAGCGTGAGACCGCCGTCTGACAGCACGTACTCTCTGGACATGGGACTCCTCCTTGTGTGGGGTTACTGCGCCAGGATCGGCGCCAGTTGCGGCCATGGCGTGTAGGGCGGCTGAGTCGCGACAGCGACGCTCTCGCTCAGAAACTCGTCGGCGCCCGTGCCGTTGTTGTTGTTGCCGTTCATGATGAGGCCGGCGTATTGCCGGCCCTGCAGCGTCGTGTCCGCCTCGGTCGTGGAGACCCGCGTCGTCCACGCGGATCCATCGGGCGAGGTCTCGACGAGCTGCGTGCCCGCCCCGATGGTGAGGCGGAGCCAGATGTACGTCGAAGAGTTCAGCGTGATCGTCGCCGTCGAGCCGAGCTGGGTCCGGGCCCCCCCGACGTTCTTGAACAGCACCACGTCCTGCTGAGTGCCGCTGTTGCGCAGCAGATATGCCTCGTACTGGTCGGCGAATCCGTCGGTGGACATCCGCGCGCACACGCCGGCGACACGGTTCGCCGTGTTGGCGACCTTGACCTCGGCGGTGACGACCATGTTGTCGTCACCAATGTCGTCGCCCTTTCGAGTGCGCTGGAGCGCGGTGGTGTCGTGCCGCAGATCGTCCGAGGCGGCGAGCACGGTGAACTGGTTGGCTTCGTTCGTCCAGCCGCTCCCGATGTCCGGGGTATGCGACTGGAGGGCGGTGTTGCTGCCCTCGGTGAAGGTGTCCTGTCCGACGGTCGACATTGCTAGACCAGCGGCACCGTGGCGCTCAGCCGGAGCGAGCCATCGGCGTTGTAGATCTCCACGAGGACCGCAGCCGGATTGATCGTCAGCAGACCGAAACCGCCGCCGGGCGTCAGGGAATTGAGCGTCCACTGCGGCGCGGCGTTGTTGCACGTATTCGCGAAGCCCTGCTCTTGCAGCTTCGGAATGTTGATCTCGGGCAGCGCCACGATCGGCGGCAGCGCGATGCTGCCCCAATGGCAGTCGCCGGAGACGACGACCACCCGGCCCACGATTGGCGCGAGCATCTCAACCAGCCGCACGCGCTCGTCGGTGTAGCCGAACCAGCTATCGAGCTTGTGCTGGAGGGGATTAACCGGAACCGGGCTCACGAGGACCAGGCGATCGAACGTCTGGCCGGCGCCGACCTCGTCGACGACCCCACCGAGCCACTCCCACTGCTCGTCGCCCAGGAGCTTCTTGTGCGTGCCCGGCGTGTCGCGGTGCGTGCGGGTGTCGAGCAGCGCGACGATCGTCCGCCCGATTCGTACGCTCGAGTACATGTACCCCTCGAGGTAGCCGTGATCGGCGGAGACCGGCCAGTATTCCCGCATGGCCTGCAGGACCTCGGGCCACCACTTGCCGCTCTTGTTGCGATTGTCGGCGCCGCAGTCGTGATCGTCCGCGATGTGCCCGAGGATCGGCACGCCGGCGTCGATGATGAACTCGCAGACGTCGGCCCCGAGCTCCGTGCTGTCGTCGCGGAGGCATCGGTGCGCGTTGCGCGCCTTCATCAGCGCGCCCGTCGCCGTTGACGTGTTGCTCAGATAGTTCGTGTGATCGTGGTCGCCGATGACGAAGACGCCCATCGGCCAGAGGGCCCGGAGCGCGCCAAGCGCCGGCGCCGGATAGGCGCGGAAGGTGTCAGAGACGAACGCGAGGCGCAGCTCCGCCGGATCGCCCTCGGCCGGCAGCGTGGTGAATTGGCGCAGCCCCGCGGCGACGCCGTCGACGGAGAGCTCCGCCTGGTAGACCGTCCCGGGCGTCAGCCCGGCGATCAGGATCGCCGCCGTGTAGTCGCTCGCGGCGTCCGTCGTGACCGCCGGGAATATCACCGGCTCGCCGACGTCGAGCGGCGTGCACACGACGTGCAGCGCGGCCGGGCCGTCGGTGCGCGCCCAGAGCTGGACGTGGTCGGCGCCGAGGTCGAACAGGATGGGACCGGGCGTGAGATTGGGCATGTCGTCTCCTAGGCCAGCGCCGGGGTGATGTTCACCAACCAGACGGGTTTCGGGCGATCCACGTCGACGACGGCAGCGAAGACCGGCGCCTGAATCTCCACCGAGAGCGCCGCCCAGGCGACCGAGGACGCCCATGTGAACGCCCCGCTCGTGGCATTGGCCTTCCAGAGCACGGCCAGGGTCGCCTCGGTCGTATTGCCGCTGTCGACGACGCTGAGGTCGCCCGCGCCGGTGACGCGCGTGAAGCCGTCGATCCCAGAGAGGTTCTCGCTCTTCTGGTGCGCGTGGATGAGGAAGTGATAGTGGGCGGCGCCGGCCAGCGCTTTGGGCAGCGTCGACGTGTTCGACGTGCCCGTCCCCGCGCTCGTGACGAGGTTGTCGGGCCGCACGGCCGCGGCGAGCGAGGCGCCCGGAATCACCGTCACCTGGAAGATGCACCCGCGCTGGGTCCCCGCCGGATAGGTGACCGTAAACGTCCCGGTGAAGGCGGCGCGGCACTGCGCGGCCCAGAGCGCGAGGCTCGGCCTGTTTGCGGAGGCGGCCACGGTCGCGGCGAGCCTGACCAGGCGCAGCGTGTTCGTGCTCTCGGCCACGAGGCTCGGGGCGGCCACGTTGCCGGCGTTCGACCAGCTATACGCGGCGACGAGGATGAGGTCGCCCGCATTCGCCGACACGCTCGCCGAGGGGCCATAGATGGCGAGATTGTTCGGGTCGGCGACGAAGGTCTTCTGCGTCGGCGTGCCGAGGCTCACGCGGACCTCCGACAGCTACAGGCATTCGGCCTCAGCGCCTCGCAGTTGGCCCGGTGCCCTTGCGTCTGAGCCATCAGGTTCTCGTGGAGCTGGGCGACGGCCGGGTAGGTCGCGAGCGCGGCGTCGAGGCCCGCGGCTTCACCGGGTTCGGCGGGCCGCCAGGTCGAGAAGATCCCTCGCTCGTCGTGAGCGAGGACCGCCCACCAGCCATCCGCCCCGCGCTCGACGTAGCCGCTCGAGAGCATGATGAGGGCCTCGCGCTCGGTCATACGAGTTCCTCCGCCTCGAGGGGCGATTCCATGTAGACGCGGCCGTGACGCCACGTCGCCGGCTGCCGCTGCATCACGAAGGTCTCGGCCGGGTACGCATCGCGGAGCAGGACGAGCGCGTAGCCGGCAGCTGGCCAGGCCTGCTCGATCGCCCGCCACGCGGCGAGGTCGCCCTCGCTCCTGGCGTAGCGGATCGCCGAGAGCAGAAACCGCTTGTAGCCCATGGCGGTCCGCTCGACCCATCCGCCGTGACCAGGGCGTTCCTCGTGAAAGGGCTCCGGCGTTTCTTCGTCAGGCTCGACGAGGAGGTCCTGCGGCGGCGTGGTCACGGCCCCGAGCCAGAGGGCGCCGACCTTGTACTGGCTCGCGCCGTCAGTCGTCGCCTGCGACGGGATGAAGATGCGGTTGTAGCGGAAGAACTGCGGCGACGCGGCCCGGTGCCCGTGCTGGTACATGTCGGACGGGCTTTGCCCGACCGTCACGAGCTGGTCGTAGCCGAGCGCGCCGCCCCAGGAGTCGGTGGCGTTCGCCTGGCATCGGACCGACGTGACGTTGCCATTGATCAGGGCGAACACGTCGACGGCCTTCGCTGACCCGTGGTCGATGAGGATCCACTGGTCGCCGAGCGCCGTCGACTTCCAGGGTTGATGCGGCTTGTTGGCGCTCTTCACGTTCGCGACCGGATACTGCCCGTCCGACGAGGACGCGGTGATCGACGCGGCCGTGCGGGCGAGGTTCGTCGGCGAGAATCGGACGCTCATACTTCCTGCAAGCTCCGGCGGAGCTTCCGGTTGAGGGTCGAGTCCGTGACGAGCTCGCGCTTGAACTCCTCCCACTGCTCGCGCATCGCCCGCTTGACCAAGGCCGGGTCGTTGACACCGGACACGTGGAAGGTCGGCGCAAAGGTGATCGACGGTCCGCCGCTGCGCTCGAGCTGCGCGGCCGTCGTCGTGGCGATGCCGCCGCGGCGCAACCGCGCCGACGGCCCGGGCGGGACCACGATCTCGCCGGCGTCGAGGACGGCGAGGCCGCCGCGGGCGAACGTCGTGCCCTCGGCGTGCACCGGGAGGAGCCCGAGGCCGTCGCGGATCTCTTTGAGGTATTGCGCGGTCTCGGCGGCCTTCTGGGCCGTGAACTCCTGCAGGGGCTGGTCGCCGATGATCGCCCGGAGCTGTTCGAGCTGCTGCCCTTCGAGGAGGTCGAGGATCCGGTATTGCTCGACGGCGTTGGCCCGGAGGGCCTCGGCCACGCCGTCCCGAATCCGGTTGATCTCAGCCTGGGCGGTGTCTTCGATGACTGTCTTCTGGGCTTCCTTCCAGTCCTCGATCAGCTCGAGGTCGTTCTCGCGGCCCAGACGCGCGATCTCGAGCTCGGACGTCCGCCACTGCTCGATCGCCTTGATCTGGTCCTCGGCGTTCTTCCGCGCCTCTTCGATCTGGTCGCGGAGGATCTCGACTTGCTTGGCGGCCGCGTCGCCGATCCGCTGGCTCTCCTCGCGCAGCTCCGCGATGCGCTCGCCGATCGCCTTCGTCTGCGCTTCGAGATCAGCCGAGGAGACCGGGCCCGCTTCGCCGATCGCGATCCCCTTGACCGCCTCGAGAATCCCGGTCGCCTTGACGAACGCCGCCTGGTACTCCGCGCTCGGCCGCTGGTTGACACCCTGCTCCGCCTGGAGGAACTCCTGGACGGCGGCCTGCACGTCGCCCGCGAGCGCCGCCGACGGCCCGGATTGGAACGCCGCGAAGAGTCGATCGAGGTTCCCTTCCGCGAGGGCGAGCTGGTCGGCCGGGTTGAGCGGCGCCTGGTTGCCGAGCCTCAGCGAGCGGAGCGCGCCATCGACGTTCTTGACGACGCCCTCCCACTCGCGGGTCGCCGCGAGTCGCTCCGAGAGCGCCTGCTGCTGCGCCTCGAGGCCCTTGACCTCGAGGGCGATCGCCTCCTGGCGGGCCTTCGTGGCCTCCTGGATCTTCGAGATTTCGGACTCGAGCCCCGCGATGCGCGTGTCGCGCGCCTCTTCGATCCGAAGACGCTCGGCGTCGGCCGTCGTGTTGATGAACTTCTCGAGGGCGTCCCAATTCTTGGTGGCGTCCTTGACCTTGTCGGCCGCGTCCTTCTCGAGTTGGGCGAGCGCCGCGGTGGCCCACTGGCGGACCGCTTGCTCGGCGGCCGCCCCGAGGGCCCGGATCGCCTCGGCCTGCTGCTGGAGCAGGCTCAGCGTGCCCCGGAGGTCGCCGGCATCGCGCGCCTGGTCGATGAGATCCGCGAGCGCCCCGAGGAACGGCGCGGCCTGCTGGGCGAGCGTCGAGACGATCTGCTCGGGGATCGTGTAGCCGCCCGGCGGGGGCGGCTGCAATCCGACAGTGGCCGGGTTCACGCCCGGGCCGTAGATGCTCGAGCCGTTGACGAAGTTGGCCGCGTTGACCTGTGCCAGCGCGATCACCGCGGCGAGCCCCTGTGCGATCGCGTACAGCCGCTGGGCGACGGTCGGCGCCGTCATCGCCATCTGCGCCAGGGACATGTACAGCTCGTCGAAGGCGGCCGTGGTCCCCTTGGCCACATCGGCGACGGCCAGTCCGATGAGGGTGTCGTCGACCTGCTTTCGCTCGGCGAGCAGCTGCTGCATCGCAGCCTGAATGTCCCTCACGAGCTGCATCTCCAGCTCGTACCGGGCGAGGACGGCTTCGCGCAGCGCCGTGTTCGCGGCCAGCACTTCCTCGACCCCGACGGCGCGATCGGCGCGCGTCTGCGCATCCTCGACGGCGTCGGCCGCGGCGTCCACCATGGCGCGGATCCCGACGATGGCGCCCTGGGTCTGGGTCGCGACGTCGCCCGACAGGCGCGCGATGTCCTGGGTGAGCGTGCCGAACAGCGTGATCGTGGCGAGGTACGTTTGCATTTCGGCCCCGATCACGTCGAGCTGCTTCTGCATCTCCTCGGCGGGGAGGCCCTCGGACACCACCGCGAGGAGCCGGTCACGAAAGTCGTTGACGCGAGCCTCGACCGCCGGGATGGCCTCGGGCGGCAAGATTTGCTCCGCCGCGTCCACGAGTTTCGGCGCCATCTCCCGGATGCGATCCTTGACCTCGTCGAGTTTCGTGAAGGCTTCGAGCAGCGCGACCGCGCCTTGCCGAATCTGCTCGGCGATGGCCTCGGCGTCGCCCTGCGAGAGGTAGGGCACGTCGCCGGAGCCGCGCACGGATGAGGCGATGAGCGCGGGACTCTCGCGGAACGCGGTGAGGACCCCCGCGAACTGCTCCTGCGTGAGCGCGATCCACTGCGCGACGATCTGGTCGCCGATCTGCTGGCCCGTGATGCCGAGCTGGTTGGCGAGGCCCGAGCTGAGCACGAGCTCCGAGCGCACGCTATTGCTGGCGGCGCCGCCCCCGCCGCCCGTGAGGGCCGCGAGCACGTCGGCCGGCGTGCCGTAGACGGCGGCCTGGTAGCCGCCGGCGACTTGGCCGAGGGCGGCGTTGGCCTCGTCGGCAGCCTTCAGTCGCTTGAGATCGTACTCGGACGGGCCGCCGAAGAGGCCGCCGATGATGCTTCCGAGGAAGTCGCCGAGCGCGCCGCCTGCGAGGGCCCCGAGCACGGTTCCGACGCCAGGAAGGACGTACGTCCCGATGATGCCGCCGGCAATCGCGCCGACCGTGCCGCCCACGACCCCACCGACGCCCGCGCCGACGTTGCCGTTGACGAAATCCATGATGGTCCCGAACACCGCGAGCGCGGCGCCGACACCGGCCAGCACCACCGTCAGGCTGCTCGCGCCCGCACCGAGCTGGGCGAGATCGATGCCCACCTCGCTCACGGCGCCGAGAAACTCGCTGCCCTGGCCGAGGGCGCCGGTGAGATAGGCGTAGGCCCCTTGAACGGAGGAGCCGATCGTCGACAGGGTCCCGGAGTCGAAGATGCTGGTCGGGACTCCGAAGGAGAACCCGTTGCCGGGTGTCTGGCCCGATCCCGAGCCGAACGGGCCAAGCGTGGTCCCGGTGCCCGCCGCGGGGGCGACGGCGGGTGTCCCTCCCGAGATGGCCGTCGCCGCCACCGTCGCGAGCTGGCGATAGAGCGGCGTGAGCGCCTGCTTCAGCAGATCGTTCAGGATGCTGAGCGCGACCGACCGGATCACGTCGAGCGCGGTCTGGCCCCACTCCTTCCACGTGCGCGTGCCGAGCGCGAGCCCCTCGGCCACGCGCGCGATGCCGGCATGGACCTGGTCGAAGATGCCGGTGAACATGTCGCGCAGATCGCGGAACTGATAGAAGCCCTCCAGTTCCTGGCGCAGCTCGATCATCGCGGGCGTGACCTGGCCGCCACTCGTGCGCGCCAGCTCGCGGAGTCGATTCTCCATCGCGCTGATGGTGGCGCCGACCGCGTCGAAGCGGTCGCCGAAGATGGCGGCCTCGACGCGGAGCGACTCAAGGGCGTTCTGGTATTGACGGGCTGGATCGCCAAGCGCCGCGAGGACACGCAGCTCGTCCTCGTACTCTGCGGCCCGCGCCTCGATCGCGGCGACGATCCCGGCGTTGTTGATCTCCTCTAGACGCTGTTCTTCGGCCGCGCGGGCGTCGTTCAGGGCCGCGAGCACCCGCAGCTCGTTTTCATAGGCCTCGGTTTGGGCGTCGATGGCGGCCACGAGCCCGGCGTTGTTCTGCTCGATGGCCCGCTGGACCTCGAGGAACTCATTCCACGAGTCGACCATCGCGTCGAGCTGCGGCCCCGGGTCGAACTTCTGGAGCGCTGCTTGTAGCTGCAGGAGCTTGAGCGTGCCGCTCTCATCGAGCGCCTTGCCCATGGCTTGCAGACTGGCGATCTGGGCTTCGAGCCCGGCCTTATATGCCGCGTTGGTAATGACTCCAGCGGCGAGTTGAGCATTGATCAGTCCGAACGATCGCCCGACCTTGTCGATGGCCTGATCGACTCCGGCGAATCGAAGAATGGTGTCGACCAAGGCCCGCGCCGCCTGCTCGGCCGGCCCCGTTCTCTCCGCCAAGTCCTCCAGTTCCTTCCGCAGTTTGGCGATGTTCCGCTCGCCTTCTGGCAGCGCGGCCATCCGCGCGATCTCATTGAGCTTCGTGAGGGCGTCGATTTCGGCCTTCAGGAGACCGCTTCTCCCTGTGGACTCGCGACTCCGGACGATATCCGACGTGCCTATTCCCCCGGCGAGCGCGAGTTGCTCGTCCGAGAGCTTGCCCGGAAACCATCCACTCCCGGGCCCGAAGGATTGCTGGAAGCGATTCCACTTCTGATACAGCCCCTCGATCCACTTATCGGCCTCGACGAAGAAGTTTGAGGAGGCGATCCTTGCCTCGTTCATCTTCTCGATGACGGAGGTCAGGGCCGGCAGCACACCGATCCCCACGGCCTCGATAAAGCCCTGCCAGGATTTGGTCAGCTTGGCGACTTCGGCCCGATACGCTTCGGTAACCCGCATCGATTCCTCGGCCGATGGCCCCATCTTTCCGGCCGTCTCGAGCCACTCACGGAACTTCTCCTCCGACATGGCGAAGATCGTGGCCATGTCACGAGCCGAGCGGCCGAAGATATCCATCAGCGCGGCGTTACGCTCTGAGGCCGTGCCGAGCTTCGAGATTTCGTCCCGAAGCTCAAGAAAGAGCTGCCCCTCGACCTTCAGGGCCCCCTCGCTATCGCGCAGATCGACCCCGAGGCGCCTGATGGCCTGACCCCCGGAATCGATCTCAGCGGACATCTTGAAGAGCGCACCATGCAGCCCTTCCGTATTGACGCCCAACAACTCGAACGCATCGGCGAGTCTGTCGGCTTCCTCAGCGCCGAGGCCCGACACGGCCGTGAGCTTGCGGAGTTGCTCGTAGTTCTGGAGCATGAAGTCGGTCACGCCCTTGATCGCGAGCCCGAAGGCGACCGCGCCGGCCGCCGCGACCCCGAACGGCGAGGAGAGCGCGCCGACGGCCTGGCCGAGGACGCCCGTGTTGACGCCGGCCTGGGACATGACGCCGGCGACGTGCTGGACGCGGCTGGCGAGCCCACCCAGCGCCTGGTCGGCTTTCGCGGTGCTGGCGGGAATGACGGAGCCGATCTGCGCGCCCTCTTTGGAGAGGTTCTGCATGACCCGGATGGCCGTGTCCGCGTTGTTGACGACGACCCGAAGCTCGACTTGCGGCATCAGGCGTCTCCGGGAATCTCCCCGCGGCGGATCGCCTCGGCATGCCGGCGCGCTTCGGCCTCTTCCTTCGCCCAGAGCGCCTCGTCGTCGGCGTCCTCCTCGGGATCCACGACGATCTGAAAGCGCGGGTCGAGGCGGATGGGCTCGCGGCCGACCAGACGCTGGAAGGTGACGCCTGACTTGAACTCGGTCGTGCGGAGGTCCTGCTCGACGAAGAGATCGCGCTGGAGCTCGCGCTCCCGCAGCTTGCCCGCGATCAGCTGCTCGATCTCCGCCACCGTGCGCAACTCGAACTCCTCTGGTGGGAGACCGAACCCCAGGACGACGGGCTCGGTCTCCTCGCGCCAGGCCTCGAGGTCGATGCCCCCGATCAGCTCGTAGCCGACGATGCGGCCGAGCCGCTCGGCACGGCCGCCAGCGGAGGGCGGCCCCCGTTCGATCCCGCCTCCTGCGTCAGCGCTTCGTCGGAGGCCTCGGGCAGCACCACGGCTTCGGCCTTGACGACGCCGGCGGCGATGAGCGCCTGCGCGATCGGGATCGAGAAGTAGGAGAGGTCGCCTGCATAGCCGTCGGGGTCGAGGCGCTCATCGATCCAGCGATAGACCTTCTCTGCGGTGAGCGTCCGGTCGGGCTTGCCCGACGCGTCGAGGACGCCATGACGGAGAAGGACCTGAACAGCACCGGTGTCACCTTTCAGCGCCAGGTTGCACACGTCGGCGATCTGCAGTCGCGTGATCGAGAAGGGGATGTTCCGGTTGCACTCGTCGGTCGCGGCCTGCGCGGCGCCATGGCCGAACTTGAGCTTCCGCTCCTTGCCGCCGACCTCGATCGTAATGGTCTTGCTCATGATGTCGTCGTTCCCTCTCTTGGACCCGCTGAAGGGTCCGGTTGCAGTGTGTGGAGCGCGCGGCCTGGGCCGGGGTTCCAGCGCGCCGCGCTAGCCGGCCAATCACGTTCAGCGCCCTGGGAACGACCAGGGCCAGCGCGCCGGCAGGCCGCGTGCGCGATGACCCCTAGTCCGAGAACGTGGCCGCGCCCAGGCGCCGGATCTCGACGTCCGCGCGGCGCACGCCGTCGACGGGCGCGCTCCGGTCGAACATCTTGACCATGCCGGGGAACGTCTCGAACTCGCCGGTGTTCTGCAGCAGCTTGTAGTTCCGCGTCGTGAGCGAGAACTTGTCGTTGCGCAACTGCTTGTGGATGTTGTTCCCGGCGATGATGTTGATCGGGAACCGGATGGAGCCCGGGTCGACCATGCCGACGAGGAACTCGTCGACGTTGCCGACCGTGTCGTGCGAGCTGACCTTGTGCTCGGTCGAGGTCGCCGACGGGCCCTGATGATCGCCCTGCTCGGGGATGTCGACGTAGTCCCCGGCGCCCGCCGTCATCTCGACCTGCAGCTTGGTCCCCTTGGAGTGCTTGGCTTGGCTCATCGGAGTCTCCCCCTTCCTCCTCTGTCAGGGCCCGCTTACGACGCCGTCCCGAGGACGAGGATGTAGTAGTCGGCGGAGTTGCCAGCGGCGTTCGCGATGTTGATGACGTCGTCGGCGCCGGCCGCCACCGCGATCCCCGCCGCGCCGCGTCGGGTGATCAGGAACATGTCGCCCGGCCCGAGAATGAATCCGTCGGCGTCGGCCAGGAGGAACGGGAGGCCGGTCGGCGCCTGCCGGATCACGGTCAGGTTCGTCGTGTTGTTGGCGAACGACACGACGACGATCGCCTTGACCTTGGCGAACACTGCGGCCCCGAAAAGCGACGCGAGTGAGCCGGCGACGTCGATGTCCTCGTTCGCGCCCGAGGCGAGCGTGCGCTTGTCCGACCAGAGCAGATCGGCCTGGTCGGCGCCGACGCCGGCGGTCGCGAGGTTCCACGACTGCTGCATGACCGTCTTGAGGCTGCCGCTCTCGAGGTCTCCCGACCGCGTGTCGGTGAGCTGGACGTCGATCCCAACCTTGCCGGTGATCCCCATGACTCAGGCTCCTTTCGTGGTCGCTACGCGACGGCGAATGGTTCGTGGGCCTTCGCGACCCAGCGTTGCTCGAACCAGGCACGCGGCTCTTTGCCGCCGCGATCGGTTCGATAGGAAGTGGGCTCGGGGTCGGGGCTCAGATCGATGACGAGACCGCCCAGCTCGTCGTCGAGCAGAAGGCACTTCACGTGGTCTTCCCAGAGGCGCTCGAGCCTGGTGCCAGCGGGAACCGCATTGGGGGTCCCGTCCGGGTCTCCGATCACGTAGCCGTACACGGCCACCTTGAAGAGATGCTGGAAGGTCACGCGGCCACTGTCGTCGACGTGGGATTCCGGAGTGAGGGTGCTGCCCTCCGATCGCATCACGCCGAGCACGCCGACAAGGAGCTCGGCGTCCTTGTACTGATCGATCTCGAGGAGCGCGCGTGTGATGGCGGGCGTTGTGAAATAGTCGTCGCCACCAGCGATGGTGCCGAGGCGCGCCGCGATCGCCGCGAGGATCCGTTCCCGGATCGGCTCGAGGCTAGGCGGCAAGGCCGTCCCCTGCCTGGACGCGCTGGCGCGTAATCCAGTCGATCTCGTGGTGCCCGTGCTTCTCGAGCTCGGCCGTGGCCAGTCGCTCCATCTGCGCGCTGATGCCGGCGCTCACGAAGGCATGGGGGAGCGAGGGGCCGAACTGCTCGATGATCGGCAGGCGCGGAACCATCAGGATGCCGGCCGCCGGTGGCCGACGCGCGCCGGACCGCCGCACTCGGAGTGGTCCGGCCGCCTCCGCCCGACGGAACACGCCGCGGTGGCCGCTCTTCATCGTCGCGATGAAGCCGCTCGGGATGAGTCCGCGGCCCTTCGGCAAGCGATAGCTCACGCCGATCCGGGTCTGGCGCGGCGCGAACGCCCCGATCGGCAACCGCCGGCCCGTCACGCGCAGGACTCCGATGAGAATCCGCGCCGTGGCGCGAGTGATCGCGATCGAGAGCTCGACGTCGCGGTTGCGCAGGCCGACCTCCTGCGCGAGCGCTCGCACGGTGTGCGTCTTGACCGTCGCGAGCGTCCGGTTGACGGCCCGCATCATGGCCTTGGGCGCATCGGCGCCGAGCTCGAGGAAGCGTCGGACCAACGCCTCGGTGCCCCGGACTTCGATGAAGGCGCCCATCAGGCCGGCTCCACGACCGCGGTGAGGTACTCGGGATGCAGGTCGTCGACACGGATCACGCGCCAGAGCGTCGGCGCCTGGCCGACGAGGCGCGGCGCGAGGATCGTGCTGGCCACGCGCAGGGTCGGGACATCGGCCCGCGGGACGGCGAACGTCGGGGCGGGCCGCGTGACCTCGGTGTCGGCTTCGATCGCGAGCGGCCCGCCCTCGTCGGGAATCACGATCGTCACCACGGCCGATCCGCCCAGCGGCGTGACGGTGGCGTCGACGCCGTGGGCGCGGGCGGCGAGGCGGCGACGGGTCGCGGCGGCCGTGGCGAGCATCAGCTCTTGGTCAGCTTGATGACCGCCCGAGGTCGCAGGCAGAGGCAGAGCGGATTCGACTGCGTGTTGATGAGTCGGAACTTGTTGAGCCCGCTCGGGTCCGGCACCTGCTTCGCGTAGAGGGGCAGGCCGAGCGTGTTGACCGTGTCCTCGTAGTCCGCGGGCGCGAACCGGGTGATGAAGATCGCGGGCGTGCTCTCCGGGATGAGGAACGCCACGTTGGCCGGGATGAAGGCGGCCGAGCCGCTCCCGTCCGGCTTGGGCACGCTCCCGCGGTACTCCTCCCAGATGACGCCGCCGTACTCGTAGCCGGTGCGGACGTCGGTCCGCAGCACCACCGACTCCTGGTACTTCAGCGACTCCGCCACCTTGGCGTGCGCGATGAAGCTGTCGAACCAGCCAGCGGAGCAGATGCCCCGCCACCCGGTGATGACGGTGCCGCCCAGCTCGTCCTCGGCCTTGCGCTTCGCCGCGACGATCTCGTTGCGGACCTCGGTCGCCGCGTTGCTGAACGCGAAGTCGTGCGTCTGCTGCGAGACGCCGAACTCCGTGAACAGGTTCAGGAGCGTCGAGCCGTCGGCGTCGAGCAACGTGCCCTGGATGGCGTTGATCCGGTGGTACTCGAGGGTGACCTCGTGCATCGGCCGGATCTCGTCCAGCCGCTCGTTCACGAGCGCCTCGAGCTGTTGCATCTCGGTCTCGGAGCCGAACGCGCGGACGTTCTGCACCTCGTCCGCATAGACGTGGCTGTCGCGCTCGAGGTGGTAGCACTTGAACTGCCGCGTCTTGCCCTTCCTGGCGCCGAGCACGGAGCCGGGGCCGCCGCGCGGGGTGGTCTGGATCAGCGAGAGGCGCCCATCCTTCTCGTCCACGTCGACGAACGTGGTGCGGACGCCCGCCTCCTGGAAGAGGCGGAGCTGCCCGATGCGCATCGGCTGATAGGGGCGCTTGATGAAGCTGGCCGTGAGCGTGTCCCATTTCCAGGCGTCGCTGTTGAATACGTCCAAGAGCGGCATCGCGTGTGCCCTCCCCTCAGCCCGCTACCGGGCGATGACCCCGCGCGCGGCGAGGTCGAGATACGCCGATTCCTTCTGAGCGGCCGTCACGGCCGCGGCCCATTGGAGCGAGGCCTTGTCGACGCGCGCGCTCCGGCAGACGATGACGCCAGCCTTGTCGCCGGCCGACGCATCCACGTTGTCGTAGAGGATCCCGGCGACGTCGTCGCGGCCGTCGAACGTGGTCGGATCCCAGGCGACGACCTTCCCGCCCGCCAGCTCGTTGAAGACGAGGAGGTTGAATGCATCGCCGACCGCGAAGTCCGTCGAGCCTTCGGTCAGCGTGAAGTTGATCTGCCTCTTGTTGGCGCCCACGAAGGTCCCGCCGGCGCCGGCGACGATGAAGCCCTGCTCGGTGATGTCCCCGCTCGGGCCGGTGAGCTTGAACTCCCCGCCGTTCGTGATCGCGGCGGTGATCTCCAGGCGGTAGTTGCCCGGCTTGGCGTCGGGGCCGAGGCTGATCGCGGAGACCGTGCCATTGCCGGTCCCGACCACCGTCGGGGCCGTCGTCGACACGACGAACGTGAAGCTGTCGCCGACGATGAAGTCGGTCGACCCATCGTTGAGCGTGAAGTTGATCTCGCGCGAGCGATACGGGGTGCCGACGACCGCGTTGGGCAGCGCCTTGCCGGCGGGATTGACGACCGAGAAGGTGCCGCCATTCGTGGCCGCCGTGATGCACGTGGCCACGTAGTTGCCGACCATCGTCTCGGGCCCGCCGTAGACGAGCGTCACGGTGCCGTTGCCGGTCCCGACGACGGTCGGGACGCTCACCCGGCCCGCGCCCTTGTTGACGCGGCCGACGACCGCGCCCGCCTTGAGGTTCTGGCCCGACAGGACGGTGATGGTCTCGCGCAGGCCAGGATCCGACTCGTAGATCAGGAACTCGCCCGCGTGCTGGCCCTCCGTGATCGTGGCGCCGCCGCAGAGCCGGACAGCGGAGAGTCGGAACGCCGCGAGCCAGCTCAGGCCCTCGAGCGCGTGGATCTCACGGACCCGACGCCAGCGCTCGTAGAGGATCTTGGTCGCGATGTGCACGTGCGCGAACAGGGCCGCGAGCACGGCCAGGCCGGGGAGCAGGCTCCACCCGCTGAATCGCTTCATGGCTCTACGCTCCTTTCATCGCCGGGCGCGCATTGCGCTCGCGGTAGATCTCCGTCGTGTTGAGGGCCGGCCGGCTCCGGTCGACGCCATCGCCCCGCTGGGCGGTATCGATCTCCGTGCTCGCGAGCCGGGCCTTGAGGCGCGTCAGCGCCGCCTTCAGATCGCCGGCGATCAGGTCGCCGGCGATCTCGGGCACCGTGGCCATCGCGCAGAGCTGACGGACTTCCGCCGCCTTCGCGTCGGCGGCGGCCTTGACCCGCTGCCGTTCCTTGAGCTGCGCCTCGACCTGGCTCATCGGCAGGCCGATCAGCTCCTTGGCGGCTTCGGGGAAGCCGGCATCGACGCAGGCCGCGGCGATCGCCTTGGGGTCGCCCGGCTCCTGGCTGTCGGTCTTGGCGAGATGACACTTGCCGTCCTCGCCCTTCTCGTAGCCCTCCGGGCACCGGCCCTCCTGATCGGGTTCCAACAGTTCGACAGTGACCCGTGGCGTGGCGGCGGCTTGTCCGGTCATGCTTCGGCCTCCTCGGCGATCGGAGAGTTGCGTGGCGAGCCTGGCGAGCGCGGTCTCCATCGGCTCGACACGGTCGGCCATGCCCAACTCGACGGCCTCCTCGGCCCCAATCATCAGCCCCGCGCCGAACTGGCCCTGAATGCGGCGCTGCGGCATCTTCCGCCCGCGCGCGATGGCCGCGGTGAAGAGATCCTCGTAGGTGTCGACGCGGCCCTGCAGCATCGCGCGGGCCTGGTCGCTCAGGGGCTCGAAGGGATTGCCGTCAGTCTTGCGCGGGGCCGAGCGCGAGGTGATGTAGGTCACCTTGAGCCCGTCCTCCTCCGCAGCCCTCGAGACGTCCTCGTGGATCGCCAGCACGCCGATGCTGCCTACCTCGCCCGAGGGCGTGACGATCAGCTCGGTGGCCTGACTGCCGATCCAGTACGCGGCGCTGGCCATCCGCGCGTTGGCGATCGCCACCACCGGCTTTTGCTGGCGCGCCTCGAACACGGTGTCGGCGAGCTCCGCGACGCCGAACACTGACCCCCCGGGGCTATCGATATCGAGGGCGATGGCCCCGATCGCGGGATCGGCCGCGGCCTTGCGCACCTCGGCCTGCACGCGCTCCGTCGACGTGCCACCGCTGATCTCCGTCATCATCCCCATCCGGTGGCCCATGACGCCGAAGACCGGAATGACCGCGATGCCCGCCGGCGCCGCGGGATGCTCGACGCGCGCCGGCTGCGCCACGAGACGCGTTCGGATGTCCGCATCGCTGAGCGGCGTCCCGGCGACGCGCAAGCGCACGACCTCGACGATCGTCGCCAGCGTCTCGGGGAGAATCGCCCACGGATGCTCGCGGACGAAGGCAGCGACGCGGCGATAGGACTCGGGCGCGCTCATGACATGACCGTGCCCGCGGATTCCGTCGCCGCGGCGTCGTCGAACTTCTGGGCCGCCCCGGTCTGCGCGGTCCTCCGCGCGTCGGAGTCACTCACCAGGCCCAGCTGGTCCTCGCGCGTGTTGTCCTCGGCCCGCTGGCGGTCGATCTCCTCGACGTCGTAGCCGCGCTCCGCGACCTTTTGCTGGCGGCTCGACAAGCCAGCGCGGATCTCGTTCCGGTCGGCCTCGACATCCTGGACTGGGTGGACGTGTTGGAAGCGATGGGCATTCCACTCGACCGCCATCATGTCGGCCTGGCGCGCGGGATCGGAGAAGAACTCCGTGGATACCTCGAGCGCGCCGCTCAGCACCGCCGATTCGAACCACGCGACCCACGTCGGCCGGCAGAAGCGATGGATCACCACCTGCTCCTGGAGCGCCTCGAGCGAGCGCCGAAAGTCCTGCAGGATGACGCGGATGGTCCGGTCGTTGACCTGGGCCATGTCGCCGGTGAGCGCGTGATACGGCGTGTTGATCGCGATGGCCAGCTTGCGCAGCTGCTGGCGCATGAAGGCCTCGTACGTGTTCCCGGCCTCCGGCGGTTCGTTGAACTCGAGGTCCTCGCCGTGCTGCAGGACCGGCAGCGCACCGGGCTCCATGCCGAACATAGCCTGGTCGTTCGTGTCGCGCTGGATCGGCTGGCCGGTGATCGGGTCGAGGTCGACGTTCACGCCGGGCGCGGACCGCTTGAGCCAGCCCATGAACATGTTCGACATCTGCCAACGCACGAGCGTGGCGTCGTCGCCGAGGTCCAGGTCGCGCATCGCCAGCAGCGCGCGGAACTCGTGGGGCAGGCCACGGAGCTGGCCCGCGCGAAGGGCGAGGTAGACATGCGCGACCTCGTCGGCGGGGACGCGGACGAGTTGGCTCACGTCGACGCGCGTCTCCCCATCCGACGGGTGCGCCCGATGGAAGTGGTACGCGGCCCGCGTGCCGATCCGGCTCCGCTCGATGCCGGCGCGGACCTGGTTGCCGTTCGGCAGGGCGCGCTCGTCGTCGAGCGGGAGCAGTTCGGGCTCGAGGGCCTGGAGCTGCAGCGGCACGGCGAGCCCGTCCTCGGGTCGGCGCGGGCGGAACCGGACGAAGATTTCCCCCGCCTCCTGCCATGTCCGTGTCGCCAGCGTCTCGAGCCCGGCGAAGTCAAAGAGCCCGTCGGCGTCGCATTGCGGCGCCCACCGCGAGAAGAGCACATCCACGCGGGCGCGGAATGCCTTGTCCGAGGCGCGCGACTTCGGCCAGATCCCGCAGCCGACGAGCTGCGCGGTCCGGTAGTCGATCGCGCCGCCGCCGTAGGGGTCGTTGCGGTAGCGATCCCGCGCCTGCTCCCGAAGCCGCCGCAGATGCGGCAGCGTCGAGGCGTTCGGGCCGATCGTGGACGTGCGCCAGCCGAGCGTGCGCCGACCCGTGCCGGCGCTCTCGTAGGCCGGACCCGCGGCCTGCGCGCGGACGCGCGGGACGGCGGGCGCGGTCAAGGCGTGGGCCAGTCGACCAGCCGCGAACGCCGCGCGCTCGAGCAGCCTCATGTGCCCTTGCCGTTCGCGTAGGCGTAGAACATCCGGGGCTCCGGGGTCGCGGGAGGCGTGAGCGTCGCGATCCGCGCCAGAAGCTGGGCCTCGATCGCGTCGAGTTCCTCGAGATCGCGTGCGGTTGTGCTGTGCTGGCCGAACGTCGAGACCTTCGGCAGCGCCTTCTGGGCGCGGATGTCGGCGAGCTGCGCTTCGAGATCAGCCAGGGTCTCCGCCATGCTGGCCGCAGGATAGGGCACCGCCGAGCGGGCTATCGGGCCGCCATGGGCCCCTGCGCGGGCATTTTCTCCCTCGTAGCGTGGGCTCCTGCGAGGGACAGGTGGAAAAACGCTACTTGGAGGGGGGGTCGGACCCCCAGCAGATGAGCCGGAGCATCTCTCGGGTCCGCGGGGAGAGCACCATCACGCGACGCCTCACGCGGCCGACGCGGATGATGCGACGCGGGAGTTCATGACGAGCCACGAGGTTCCGGATCGTCTTCGGCGCGCGGCGAAGTAGCTTCGCCGTCTCGGCGGTGGTCAGCCAGACTTCCTCCGGCGGTGGTGATGTGGGCGTCACCACCCGGTTCCGCGGTGCTGAGACGCGAGGTAGGACGAGCGGCCGACCTGGCGCGCGCCAGACGGGGCCACCGCGGCGGCGGTCGGAGGGGCGACGGGCGGCGGCGCCGGAGCCTGCGCGGCCTGGCGGATGCGCTCCGCCATCGCCGGGAGCTGATGCCCGCCGGGATCGAGCTGCATCAGCGCGGCGAGCGCGTAGTTGGCGCAGTCCCGCGCCTCGACGCGCGGGCGCGTCGCCACCCACTCGTACGTGGTGGGGCGGCCCTGCTTGTGCACCGGGAGGAGCTTCATGCCGGCGAGCTGCGCGACGTACTCCTCGCCGATGCGGGAATGGCCGAGCGGCAGGTGGACGTAGCCGGGCCCGGGTGCGCTGAGCAGCAGGCGGCTCGTGACGGTCTGGTTCGCCGCGTTCGTGCCGACCGTGTAGAGATCGACCTGGCGCTCGTCGCGTCCGTAGCGCGCCGGCGCCGGTTTGCCGACCAGCGGCAGGTTCGGCGTGCTCCGCCCGATGATGCAGTAGACCCGGCGCGCCAGCGACGCCGGCCGCGCGCAGTAGTCGTAGACGTGCGTCGTCTTGTGGCCGGCCGAATCGATGCACGTGGCCAGGATCATGATCGGCACGCCGAGCGCGTGGCGATACGCCGTCGTGAGCAGGCGGTCGAGGGCCTGCCAGGGCCCCGGCCCGGCCGGATCGCCGGGGAAGATCTGGACGTCGATCAGCCAGCCCTCGAGGCTCGGCGCGTAGCCCCAGACGTGGGCCTCGAGCCAATCGTCCTGCGTGTCGACGCCGCACACGAGCGCGCACACCGGCGCGGGCACGTCGCCGACGTACCCCTCGCGCGCGTTCGGGTATGGCTCACGACGCTCGAGCAGCGTGTGGGCCTTGACGGTCGTGCCCGGCTGCTCCCACGTCTCCCCGCGCGTCTGGTTCACCCACTCGCGGAGCTTCTCGAGGCCGAGGTGCTTGGCGCGCAGGAACTCCGCGACCATCGTCGTGAGGCTTGACCACGAGGCGTAGGCCTCCCAGACGTGAAAGCCGATGATCCCGGTGAACGGCGCCGTCGCCACCGGCCGGACCTGCTCGAGCATCCCGGGCCGCTCGTAATCCTCGATCCGCCCCTCGCACGACGGACAGATCCAGTGCGCGGTCGTCGGGTCGCGATCCGTGAAGCGGACCCAGAAATGCGTTTGCTCGTTCCAGGTCAGGTAGTCCTCGTGGCCGCACCGCGGACAGGGCACGTAGAAGCGACGCTGATCCGAGAGCCCATACCAGTCCTCGATCCGCGAGGCGCCCTTTACCGTGGGCGTCGAGGTGATCCACACGACGCGCCCGCGCCCCTCGTAGGTCGCCGTGCGTTTCATCGCGAGCGCCATCGGGTCGCCCTCCTCGCCGAGATCGCGCGGATACTTGTCGACCTCGTCGGCGTAGAGGTACTTGACCGCGGCCTCGGCCAGCGGCGTGGCGCTGTTGGCCCCGACCAGCATCAGCGCCCCACCCGGAAATGCCTTGTACAGGAGCGTACTGGCCGAGTGCCGCCCGCGGCCGCTGTGGATCCGCGCGGCGAGCGACGGCGCGCTCGCGATCATCGGGCCGAGCCGTCGCTTGCTGATGCGTTTACACAAGGCCTCGGTGGGCTCGAGCAGCATCGCGGGGCCCGGCGCGTACGTGATCCCGTGGCCAATCGAGTTCATGAGCAACTCGGTCGAGCCCACCCGGGCGGACTTCATCACGACGATGATCTCGGCGTCCTCGTGCTGGGCATCCATCACGAAGACCTGGTAGGGGTCGCTGCGCCACGGCCCGGGCCGGTGGCTCGTCCCGCGCGCGACGACGCGCTCTTGGGTCGCCCACTCGCTCACGCGCACGTCGGCGGGCGGCTCGTACGCCGCCATCGAGCGCTGGACGACCTGCACGGCGGCACTCATGCGGCGGATTCTCCCTCCGCCAGCGCCGACGCCACCGGGGCCTTCGGCGCCCACCGCGCCAGCGCTCGAAGCATGGTGCGGACGCCCGCCTCGAGCACCCGCCGGACCTCTCGAGTCGCCGCGAGCACGCCCGGTCCGCCCGTGGCGGTCGTGCGGCACGCGGGGCAGAGCGTGAGGCTCGGCAGCATCGCGGCCACGCAATCGGGCGCGACCGCGACGGGCAGCTCGAGCGCGGCCGCCTGAGTGTCGAGCACCGCGCTCGTCCACACCCGCTCGGCCTCGGAGGCCCGGATCAGGTCGCCCTTGCGCTCGCCGATCCGGAGGTCGGCCAGGTCGGCCTGGGCCTTGAGCGTGCGAATCTTCTCGGCGTCGAGCGTGCCCGGCCGCTGCTCGCGCGACCAGGCGAGACACGTGACGGCGTCGTAGATGCTCGGGTCCTTGCCGACGCCGAGGCGCAGCACCGGCATCCCGCGCCGGGTGTAGTGGCTCACGGTGTCCGGGTGGACGCCGAGCAGCTCGGCCATTTCGACGCGCCCGACCTTGCGCCAGGCCGGGATGTCAGCGCCCGCGGCAGGCGCTGGTGGCGCGCCGACCTCGCCGGACGGGTCCTGACCTGCCTTCGGCCGTCCACGCGGCTTCCGGGCCCCCTTCTGCTTGCCCGATTTGTTTACCCCTGGGGCGCGTCGGGACCTGGGTGAATTTCGCGCTGTCGCCGACCCGCTCCGCGCGCTCATGCGCCAGGGTCCCCCGACTCGACCGCGGTGTTCGACACCTACGTGACTTCGTCCTTGGCTTGCGCCTCGGCCTCAGCGTCCGACAGTTCCGGATGTCGCTGTCGAATCTGTTCGAGAACGAACTTGAAATCCTGTCCTGGGTTTCCTCTCCCGAACCCTCTCCTTCCCTCTCGATCAAACCTCTCTAAATCAGATCCAACAACTCTAGATCCAACCCCGGGGGGAATTACCCCGGAACCCTCCGGAAGTCCTGGGGGAGCGCTGGGGGAATCCTTCTCCACCCCTGGGGAACCGTTGGGGGAGGGCCGGAATTCAGGAAGCTTGGATGGCGTCGGGTACTTCGGGCGCTGGTGGTCCCGCCAGCTCGGGAACCAGGCATAGCGGATACCATCGACGGTGTAGAGCTTGATCAGGCCGGTCGCCGCGATCTCCTGGATCGCGTGCTCGACCTGGCCGACGGTCACCTTGGGGTGGTAGCTCCACGTGATCACCCGAAGCTGGCTCGCATCACAGACGAGCCGGCCGTCGTCGTCAGCCTCGGCGATCATGCTCATCCAGAGGCGGTAGCAGCGGTCGGAGAGTGGCCCCACCTTGCGATGCTGTCGGTGTTCGGGTTTGACCGATCGAATGCGCGGCACGCCGTCCTTTAACCCCTCGACATGGGAATTCCTCCCACCCTCACCACTCACTCCCATCGGCGCCGGCATGCTTTTCCTTCCGCGCCTCGTGGCCGCGGTCGCGCGTGCACCGGATCGCGCCGACGCCGTGCTTGTGGAAGACGGCCGTGCACTTCATGAGCGCGCCGAACTGCGAGAGCAATGTGACGGCGGCCAGCGCGCGCTTGTAGGCGTCCATCGCCTCGGGCAGCGCGTCGAACGGGATGTCCGAGCTGGCGATGATCTGGTCGTCGGCGCCGGCGACGCCGCCCTCGATCAAGAGGACCTTGAGCGTGAGCATTCGTCATCGCTCCACGATGTTGACCTTCATACCGGCGACCGCTCGATAGCCTTCCTTGCCTTCCTTCGTGAGGAAGCCGCGGCGCACCATGTTGTCGCACCACGAGTACGCCGTCGGCCTGGCCAGCTTGGCGCCACGGCGCTGCAGTTCCATGAAGACGGCGTATCCGGTCGTCACCTGATCGAAGAACCCGTTGGCGATGAGTCGCCCGATCCACCCATCACCGGACGCCCCATCGACGGTCACGATCTGGCGCTCAATCTCGATACGGAGCTCAGGTTGCTCCACGAGGATGCGAAGCACGGCCGGCTCCTGCGGCAGCTCCTCGCCTTGAGCGACTGGTAGAGCGCCTCGTCGAGCCCGGTCACGGGACGGGGCACCTGGTCGACGACCAGCGGGATCGGTCCCGATGGTCGAGGGTCCGGTCGCCGCTCGAGCTGCTCGAGTTGCCGGCGCAGCTCGTCGTTCTCTTTGCGCAAGGCATCGGCTCGATGAGCGCGGCGAGTGCCCAGAGTCCGGCGAGCGTGGCCGCGTAGTTGTCGCGCGTGACCACCGGGCGTGTGCTCATGCGGGCCCCGCCTCCGCTGCCTTTTCATCAGGGAGGATCTCGAAGGCATCGCGGTTGACTTGGCTCACGCCTCGCCACGCGCCCGGCTGGCTCAGTCTCGGTCACTGCAAGGTGAATCGGCCACGATACGTGCCGTAGCAAACCATGATCCGCCCCGCCTTGAAGGTCTCGCCGCCGCGCGTGCTGATATCACGAAGCAATCGCACGTGGCGCCCGACGACGTCCCGACACTGCTCACGCGACATGGTCACCCCTTCTCCTGACTGATGGTCACGCGCACGCCACGCTCCCGCCGCGCCAGGTATCGCAGCTCGGCCTCGATCGCGACCTCGCGGTCGTCGGTGTCGTCGAACCGCTGGTCGAACCGGTCGCGGTCGACCTGGTCCGGGTCGAGCCCGCGCTGCCAGGCTCGATAGCAGGCGTCGCCGAATGCGTCCTCGCGGTCCTCGCGCCTCAATGCGTCTCCCCGCTCGCCTCGCTGCCATGTCGCTGACAGTACGGCTTCCCGCCGACCTCGAGGACGGCGGCGCTCGGGCATCTGTACGTCCGTCGGAATCCGGGGAACTCATGGGAACAGCGCGCGCGCTTCGTCGAGTGTGGGTCGTTGAGCGGCAACGAGTCGGTTGGACCGCGCCTGGCGCCATGCAGGGCGCCGTTGCATCGGCAGCGACACACAGGTTCGGTCGCCTCCTCGCATCGCTTGGCGGCCCGGGAACTCAGTCGACGGAGGCCCGCGCTCACGAGGATCTCGATGGCGTCGCGCAGTACCCGGCGCGACCGCTGCTCGCATGAAACACGATCTCGGCCAGCGCGTACTCGAGGGCCGCGATCGCGTCTGCTTCGTTGTGGTTGACGACGTCGGGGTTCCATCGCCGACGCACGGCCTCGAGCATGGCGAGCTTGTCCGCGTTGCCCTTGCCCGTCGCGAACTTTTTCAGGACGCTCGGATAGACGGCCGTGTGCTCGATCCCGCGCTCGGCGCAAAATTCCTGCACGCGCGTCGCGAATCCCGCGGCGAGTTCTCGACTCGAGGCGCCAGCGAACTTCTTCTTCACCGGAATCGTCTGCTCGTAAACTATCAGCTCTGTTCGAGCGCCGACGTCGGCGAGCCAGCGCCGGAATCGGATGTAGCGCATCCCTGGCGACTCCCCGCGCTTGGTCTCGAAGAGCTGAACTCCGCTTTCGGTCCGCGCGCCCTCGCGAATGGCCCATCCGGTCGCGAGGGCCAGGTCGAGCGCGAGGACGTTCACGTGCCCGGCGCCCCGGCGCACGCGCTACAACGAGAGCGCCCCGGTGCGACGAGGAACAGGCGCCCGAATGTGTGGCAACCGCAGCAGTAGCCTTCGCGCTCGATCGGATCTGGCTCAGCCATCGCGGCCCTCGTCGGAATGGACGACGGCCGCACTGGCCGCCGCGGCCGCGGTGTCCGGCGTGAGCGGGAGCTGGCGTTCGCGCTCGGTCAGCGGTCGCGTCGACAGCTCCTCGAGCGTGCCCGTTCGCCGCGAGCGCGCCAGGCCGGCCGCATAGTCGGCGACCGTCTCGACCTCGACCCGGCGTGTCTCGATCCCTCGCCGAAGGATGCTCGCGAGGCGTCGCTGCTCGGACTTCAGGCCGGCGAGCTTCTCCTTCATGGACGCTTTCGCGCTCGCCTGGTCGGCCTCTTCCTGCTCGGTGTCGTCGATGAGGTCGGCGAGCCTGTGGGCAACCGCCGTCAGGTCCGTGTCCGTGAGTCGGACCGGGAGGTCGCGCAGCTCGCGCGCCAGGACCTGGAGTGACAGCGCGCCGGCGAGTCGGTCGGCGAACGCCTGGGCGCCGTCGCCCTCGACGACGACGGTCGTTCCAGCTCCCGCGTCGATCGGTTCGCTACGCTCGACGGGCTCCCCATTCTGGCCCGGCTCTCTTACTCCCGGATCATCGGGTCGCCGTCTAGTCTCACCCGGACCAGAACCCGCGTGCTCCTGCTCATCATCTTTCATTGGGATTTCCTTCCGGGGTTGCGCTGGTTGCCATCCTGGGGCGTCGACGTCGATCCCGTCGGCATCCGAGGCGCGCCGCACGCCCAGGCCTGGGCGCTCGACGTACAGGACGACCTCGCCGGCGCCGCCGCGGCCCCGGTAGGCCTGGGCGCGCCGGCCGTCGGGTAGATCGAGGTACGCGCCGACGATGCTGCGCTCGAGGGCTTCGCGCGCCGTCATCGCCACCGCCAGTGATAGATGGCGCCAGTGAATGGCAGGCGCCCGTGCCAGAAGTTCGCCATCTGACCGAGCGGCCGGACGTCGCGGAACCCGTCGCGATGCGCCAGGGCCTCGGCTTCATCGCGCGTCAACAGCTCGTCGTCAACGAAAATCTGCAGACCCTCGTGCAACGAGGGACCGACGATGCGGATCCGCTCGACGCGGATGCATGGGGCCTTCAGGAGCAGGCGCGCGCGCTTTGTCCGGAGCCCGGTGTAGAGGTACATCGTGTTGCCGACTTCGTCGGGTCGGACGCGCGGCCCGCGGATCGTGTGCGACTTCGAGCCGTCGAGGATGAACGGCACGAATTGCGGCTTGAAGTTGTATAGACCCATCAGCGCGGGAACTCCTGCACCCACAGCTCGTCCGGAATCCGCCCCTGCTGCCCAGGACGCCGACCCGAGTCCTGCTTGACGAACAGCGGGATCCCGAGGGCGCGACACCCGCCGACGAACTCGGCGAGCCACGTCAGCTCGAGCGCCCGATGGACCGGGCCCGACTCCCCGCCGACGATGTACCAGCCGATCCCGGGCGTCGCAGGGAGCGGCCCGAGGACGGGCTCATAGCTGATCCAGCGCGGCCCCGCGCACGCGAGATCGAGCAGTGCCTGGGCCCGCCAGAGATAGTCCGCGTGCTCCACCGTCGTCCCCGGCCACACGTTCGGCAGAGAGAGAATGTCCGTGGGCACCACCCTCGCGTAGTTCTGAGGACGCTTCGTCAGCAAGAGCCAGTCGAGCGCCGGGGTGTGGGCGATGATGAACCAGAGCCGTTGACGCGCCTCTGCTAGCTGGCGACCGACGACGTCTTCGCGCGTCTCGAGCACGTCCGCCATCGAGGCGCAGAACACGCGGCGCCGCTCGCCCGCGCGCTCGGCCTTGCGGTTCCATCGCATCGGGAGATCCCAATGCTTGTCGTCGAAGAACCGGCGCGGCGCGTCCTTCCCCCAGACGTCCAGCCCGAGGCGTTTCGAGAAGTCGCGCGCGTAACAGTGGTCGCACGCCGCCGAGACCTCGACGCACCCCCACCACGGGTTGAAGGTGTGATGCGCCCAGGCGATGCCAGTCGTCTCGCCCATCACGACGCCCGGAGCCGGCCCGATCGCAACTCCGCGGCCGCGCGTTCAAACAATCTCGCCACCTGGTCGGTCCCGAGCCCGCCCGGACGGAGCGTCGCGAGCGTGCCCTCGAAGTCGATGTGCACGGCGCCGCGCGCCTCGTGCCCGTGGCAGGCCTCGCCTCCGTGACAGACCGCGACGCACAGGAGCACGACCGGCACCTGGCCGTCGTACTCGACTTGGCGGCGCGCCATCGCCTCGCGGAACTGGTGCCAGGCGTGCCGCTCGTTCTGGGCGCTCATTGAGGAAACCCAAGCGTCATCGGCGCCGGCGGCGGCCGTGTGCAGACGCGTGCCCGCGCGCCGGCGCCGGCGACAGCGCCCGTCGGAGGGCCCCGAGGAGCCGGCGTGCCTGGGCCTCGGGCAACGCCAGGTCGATCGGCCCGAGCTGGAGGACCGCGGCCGCGTCGAATCGCTCGCTCACTGAGCCGGTGACCCGGATACCGGCGCAGCTCGAGCACACGCCCTGTTTCCCGCGCCGATCCTCGAGGACCCACGAGCAGCCGCCGGGGCAGGCGGCGTCGTCGGTGCAGCTGCAGAACAGGCAGGTCACGCGGCCGCCTCGGGCCTGGGTGCCGGCGCCATCTCGTCGACGATCTTCTTGACGTCGATGCCAAAGGCCTTCGCGCGCTTCGGGAACTCACGGGGGGCCCGCCAGTCGTCGCGGACCTCTTGCGCCAGGATCCGGAACGCCGTGTGCCGCACCAGGTCCTCGGCCGTCTTGCCGAGCGGCACGGTGTCGGGCACACCCTCGCCGTACTCGCGGATCGACCCGAGGATGATCTGGGCCAGGAGCCCCGTCGCTTTCGTGGGCGCCTTCTTGACGGCGGCCGCCAGCGCTTCCAGGATTGCCGGCGCGGCCTTCTTCCACCGCGCGCGCTCGGCCTCCTGGCGAGCCTCCTGTTCCTTCCGCTTGCGCTGCTCGATCTGCCAGCGCTCCTCCCCGGAGCGCCCGCCCTTGGCCGCCGCCTTCGCGCGCTGCACCTTTTCCTTCTGCTCGGCCGCCCAATGCTTGGCGCACTTCTCCTTCGCGATGCAGATCTTGAAGGCCTCGCCCCGGCCGGGCCCGACCACGATGACGCCCGTGATCGCATGCTCGCAGGACTTCTTGTCGGCGGACTTCCACGAGCGCGGCCCGATGATCCGCTCCTTGGGATCACGGGCCTCCTTCTGGACGTAGTAGCTGTGCGTGATCTGCGCGACCTTCTCGGCGGCCTCGGTGGCGGCCGCGATTGCGCCGACGGTATCCGGGAACAGCATCGGATCCGCGACCGCGCGGTCGAACTTCACGTGCTGGTCGATCCAGCCCTGCAGCTCGCGCACGCTGACCGGCTTCAGCCCGGCGTAGGGGTCGGCCTTCTTCGCGGCTCGCCGCGTGTCCGACTCGGCGGGATCCCAGAGCGAGTCCTCCGCCTCGAAGACAGCGCCGCGCTCGTTGGGATCGATCGCCCGCTTCTGATCGTCGGGCTTGAGCCGCGCCAGGAGGATCGCGTGCCCCGCGGTGATCTTGTCCTCCAGGAAGAGCTGCTGCGCGTCTTTCGTGAGCGAGAGCAGCTTCATCCGGTCGTAGACGTACTTGACCGACTTGCCGACGCGCTCCGAGATGCGCGCGACGTCGCACCCGCCCTTGTCGAGGAGTAGCCGGTAGCCCTCGGCCTCTTCGAGCGGGTGGACGTCCTCACGCTGGAGGTTCTCGATCGTGAGGACCTCGAGGAACTCGGTGTCGGTCATCTCGCGGACGATCGCCGGGACCTCGTCAACGCCGGCGAGCTTGGCCGCGCGGTAGCGCCGGTGGCCGGCGGCGATCTCGAAGCCGGCCGCGTTCGGCCGCACGAGGAGCGGCGTGAGCACGCCTTTCGCCGTGATGCTGGCGGCCAGCTCCTTCAGCGCCTCGGCGTCGAAATGCTTCCGTGGGTTGAGCTTCGCTTCGTGGAGCTTGCGGAGCTGCAGGACCTGGTAGCCGAGCGTGGCGTTCGTCATGGCGTCACCTCTTTTCCGAAAGCAGCCGCACCTCTTTTCCGAAAGCAGCCGCGAGCGCTTGCTCGAACGCACGATGGCCCGCCAGCTCCGCCTCGAGCTGCTCGAGCGCCGCGCGGATCGCGGCCACGGGATCGGCGCCGTTCGGCGCGGCGCTCATGGCGGGGCTTCTTCGCCTTGGCGGGCTTCGGCTTCGTTGCCGACTTCCCGTTCGGGCACGTCTTCCGTCCGTGCCCGACCTCTCCGCAGAATCCGCACGGTCTCGCCATCGATGGGGCCTCCTCTTGAGCGGGGGGTGGGTCGGGAGCCGGGGACGGTGGCTCCGCATGCTGATCAGCCGTGAGCTCGGCCTCCTCTTCGACGGCCACCTCGATCTGCCGGGCCGCGATCACGGCGTCGATCCGATTGGCCTGGTGCGCGGTGATCAGGTGGTCCGCGAGATCCCGACGTGTAGGGAGGAGGGCGTCGCACTTGGGGCACCCGAGTTGATGTGCGTCGGTCATCGCGCCCCCCAGCGGTGGTCGGGCTGTGCTAGTTTCTGTGCTCGGAGCCCCCCGGAATCGGGGGGATCAGCCGGACCGCGGGCGATTGAGAGCAGTGATGGCGCCGGCTTGCCGGCCGCGTTGAACTCAGGGCATACGCGAGCGATCAGGTTGCCCTCGGAGAGTACCGCCTCCTGCTCCGAGGCGAACACCCAGATCAGCAGCCGGTCTGTCGGCTCGATCCGAAGGCGATGGTGGTACGCGGAGAATGGGCGAGCGATGCCGGCGATGCTGCGCCCGATGTAGAGCACTCGGTCGTCGCGGGCCCAGCAGTACACGATCGGCTGCTTGGCGCGCTGGACGTCAACCCCGGCGATGTCGAAGTCCGGCGTCGGGAGCACGTCGGCCAGGACCCCTGGGAGCGCGCCATCGGGACGCGCGGCCAGCAGAGGACGTCCGAGACCTCTGACCGGCAGCGAGGCGCCACGAACGCTCCGAAGGACAGCCAGGGCCTCTGCGCGAGTCCGCACAGGCGCCCCGAGCACCTTCGCGGCCGACTGGCGGACCACGCGGCCGAGCGACCGGTAGCGAATCCACCACGAGTGACCGCGTTGGTAGACTGACCCACGACCGCGGCGTGAGTCAGAACGATTACCTCTCGGAGGCGCGAGACATACAGCGTTCGGCGCGAGGACCAGAACTTCCGGCGGTGGACCCCTCGAAATCTCAGCGTTTTCGGCGCCGAGAGTCGAACCCGGCTTACACGCCTTCTCTGGCGCGATATACACTTACGCAGCACTCCCGGGGGGAGGTACAGAACTCGGGCCTGTAACCTCCCCACCGCTGGGCGGGTTACACAGCAGATCTTCGGCGGGTCGATCTGACAGCAGCATCGCCGTCTCCTCCGCCTGGCGGTCGACGACATCGGCGTAGATCGCGGTCGTCGACAAGTCGGCGTGCCCCATGACCTTCTGGATCTTCCGAATGTCCCCGCCCCGCTCGAGCATCGCGGTGGCCGTGGTGTGACGCCACCGATGCGGCGTGCACGTCGGGACGCCCGCGGTCTCGCCCCACGCGCGGAGCCGCTTGTTCACCATCTTCCGCGTCCACGGCCGGCCCTCGTGCTGCGAGAACACGAACGTCTTCGCCCGGAGATCGGTGGTCAGCAGGTAGTCGCGCAGGACCTCGGCCAGCTCCGGGACCACATAGACCACGCGCTCCTTTCGCCCCTTGCCGTGGATGCGGATTTGCCGGAGCCGGCCGAGGTCGTCAGCTAGGCAGTCCTCGACGCGGATCGCGCAGAGCTCCCCGACACGGACGCCGGTGTAGTACAGAATCGCCCGCACGCAGCGCTCCTGCAGCGGCAGGTCCAGCGCCAGGAGCCGCTTGCGCTCGGCGCCGGAGAACGGCCGCGGCAGCGTGCGCGGGCGCTTGATGCGCGGCGCCGCCAGCATCGGGTTCTCGTGCCACAGCCGCTCGCGCTGGCCCCACTTCGCGAACTCGTTCAGCGTGGCCCGGCGTCGGTGCAATGTCGCCATCGAGAGGTTCTTCTCCGACAGCATCGCGAAGAACCGGCGCACCAGGTCCTGGGTGAACGAGAACACGGAGTCGGAGGCGTACACCTTGGCGAGCGAAGTCAGCAGCCCGAGGTCGGATTGATAGTTGACGTAGGTCTGCCGCGACAGCCGCGGCCGGTTCTCGAGGAGAAACTTCTCGACGGCGGTTGAGAGCGTCATGTGTCGCCACCCCCGACGGAGCGAGATGGCCCGCTCGCGCGGGCGCTGGGTGGCGAGGAGCATGGCCGACGCGCTGGACACGGTCAAGCCTTCCGCCGCGCTAGGACGTGCGCGATCGCCAGCGCCTCGAGCGCGAGC
>Ga0187894_10000618_pt1 | contig 47756 bp, 57 predicted proteins | sample GBC1701081metaG_FD_136650 | JGI IMG/M metagenome (GOLD analysis project Ga0187894, IMG submission 136650) | White microbial mat communities from a lava cave in the Kipuka Kanohina Cave System on the Island of Hawaii, USA - GBC170108-1 metaG ... | reverse complement strand
GCGAAAAGCGGTAGGAGGGGACCCATTCGCGAAAAGCGGTAGGAGGGGACCCATTCGCGAAAAGCGGTAGGAGGGGACCCATTTTCACGGGTCCCTGCTCGGGGGACCCTGTACCCCTTGCGCGCACGGCCCTTCGTCGGTAGCATCCGGCGCAGAGGTATACACACATGGCTGAAAAGACCATTTCCCAAAAGATCGAGGCCGGCTTCGACAAGGTGCTCGGCATCGTGACGGGTCTGGTAGAGCGCAACCCGCGCAAGGCTGCGCAAGGCTGCGGTTGTGATCATCGCGCTGGCGGTGCTCGCCTTCGTCCTGTAGCCTGTGATTGATCAGGAGACGCGGCGCAAGGCGCTACAGACATTCAAGGACATCCTTGACGACCAGAGCGTCAAGCCATCCGACCGCCTTCGGGCCGCCGAGGGGATAATGAAGCTCGAGCAAGAGGAAAAGGACAAGGGCCTTTCGGATGTTCTGGACGCTTCCGACGAGGAACTCATGAATAGGGCACGGGGGACCCATGCCTTACCTCAAAATGACCCCACGCTCTAGGCCAAATGGAATTTTGATATTGCGTTAGGGCCATGTTTCAGCGCAATATGCACACCATGCCCTATGCCATGGCTCGCGCACACGCAGCTCAAACCCCAGGACGACCCGAAATGACGGTCGAAGCGGCCTGTGCGCTCGAGCTATTGCGCCGCCGGCGCGCCCGAATCTCCTTGGTGGAGTACGCCCGGTCCATCGACATCCCGGGTGCGCCGATGACCGACGACGAGGAGGCCGAGCTATTCAAGCCGGTTGACCTCGCCGTAGCGCTGCACCACAAGATCATCCTGGAAGCGATCGAGAAAACGATGCTCACGTTCATGGGGAGGCTCATGATCTTTGCGCCGCCGGGCTCGGCGAAGTCCACATACGCCAGTGTGCTCGCGCCTGTGTGGGCGATGAAGCGATGGGCGGGGTATCGCGTCATCCTGGCGAGCTACGCCGACACCATCGCGCGCAAGCAGAGCCGCAAGGCCCGCGCGCTCGTGCGTCAGCCGCGCGAGGTTCGCATCTGGCGTGATCGGCCTGCGCTGCGCGCCGATCAGCGCGCCGTGAACGAGTGGGCGCTGACGAACGGCTCTGAGTTCATGTGCGCGGGTATTCAGGGCGGCATCACAGGCAACCGCGCGAACGGATTCGTCATCGACGATCCGGTCAGTGGCCGCGAGGACGCAGATTCCATCGCCATTCGCGACAAGACCTTCGACGAGTACAATGACACGGTGACGACCCGCCTCCTGCCCGGCGGCTGGATCATCCTGATCACGACACGCTGGCACCCGGACGGGTTGGAGGGGCGCATCCTGCCTGAGAAGTACAACGGTGAGTCGGGTCGCATTCTCTGTCGCGACGGCCAGTATTGGAATGTCCTGAACCTGTCGGCGAAGTGCGAGCGCGGCGACGATCCGCTAGGCCGCGCGATAGGCGAGTACATCTGGCCGGAGTGGTTTTCGCAGACCAAGGACCCGTTCGACTCGACGTGGTGGAGCCAGTGGGAAAACAACCCGCGCGCCGCGCGCACCTGGGCAGCGCTGTACCAGCAGCGACCGGTGCTCGGTGAGGGTCTGGACTTCAAGCGCGAGTGGTTCCAGTGGTATGACGACAGCGTGGAGCCCGGTCAGCCGGGCGGGCGGCCGGAGCGCCTCACCGTGTACGGAGCAAGCGACTACGCGACCCTCGAGGATCGCGGCGACTTCACCGAGCACGGCGCGTTCGGCCTCGCGGAGAACGACGACGTGTACCTGCTCGACTGGTGGTACGGGCAGCGCACCACGGACGTGACGATCGACGCCTTCCTAGAAATGGTGCTGCGCAACCACCCACGCATCTGGTGGAACGAAGGCGGCCCGATCGACAACGCAGTGCGCCCGGCGATAGAGGCTGGCATGACGAAGGCGCGCCCCCGGCGCTATGTAATGATCGACAATCTGCCATCGATCAAGAACAAGGCGATCAAGCTGGCCTCGTTCCAGGCGATAGCTGCGCAGAAAAAGGTGTACCTGCCGCGCGGCAAGGCCTGGGCCACGCGCCTGCTCGACCAGCTTTGCGCATTCCCCGCCGTCGTCCATGATGACGCCTGCGATGTGTGCGGGCTGTTCGGGCGCGGGCTCGACAAGATGAAAAATCCGCACAACCCGGTTTCACAGGCACTAAAAAAGTTGCTACCATTCACGACCGAATGGCTGGAAAGCACGAACGCACCAGCGATGGAAACGAGGTTTTACTGACATGGCCGACCAAAAAGCCGAGGAAAAGCGTCACGCCGAGATGCTCGAGGGCCTGAACAAAGGCATCAAGGAAGCGAACGGCCAGATGTCCGATCACGAGTTCGTGCTGATCAAGCGCGCGAAAAAGGCCCTGCGTCAGGGCAAGCGCGGCGCTGAGAAGCTCGCCACCCAGGCGAAGGCCGCCATCGGCGATTTGTTGCAGGAAGTGCCAGGCGCAGGCGCGATCAAGCAGGGCCGCAAGGCCCGCGAGGAGCAGCTTCGCGAGGACGAACAGTAATGGACGTTACCGGCTTCACTCCCGACCCAGGCATGCTCGACGCTGTGACCAAGGGCGTCGTTGCGGCTGACGAGGACCCGGCGAACAAGGAAAAGCAGATGGAGGAGGCCAATCAGGTCGAGGCCATCCTCAAGGAGTGGAAGCAGGCGCGGGACTTCGACAAGGTATCCCGCGCGCAGTACGCCATCGACCGCCGCTACGCGGCCGGCACTGCGCACCTGAATTGGGCGGTGTCAGCGAACCTGATCGGCTCGTTCATCGACATCCTCGTGTCGTTCCTGTACGCGCGCAACCCGGACGTGTCGGTGAAAAAGCCGAAGCAGGTTGACAATCGCGGCACGAAGCAACAGGACGATTTCGCCAAGACGTTGCAGTCCGTCATCTCGAGCCTGTGGCGTGCGCCCACGTCCACGCTCAAGCAGTCCTGCCAGAAGCAGGTGCGCTCCGCGCTGTCAACCGGACCCGGATGGGTGAAGGCCACGATCATCTGCAAGGGCACGAACATCCCGCAGATGCAGACGGAATTGAACGACACGCGCCAGAACATCGCGACCCTGGAGTCGTGCCGCGCGCAGCTGATGTCCGATGATCCGAGCTATGGTGGCGAGTACCAGACGCCGGAGGAAATAGACGCGAAGATGCTCGAGTTGCAGGAGTTGGAGCAGTCGGTCGCCGTCAAACTAGAGGTCGCGCTGCGCAAAGCGATGGTGTTCGACTTCGTGAGCGGCGAGGACATTCAGTGCAGCATCGACATCCGTGACCTCGGCGATTACAAGAGCGCCGGCTGGATCGCGAACTCGATCTACCGCATGGAAGGTGCGCTCTTGGCGCAGTTCCCGGCGCTGAAAAAGTCGGATTTGCAGAGCGCGGTCAAATACTACCAGCGCGCTACGAAGGACCTGGCCGCGATCGAGGAGAACACCTACACGGCCGTCACCGGGCTCGCGCCTGCGGAGGCCGAGGCCGACATTTTCGCCGCCGAGGCCGAGCAGTTCACGTCGAGCGCGATGCCGACCGGGATCAGCGCACCGAACACGAACTCGCCGTGCTTCTATCGCATCATCGAGCGCTGGAACCGGATCACGAATCACGTCGAGACGCTCGTGGAGGGTTGCAAAAAGTTTGCGAAGCCGTCCTATCAGCCGGATTATCCGACGACGCGCTTCTACCCGTATTTCCTGCTCGTGTTCTACCCGGTGGACGGCGCGCGGCACCCGCAGTCGCTGCCGTGGCGGCTGCGCAAACTCATGGACGAATATGACGCGGCGCGCTCGACGAAGCGCCTCACGCGCGAGCGCTCGATCCCTGGCGTGCTGTTCCTCGACGGCGAGGTTGATTCAGAGGACATGAAGAATGTCAAGAGCGGCGCGAACTCAGCGTTCATCGGCATCAAGCCGGTGCGCCCGGACGCCAAGATCGGCGACCTGTTCGCGCCGAAGCCGACCGCGAGCATCGACATGCGTATGTTCGAGACGGCAGAAATCGTCATGGACATGGAGCGCGTCAGCGGCGTGCAAGAGGCGTTGCAGGCGAGCGTGTCCGTCGAGAAAACGGCGACCGAGGCCGAGATTCAACAGACCGGCTTCGCCTCGCGCACGACCTCCGACCGCGACCAGTTGGAAAGCATGCTCACGGACCTTGCCGTGTACACCGGCGAGCAGGCGCTCGGCGCGCTGACCCTCAAGGATGCACAACGCATTTGCGGACCCGCCGCGCTCTGGCCTGAGGGCATGGCCGTCGATGACTTGCTGACGATGGTCGAAATCGAAATCAAGGCGGGCACGACGGGCAAGCCGTCCAAGGCCGCCGATCGCGATTCTTGGGGCGTCATCCTCCCGATCATGCAGCAACTCATGCGCGAGATTCAGGAGGCGACGATCCTCGGCAACCTGCCGCTGGCCGAGTCGCTGTCGAACCTGCTCCGCGAGTCGATGACCCGCATGGACGACGAAATCGACCCCGAGCAGTTCATCCCTCAAGTGCCTGAATTGCCGGCCATGCCCGGCGCCGAGGGCGCTCCGATGGGCGGCGCAGGTGTCGGCGGCGAACTGCTGCCCGGCCCCGGCGGCGCCCCCGAAGGCCCGATCGGCGATGCGATCGGCCCGCAGATTGAACCGCCTCTGCTCGAGGCGCCAGTTTTAGAACAGCCCCCGGCTTGACACAGGAGTAACACATGACGATCGAAAAAACCGCCCCGAAGTCAATGGCAGAAGCGCTCGATGCAGGTATCGCCGCCGCGAATGCTGGCGGCGTGCCGCCGCCGGGAGTCGCTGACGATGACTCGGGCGATGGAGGCACCGATGACGCTTCGCCGCTGGATTCCGGCACTGATGGAGATGGCGCGCAGGGCGCACCTGCGGGCGACGATTCTGGCGATCAGTCAGTTACGCCAGGAGACGATTCTGGACAGGATGGCGACGGCGCCGATCCGAAAGACAGCGAGGCTGGCGCTGACGGCGCTGGCGGCGCTGGCGATGCGGGCGCTGACGAGGCGGCTCGTCTGGCTGCGCTCGAAGCTGGAAAGAAGGACAATCAGGGGGCAAAAAAGCCTGACCCGCTCACCGACCCAATACCGAATGCCCTCAAGCGCGAAACGAAAGAGCGCATTCGCACGCTCGTCGATCGAACCAAGTCCGCTGAAACCTCGCTTGCGACGGTAACCGGCGAGCGCGACGAACTGATCAATGCGGTTACGGAAACCGGAGCGACCCCGCAACAGTACGCAGGCGTGCTCGACTATCTGGAACTCGTCAATAGTGGTGACCAGAACAAGTTGAAGCAGGCCGCCAACTTCATGATCCGCGAACTGTCGGCGCTGTCGCGCGTCGGCGGCTTCCGCATCCCGGGGGTCACGAGCTACGCCGGCCACGCCGACCTCGAGAAGGCCGTAGCCGACGGCAAACTAGAGCCCCACATCGCGGAGGAACTCGCGGCGAGCCGCGCGGCCACCACGCACCAAGGCAAGGTCGGCGCCGCGCAGGCACAAGCGTCGCAGGCCCGCGCGCAGTATGCGCAAGCGGAGAGTGCCGCACGCACGGAACTCAACACGATCGAGGCCGAGTTCTCCAAGGACCCGCTCTACGCTGCGAAAAAACCACTCATCGTGGAGATGCTCAACGAGCAGATTCGCGGCGACCGGAAAACAGGCATCCCGCCGCTGCATCCGTCGAAGTGGCCCGCCATGTACCGGAAAATATATTCCACGCTGCCCAATACGGGCGTGTGGGGGGTCCCGCGTCCTGGCAACGTTCAGCCCGGCGGCAAGGTTCCGCAGAACACACCGCTGCGCACGCAACAGCCAGCTGGCGCGCAGAAGCCGGAGCCGAAATCGATACAGGAGGCCATCGAGCAGGGGATTGAGATGGCGCGCGGCGCGTGAACCCGCTCGCCCTCGCCGGAGCCATCGTCGTCCTGAACTTCCATCTGGACGGCAAGCCAACGGCTAATGGTGTGAACCTGCCTGAGCCTCCGGCGCCGTTCCGGTGGGTAGTGTGCATTCGTGAGTACGAAGCGCCGGCCGTCCGTTGCTATGCCGTCGATCCGAACACCGGAGAGATTCGCTTCACCGACTACAACTTGAAGTAGGAGACTCGGATGAACTTCAAAGGGAGGACGGTTGCCGTCACCGGCGCCGGCGGCTCGATCGGCTCGGAAATCTGCCGGCAGTTGATCGCGCAGGGTGTGCGCAACCTCCGGCTCGTGTGCCTGACCGAGGGAGCGCTGTACAACCTGCTCAAGGAACTCACGGCCGACCAGGTAACGCCGATCCTTGGCAGCGTCACAGACGACCGCCTCATGCAGGAGTCGTTCGAGGACGTGGATGTCGTGCTGCATGCCGCCGCGCACAAGCACGTCCCGCTCTGCGAACTGTCGCCGCTCGCGGCGATAGACACGAACGTCCGAGGCACCTACATTGCGGCGCAGGCCGCGCGCACTGCTGGCGTCTCGACATTCGTCCACATCTCGACCGACAAGGCCGTGTTCCCGGCGTCGATCATGGGCGCCACGAAGCGCTGCGCCGAACTCATGTTGCGGGACGTGCTCGAGCAGTCGCCGACGAAGTTCGTCATCTGCCGCTTCGGCAACGTGCTCGACAGCGCTGGCTCCGTCCTGCCGCTATGGCGCGAGCAACTAGCCGCCGGCAAGCCGATCACACTGACGAGTGCGGCCTGCACACGGTACTTCATGTCGATCCCCGAGGCGGCCGAGTTGGTACTGACGTGCGCCGGCTTCGAGGCTGGCGGCCCGTACATTTTCGATATGGGCGAGCCCATCAGCATGGGCGAACTGGCGAAGCGGCTGATCCGCGAGAATGGCGGCAAGGGCAAGATCGTCGAGACGGGCCTGCGCCCCGGCGAGAAGCTGACCGAATCCCTGACGTATGGCGGCCCGCTCACGCCTACTCGTCACCCGAAGGTGAAACGAGTGGCGCAGGACCTCACGTTGCCGCTGACGGCCAAGCAGCTGCTAGACCTGCTCTCGGCCACGCGCGAGCGCAAGCAAGAGGAGGCGGTTCGTCGTCTGTGGAGCATCGTGAAATGAGCGCGCCCCACTACAAAATCTCGGTCATCGTGCCGTACTACCGACAACCGGCCATGCTCCGCAAGCATCTCGATACTTGGGCAACGTACTCGGCCGAAGTCCTAGAGCACATGAAGCTGATCATCGTGGACGATTGCTCGCCGGAACCGGCCCTCAATGTCGTGCCGGATCACTACTCACTGCCGATTGAGTTGTACCGCGTGAAGGTTGACATCCCTTGGAACCGCTCGATGGCGCGGAACCTGGGCTCGCATATCGCGATGACACCCTGGCTCCTGCACATGGATATCGACCATATTCTGCCGCCTGAGTCGGCAGAGGCGCTCGTCGAGAATCTCTTTTCATATCGGCCCAATCATTGGTACAAGTTCCGACGCTTTCGCATCGGCGCGGCCGACTTCACGCGCAATAAAGACGCGATCCCGCGCAGCGTGAAGTTCGGCGAAATCAAGCCGCACGTCGATTCGTTCCTGTGTTACCGGGAACTATACTGGAAAGTCGGCGGTTACGATCCCGACTATGCTGGCTGCCTCGGGGGAGGCGGCGCGTTCCTTCGGCAACTGAAAGCCGCCGGCGTCGAAGCCCTGGCGCCGTCGAACGTGAGCCTGCATGTGTACTGCTCGGGCGAGATTGCCGACGCCTCGATAAAGACGCTCGACAGGGACACGAGCGAATACGGCCGCCGCCGGCGAATCAAAGAGCGCGTCGGCAACACGAAGGTCACGAAACCGATCCGCTATCCGTGGGAGCGACTACTGTGACGATTTCAGCCGAGCACCGGGCGCGCTACCAACAGTATTACGCAAAACACAAGCCGGACACGCGCGTTTCGGCGTGGCAGCCGCTTGTGGATCAGTTGGCAAAAGACACGGATTCGCAGTCTGTCTTGGATTACGGTTGTGGCGACGCGCGCAGTTTGTCGCGCCATTTCTCCCGCTTGCCTGTTGCAAACTATGACCCAGGAATACCAGAATTTTCAGCGCCGCCTAAACCGGCATGTCTCGTAGTCAGCCTGCACATGCTAGAACACATTGAGCCTGAGGCGATCGACCTTGTACTAGATCACATGCGCAGTCTTGCAAAACGCGCGCTGTTTATCGCTGTCTCTTGTGAATCTTCTACTAAGAGTCTAGCTGACGGCACGCCTTGGCATACGTTCGTGCGCAAGCCTCTCTGGTGGCGCGCAAAATTGAACGACTTCCAAGAATTACCGCCATACAACAGTCGTCTAGGTTCGGAATTCCTCGCTCTGTGGAGGCCGGCATGAGCCACTATCCCGCAGTAGTCTCGGAAATGGAAACGGTCGATGTCTTGCTCAAAGGCTCGTCGATCGCGCGCCTCGGCGATGGCGAGTTCAAGCTGATCGTCGGCCAGGGCTATGTGCGCGAGCCGGCGAACGCGAGGCTCGGCAAGGAACTGCGCAACACCGTCGCACGGCCGAATCCCGACTGCATCGTAGGCATACCGCGCTTGTCGAACGCCGGGCCGAAAAACGACAACTGGCTCGCACGCATCGACCGCTTCATGCCTTACTTGACCGAGGACATGACGTACTACTCGGCATTCATCTCGCGCCCCGACAGCGCGCCGTGGATCGACCGGATCAAGTTCGCGCGCAGGCTGCAAAAGTTGTGGAAGGACCGGCACGTCGTCGCCGTGTGTGAGCCGAAGTCGTCGCTACTCCGCATGCTCGCCTACGGTGCGGCCAAGGTCACGCACATCGAATGCCCGTCCGAAAACGCCTACGCACTGATCGACCTGTTCGAGAAGGCGATCGTGCAGGCGAAGCCGCAGATTGCATTCCTGGCGTGTGGACCGACGGCCACCTGCCTCGCGAACCGCATGGCGCGGCGCGGCGTCCAGACAATCGACTTCGGCAGTGGAGGAGCCTTCGTCGCGCGGCTGCTGGACACATGATCCCGACGATCGTCGTGTACAAGTGGCGCCCGATGGCGGGCTACCCCTTGCGATTCACGTCCGAGGATGTGAACATCCTATACGCACGCACGAAAAAGCACTACCCAGAGATGCAGCGCTTCGTCTGCATAACTGACGACGCAGTAGGGCTCAACAACGAAATCAAGGCCGTCCCGATCGGCAATCTGTTCGCTACGCTCAAGAATCCCACATGGCGGCGCGGCCCCGGTTGCCACCGCAAACTCGCGTCGTTCGCGCCTGGCTTTGAGAAAATTGCGGGCCCGCGCTTCGCCGTGCTTGACATCGACCTCAAGCCAGTTGACTACCTCGGCCCGGTGTTCAATCGCACCGAGGATTTCGTCGGCTGGCGCTCCGGCCGGGAAAACGGCAAGCGCCAGCAACAGTTCGGCGGCGCGCTGCTCATGATGAATGCCGGCGCCCGCCGGCAGGTGTGGGACTTTTTCTCCAAGAATCCCGAGGCCGCCATTGCCGAGGCATTCAACGCCGGGTATCACGGCAGCGATCAGGCGATCATTTCCTACATCCTCGACAAGGACGGGGAGGCGTACTGGACCGAGGCCGACGGCGTGTATTACTACCGCAAGCTGGTGCCGAAGGCGCACCAGATTGTGACGATGCGCCGTCCGCGCTCGCACCGCACTCAGGCGCAGATGCTCACGCCCCGGCATCGCAAACTCGGGTACGACACGCCGAACCTCGTGCCGAAGCCTGCCAATGCTCGCCTCGTGATTTTCTCGCACGGACTCCACGAGACTAGCGCGGCAACGCGCATTATGTCGCCGTGGCTGGCCTATGAGTGACGGCGGCTTGAAGTGGCTGGTGTCGCGGCTGATAGACCGACACCACGGAAAGCTGGCCGTGATCGTCGGCGGCGGCCCGAGCGCGCCATCTGACCTCAAGAAAATTCCTGGCGTCGCGCAGGCCGTGATCATCTCGGCGAATGTGCATGCGTTTAAACTGCGCCTGAAACCAGAATACATCTGGTGCAAGGACCATCTGCGTATTCAGCCAGGCTACCTTGACAAGGGCCGCGTGCGCGAGTACATGGAGTCCGAGCTACGCCCCTACGGTGTGCCGATCGTCGGCCCGAACTTCTGGTGCGACTACCGCGCGATCGACTGGCCGCTCACGCAATTCAACAGCGGCCAGCAAGCGCTCGCGTTCGCGTGCATGCTCGGCTGCTCGCCGATCGTGCCGATCGGCATGGATTGTTTCCAGGGCGGCACCTACTGGCACGACAAAGAGGCACCGAACGTCAGCCTCGGCCGCAAGTCGGGCTACTGGAACTCTCGCATACAGAAGTTGCGCGCGGCGCTCCCGGGAGCGCCGATCCGAGGAATTTCCGGGCTCGTCATGGAGCACTTCGGCCGGTACTACCCGGACAGGCCGCTCGCACCTGGTCCGTTGCCGGTCATCCTGGCACGTTATGCAAAAATGCCGACGTACTGGATCGCGGCGCGTCGGGAGTTTCAAGACTCCAGAGACAAATTTGCCATAATCCCTGCCGGTTATGTCATGCCGAGTAACAAGGCCGAGGCCGACAGACTATGTAAAATTGAGATAGCCGAGCGCGTTCAGTTGGTCAAGACTTGACAATATCCCAAGCGTTAGATTACAAAGACACCTGACGATCGACTTCTAAGTGCGCGGGGTGCTTTAAACGACCCTCCGACCGGCGATTCCGGGCGCATATCCTGTAGAGGCAATCAGGCCCTCAAGTCGAAAAGACCTTAAACCGTTTTTTCGCGAGGACCCTTCCAATGCCTTTCAACGCAGAACAGATTTCCTACGGTGGCAAACTTGCCATCGACTTTTTCCAGAAAAACACACCGATCGACCAGATCAATACTGATCGGCCGCTTTTGAAAAAGATGATCGAGGGCAAGCAGGGCTACCCGGGCGGCAAGCAGTATGTCGTCGAGCAGCTTCGCAAGAGCAACTCGAGCAACTTCCAGAGCTACTTCGGCTCGAGTCAGGTCACCTACAACCGCAAGCGGACGATCGACCAGGCGAAGTTCGCCTACGGCTCGTTCCATGACGGCTTCGGCCTCGACGAGGACGAGTTGGTGCAGAACGGCATCGTCGTCACCGACGAAAAGACTGCCGAGCCGAGCGCCTCGGAGAGGGTCGCGCTGACCAACCTGTTCACCGAGAACATGGCGGCTCTCAAGGAAGGCTTCGAGGAAAACTTCGACATCATGCTGCATCGTGACGGCTCGGCGTCGGCGACGGACATCGCTGGCCTCGACCATCTCGTGCAGTTGGACCCGACCGTCTCCTCGGACGTGGGTACGATCAACCAGGCGACTAACACTTGGTGGAGGAACGTCTCGGACCAGAACATCCCCGAGGCCGACCTGATAGACCGCATGGAGGTCGATTTCCGTGAGACGACCCGCTACGGCGGCACGAAGCCGAACTTCATGCTCTGCGGCGGGCTGTTCCTCGACGCCTACCGGCGCAGTTCTGGCCTGACGATCAACCGTCAGATCACCGGCGCCAAGGGCCTCGAGAAGGGTGGCGTCTCTGTGGACGCGGGCACGACTGCCGTGTACTTCAAGGGCGTCGAACTCGTGTGGGACCCGGTATTCGACGTGCTCGACGAACTCGACGCACCGGCGGTGCCGTGGGCTGCGCGCTGCTACTTCCTGAACACGATGTTCATCAAGTTGCGGCCGATCAACGGGCACTGGCTGATCAGCCGCCGCCCGCCCCGCGTGTACGATCGCTATGTTCACTACTTCGCGCTGACCTCGAAGGCGGCCATGACCGTCTCGAAGCGCCGCGCGCAGGCAGTACTGTCGATCGCCTACTAAGCCAGCAACCCCGCCGGCGGGAGCCGGCGGGGCCTGACCCGAAACGAACTCCCGGAGAAACACGATGAACCTGCTCAACCTTTCCACCAGCGCCACGGACCTCAACGCCGCAGTCGCCCCGTTCCCGCCGAACAACACCATCCTGGCCGTCTCGGCAGCCGGTGCCACCGTGCAGGAGTCCGACTCAGAGGGCTCCGGCTACACGACCCTTGCCGTACTAGTCGCCAACGTGTTCCAGAAGCTCACGCCGACGAAGCAGTACATCAAGGTAGCTGCTGGCTCGGCACAGTTGATCGGCAACTGATCAAACCACGGCGCCGCGAGGCGCCTGGATTTTTCACGTCTGACACAGGAGAATTTTCATGAAGGTACTCTACGTCCAAGTCCTGCTAGAAAAAGACGAGCACATGAGCACGCCGGTCTGGATTTACCCGTGGGAACTGCCGGTTTTCGCAGCAGCCCACCGGAATAACGGCGTGCAGGAACTAGGCAAGCGCGTGTTCAACAAGAAGGTCGGCCCTCGTGCCGATACCGAATACGACCGCCTCGCCAATCGCTACAAGGGTCCCGAGGGCAGCGACATGACCTATGTCTCTGCGGTGTATGGGCACGGCTCGATGGGGCTGAAAAAGTTGCAAGAGGCGATGGCAGAAGCGGTCAAGGAGACGGCCGTTGTCGCCGCCGCCGAAGCGCTCGCACCTCCACCCGTCGTCCCGGTCCTGTCCGTTGAGTTCGAGTCGCCGTTCGGCGATGTCGATTCGATACCAGACTCGGAACTCGGAATCGAGACGCAGGCCGACCTCCGCAAGCTGGTGGAGGGCGAGCCCACGGTCAGCCCTGCGTCGTAATGGTGGTCGCCGGCGCGCTGTCCCTCCTGCGGCGCGCGGGCATGCCGGGGGCTGGCGGGGAAACCCGCCGGCCTCTTTTTAGGAGCGGAGGCCAGTCATGGCGAATGTGAACCTGAACTGCGAATGCGCCGGCGAACCTTACGGTAACGTCACGCTCGCTGACATTCGCAACGACGTGATCATCGGCCTCGGGTACGCCGCGCAGGTGGACAACCCGCCGCCGGGCATGACTCAGCTTGTGGACTACTGGATCAAGTCGTCGCATAAGTATCTCTATCACAAGTACCGCGCGCTGCACACGAAGCGCTACTACAACTGGCCGATGGTCGCTGGACAGCGATTCTACGGCCTGGTGTCGTCGCGCTCTACGGCGTGCATGATCGCGCTCGATCCGTCGCGCATTTCCGGCGTGTGGGTCGAGGACCTCAACGGCACGTTCACGCCGCTGACCGCCGGCATCCCCGGATTTTTCTACACGAGCGTTGCCAACACCGGCATACCCTCGCGCTACGCCATCCGGCAGTGCATCGAGGTTTACCCGGGACCTGCCGGCGCCTACACGCTTTGGGTGCTCGCGCACGCGCTCGCGCGCTTCGAGCAGGCCACGGACATCTCGACCATCGACAGCGAACTGGTGACCCTGTGGGCCCTCGCCAAGGGCAAAGGCCATTACGGCCAGCCCGATGCCAAGGATGTCGCTGCACAGGCGACGGACTACCTGCGTGACCTCGTGAGCGGCACGCACACGACCGCGCAGTACATTCCGGGCACCGTTGACTTGCCGCCGGAGACGATGCCGGTATTCCTGCCTTTGGAAAACTAATGCGAGTCCTACCGCTGACGGTCGTGAGGGGAGGGATCAACCGACAGCGCATCAAGGGTGGTGCGCTGGCCGACAGTTTGTACGACCTGCTCAACGGATACGTCACCGTGGCAGGCACCGTCGTCGCGCGCCCTGGTACCTTGCGCGAGGACACGCTAGACCCACTGACGCGCGGACTCGTGGCGTTCGACGGCAGCCGGCACGTTTTCTGCCACACGCAGGTCGATGTTCCAGACGGCTACACGCTGCACGTCCTGCATCATCCCGACTCGCGGGACGGCTACACGATCGAACTCGAGCGCATTCACTTCGCGGTGCCAATGATGGGCGCGCTCTACGTCGCCGCCGAGTTCGAGGACGGCGAGACGTATCACTACTGGCTGCAAGTCGTCGATGTGTGGGCGCAGGACACGCACTACTTCGCGAACACGATGGTGCGCCCTAGCATCCCGAACGGCCTGGTGTTTCAGGCGTCGCGCGCTGGCGACCCGTATCCAGCTTGGGCCGCCGGAGTGCCGCGCTACGATGGCAACGATGGCGGCGACTACCAGCAGAGCATCATCGAGCCGACCGTGTACAACGACTTTTATTACTCCTGCGTGCTGACTGGCGGCGAGAATCCGCGCTCTGGGGACAGCGAGCCGACTTGGCCGACCGAAGCAGGCGCGCAGGTCATCGAGTACGCCGACGGCGGCGATGTCACGGAAAACCCTGCGCCGCCTGAGCCGCCGAGCACTGACATTCCGCAGGAACGCCTGCGCGAACGCTACGAGCGCGGAGGCTTCCGATGACTGTCCCTTTTTGGCAGCCTAGTACCTTCTACTCGCCAGGCTCCACGGTGCGCCCGGTCACGCAGCCGGCTGTTCTCGCGCCTGCTATCCCGAACGCAGGCTTTGAATCCGGCGCGACTCAGTGGACGACCGAGGCCGGATGGTCGATCGTTTCCGAAGTGGGCGGCGAGCCGCCGTTCGAGGGCACGAAATACGCGCGGTTTTCCGGCTCCGGCGCCGCCGAAGGCCGCATCATTTCGACGACCGTGCAGCCGGTGCGCGTCGGCCAGCGCATCAAGATGTCCTGCCAGGTGCGCCGCAAGCGCACTAGCTACACCGGCGGGCGCGTAGAACTAGATTGGCTGGACGAAAACGAAGTTCTGATTTTCTCCTCGCAAGGCAACACGGTCGAGACGACCGGCTCGACGACCGGCAATTGGCGCAAGTCCGAGGTCGAAGCGTTCGCTCCGGCTGGCGCCGCGTTCGTGCGCGTCGCAGGCTTCGCGTATCGCACGCAGGGTTCGCACGACCTGTTCCTCGACGCATTCACCTGGGACTACTCATACACCGCCGAGGGTGCTGGCCTCGTGTTCACGGCCGTGCAGCCTGCGTCTGGTTTCTCTGGCGGCACCGAGCCCATCTGGCCTACTGTCAATGGCTTGCAGGTCGTGGACAACGAAGTGATATGGGAGGCGGTGGACGGCTCGCGCGTCGTGTGGGAAGCCACGCCGATCATCGTGTCCGACTACCTCGAGCCCGACTGGCCCGATGAAGTTGGCGCCACGGTGCTCGACGGCACGGCCATCTGGACCGCCGTCTCGCGCCGCGTGACTGACGAAAAATGCCCGAACACGCCGATCGTCGCGATTGGGTCGAGCAAAGTGTTCTGCGGAGACGACGACATCATCGGCTTCTCGGCAACGGTCAATCCGCTTGATTGGACCGCCGAGGAAGACGCCGGTTACCTGCCGTTCGGCTTGCAGACCTTCGGTGCTATGCCCGTCACGGCGCTCGGCTTGTATCGGGGCAACTTGGCCGCGTTCAACAGCCAGGGCTACCAGATATGGCAGATTGGCGAGGACCCGGATACGCACGCGCTGCTCGACGCAGGCCCCATCGGCTGCGTGTGGCCCAAGACGGTGCTCGCGTGCATGAACGACCTCGTGTTCCTGTCGGCTGTCGGCGTGCGCAACATCGGCGTCGCTGGTGCTAGCACGAACCTGCAAGTCGGCAACTTCGGCCAACAGATTGATCCGCTTGTGATTGAGGCGCTGCGCGCCGGCGAATACGAACCGTTTTCGCTCTACGTCCCCGCTTTCGGCCAGTATTGGCTCTTTTTTGGCGACGAGGCGTTCGTCCTCACGATCAACGGCAACAAGCAGATGTCTTGGAGCCGGTATGTTTTCCCCGAAGCGATCACCGATTGGACGCTCGACGGCGACGACCTGATTCTGCGCACGGTATCGAGCAAAGTGTGGCGCGTGGCCCCCAACACAATCGACGACGATCACTATTGCCCGCCTGTGGAAGTGGACCTCCCTTACATGCCCGACGACCTCGACACCGGCACACTGGAAATCGACGCGAATTGGGTCCTCGACCGACGCTCGTGCTCCGGCGGCACCTTCTCGCCGGACAATTACGGCGGCAACCCGGCAGACTTCGACCCGCCGGTGTACGCGCTGGTATTGCAAGCACTGAGCCCGGGCTCAGGCAACCTGGAATGCGTCATCAATGGCTTGGACGAAAACGGCGATCCCGTGTCGGAGACGATCACGTTCGACGGCAGCACAGTGTACAGGTACATCGTCGGCACGCAGCTTTTCAGCCAGATAGACAGCATCGACCAGACCGGGAACACTGCGGACCAGTTTTTCAGCGTCGGCTACCAGCGCTATATAGCCGACGAGGATGCGGAGTCGCTGCTCGTCACGGTTCACGGGTATTGGGCCGTCTCGAACTCGGCGGACCCGGTGCAGAACAGAGGCCTGTTCGCGGGCGACGGCGTGACGCCGGTGGACCTGCCGACAACGTCCGTACTGGTGGTACGCAGGAACTTCAACCCGACGACCGTAGCGTTCACCTATCGCGATACTGGCACTGGCGCGTCGGTCACGCTACCGATCGGCTCAGTCGTCGGCGAGGTCGTAATAGGCACCGAGGAACTCGACTCGATCCTGACCGTGGACCGCGAGGGTTTTGATTTCGTCACGCCCGGCATCGACCTTGGAATTCAATTCACGGTGGCCGTAGCCTGCACCGGCGAGGACATCATCGGCATCATTCAATGGCCGCATCTCGACTTCGGCCTGATCGGCGTCGAGAAGCAGTTCGTCGGCTTCGACCTCGTGGCGACAGCGCCCGAGGGCGTGAGTGTGAGCATCGGCTACGATCAGCGCGATTTGGACGCGCGCACGATCGACTACCTCATGGACGCCGATACGCTCCCAGGCAAGCTGGTGCCGATCCCCCTGACCGGTCCGTCGTTTGATATGCGCCTCACTTTCGAGCCTGGCCAGGCGTGGGAGTGGAATGCCACGGTGCTTTACGTTCAAGATCGGAGGACCGGCTCATGATTTTGACAGATAAGCAAGGTCTGATAAACTGCCGGCTCTACAGGGGCAGCACGCAAGTGAGGTCCCATGTCGTCAAGCGCTGACAAACTCGCGATCAAGTCCGAGGACACCCGCAACCGGCGCATCCACGAGGGCATCGGGCAGGTCAACGCCATTTATGGCGCCGGCCGAGAGGCGCAGTATGGCGACTACTTACAGGCGCTACGCGACCGGGGCAACGCTGACCTCAAGGACCAGTCAGCGCTCGTCGATCGCAAGTCGAAGTTCCAACTTGCCCGGCGCGGCGTCATCGGCGGTTCGAGCGAAACCGATCGGCTGCGTCGCAATCGCAAGGCGTACATCAAAGGCGTGATCGGCAACGAGCGCAATGCACAGGCGGCCGTCGGGAACCTGCGGTCGCGCGACGAGTCTTCGCGGCAGTCTTTGATCAACATGATTTTCGGCGGGATGGACGCCACGACGGCGGCGCAGCGAGCCGGCGGTGCCATGCGCTCCAGCATGGCCTCGGCGCAGAGTGACTTCATCCCCTACGCGCTCGACTCGATTGGCGAGGCTGCGGCCGATGCCTACGGGTTCGGCGTCCGTGACGAAGCATATTCGCAGGGCGGTGAACAGGCCCGGAGGGATTTATATGGGTAAGCAGTAATGGCCGCCAATCCGTGGGGTGCAATCCTGGCTGGGGCTGGTCAAGCAGTCATGGCCTACAACGACTATCGCACGGCTGAAAAACGCGACAAGGTCATCAAGCTGATCATGGAACGGCGCCAGCGCCAGCAAGACGCGCTCGACGCCGAGGTCATGGGCGAAATCACCACGCAGCGAGGCGAGACGCCGGAGGCCGAGCAAGCACAGGCGATGTCCGAGTTCGTCGGCCAGCTTCGCGAGTCGCGCGCCGCCACGCCGCAGAATTACGGCGCGCGTGGCGCGGTGTCTGATCGCGAGGCCGGCGCCATGAAGGAATTGACCGGCGACCTTGGCGAGTTCGCCGGTCGCGAGGCCGACATCTCGGCGCGCGAGGACGCGCCGCTGCGCATGCGCCTCGGGCAGGGCCTACGACAGGGGCGCCTCGGCACGACGATGCGCGAAATGACACGCAAGATTGATTCAGCCGACTACCTCGCGGAACTGCGACTGGCGCGGGTCCGCAAGAATCCGTGGCTCGACGCGCTCGGCGAGGGCCTGAAAGCCGCCGGCGGCGCCGCCGGCGGCGGTTTCGGCGGCGGCGGCGGCGGCGGCGGCGGCGGCGGCGGCGGCGGCAGCGGCGGCGGCAGCAGTTTCGGCGGCGGCAGTTTCGGCGGTGCGGCATGAGCTTTGGTAGATCAAAATATGGAGGTCCGCGTGGCTGAACGTCAGTTCACTGGCATACAAAAAATTGGCTCCCTGCTTTTCGGCGGGGCCGAGCGCATGCGCAATGAAGCATTCGAGGAGGGCCGTTTAAACACGATTAAAACCGAGCAGGCGCTCGCCAATGCGCGCAAGTCGCAGTTGGAAGCGACTGCCAAGGCGAACGCGCAGCGCGCGGCTGACAAGTGGAAGGATTCGTACATCGCCAATGAGACTGGCAAGGGCCGCGACCCTAAAGAGGTCGCGCTCGATGCCGATTTTATCGGCAACACCGTCATCGGCGGTTTGGGCTCGGACTTTTACGCGACGATGCAGGGTCAGTCGCAGGGTCAGGAAATCCGCTTCCGTGACCTCATTGCCGACCCAGAGACGCCGCGCGCCAAGGCGCATGCCGTCGGCAGCGCGATCCAGGGCAAGCTGTTGCCGCGCATTGCGCCGGTTGGCACATACGGCACCGAGAATCTGCTCGACGAAACCCCGGAACTCACGGGTGTGCCCGGGGGAGGCACGACCGCCGGCAAAAACTACGAACAATTCGTAGAACTCGGCGGACCGCCGGGCCCTTCGACGTTCATGGACATGGTGCGCACGCAGGATCGCGTTGTGACCTCCGGCGGTGTCCCCGCTGTTGCGCGCGTAGGCCCGACCGGCGGCGGCCCGGCCACGCCGGTTGTCTCGGCAGAGGATGCGGCAAGTAACAAGGCAGCGCTCGCCGACGCGAGTCGGACCGGCACGGAGACGGCGAAAATGCGCTCCGAGTACCCGCGCGCCAAGTTTGCGCGCGATCGGACGGTGCAGGACATTACTGCCATGAACGATCAGGCAATGGAAATCGCCAAGAATGAAAAGCTGTACCAGGCTTTCGGCCTGACGCGGCCCATCGCGATGATTCCCGGCACCGAGGGCGCGAATCTGCGCGCGATGGTGCAGACATTGACGAGCAAAATGATGATCACCACGTTGCTCAACCTGCGCGCCATGTCCAAGACTGGCGGCGCGGTGGGTAACGTCTCCGATCGCGAGGGTCTCAAGATGGAGACGGCGCTAGCGAACCTGTCGGACCCGAACATCTCGGTAGGACAAGTGTTCAAAGAGGTCAAGCGCCTGATCGGTTACAACGCTGACCTCGAGGCGCTGATCAACGAATCGTTCGACCTGACTTACGACGCGAAGGGCGAGCCGCGCTTGGCAACGCAAGGCGCACGGTCTCCTACCGATGGTGGCGAGGACACGTTGTACAGTAATGGCGACCCTGTCGAGGGCGCGACAATCGAGGAGGAAATCATCAACCGAGGCGACGGCGACTATAATGAAACCGGCAACCTCGTGGACTCGCGCGGTTGGGTATTCATGAAATCCCCTGACGGCGCCGCATGGGTCAATCCCGACGGCAGCGGAGAGTATGAAGAGGTTGCACAGTAATGCCGTTCGAACTGTCGCAAGCGCAGCCTGTCAAAAAGCCGAGTGCTGGTTTCGACTTGCGCTCGGCCAAACCGTCGCGCAGCCCGAAAGCGCAGGCGACGGAAACGCGGGCGCAGTTCCAGAAGGATCAGCACGACGCCACAATGCAGGCCGATCGTGAGGAAAACGAGTCGTCACTCGGCGGCATCGTTCACGGCACGATTGAAGGTATATCGGAACTCGACCCGATCGGTGCGACGGCCAATTATGTCAAGGATTACGGCAAGGGCATAGCCACGGCGTTAGAGGATGATTCGCCGGTGTCGCAGGGCGACATGCTACTGGGCCTCGGCGGCTCGACCCTCGCATACCCTGCGTCGATGGCGGCCGGCGCCGTGATGGCGCCGTTCACGTCAGGCGACTACCGCACCGAGCAACAGAAGGCGTTCAACGCGATGAACGACTTGCTGCCGGCCGGCGCCAAGGCTGCGCAGGAAAAATTCGGCGCCGTGCTCAAGCCGGTCGGCGACCTGGTCAATACCGTCGGCAGCGGCAACGAACAGTTGCTCACGGCCGCCGGCGTGCCAGAGCAGTATGCCAAGAACATCGTCAACCCGCTGATCGACGCTGCGGAGTTCGCGACCGTCAAGCGAGCCGCGCCGAAAATGCCCGTCGTCAACCCGGGACCGAAGCCGCGCGCTCCCGTTACATCGGGTCCGACCGCCGATCCCATCGCGCGTGCGCGCGATGCCGGCTATCAGGTGCCTGGCTCTGCACGCACGCCCGAAAACAAGCCTGCGTCTCGCGTCGGCAGCGTCGTCGAAGCCGCCGCCGGTCGCGGCCCGATGGCGCGCCGCCACAACCTCAAGGACGACACGCGCGTGGAAGAGGGTATTCGCAAGGACCTGGGGCTGCCGGCGAACACTCCGCTGACGAACACGGCGTTCAACGCCATCATGGACGACGCCGGCAAGATTTACGACGGCGTGAAAGCCGCGCTGCCTAAACTCAAGTGGACGGACAAACTGCAAAAGGCAGTCGATGCGGTCGGCGAGGCGCGCCGTAATAATCCGCTCCTCAATGAGGCGCCGGATGTCAGCCAATTGCGCGCCCAGGTTGGCAACGTCGTCGAGGCAGACACTGGCGCCGTGCTCAAGGCCGCGCAGGACTACCGGGATACCGCGCGCCTGCTCCGCGAGGGCATCTCGAAAGCCGAGAAGCCGGAGATTCAGACGCAGAAGGCAGCCGCGTTCCGCGAGATGGCCAAAGTGCTGGAACAGGCGCTAGACGAATCCTTGCAGGCGAGCGGCCGTCCCGATCTTATCCCGTCGCTCAATAATGCGCGCACGCGCATGGCGAAAACGCACCAGGCGCGCGAGGCAGTCAGCGGCAAAAAGCGGCCGGGCGTTGCGCTCATGGACATGAAGCAAGCCGGCGAGTTTCTGTCGGGCGAGATGGAACTAGCCGCCGACGTTTTCCGCGACAAGTTGCCCCCCGGCAAGCTGTCTGTGGACGCGGCGCGCGTCGATGCCAATCCGGGCGGCGTGATTCAGGCGTTGCAGACCGGCGCCCGCTCGGCCCTCGGCCCGGTGCTCACGTCCGAGTTCGGTCAGCGCTTCATGCACGGCCCGCGTCGGCCGGAGACGCTCAAGCCTTACGACCCAAAGATGTTCGACGTGCCGGGCGTGCAGGGCAACCTCGGCATGGCGACCGCGCTCGAGTTGGACCCGCCTCCCGGCAACCTCGGCCCGCGTCCGATGCCGCCACCGATTGACTTTACGTTGACCGGCGGGCTGCCGCCGGGCGCCGCGTTCCGCAACCCGAACCGACCGGGAGCCCCGGAGTTCGCGCGTGACATGAGCGGCGACGCTTCAATGCCGCCCGCCGGTGCGCAGGTGGGCGACCTCGTGGCGAGTGAGACGCCGAGGATTCAGGGCGACATCGACTTTATCGCCTCCGCGCCTGACACCGGCCTGGCTGCCGGGCTCGAACTCGCGCCGGAGCAGGGCGTGTTCCCGGGCGTCGAAGTGCCGCCGGCCGCTGCCACGACCGAGTTCCTCACGGACCAGCCGATCAACCGCCGGCGCAACCCGGAGCGCACGCCTTACGTCGGCGACGACCGCCGCATCAACGGCGTGCCGGATCGCAGCGCCGAGCGTCAGGCGGTGCTCGACCGTCCGATCGGCACGCAGGCGAACGCCGGGCTGCCGAACGAATTGCTCGCCGACCCGCGCATGCAGGCGGCCGTCCGTGGCGACACGACGCGCGGCCGGCTCGAGTTGTATCCCGAGGACCGGATGCCGGCGCCGTTGTCGGATCGCGAGATGCTAGACCTGCAACTGGCGCCGGCCGACTTGGAGATGCAGCGCGGCGGCATCGGCCAGGAAATCGGCCGTGGGCGCATCGACCCTGAGGACGGCGCCGTGTATATCAGCGTCGAGGACCTCGAAGCACTCGGCTATTCGCCCGAGGAAATCGCACAGCTTCTCGGCGGGGGTTAAGCCGTGGGCCGCCGGATCAAGGTCAAGCTGCAAGACTCTACGCCAGCCCGGGTCATTCATCTCGACCCGGCAGCGACCGAGGGCGCAACGCTCGGCACGAATCTTTTCACGCCTGACGGCACAGTTGGCACGCCGGCAACAGTGCGCGCATGGCTCAGTCTCAGCACTACCAGCGAAGTGTCGCCGACGCAGGGCGGCTCGATTCACCATAAGCTGTTGCAGGGCCTCCCGGTCGGCGACGACCATCCGCAGTATCTCCGCAAGGACACGCTGACGACGCAGGGCGACATCTATGTGCGCGGCGCGCTCGTGCCACAGCGCCTGTCGATCGGCACCGAGGGCCAAGTGCTCAAGGTCATCGCCGGTGTGCCGGCGTGGGGCACCGACGAACAGGCTGTCGTCACGATCATCGGCGCCTACGGTGAAATCGTCGTGGACTCGAGCGACCCTGCCAATCCGGTGCTGTCGCTCGGTGCTGGAATTCTGCTCGGCATAGACCTGGCAGAAACGGCCGTGCAGCCGGAGGACCTCGCGCTAGTCGCCTTCACTGGCGATTACGACGACTTGATCAACACGCCGCCCGACATCTCTGGCGAGACGTTCATTACCGCGAACGACGAGACTGGCACGCTGATCAACTCGAGGCGTTTAAACGCCGGCACGAATATCAGCTTCAACACATCCACGCCTGGTATCCTGACGATCAGCGCCTCGGGCGGCGGGGGCGGCGGGACGGTCGATACGATCATCGGCGCCTACGGCGAAATCATCGTGGACTCGAGCGACCCGGCCAATCCGGTGCTGTCGCTCGGCGCTGGCATCCTGCTCGGCATTGACCTCGCCGAGACGGCCGTGCAGCCGGCCGACCTCGCTGGCTACGTCCCGACCTCGCGGCAGATCATCTCTGGCGCCGGCCTAACGGGCGGCGGAGACCTCTCGGCGGATCGCACGCTAGCGGTTGGCGCCGGAACCGGCATCACAGTGAACGCCGACGACGTGCAGGTCAGCGCCGCGTACCAGGCGCTGATCAACGGCGCGATTCAGTCGAGCGTTCTGACGACGGACGGCGACCTGCTCACGCGCGCCGGCGGCGTCCCGGCTCGCATCGCCATTGGCAGTAACGGCCAAGTGTTGACGGTTGTTTCTGGAGCGCCGGCGTGGGCCGCAGCTTCGGGCGGCGCTACCGGCGCCAACCCGACTGCTTCTGTCGGGTTGGCAGCGGTCAACGGTTCGGCAACGACGTTCCTGCGCAGCGACGGCGCACCGGCACTGGATCAAGGCATCGTGCCGACGTGGACTGGCGCGCACATTTTCGCGGCGTCGTCCGGCACGCCGCTGACGATTTCGACGGCAGCCCCTGTGCTCGCGCAGATCGAAACGGACCAGGCCGCCGACGGCAAGCGCTGGACTACCCGTGTGGTGAACGGAGAATGGGCCGTGGGTGCGACGCTGGACGATAACACCACGTTCCGCCCCGCGTTCGCTGCGCAGCGGAATGCCAGCTCGTCGGCCATTGAAGATATTATCATCGGTAACGGCACGAACGACCCGGACCTCAACCTGCTCATTACGGAATTGATGATCCAGGGCGACGCGGGCAGCGCCGGTGAAGTGCTCACGTCCGGGGGCGCGGGCGTCGCTCCGTCCTGGGCTACCGCACCCGGCGCGCCCGCAGACATCCAGATTTTCACGGCCACCGGCGCGAGCACCTGGAACAAGCCGAGCGGTGCAGCCGCAGTCGAAGTCATCGTCATCGGTGCCGGTGGCGGCGGCGCGAGCGCGCGCAAAGGTGCGGCTGCAAGTGTGCGCAACGGCTCCGGCGGTGGCGGTGGCGGCGGCTTGTCGCGCATGATTTTTCGCGCTACTGACCTGTCCTCGTCGGTGTCTGTGACGGTCGGTACTGGCGGCACTGGCGGCCCGGCAATCACTAATGACAACACGAACGGGGCGAATGGCACTGATGGCGGGGTCTCGTCTTTCGGCAGCTACCTTACTGCCAACCCCGGCACGGGCAAAATTTTCGGCGGCAGCGACGGCCTTGGCGGCACGGGCCTCACCTCCAACGGCTCCAACGGCGGCCCGGGCGGCGCGAGCGGCGCAGCGGGTGTCGCAGGCTCTGCGTCGGGCCTCGCAGGCGCAGGGGGCGGCGGGGGCGGTGGCGTCACGTCGGGCAACGTGCAGAACGCTGGTGCAGCCGGTGGGGCGCATACATTTGGAGGCTTGACGGGCGGCACAGGCGGCGCGGCTGGCGGCACGAACGGAGGCGCAGGCAACACGCACGGGAACGGCGCGGCTGGCACCGGGGGCGGCGGGGGCGGGGGCAACTCTACGGCAGGCGGCAATGGCGGCAGCGGCGGCGCGGCGGGCGGAAAAGGCGCCGGCGGAGGCGGAGGCGGGGCCGCAACCAACGGTGCAGGATCGTCCGGGGCCGGGGCCAACGGCGGCAACGGCGTGGTTGTCGTAATCACCTACTTTTGATATATTTTCGTAATCGAAACTGCTTCAATCCGAGGAATTTGCCATGTACAAGCCTACCCCTCACTTCCTTGCTGCCCTCGCGGCTGCCTTTGCCCTGGTGTGTTTCGTCAGCGTGGCGAATGCGGCCGACGTTACGGTATCGGGAGTAAATGCCAGCCAGAATACCGACGGCTCGGTGATCCCGACCGACGGCTCGCTTAATTCGCTACGCGATGTGCGCGTGAAATACGGCACCTGCAACACGGCCGGGACGGCCGTGGCGACAACGGAAAACACGGTTACACTGGCGCTGCTTCCGGCGGCTGCCGGGCAGCCCTTTTCTATCCCTCTTTCGGGCCTTTCAGCGACGAAATATTGCTTCCAAGCACGTCATTCCAACATCGGCGATCAGTATTCCGATTTCACCAGCGCGGTCGTGCGTGACCTCACGCCGCCGTTACGCAAGCCGGGCAAGCCGGGCTCGGTGACGGTAGCCTTCTTGCAAGAGGACCTGATCGTGTCTGCGCGATGGGTGGCAACAGCCTTCGCATCAATACAACTCAACGGGGCCGATAAATGATTGCGCAGGCATTTACCAATGCCGCCGGTGCGACGGTCAGGGCAGCCAAGCGCAGTCAGCGAAGCCTGCTTTTGACTCTTGGCGCGCTGCAAGTCATTGTCGGCTCGCTTGTTGCAGTCGCCCCCCATCTCTCCACGATTTTAGGCCCACGCCCTTTCGCCGTTACCATGATAGTCCTCGGTGTCGGAAGCGCGGTTCTCGCGTTCGTCAAGACTGAGATTTCCCAGGAGTGAATCATGAAACAGGTGAAAAACGCCCCTCCCCAGCCGCCGAAGGTCGTACCGACGCCGTTCCCGGAACTGCCACCGAGGCTATTCAGCGTGCAAGACGCGAATATGATCATTCAGGTGCTCGAACGCCAGACCGTGGAGGGATTGGCGGGGGCGCGAGACTTGGCGGCGTTTATCAAGCGCTTCCAAGTGTTCGTGCAGGGAGCGATCGATTCGCAGAAAAGGGCCGAAAAATGACTCCCGAAACAAAGGCCGCAACCGAAGTTTGCGTTAGTGGTTGTAGCGCTATTTTCGGCGTCGCCATTGGCACGGTGAACGACTACCTGCAAGCCGCAGCCTTCCTCGTCGCCATCATCTCTGGTATCGCGGCCACGGCGTACTACGTCAAACAAGGCCGCCGTCGGTGAACGGCTACCGCCTCGGCTCCAAGGGGCTCCAACTAATAAAGCAATTCGAGACGCTGCAACTGCGCGCCTACACGGCGACCGCAGAGGAGGAAGCGCGCAACCTCTGGACTATCGGCTACGGCCACACGAAAGGCGTGAAGCGCGGTGACATATGCACCGAGGCGCAGGCCGACGCCTGGCTCATGGAGGATTGCGCGGATGCTGAGCATGCCGTCCATCATCTCGTCAAGGTGCCGATCAATCAGCACCAGTACGACGCGCTCGTGTCGTTCGCCTTCAACGTCGGCGGGGACATCGACGCTGACCTCGTGGCCGAGGGCCTTGGGGATTCGACGCTCCTGAAAAAGTTAAATGCCGTGGATTATGCCGGCGCGTCTGCCGAGTTCCCCAAGTGGATCAAGCAGAAGGGCAAGGTTCTGAACGGTCTTGTGCGTCGGCGCGCAGCGGAGCAAAATCTGTTCCTGTTGCCGATCTAGGAGGACCATGATGATCATGAAATACCTAATGGGAGTGCTCGCGGGCGCGCTTCTCGGCGCACTCGCCTTAGTCGCCATACAGACCTCGCGCGTTGGCCGCTACAAGGCCGAGCTGGATTCAACCCTGACGGAGAATATGCGCTTGCAGGAGGCCGCCATCGGCTCCGAGCAGACCATCGAGCGCCAAGCCAAGTCGATCGCAGGCATTCTCGAGGCCGCCCGCCAGCAGGGCGAGGCCCTCGTAGCCGCCGTTGCCACCTTGAAGGCCAGGGACGCCATGATCGAAAAGCAATCTGCCGACCTCGCGGCTGCGGAGGCCGCCGACCATGCACTACCCGAATGCCAAGCACTCCTCAACCTTGACCTTGCTCGCTTGTGCCCTGCTCACGCTGACAGCGTGCGCAAGCGCGCCGCAGGTCGTCTATCGGGATCGAATAGTAGAGGTTCCGACCCCGGTACGGGCCCCCCTGCCGGCTGACCTGACAGCCGACTGCCCGGCGGCATCTGCGGTAGTTCCCGCGGGAGTTTTGCCCTTAGCAGTCGTCCTGGCGCGCCTGGCGGCTGTCGAGGACGCCTTGCTGGCCTGCCGGGCTCAACTAGAGCAACTTCGTATACTGTGATTTTATACAGGCTGTGATTTTATACAGGAGGTAATATGTCAACTGCAAAACGAGACCCTTTCACTGCCTTTCGCGACGAGTATGATGACACCGTTGTAATTCCGAGAGCGATCGACGCCGGGCTCAAGGCACTCGGCGAGGACTTTCAGGGCGAACTGGCATTTAGTAAGCGGTGCGGCCTCTCCCCGATCAAGTTTTCGGCATTTCGCGAACAGTACTCCGCCTACTGGATTGAAGTCAGGAAAACCGGCAAGTCGCCTCAACGTATCTGGTGCGGCACCAAAGAATTCGCCGCGAAATGCAGGAAAGCAGCCAATGGTCAAACCTAACAATCTCGAACGGTTCCGCCAGGCTCACGATCCGACGTTCCTGGTCGCGCAGCCGGAAGTGTTTGACCGGAAGCTGCGCAAGAGTTGCAAGAATTTCCTCATCGTCGCCGCGCAGAACGGCACGCCGGTAGAGTCCGATTGGTGGAAGGTAATAGGCAAGATCGCGGAGCATCGCCAAGCGGAAATTCTGGTGCTGCCGGTGCGCTACAAGAATCCGACCTCGCAGTGGTCCGCGAGCCAGAAGGGCGCCGAATGGTGGCCTGAGGAAGTGCGCGACTACCTGTGGAGCGCAAGCATCGAACTGAATAAAAAGGTCACGGTGCTCGGCGACTTCAAGATTCAGCCGACTGCCTCCGACCCACTGACCGGCGCAGAGGCGCTGTCCTTGGCATCATCCGGCATCATTGGCCACACGAAGCTACAGATGAAGTCGGTCGCCACGCCGGCCTCGCGCATGGCGAAAATCCTGACTACGACCGGCGCTTGCACCGTCGGGAACTACACCGACAGCCGGGCCGGGCGCATCGCGGCGTTCCACCACTCGCTGTCGTGCGTCATTGTCGAATTGGAAGGGCGCAAGCGGTTCCGCCTGCGGCACATTCACTTCGACAAAAAGACGAAAAGCGCGACCGACCTGAACGTGCGCTACACACTCAAAGGCGCGACCGACGCGCCCCGCCCGCTGGCGATAGCTATGGGCGACACACATGTGCGGGCAATCGACCCGGCCGTGGAGAAAGCAACTTTCGGTCCCGAGGGCATGATCGAAGTGCTCAATCCTGAATACGTCATTTTTCATGACGTACTCGACTCCTACCTGTCGTCGCCGCATCATCTCACCGACCCGTTTGTGGGAGTCGCCATCGCCAAGACAGGGCAGACCGTGGAGAGTGAAGTCGATGAGGCGATCAAGTTCATCGCAGACCGCACCAAGGGCGACCGCATCTCGGTCATCGTAGGATCGAACCACAACGATATGCTCGGCCGCTGGCTCAAGCGGGCCGACTGGAAACTGGACCCGTTGAATGCCCGCTTTTACCTGCGCACGGCGCTGAGATTGGCCAGTGAAGCGGTGCTACTTCGCAAAGGTGCCGACTATCCCGACCCGTTTGCGACGCTAGTGCGCGACCGCAAGCTGCCGAACGCGCGCGTGCTCGACGAAGACGAGTCGTTCATGCTCGGCGGCGTCGAACTTGGGATGCACGGCAATCGCGGCCCGAACGGCGCACGGGGCTCGGCCCGGAACCTGCGGCGCATCGGCGTCAAGTCCATCATCGGACACAGCCACTCGCCGGCAATCGACGAGGGCTGTTACCAGACCGGCACCAGCACACTCCTGCGACTGGACTACAACAAGGGTCCGTCATCGTGGCTCAACTGCCATTGTATCCTGCACGCGGACGGCAAGCGGCAGCTTGTGTTCATCGTGGACGGCCAGTGGCGCGCGTAAAGGCCGACCCGGAGGACCCGCAGCGTCACCGCGTCTATGCGTGGGAGTGCAGTTTTCGCCACGCCAATGAGCGCACGCTGACGCAGAAGGAAACCCGCAGGGTCATCGTCCGGTGCTGCCGGCTCTATCGCGTGCGCGTCCCCGCTATTCGGTTCCTGACGCGTGAGACTCGTGAGTGGAGCTATTTCCAGGAGAAGGAAAACCTTCTGGCCATGAACTACGCGCAGTGCAATCACTGGATAGCGTGCCACGAGGCCGCGCACGTCATCGTGACACGCAAGTGGGGCGAGTCAGTGTTCGACCACGGGCCTGAATTCATGGCCGTCTACATGCGGCTCCTGCGCGAGCACGAAGTCGCACCGCGCGCCGCGCTGGACTCCAGCGCCAGGGCCCGTCGGTTGAAGTGGACTCGGATGACATAATCAAGCTCCCAGGAGGCCCCGGGCGCGGCGATCTCAGGTCATGCGATACCTGGACATCCCCCTAAACGGTGGCGCGTCGGCCCTACAATTGTTCAGAACGCACTAACTTCTGACCAGGCCAGCTCAACTTGAACGATGCCGGTGCCAGCTGCCGGCCATACAGTGCGATTTCTCAGAACCAATCCCTCGTTTTGCGCCAGCACCAACGGGTATTCTCCCGCGGCCAGATCAGCAACACAAATAAGTGACGGATCGTTAACTCGCGGCTCTTCGGTCCCTGCGGCGGGATTAGCGGACTGTGAGTCGCCCAAAGATTGTGCAATAGCGGTAGCGTCCAATGTAGTTAACGCGGTCAATGCGGCGGTAGTGGAAATGCGCATCAGGCCGGCCGTATCCAAAAGCGAGACGCCCATTGAGGAGCGCATTTTTGTTTTTGCGAGAGCGCCTAAATCAGTGCCGCCACCGCCAGCGGAGACCGCGGTTGCCTTGAATAAATCAAAACCAAAATCCGTCAGCGTACCAGCCGTGAACGCGGTCAGTGTTTGAAAGCGCGCAGCGAATTTATGAAGCACCAAAAAACGGGCTGCATCGGTCCACCGCAAGTAAAATAGTTGTGCGGAGGCCGCGAGCGCTACCGCAAGGGTGCCCGTTGTCGCGGCAAGACGATAGCTGCCCAGTACAGAGGAAGGCGCGACGGGTTTGCAAGTTACGTGTTGCGGCGAAAATGCAACCTGTCCCACTTCTACTAAATTGCCGCTTGCGCCACCTTCGATTACTGCCATTGCTATCTCCTATACGAAAACCACATAAGAAAATTTCACATTTCCTCTGATTCTGCCGATTCGCCGAGACTTAAATACGCCCGGCCCTATCTGGTTAATCAGTCGGTCAAAAGTTGCGCCCGCGGCCTGAAACTTACTTAAGCCGCTTTCTTGTGGCGCTCCTGCAATTGGTGGCGTTTGCCACTTCACAATAGCCGAGCCCGCAGACGGCTCGGTTGCAATAATGTGTACGGGCTGCATTTCAGCCTCATCGGCGCGCGTACCTTTACCCGTATACGGACCGGGTGCCTGCCAGCATAGCACTTTGCTTGAGGCGCCGATAGCCGCGTCCGTAATTGTAAATTGTCCCCGAAACGCCGGCGTACTGCCGAGGTCTTTTTCAACCGTTGCAGCACTGACTGTCGCTGTAGGAGAGGCAAATACGCGATCATCGCGTAAAAACTTTGCTCCTGTGGGAGTGCCCGTACCAAGTTGGGCGACCGGCACCAAGGTACTGCCGTCTAAGCTGGCATAGCCGTTGGCGACGCCCTTTTCCGACTCTTTTTGATACCCTGTATGAGGATCGCTGGCTGCTTCGTGCGTAGCCACCGCAGCAGTCGCAGCACCTATTGCGTCGTATCTTGCATCAGCGTCGGCTCGGGTCGGAATGCTCGTGCTCGCTCCGACGCCGAGAGCCCGTTTCGTGAACGTATCCGCTCCGGTCTGTTCAACCAGACCAGCGGTGGCATTAAGCGCAGCCAGCGCGGTGAGAGTCGCGTCAAGGGTCTGATATGCAGCATTACCTTCTGCCGGAGTGAGATAGCCTGGATGCGGATCGCCAGCCGCTTCATGCGCAGCCACCGCTGCGGTCGCAGCACCCAACGAGTCATAAAGGCCTGCACCTTCTGCCTCAGTGACATAAACCGGATGCGGGTTGCTTGCCGCGCTGTGTGCAGCCACGGCCGCCGCAGCGGCACCAATTGCTTCATAAAGGGCATTTGCTTCTGCCTCCGTTAAGTATACAGCGTGAGGGTTTGGTTCATCGCGGTGCTCAACAATCGCCGTATCCGTATGTGCGTCAATTGCCGTAGTTAGCGCTGCCGATGCCTCGGGGTCTCCGGTAATTTGTTCCCAGGTAATAGGGCCGCCAGCCCCAACAATTGTTGCCCATCCAGCAATGCCGAGAGCTATTTTTATATAGATTGCAGAGCCCGAAACGTCGATATACAAGGAGCCCACAGGACCTTCAAGCACCCCATTAGGATTATTCAACCCGACATAAATTGCCGGGCCGGCTTGAGCGGCTTGAACGCCACCGGCTGTAGAGCCATAAGTAATAGTCGGAAGAATACTCATATTGCAGGGGAATTTAACATACAAAGGGCCGCGTGCAAACCTTCCTCAAGATCCGCGCCGCAGTCGGTGCAGATGCGCGCGGGCTTCGGCCAAGATACGGGCTTGATCTTCACCGTGGCCGGGTCGAGCGTCTCGTGGCAGTCTGCGCACTTCAAGCGATCGCGCGGCGGCTTCGGGTACTTAACGTGGAGGACACGCTGGTGAGGGCAGACCACGCACACGTCGGGCTGCGGATCGGGCGCGCATTCGGCCCGAATGCTGGTTTCAGTGGCCGTAGACTGGCTGCCGGACCCGCCACGCATGAGTTGCTCGAACGTCGGCTCCTGAAACCGAGGGTCGGTATTGAGCGTGGAAGTTAACACGTCAGTTTTCCACGTGTACTTGGCCGTGAATAGGCCGCCGAGCGTTATCCCAAGTCGTTCTTCCTCATCAAGCTGCAACTGCGCACTCAGCCGCCAGATGGCTTTCGCCAGGTGCGCACGGCCGTCGGTGTCGATCGCTTCGCCCATGCCGTAGTCCATGATATGCCGCAGCGCCGTGTTCAACTGGTCCGTGGACTTCTCCCGCGCCCACCGGATCTCGCCCGGCTCGCTGTTGTTCAGGTGTTGCTTGTCGCCGGCTACGGCGACCCGCACGACTTCCAGGAAGGCGAGCGGGAAATATTTCGTCAGGAACGTGTAAACCGGAAGCGCTTTGCGCTCCTCATTATCAGTCGGCAGCATTGGGCATCTCCTGTCCGATGCCGGGCTGGCCGCCGAGCCCAGGTAACTGCATCTGCGCAGTGCCCTGCTCGACCTGCTCGGCCGCCGTGGCGGCCTTCTCCTGGCCGTCGTTCCAAGCCATCTGCACGTTCGCACAGAAGGCCACGACCATCGTGAGGTCCTCGTCGGACAGTTTGCGCGCCCAATTGCGGAAACGGTCGAGGTACTTGAGTTCCTGCCGACGGCCTTGCGGGGCCTGCTCGGGGGCGTTAGTGCTTGGGTTGTTCAACATCGTCGTCCTCCTTCGTCTGTTCTAGTAGATGACCTTGCAGTTTGTACTGCACACATATCCGAATCATGATCAGCACGAGCGTTTTCGCCTCGCGCAGCGGGAGCGACAGCCCCCACAGGTAGAAGCCGCGCATGAAGCGGGCGGCGCGCGGCGGCAGGCGTGTGGCCTCGGCCGGCGCGTCGGCGAACATCTCGAGCATCTCCTCGGCACTATGCTTATTGTCGCTCATGCTTTGACTCCGAGAACGCGCTCGCCCGGTTTGTAGTCGCGCCAGTGAACGAACTTGCCGGGTTTTGGGTAGAAACCCCAATCGTTCGACTTGTGACCCATGATCACGATTGTCCAGAACGGCTCGAAACCGGGCGCCGTGGAATACAGCGGCGCACCTCTGTAGTACACATCGGGCCCGCCGAAACTAAACATCGGACCCTTGACGATGTGCTCGTGCGTCGCCGGCCGGTAGTGGAACCGGAACTTTTTGACGACGTTGAAGCGTTTAAACGCCCCTTTCTCATACAACGCCTCGACGTAGCTATGCAGCGGGAAGGTGATGAAGGCCCACGGGTGCGTGTGCGGCGCGCTATCGTCGTCCCCGGTCATGAACTTGTGCAGCCGCAGGCCGATGGGGCCGAGATAGGCGATGTAGCGCACCATGTAGTGATCGCCGCGAATGTAGAGGTTGCTTTTCTCGATGCCCCACCGCCAGCCGAGCGTCTGCACGGCGTAGAGCACCTGATCGTTGAGGTACGGCTTGACGACGTGGAATCGGTCGTGCAGCCAGCCGCGCCAGAGTTTCTTCCACTCGGGCAGCGTCCATTCCGGCGACTCGCTGACCTGTATGCCGGTCAGGCCACACCGCTGGCAGTAGCAGGAGGTCGGGCTCCAATCGTGGCCCGGCTTCCAACACTTTCGGCTGCGTAGCCACAAGCGCACGCTCGCGGCGAACCACTTGACGCGCGGCACGATCCGCGTGTTGCGGAACACCTCGGGCAGCGTCACGTCATCGTATGGCTCGGCGTCGCAGCGGCGGCAGCACGCTTTCGTCGAAGCCGCAGCAGGGAAAGTCCAGTCGTGATCGAAAAGCCAGCACAGCCAATTCATGATTTCCTCCTAGTCATGGCCGCTTTCAGGGCGTCCTGAACCGAGCACTTCGATTCGTGCCGAGCCAGGCAGTCCTCGTCCAGCGTGTCCTCGCAGATGATTTGGTAGATGTCAACGACGCGATCCTTGAACCCACTCTGGAATTGCCGGACGGGGCCGATGCGCTCGAGAATCTGCTGGTGATCGTCCAGCTTCCAAGTATAGCCGAAATAGACGGCCGTCCAACAATTCTCCTGCATGCCGTCGAGCCCGTGGCCCATGGACGCCGGGTGCGCAACGCCCATCTGCTTGTCCCCGGCCATCCACGCCTTGAAGCCGGCCGGCTTCGATATGTCAACTGATTGCGGGAAGCGCTTCAAGATGCGCTCGCGGTCGCTCTGGAACTGGTAGCTCACAAGCAGTTGCCGGCCGCCGGTTTCGTTCACGATCGACTCAAGCGCTTGCAGTTTGAAGTCGTGGACAGCGGCCCATTCCGGGTGCTTCGTGTACACGGCGCCGTTCGCGAACTGCATGCACTTCCCGGTCAGCGCGCCGGAGTTGAACACTTCGACGTGCGTGCCGCAAGCCAGGATGGTGAATAGCTCATTCTCGAGTTGCCGGTACTTCTGGCGCAGTGCCGGCGGCAGCGTGACCGGCACCGGCACGACGCGCGGCTCATTGAGGTCGAACCAATCCTTCGCGCGCAGCGACATGGTGATGTCGGCGATGCGCTCGTGAATCTCGCGCTCGGAGTGGTCGAACGGCTCGAGGCCGTAGCCGCTGTACTTTTTGCGGAACCAGCGCTGCTCGAAGCCGGTATATGTGCGTCCGAGGCGCTGCCCCTGGTCGATGAACCAATACTGGCCCCACAGGTCCTTGAGGCCGTTCGGCGCCGGCGTGCCAGACAGGTTGATCCAGCGCTCGGCCTGCCGCGCCACGAGCGCGAGCGCACGCGCACGGTTGCCGCCCTTCTTGAGGCGGTAGCCCTTGAGGCGCGTGGACTCGTCGGCTATCACCATTTTCCATGGCCAGTTGGCGATGCCGACCGTCTCGACGAGCCACTCCAATTGCTCATAGTTGCAGGTGTGAATGTGCGCCTTGCGCTTGAGCGCTTCGAGGCGCCGGATCGGCGCGCCGACGATAGGCTCGATCCGCATGTATTGGAAGTCGTCCCACTTCGCCGCCTCTTTGCGCCACGTCTCCCGCGCAACGCGCAGCGGCGCGAGCGCCAGGATCGGCTCGTCATAGCCCGCGTGCAGGAGCGTGTCGGCGACCGACAGCACGGTGCCTGTCTTTCCGAGCCCCATGTCCGCGTAGAGCGCGGCCTTGGGCGTGGCGAGCAGGAACTGCGTCGCGAGTTTTTGATACTCGTGGGGTGTGAATGGTTTGCTCATCGTTCCAGATATGCCCTTATGAACTCTTCCGCGCACGGCGCGACGAGCGCGTTGCCGTAGGCACGCAGACGTCCCACTCTCCCGGCAATCCCATGAGCCAGCGGCAATGTGCCGGGCTCAACTGGCCGCGCTTTTCCGTCGATGCAGGGGAGCCAGTCGCAGTCGGACCAGAAGGTACGAGCGCGACCATCCGGCGCGACGAGTCGGTATTCCCTGCCTCGTTGTTCCCGTTCTGCGCCGGAGTCCCGGCCATCGGTGTCGGCCAAGGAGCCGTCAAGAGAGCTTGTCGGCCGAGCAGAGAGTTCACCTGCACCGTTCCCGCCTCCAACTGCTCCTGACACGCCCCGTCCTTGTGGTCCCGCGTTGTCGGCGTGGCCCAACTCGCCAGTTGCGCTGCCTCGTTTATCGTGAATTGCTTTTTCGACCCGCTCGGTCGTGTTCGTGCGAGGGGGTTGCTGCTCACTCGACCACCGTCCCCGCTGCTCTTGTCGGGAGTCGGCCACGAAGTAAAGCCGCTGCCGGATGTGCGGTGCGCCGACGCCCGCAGCGCAGATATCGACCGCCCCGCTGGCGTAACCCGCTCCTTCCAGGTCAGCTTGTACAAGATCGAGCCAACCGAGGCCAGCCTTGCTTGCAACCTGCTCGCCAAAGACGACGCGAGGGCGGCACTGCTCGATGAGATGGAACCATGCAGGCCATAGGTGCCGCTCATCAGCAGTCCCGCCTCTTTTGCCTGCCGCGCTGAAAGGTTGGCACGGGCAGCTTCCGGTCCAGACTGGCTCATCGTCCCTCCATCCGGCGTTGCGAAGCGCAAGACTCCACACGCCAATTCCTGCGAAAAAGTGGCATTGAGTGTATCCTCTCAAGTCGCTTGGTAGTACGTCCTCGATCGAGCGTTCGTCCACATCTCCGTCGGCGATCAGGCCGTGGAAAATGAGATTCCGCAGCCACTCGGCGCAGAAGGGGTCAATCTCGTTGTAGTAGGCCTTAGGCATTATTGAGCAGAGTGACGTGAGCCTCGTCGCGCGTATAGCATCCGAGCCCGACCCGCCGCCAGATGCCGCCGGCGAGCCCGGGAGCGCGCTTCTCCTGCAAGTAGTACAGGCCGTCGCGGCAGCGGCGCACTCGATACATCATGCCGTGCCCCACGGCTTGTGCTTTTCGCGGTTCATGATGTAAGGGATCAAGTCCTTTTTATCGACGACATAAACGGCGAAACCGCGCGACCGGCGCCGCGCATGATCGCGCAACTGCGCCGGCGTCGGCTTCTCGCCCGGCGCCTTGAACTCGATGAAAAACACGACGCCAGGCCGCAGCGAGCAGATGCGATCCGGCACGGCACGGCGGCCCGGGCTCACGAATTTTTCGCACGTCCCGCCGGCGCGTTCTACTTCCCGCACGCCATAGGCTTCAATTTTAGCTTCGCGCATGGTTCCTCCCTTTCGGCTTCGGTCGCGGAATTCGGCGCCCGCCCGCCTTGGCAAGTGGACAGTTGTCCATGCCGGGCCAGCGTCCGACGTTGTACGGATCGCGCGGCTCGGTGGGCTCGGCATTCTGCGCCGGCCAGCGGAATTCGTCTTTCACAAGCGGTTCCTAGGAGCGAGCGGGTTGTACAGCTTGTCGTCGAACAGGATGCCGTCGAGATGGTCGCACTCGTGCTCCGCGCACACGGCCATGATGCCTTTCAGCTTCACGACTTCCCGCACGCCGGCGAACCCGGGCGATTCGTACTCCATCCACACGACTTGCGAGCGCTTCACGCGGCCGTACTTGCCGGGCACCGACAGGCAGCCCTCGCCGAGCGAAAGCTGCTCGCCCTTGCCGCGTATGCAGCGCGGGTTGACGAAGGCGCGCGGGTTGAAGTCCTGCGGCCCGGTGCGCATGACGATCAGGCGCACGCTCTGGCCGACTTGCGGGGCCGCGAGGCCCATGCCTTCGTGCTCGAGCAGCGTGTCCATCATGTCGTGCGCCAGGCGCTGGATATTCTCGTCGTTCGCATCCACCGGACTCGCGACTTGGCGAAGCACCGGATCGCCTTTGATCCGCAGTCCTAGAACGCTCATTGTTTCCTGTACCTCGTTCCTTCAAAACCAGACGCCGCAAGCGGCAAACCCGGAGCCCACATTTTCGGAGCCGCCAGGATCGCCGACAGGCCAGGTGCGTTTAAACGCAGGTCATCAACCGGCTCTGTTATCAATTCATCATGAACTGTCAGGATGATCGGATAGCCGGCATCCTCGGCCGGTCGTACGGCCGCTGCGAGCACATCGCGGCTGCCGCCTTGTCGCGCATCGCTCGCAAACTTGGCTCCGTAGGTGCGCTCGCGGCTCCACGCCTTGCGATAGACGTTCCAGGCCATGTACGAAATTTCGTTGCTGTTCTCATTGTAGGCCACATTCGGGTAGCCGAGATAGCGGCCCGACGGCAGGCGCATGCGCAGCCACACACCCTTGCGGTCGAACTGTAGGAACTGGCCGGCGTTGAACACCTTGCCCGGCGCGTGAATTGCGCGCACCGCTGCCATCTGGCACTCGTCCCAAAACTCCACGGTCGGCGCGCGTGACTGGCGCCACAGGACCTTGAGCGCCTCGAAGGCGACGTACTGGTGCTCTGGCAAAAGCTGCGTGTAGGGCAGGCGCTTTTTCTTGGCCCAAAGATACATTTCCCGGGCATCCAGCAATATCTGTCGAGGAGCCGACGCAGGCACGGCTTGTGCCAACTCCTCGAGGTCGATCTTGTACGTCGCGGCGGCCGTCACGCACGCGCCGACGCCGCCACCGATCGCGAACGCCAACTCGAGCACCTTGCCGATCTGACGCTTCTGGCCGACGGCTTCGCTCGGATCGCAGTTGAACGCGCGGCTGTACACGATCTTATAGTAGTCCTCGGCGCGGCCAGCATCGAACTCATTGAAGTAGTCGAGCATCGGCTGATCGCCGGCGAGCCAGGGGAGGAACCGGCCCTCGATGTTCGACAGGTCGCTGACTACCAGCTTGCGGCCGGGCGCGGCGATGATGACGCTGCGCAGTGCCGACGACATCGCCTCCATGATGTCGTCTAGCATGACGGCCTCGGTGCCGTCGAGCACCGCCTGAATCGCTTCGAGCACGTTGTCGAAGTTCTCGAAATGCTTGCTCGGCCGCTTGAGGTTCTGCGGCTGAAAGTCGCGACCAGCCCACCGGCCGGTGCGGATTGCGCCGTAAATCTGCAACAGGTAGTAGAGTCGCCCCGCAATCTGGCGTTGCAGCACGCGCTTGTACTTGCTCGTCGAGGATTTCGACGCGGATATGCGCACGCGCAGGAGTTCCTTGAGTGTCTCCGGTAGCTCGGGGTCCTCGAGCCTGCGCTCTACGGTGTCCTGCTTGAGGTCGGGCAGCGTGACGCCGTGCTCGACGAATATGAACTCTAGCAGCCGGTCGCGCTGCGTCGCGCGGTCGAGGTAGTCGCTCGTCAGGCGATTGGCGTCGGCTCCGAGCCGCGCCTGCTCGGCTGCGCACGCTCGCACCGCGCCCGTGGCGAAGGGCACATCGACGCAGACGCCCCGGGTGTTGATCGTGAAGTCGTGCTCCGTGAGCCATAGCTCGTCGGCCGTGTCATTCCACGACGGGCACTTGTAGTAAATCTCGCGCATCGCGCGAATGTCCTGCGTCGCGTACTTGAGAAAATCCTTCCACTCTTTCGGATGCGTCTGCCGGGTGCGGCGCTTGCCGTCCTGTTGCAGCTTGCAGAACAGTTGAATGAAGTCGCGGCCCGACAGCTTGGCGAACTCGTCGGGCAGCTTGAAAATCGTCGATAGCTTGTCGAGCCCGCCGGGGAGCCCGTGGCGCAGCGCCATGTTCATCGTGCAGAACCACGGTGCGCGCACGTCGAGCGCCTGCCACCAGTCCATGAGGCCGAGCATGGTGCGGTCGAACGTGGCGTTGTGAGCGATTAAACGCTTCGCCTGCGCGAGGTCGTCCTTGAACTTGAGCGGCATCGGCCGGTGCGTCACGTCCCAACAGTTGACGGGCTCATCGTCGAGCGCCCACGTCACTATCTGGACCTCGCCACCGCCAGCGGAGTAGCGCGCCAGGCCGTGCGCCAGCGGCACAGGAGAAAAGCACTCAGTATCTAGAAATAAATTACCGGACATTTCGATAAAGTCTACCAGCATCAATCGACCAAATTGTCCCAGCGTGCACGTCATATTTGCGGGCGATGCGCGAAAACACTCCGTAAGTACGGTCTTTTAATTCACGGCGAATCGCGCGCACTTGATATGGCTTTAATTGCCGGCGACCTAATCTAGTGATATCAAAATTGTTGTCGGACCTAGTGCCCCACCGCAGATTACAAGCGCGGTTATCCCCGCCACGTCCGTTTTTATGTAGTACTTCATGCCCTGCTACCCCGACCTTATTAGGGTGCTTTCGACTAACCGTGCGCGGAACGGAGCGAACACGCCCACAATTGCTAACTTGATAGCCTGGGTGTCGTGCAACTTCACGCCAGATTTTCATTTCTGCCTGGTGACGCGCACGTTGCCGACCTGCACTTCATCGATGCTGAAAGGCAGGAAGGTCGCCGGCTCGCGCTGCATCATGGACAATTGCAACTCGACGAGCAGCTTGTCGAACACGTCGCTCGGCAATCGCAAGTGGTACAGGTAGAAGCCGGGCATCGCGTCCGCGAAGTTTACCGACATTTGGCGAAGCTCGTCGATAATTGGCGTGTTCATTAAAAGACGGACCGACGGCTCAATTGGCGCAGTATCTCTCTGCTTGTGCTGTTCGCTGCCATTGAACCGCCGGCTCGCCTCCTGTCCTGGCTCAGGCCGCCGGGTTGTCATCGCCGGTGTCGGCCACGCCCGCGAAGTCCTCCTCGCCGGCTGCGGAGCCTGCGGCGAAGGCATCGCCGTCGCGTTGCTTCATGAAGCCACGAAGCTGCGCATTGACGCGCTTGCCGAACTGCTTGTGATCCTGGGCCCAAAACTCGAGATTGAAGGCGCCATAGCAGCCCGCGTACACGACGCCGGATTCAGCATCGACCGGAATGCGGTCGTTGCCGAACACCGTCGGGCGTGTATCAGAACGCGCCGAGATGTAGAGGTTGCCCTCATAGCCAGCGTACTGCGCCTTGAGGTCGCCGTTGTGGAGGCAAACCTTGTCGGTCGCACGCAGAGCCTTGAGGATGCCCGGGGCCTTGTCGCCCCACTTGGCACGCGCGGCCTCGTCGATCTTGGCGTTGATTTCGCCGATCTGCGGATGATCGGGCGGGATGATGCAGGCGGCTCCGAACTTCGGCTTGCCGGTACCACCTTCGCCGCCACGGCGCGCCACGAACAAGTCGGGGAACGCGAGGCGCCCGTCGGTTACTGTCAATCGGGTCGCTGACATGGTTCTAGTCTCCGGTTTCAACGGTTGAAAAATCGCTTTCGCTTGCTGCGCCCTCGAACGGCGGGCGTGGGTCAGAGCCGAGCGCAATTTTCGCCTTACCGTCAGGCTGAATTACGAACGGCTTCAAAATCTGCTCGTACTCTGTGGACGACTTTTTGCCTTTCTTGCCGAGCATCTTGTCGGCCACCGACGGCGTAATGACCTCGCGAGGTTTAAACGCCTTGTCGGGTCCGATGCGGCCCATGCCTGCGAGCAGGCCTGCCACCTGATCCTCTTTGCCTTCTATCCAGGCGCGGTTGCCTTTCTTGCCCTCGACGATCTTGAGCGGGAGCCCGTCGGGTCCCTCGATCGTCATGCCGCCCATGACTTCGCTTTCGACGCGACCGCGCACCGCGCGGGCCCATCCCTCGATCAGGTCGAGGTTCTGGTAGATGGCCGCGAGTCGCGCCAGCGGCGGCATCTGCGGCTCCGGCGCGACTTTCAGTTTGTCCGGGTCGAGCAGCATCGAAAAGTCGTCGTAAATGTCCGCGCTGACCTGCTTCGCCAGCGCCTTGCAGGTCGCCTTGGCCGGGCACCAGCGGCATTGCTTTTCGCCCGGCTTGAATAGCTCGGGGTTATTCTCCTCGAGAAAATCGGTGCCATATACGTCGGCGGTCTGTACGCCCTCCAAGGCGTAGCGCGCGGCCAGCTTGGCCTTCTCCGCGAACTCGCGCAACTGTTCGCGCGTCCAGACTTCCTCGTCGATGTGATCAAGGCGCGGCTGACAGATGACGCCCCGCACGCGCTCGACACTATCGCCAAGGATCGGCTCATAGGTTTCGAGCGTGGCGACGGCGTACAGCATGCACTGGTAGTTGTCCTTGGCGTACACCTGCTCGCCGACGCCGTACTTGAGATCCTCGACGACTAGCTCCACGGCGTCGGCCGAGATGATCACGGCGTCGCCGGTGCCGAACTGGTCGGGCACGTCGATCGACTCGGAGAAGTTCAAACGCTGCTCCACGAGCAGCGTGCCGCCGGCGATGCGCGAACGCACGTCGTCGAGGTACACCTGCACGTTGATCACGAACTTGTCATCGCAAGTGAATGTGTCGCCATCGGCGGACGGCTGCACCTGCGCGCCGTGGTAGAACGCGGCCTGCTTGCCGTTCTGCAACGCGCCGGCGCCCCAAAAGTGGGCGGCGGTGCCTTCGTCTGCGAATCTGGAATTTCCGCTCTTGCTCTCGGGTTCTAGTGCGATGGAGCCCGGGCAGGGAATCCACCGATGGGCCTTGCTCGGCCCGAATTTTGCGTGTGCTGTCATGAGTCTCCTGCTTTCGAGTTTAGGGCATCCCGCGCGCCGTCGCCGAAAGGCCGTGAGGGAAGATGATAAACCTCACCGGCGCGCGGGGATGCTTGATCAGGCCGCCGGGTCCGATTCTAGCGCCGCGAGCGCTTTGTCCACCGCCGCGATGACCGCCTGGTATTTGGTCGGGGGAATGGCTGAGATATTCTTGCCGCCGAACGTGTTGCAGAGGTCCGTGCAGACCTGCCTGCCGTTGCGGCCGAGCGCGTCGTTTGCGTTGATCAGAGTCACCAGCTTGGCAATCGCCTGCTTTTTCAGGGCCTCGCCATCGGCCGCAGGGGCCGCGACGGGCGCCTGAGCAGCCGCAGGAGCGGAGGCAGGGGCAGGAGCGGCCTCGGGGGCCTTGCGGGTGCGGGGTGCCGGCTTGGGGGCCGAGGCGGCCTCGTCGGCTACGGCGCCGGTCGAGTCTCGCGCACCGCAGGCAAGGGCTGCCGCAGCCAGGGCGGCCGCGAGTGTGTCACCAGAGAAAGTAATTGAGACGGGGGGCATTCGGTCCTCCTATTCAGCGTTATAGATTCAAATTTCGGATGTCATCATCGGTCAAACCTGCGAGCGGGTCAAGTACCCAGACCTTCAACACCTTGCCGCCAACGCGGCGGCTCGTTTTGACATAGCCCAAGCTGCGCAGGATACGCGCGACGCGCAACTCGTGCGGGCGCTGGACCGTGCGCGGGTCGAATCCCATCCCATGCTCTAGCACATCCTCCAAGCGAAGGAACGGCTTGTCTCCCTGCGAGCGCGCCCATGTGTCGATTGTACTCGTCCAGACATCCTCGTTCATTGCGCCCTCCCGGGCCGATGCCGCCAGCATGTCGAGTTCCTGCCATGCGATGCCCTCGGCCGTGAAGCGCGCGGCGCCCTCGGCCCACAGTTGATCGCGACACGCCCTGATCGCTTCGACATCCACTCCCTGCGTGAGCAGTGGAAGCCAGCGGCGGTGCTCGATGTCGGGCGGTAGAAACTCGTCGTCGTTCGTTGTGCCGATCATGATGAACCGGCGTGGGTAGGTGATTGCAAACTCTTTGTACTTCGGGACCCAGTGCTCGTGCGTCCGCGTGATGAACGCTTTGATCCGTTCGATTTCGGCGCCGCGCATGCCGCGCATCTCGGCGAGTTCCGCGACGAGGCAGCCGCGCATCTTGCGCGCGATGTTATCGTCGCTGTCATCGATGCGCATTTCGGCGAAATGGTCTGGCCCAGGGCTCATGGCTTGTACGCCCCGCGACTTCCCGACTCCCTGCTTGCCAATCAGCACGGGCACCATATCGGCTTGACAGCCCGGGGACAGCACGCGACCTGCGAGCGCCGTCCAGAGGTACGCGCCGACGCGCTGCGTGTAGGTGTTGTTCTCGGTGCCGAAGTAGCTCGGGCAGAAGTAGTCGATGCGCTCGATGCCGTCCCACTTGAGCGTGCCGAGCCACGTCGCCGCGCTGTCCATCTTTTGCTCCTCGGCGACGAGATGCACGGCATCGCGCATCATGTCCCGGGAAATGGGCTCGCAGTTGCCTATGGTTTCGAGCCACACGCGCAGCGACGTGTAATCGTTGTCCGTGAGCGGGCGCCAGGTCTGCGTCTCCGTCTCCATGATGACGAGCGCGTCGAGGAAAGTGTCGAGCGCCAACTCATAGCCAGCGATTTCAGCGATGCCGAGCACCTTCGTGATATTGGAGATGCGCGCTTCGATCCTGCCCATCTTGTTGCGCGTGAGCCCGCGCATGATGTCGGCCGCGACGGCGCGCTTCGATGCGCTTGGCACGGATGTCGGCACTTGCCTGACTTTGCCGACATCTGCAAAATCGTCGGCGCTCGCGGCCGTTTCCACGCGCAGCGATGCGAGCGTGCGGGGATTGGCATGATCCCGTTTAAACGAGCGCCAGTGAGCCTCGATGTCTCCGAGCCCTTTGTACTTCTTGCCGGCGCTGCTCCATTGGTTCCAGACGGCGAGCCCGTACTCGCGGCCGTCCGTCTCGTGGTGCAGTGCCATGCCGACTTTGATCCAGTCGTCATAGGCGACATCCGGGCTCCAACTGGCGAGGACCTCAAACAGCTTCGCGGCCTCGGGCAGCTTTTTCTTTGGCACCGTCGGCTTCGTTCTTGACACTGGCCGCGCCATGTCGGTCCAGATTTTAGCCAGCGGCGGCGGCAGCGGCGGCAGGAGATTGAAGTCTCCGCGCCAGGTGTATTCCTTGCCTGTGTCGGGATGAATGCTCGGCGGCAGCACGTCCTGCACCGTGAGCCCCGATTCGGATGCGCAGCGGAACTCAAGCAGCGTGACGTTCTCGTGCGTAATTTTGAATGATGGCAGCGGCTTGGAAAGTTTGTAGAGCAGCTTGGCCCGCCCCGGCCGCGACTCGATGCGCACGGCATCCGGAGCCGACAGGAGCGCGTGCAGGTCCACTTTGCGCTCGGCGAGCCACGCTGACGCCTTCGGCAGGTCGTCGATGTCGATGGCACAGGTGCCCGAATACGCATGAGCCAGCCCGATGTTGCCGTCGAGCCATTCCGCGATTTCAGGGTCCGCGATGCACATATCCCGCTTATTCCAGCCGGAGGTCGTGGGACCTTTCTGGCCGAGCGGTATTTGTATGAGGCTCCAGCCTAATCTAGCGTAATCTGCTAGTATTTTACGACTCATGACCCTCCTGTCGGGCGCGAACTATATCACGCGGCTCGCGGCCCGGGGCTGTCAGGATCGGGGTCCAGGAATGGAGGCCGCGACGCGGCGGCTTTATGCGCCCGGCGCCTGGCCTCCGCGACTTGGGCTTCGCGATGTCGGAATTCGCGTTGCGCGGTGGTCGTGCAGTCCGGACACCAACATAGCGTCCCCGTCCCCTTCGGAGCATGTTCGCGTGCCTGCGCGGTGTGCGTGAAGGATTCCATATCGGCCGTGCAGTCCTCGCAATACAGCGATTTCCGAATGCGCGGGGTTATGCCGCAGTTGCGGCACATCTGCAAGGCAGTTTGCATAATGCTCCTACGAGTCGCGATGATGCCAAGCGTACACGAGCATGATGGTCGCTGCAAAGAGCCACCAAACCGTCGTATCGTCCGCGACGCAATAGCGCAGTGAGCACGACGCGCTTGCTAGCGCTGCCAGGGTGCAGTTCATGAGTGCTTCCGCGACGGTCGCAGCTTCGCGACGCGGACCTTAACGCGCGGCACCGGCAAGTTCTCCTCTGATTCTGGAAGTAGTGCAAGCGCCGCATCGGCCGCTACAATCGCAGGCCAGGCATCTGTGCCCTGAGTGTGAGACGTGCTCAACAGTCGAAGCGCGTCAATGGCCGCCGGGATGAACCGCGCGAATGTGTCAAAGTCGGCCGGCGCGTAGCCAGCCAGGAACCGCGCGCAGCCCACGACGGAAACGAAAGAGCGTCCATTGCGACGTATCTCGCGACCTGCCTCAATTGTGTACTTGTCCATTTTCCTACCCTCCTGTGCGGCATTGCCGCCTCGTCGATCACCGCGCCTTGAGCCTTCTGCGCGGTCGATATTGTCAAATGGTGGAGCCCGGCGCCCTCCGCGACAGTCTCGGGGCTATTCGAGACGGTTGCCGCATCATCGGGCGCCGCGCCCCGTTTGAACTACTGCGCGTCCGTGCAACTTTCCGCGTAGTCGTGCGCGCGGCATCCCGTGAGCGCTCGCGCCTCGACTTCGGGCATCGCATCGCACGCGGCCCGGCTGATCCATTCGCGGGAGTACAGGGTCACGCTGCAACCCGCAAGCAACGCGACCGCCAGCAGCATGGCGACGCGCGCCCGGCCCCGTTGCGTCCGGTACAGGGGTACCGGCCCGGCCAGCACGCGCGACAAATGCTGGTTGCGCAACACTTCGTCGGCCGTAGCATTGCTGGCGCGGCCCGCGACCATGCGGCGCGTCAGGGCCGCGTGCGCTTCGAGGCGTTCGCGCAGTTGCAACTGCGCACGCGCGTGCGCTTCGATGTCTTCGGGGCTTGGTGTGATGTGAAGCGGTATAGTCTTGAACATTCAGGTATCCTCCTGTAAATCGATGTTGGCCAGTCGGCAAGGTTCCAACAACCATCGCGCGCCATCGGTCGCGACGCATTCCCATAGCCCGTTCTGCATGGGCCGCGCGATGCCACGGGCCTCGCGCCCTGCGTAGTCGATCATGACTACGCGGGCGCCTGGCGTGAGGCGCGCGAAGGTAGCGCAAGCCCCGTCTTCGACGCGCACCACTTCGCGCGGTACGATCGGGAACACCTCGCTGGCGCCCGTGCGCATCAGCCAGGCGCCGGAAGGGGCCAGGAACGCGCGGCCCGTGATCATGTTGCGTTGCCAGTCGCGTAGCGTGACGCGGGAACCAACGCGCAAGTCTTTAAACAGGTCCATGACTAGTAATCCTCCTCCTTCTCCTCCTCCTCCTCCTCCTCATCCTCGTCGTCGCCATACAGCTCGCGCAGTTCAGCTTCCAGTGCGTCCGCATCAGTGCCGTAATACCAATCCGTACAGTCCAGGTAGCCTGGAGCACTGTAGCGGCCCGCGTACTGCCGGCCCTCATAGCTGACGGTCTCGGGGCTCGCATGCCCTATGGTGCACTCCGAGCATGGCGCTTTGCCAGCGCGAAGCTCGGCTTCGAATGTGCCTGTATGCGGATGCGCAAAGATGGTAGCGCCGCAGTTGTCGCAATTGGCTGAATAGAGCGGCGCTTTTTCATATATGAATAGCTGCATGAAGTCAGACATTTTCTAACCCTCCTTTCCAGATACCGGGCCGCAATACAGTACCCGATCAGTGCCTGTGCCTTGCCACGGGACAAGCGCTACCTCCGCATAATCGACCCCATCACGGATAAACAAAGTTGTTTTTACGGCGCCCTCCCAGGATGCCGCAGTAACGGACATGCCGGAGGCTTTGGTGCCGCAACGTGTCGCCTCGCCACGACGGCCTTTCAGTAACCCATAGAAATGTGCCATGTTCCAATCTCCTGAGCGATGAGTGTTTGCTAGCGATTCAGCCAATTGGCCCATGCGACTATGAGCCCATAGACAAGGCCGATCGGCAGTAGCGGAGTCCAAAGAGCGCCAGCCAACAGGCAGAGTCCGATCCAAACCAAGACAATCATAGCTGTATCCCCCACGGGCTGACGGGCGCGTCAATTTCCGCGTATAGGTCCCGCAGCGATCCGCATTTCTGTAGCGTATCTGCGGCTTCGCCCTCTGTCCCGGGCCACACTGTGGGCGGATTCCAACCCCCGTCTTCCCGTCGGGTCTCGCGCCCAATGTAAAAGCAACCCGTCTCGCCGTGGCCCAACTCGACCGCGCGCCGGGATGTAGGGTAGCAGTAGTTGTAGGACTTGCGATGCATGGCGCTCATGATTGCACCCGGATGAGGTTGGCTGCCGTGACCGGCCACAGGATGCCGCCGGCCTGTCGCATCTGCCAGTCGCCGAGCGTGCGCTCGTGCGGCCCGTGCGAGCGCTCAGCGCGCCCTGTGTACGTCGCGCCCGACTCGCCGCGCAGCGTGACAAGAGCGCCCGTCCTGAGCCGTGCGAGTAGCGCGTCGCCGTTACTGTTATTCATGATGTAGCCCTTCTGTTGTAGCCCGACTGTGTAGCCTGAGTTTAGGCTTTCTGTTGCCCATGTCAAGAATTGCGTCACTGTCCATTGGTGTTGCCCTTGGTGTTGCCCTACTCATGGGTTGGAAACGCTATTTTCCAAAACTGTAGCCCTTGTGGGCAGTGTTGCCCTTGGCGATGGCCTAGGGCAACGGTAAGGGCTACGCGGCTAACTGCCTGTGGCGCAAGGCGAAAGGCGAAATTGTTACCTTGTATCTCTTATTATCTTATAGTAAATACTAGAATATACAGTACTGTATATATATACAGTATAAATACTGTATAAATCATCATAAATCATCATAAATTGTCCTAGTAAGTTGTAGCGTTTTTTTCGGGCAACAAGGGCTACGGGCAACCGAAACCCTGTTGCCCTTCGCCTTGCGCCCTCCGTGCGGCGACCGTTGCCCTTCGTCATGTATGGAGCTGGCATGCGAGCCATGCGCCCTGCGCGGGAGGGCATACGCCCTCCTTAGTCAGGTAGGCCTGGGGTACCCCACCCCTCCCCCTCCGCGCGCCTGTTGTAGGCCTTCTCCGTGCGCCATGCGCGCAAGGCCGTGCGATCCCGGCAGCCGGGCTCGTGGCGGCCGGCGCGGCGCGCGGGGCGAGTGGGAGGGGGGTAGGCCTCCCTAAAAGGGACCCGCGCTACCTCCCCCCTCAACGGGTCCCATGTTCGCGACTGACGACAGTTCACAGGAACCATGGCTATTCGCCTTTTGCGAAAAGCGGTAGGAGGGGACCCATTCGCGAAAAGCGGTAGGAGGGGACCCATTCGCGAAAAGCGGTAGGAGGGGACCCATT
>Ga0187894_10000617_pt1 | contig 47800 bp, 27 predicted proteins | sample GBC1701081metaG_FD_136650 | JGI IMG/M metagenome (GOLD analysis project Ga0187894, IMG submission 136650) | White microbial mat communities from a lava cave in the Kipuka Kanohina Cave System on the Island of Hawaii, USA - GBC170108-1 metaG ... | reverse complement strand
GGCGTCGTTTTGGCTTTACGATGGAGCTTCATCCGGGGTGTCCTCCAGATCGAACGGCTGTGTGGCAACACCATTCTTTCCAGAGCGCTCCGGATGAACAACGTATTTAGCAACTACAGCTAGTCGGCTTGATCGCGGTCGTGCGAGTACCGCAGCGCGTCCGTGGCCTGGTGCATCGCCGGCAGATACATCCGCTCGACGTATTCCTTCACCATCCGCCGCGTGCAGAACCGCGGCGCGACCGTCCGGATTGCGTCCTTGATCATGCCGACCCAGCGGCGCGGAATGTCCTGCTCGTCCCGCTCGTAGTACGCCGGCACGATCTGTTCTTCGAGCAGGCGGTACAGCGCGTCGGCGTCCGCGGCGTCCTGCGCGTCGGGATCCTGCAGCGTGACGCCCGGATCGATCAGCCAGCCGTTCGTGCCCGTGTAGCCTTCCGCCCACCAGCCATCGCCGATGCTGACGTTGATCGCGCCGTTCACCGACGCCTTCATCCCGCTCGTGCCGCTGGCTTCGAGCGGCTTGCGCGGGTTGTTCAGCCACACGTCGCAGCCCTGCACGAGGAAGTGCGCGACGTGCAGATCGTAATCGTCGACGAACGCAATCCGGCCGCCGAACATCGGATCGACCGCGCGCCGATAGACGTTCTGCAGCGCGCGCTTGCCGCCGTCGTCCGCCGGGTGCGCCTTGCCCGCGAAGATGATCTGCACGGGCCGCGTCGACGAGTTGAGGATGCGCGCGAGGCGCTCGGGATCGCGGAAAATCAGCTCCGCGCGCTTGTATGTCGCGAAGCGGCGCGCGAAGCCGATCGTGAGCGTCGTCGACGAGAGCAGCGTGCCCCCCGCGAGGACGCGCGCCGCGCTGACGCGATCGTGAATCCACCGCTCACGGATCCGGTCGTGCATGAACTGCAGCAGATAACGCCGCAGCCGCTCGCGCACGCGCCAGAGCTCATCGTCCGGGATCGCCAGCACGCGCTCCCACACGGCCGCGTCGTCCTGCTGTTCGCGCCAGTGGCTGTCCAGATACCGGTCGAACAGCTTCGCGACGTCGCTCGCGATCCAGGTGAGGAGATGGACGCCGTTGGTGATCGACGTGATCGGCACGCGCGCCGCGTCCGCTTCGTGCCACAGCGGCTTCCACATCTCGCGCGTCACGTCGCCGTGCAGCGCGCTGACCGCGTTGACCGCGCCAGACGTCCGCAGCGCGAGCGCCGTCATGTTGAAGAGCGTGCCCGTGCCGTTGTCGTAGCGGCCCAGCGCCAGGAAGTCCTCACGCTGATCGCCCAGCGGCCCCCAGCAGCCGGAGAGGTGCGTTTCGACGAGATGGAACGGAAATGCGTCGTGTCCGGCGGGCACCGGCGTGTGCGTCGTGAAGACCGTCGTGCGGCGCACGTCGAGCAGCGCGTCATTGAAAGTCAGCCCGCGGCCGAGCAACTCGTGGATCCGCTGGAGCACGACGAACGCCGCGTGGCCTTCGTTGAGATGCCACACCGCGGGGTCGATGCCCAGCGCGCGCAGCGCGCGGACGCCGCCGACGCCGAGGATGATCTCCTGCTGGACGCGCATTTCGCGATCGCCGCCGTAGAGGCGCGCGGACAGCTCGCGGTCCCACGGCGCGTTTTCCGGCAGATCAGTGTCCAGCAGATACATGTGCGTCTGGCCGAGCCGCACGTGCCACACGGACGCGAGCACCGTCCGCGATCCGAGCGGCACCGCAATCACGCACGGCTGTCCGTCCGGCGTCCGCGCGGGCTCGACTGGCGCCTGTTCCCAGTCGATGTGGTGATAGCGCTCTTCCTGCCAGCCCTCCGAGGACACGCTCTGGCGGAAGTAGCCCTGCGGATACATGAACCCGACGGCGACAAATGGAATGCCGAGGTCGGACGCTTCCTTGCAGTGATCGCCCGCGAGCACGCCGAGGCCGCCCGCGTAGATCGGCAGCGATTGATGGATCGCGAACTCCGCGGAGAAGTACGCGACGGGCCGCGCGAGACTCGCGTGCTGCGTCCTCCACCACGTCCCCGCGCCCTCGCGCGTGCGATCGAGGGCCTTGATCGCGGTGTCGTACAGCCGCAGGAAGACGGGATCGTGCGCGACTTCGATCAGGCGCTCCGGGCCGACGCGGCGCAGCACCGCGACCGGGTTGTGTTCCGTCTCGCGCCACAGCCGGTAGTCCAGTTGACGAAAGACGAGCCGCGCGGGCTCGTTCCAGACCCACCAGAGGTCGTCGGCCAGTTCGGGAAGACGGTCGAGTCGTTGCGGAATTTCAATCGGTCGAGTCGCGAAAGCCATGTACGTGTGCGTGCGGTCGTCTGAAAGTCAATCGAGGGCCGGCGTGAGGTCCGGCGTGACGCCGTCCACCAGCGCGGCAAAGCGCGAAAGATCGATATTGCCGCCCGAGACCACCGCGACGACGGGGCCGGGGCCGGCCTGGCCCGTGAGCGCGGCGGCGACGGCCATCGCGCCGGCGCCTTCGCAGATGATGTGGGCCTGTTCGGCGACGACGCGCATCGCGGCGCGGATGTCGTCGAGCGTGACCACAATGGCGTCGCGGACGCCGCGCGTGCCGGGACCGCCGCACAGCAGCGGCCACATCGTGGCGAGTACGGATCGGCCGCCGGCGCCGTCGACGAACGAGGCGCGCCAGTTGTCGAAGCGGACCGGTCCGCCTTGCGCGAAGGACGCGGCGAGCGGCGACGCGGTTTCGGGCTCGGCGCCGTGGACCGCGATGGCGTCCGCGCGGTCGCGGACGGCCGCGGCAATGCCGCCCAGCAGCCCGCCGCCGCCCATCGAGGCGACGATGGCGCGCACGCCGGGCAGTTGTTCCAGGACTTCGAGGCCCAGCGTCGCGTTCCCCGCGACGAAATCATCATCGTCGAACGGGTGGACCAGCCGGCCGCGCATCGCGGGGTCTTCGTGGGTTTCGATGGCTTCCCAGCAGCGCTCGAACGGCGCGGGCACGATCGTCGCGCCAAGACGGGCAATGGCCTCGCGCTTGACGATGGGGGCTTTGTCGGAGAGCAGGATGGCGCAGGGGATGCCGGCGGCACGGGCCGCGAGCGCGACTCCTTGCGCGGCGTTACCGGCGCTGATCGTCCAGACGCCGTGCGCCCGCGCGTCCGGCGGCAGCAGGCGGACGGCGTTGTGCGCACCGCGGATCTTGAAGGATCCAATGGGCTGGAAGGTTTCCAGCTTCAGGTACAGCTCGTCCGGCGCGCGCGGCCAGCGGCGCCGCCACTCGTTGGGCACCTGGAGCCGCAGGAGCGGTGTACGGACGACCAGATCGTAGATGTGGGCCGCCGCGTCCCGGATGGCATCCGTGCGTACGGTGCGCGCCGTCGAAGTCATCGCCAAAGACGGTATCGTAGCGGCCGCCGTCCGCAGCGTCAATGCGTACGGCGCCGCGATGCCGGCTGGCGAGGCGGAGCGGGCGCGTCAAATCGCGCGGCAGATCGGTATGACGTCCGTCAATTCGTATGCCGCCATCCACGTCACGGATTCTGCATTACACTGTGCCACGCCTGAGCGGAAGAGCCGCAAACCAGCGCGGACGCCGCCCGAACGGACCAGGGCGAGCCGCCGGTCCGCCGAAGCCGAGAGGCGGGGAATTCCGAACGCGGAAGAACGTCGAAGGACGAGAGTAGAAGGAATCGAGAAGGGAGCGGACAGCCGCAATGTCGATTCGATCCTGGGGAGCCTGGCGATCCTGGTGTCTCGCGAGCGCCGGTGCCGGTGTGTTGATCGCGGCGATGGTGCTCACCGCCCCGACAGTGCTCACCGCGCCGACAGTGGCGCTGGCGCAGACGCAGCCGGCCGCGAGCGGCGCGGCCGCGTCGCCCAGCACGCGCGAGATGGAGCGGATCTCGTGGATGGAGTTCCGGGCGGTCGTGCCGCAGCGCGTCTCGACGGTGCTGCTGCCGCTCGGGACGCTGGAGCCGCACGGCGTGACGGCGAACGGCGCCGACATCCTCGCGCCCGTCGCGATCGCACGCACGCTCGCGCCCCGCGTGAACGCGCTGATTGCGCCGGTCGTGCCGTACGGCGTCACCGGCGGCATGGACGCGTATCCGGGTGCGTTCACCGTTCCCGAAGACGCCTACCGTGAATACGTCCGCGCCGTCCTGCGCGGCCTGGCGAAGAACAAGTTCCGCAACATCATCCTGATCAACGGACACGGCGGCGGCCAGACCGCGCTGCTGACGGCGCTGGCGGCGGAGGTCGGCCGCGAGCAGGGCGTGCGGACGCTCGTCGTGAACTGGTGGTCCTACTGTTCCGACGTCACGCTCAGCGTCTTCGGCGAGGACGGCGGCCACGCCGGCAACAACGAGACGTCGTTCATGCTCGCGATCGATCCGGCGCTGGTGCACCGCGAGCAGTACACCGGTCCGGAGATGACGACACCGAATCCGGCGCCGAACACGTACAGTGCGTATCCCACGCCGTCGAGCATCACGCTGTACAAAGAAGGACAAGGATTCCCTGTCTTCGATCCGGTCAAGGCGAAAACCTACTTCGATCGCGTGAACGAGAAGATCGAGCGGTTGATCGTCGACACGATCAGGAAGTGGGATCTGGCCGGCGTGTGAGAACCAGTTGTCAGTGATCAGTGATCAGTCGTCAATAGAACCTGACACGCTGGCCACGAACCGGTGATACTGACATGGCTGGTTTCTCCGATTGAGAACTGACAACTGACGACTGACAACTTTTTTCTGGAGGACACATGACGAAGCGAATGGATCGCCGGGAGTTCGTGCTGACGGGGGCGGCGGTGGCCGGCCTGAGTGTGAGCGCCGTCGAAACGGGGTTCGGCCAGGCGCCCACCGTGATGACGCCCCGCAGCGTGAAGCCCGTCGTCATCGCCTCGGCCAACGGCAACCGCTACAAGAACGGCGGGTCGATGGCATGCGTGGAGACCGCGTTCTCGCTGATCACCAAGGGGAGCGACGTCCTCGACGCGGTGATCGCCGGCGTGAATCTCAACGAGCTCGACCCCGGCGACACGAGCGTCGGCTACGGCGGCCTGCCCAACGCCGACGGTGTCGTCCAGCTCGATTCGTGCTGCATGCACGGACCCAGGAAACGGGCCGGCGGCGTCGCGTGCCTGGAAGGCATCCGCACGCCCTCGCTCGTCGCGAAGATGATCCTCGAAAGCACGGATCACCATCTGCTCGTCGGCTGCGACGCGCAGGCGTTCGCGCGTCAGATGGGATTCAAGATCGAGGAGGACCTCAACACCGAGGAATCGCGGAAGTTGTGGCTCGAGTGGAAGCGCCGCACCGATCCGGCGCACTACCTCGATCCGGCCAAGCGCGCGCGCGCGGGCCACGAGGCGGGCCTGCAGATGGTGGCCGAGGGTCTGATCGATCCGGTGCACTATTACGGCACGATCAACTGTGACGGCGTCGCGCCGAACGGCGACATCTGCGGCGTGACGACGACGAGCGGTCTGGCGTGGAAGATTCCGGGCCGCGTCGGCGATTCGCCGATCCTGGGCGCGGGGCTGTATGTCGACGGACAGGTCGGCGCCGCCGGATCGACGGGCCGCGGCGAAGCGAATCTCTATGGGCTGTCATCCTTCCTCATCGTCGAACAGATGCGCGCCGGCAAGCATCCCAAGGACGCCGCCCTCGAAGCCCTGCGCCGCGTCAAGGCGAACACGATCGAGAAGCGTCTGCTGAACGACAAGGGCAATCCGAACTTCAACCTGATCTTCTACGCCGTGAACGCCAAAGGCGAGCACGGCGGCGCATCGATGTACGCCAACAAATACGCCGTGTGCACGGAGCAAGGTCCGCAAACGCTCGACACCGCAGTCCTGCTATCCGGCGACGAGCCGCACTAAGATCGCGTCAGCGCTGAACGCGTCACGCGTCGCCACCCGCGACGTCCCCCCAACGGCCGGCCGAAGCCCACGCTTCACCGGCCGTTCGTGTGTTACGACGCGCCGGCATGGGAATGGTGAAGGATTCCGTGATGTCATCGATGAGTGAGATGCTGCTCAGAAAAGTGTTGCTTGCTCTCATGAATCATGTAAATCTGACTACTTACTACACATCAAGTCGCCGTCGGTACAAGTGCCGCGGTGGCAAGGTTCTACGTCTCACAGGACGAAAGGCGGGCGGAAGAGCCATCGGTAGCGCACCAGATTCTCGTGAACGGGTTTCCGCAACCTTCAGAAGCGTGGAGGCATCGCTTCGGTTACTGCTCGTGACCGCGCTCGTTTCGGGCGCGCTCTGGTTCCGGAGCGTACCGTTTGTTGAAGTGCCTTTGCTGTGGGCCGCCTTCGCCGTCGCCTGTGCTCCCTGGCTTGCGTGGAAGCACTGGATGGTGACGCCGCTCAGCACCCTGGCGCTGTTTGCCGCATTCTTTCTTGCGCACTGGAGTCCTACCTTCTCCGTTGTCGTGCATCCAATGCGCATTCTGTTCCTGCTCGTCGCCGCGTCATGTATCGATGCGTGGATGCGGCGCGCGCGGACGAAGAACGCAGGGTCGGGTGGACACAAAGCCACCGTCCAACCCTTGGCGACAACAACCGACAGCCGCCGCCTGTTGTCGACGGTCGCGAAGGTTGGTTACGCCGGTGGTGATCGCCGTCGCACTCGGATTTGCGGCTCCCCGTCTGGAACCGAATCTGCCGGCATTCTGGATCTGGGTCGTGATGGCGGCGTTGTTGGGGCAACCGCTTATTCGTTGGTCGCCGTTTGGGGCATTCGGCCTTGCCGTTGCGTTGTTGATGGGCCTGATGTATCACGACGCCACCGCAACGACCGGCCCGACGTCAGGCTATCCAGCCATCGCCATCGCCATGGTCCTGGCAGTCGCGGCCGTCATCCACCTGTTGGTGGTCGTCCTTCAACGCGCTCGGAGATCGGCTGCGAGCGTTCCAGGGCGGCCCTGACGCAGTTCCCTCATTCCCCGCTCCGGCTTGTCAAACTCAGGACGTTACTTCCCCTGCGTCAGGCGGAGGATCTGATTCGGTTTGACGCCTTCCTGCTTCGTGACGGTGCCGTCGGGCCAGCGGACTTCGATGCTGTCGATCGTCGTGGCGGGGCCGAGGCCGATGTGCTGGCGCATGTCATCCTGTGAAAAGTAACTCGTGCCGCTCTGCACCAGGCGCAGGTGCCGGAGGCCGCCGGCGCGGATGGTGACGATGGCGCCGATGGCGTTGGTGTTCTTGCCCGCGCCGCGCAGGTGGACGATGAGCCAGTTGCCGGCGCCCGTGGTTTCGTTGCGGAGGATCTGCGGCGGACCGTCGAGATCGTTGATCACGAGATCGAGGCGTCCGTCGTTGTCGAGATCGCCGACCGCCAGGCCGCGCGCGACGCGTTCCTCCGTCATCACCGGGCCGAACTGCGCCGCGATCTCCTCGAACGTGCCATCGCGGCGGTTGCGATAGAACAGCTTCCGCTGCCGGTAGCCCGCGGACGCGCCCATGCGGACCTTGTCCAACTGCGGATAAACATGTCCGTTCACCGCGATCAGATCGAGCCAGCCGTCGTTGTCGTAGTCGAAGAAACTCGTGCCCCAGCCCACGAACGGCAGGCTCGACGCCGCGGTCTTCGAACGGAACGACACGTCGGAGAAGTGATCGCCGTCGTGGTGATAGAGCGCGTTGTATTCCTCGGAGAAATTCGTCACGAACATGCTGAAGCGGCCGGTCTTGTCGTAGTCGCCCAGCGCGACGCCCATGCTGCCCTGTTCCGAGCCGTCCTCGCTGACGGCGACGCCCATCGGGAACGCGACATCCTTGAACGTGCCGTCTTTCTGATTCAGATAGAGGAAATTCGGCGTCGAATCGTTCGCGACGTAGAGATCGGGCCAGTCGTCCGCGTTGTAATCGAACCACGCGAGGCCCATCCCGAAGTAACCGCGCGGATCGGACACGCCCGCCTTCGCGGCCACGTCGGTGAAACGGCCGGCGCCGTCGTTGTTGTAGAGGAAATCCGTCTCGCCGGGCAGGCCGCGCGGTCCGCACTGGACGGCGACGCCGCGGTATTCGCAGGTCTTGTCCTTGCCGAATTCCGGCAGGTGATCCAGGTCGATCTTGACGTACCGGCTGACGAAGAGGTCGAGGTCACCGTCGCGATCGTAATCGGCGAAGCCGCAGCCGGCCGCCCAGCCGCTGCCCGCGAGTCCGGAGGCGCTGGTGAGATCGCTGAACGTGCCGTCGTGGTTGTTGCGATAGAAGCGGCTCTGACCGAGCGCGGTGACGTAGAGATCGTCCCAGCCGTCCGCGTCGACGTCGGCCGCGCACGCGCCCATGCCCCAGCCCGGGTGACCGATGCCGGCCTTGTCCGTTACATCCTGGAACTTCCAGCCGCCAAGGTTGCGATAGAGCGCGCTGCGGGCGGCTTTCGGATCTTTCGCGGTGTCGACCGTGAGCGAGTCGACGAAATAGATGTCGAGCAGGCCGTCGCGATCGAAGTCGAGCAGGGCAACGCCGCCGCTCATGGATTCGACGATGTATTTCTTCTCGGGCGCGGCGTGGTGCTCGAATGTGATGCCGGCCTCGCGCGTGACGTCGCGAAAGCTGCCGGTGGCACCGGATGCGCCGGACGTGCCGGTTCCGCTGGAGGACGCGGTGGCAGGCGGCGCCGCGGGTGGCGGCGTGGCCGGCGTCTGGCGCCCGGACGTCTGCGCGAGCACGAGCGACGGGCCGAGGACGATCGTCAACGCGACGGACATCGCCGCGATGGACATCGCGCGCGCGGACGACCGCGCATGTCCGCGTTTGCGTCCGCGTTGGAGCCAGTCGCGACGTCGGGAAGGATGCATGTGTGAGAGCGGGGGGGCCGTCATGGGGGCTGGCGTCATGGACGCCCCGTGCGGCCGGCGCCGGAGTCATTGGCGCTGCCGCCGCGCCGCCATGCCGCGAGGCGTGTTTCGGCGTCGCGGCGCTTCTGCTGATAGCGGTCGAGATGCTGCTGCGACAGCGCGCCATCGCCCAGGCGCGCGTACGCGAGGCTGAGTTGATAGTCGATCTTCGCGGCGTCCGGATCTTCGAGCGCGGCGATCTGGAAGGCGTCGCGCGCCTCCGCGTAGCGGCTCTGCTTCATCAACACCATTCCTTTGACGAGATTCGCGGTCGCGTGCGTGCGCGCCTTCGACAGCGCGCGCTGGACGTGTACTTCCGCCGCGGCCAGCTCGCCGAGGCCATCCTCGGATTCGGCGAGCGCGGCGAGCGCGTCCGCGCTGTCGGGATCCTGCTCGACGCCGCGCAGCAGGATGGTCTTCGCCTCCGCGTAGCGCTTCTGCTGGTTCAGCGCGAGGCCGAGCGCGACCAGCACACGCAGGTCCGCCGGTTCGAGCCGTTCGGCGCGGGAGAGCGCGTCGGCGGACGAAGAGGCGTCGCCGGCCTGGAGAAACGCGATGCCGAGCAGGTAGTGATACTGCGCGGACGCGGGATAGATCCGCGTGAGCGATTCGAGCGTCGCGACGGCGGGCACCCACGCGCGCATCGCGAGCTGGAGCTGCGCGCCGGCGCTGAGCACGTCCTCGGAATTCGGCGCGAGCGTGCGCGCCTGCTGCAACGACGCCAGCGCGCCCGTCGCGTCGCCTTGTTCCGACTGCACGCGGGCGAGCTGCAGCCAGGCCTGCGCCGATTGCAAGCGTTCGGCCGCGGCCCGCAGCAGCCGCGCGCCCTCTGACGTTTTGCCCGCGCTGAGCGCGGCGTTGGCGGCGGCGAGCGCTGCCGCGCGTTCACCGGGCGCGGGTCGCGTCGCTGGCGGCGCCGGTGCTGGCGCCGGCTTGCGTGCGGACGGCGTCCGCGGCGCCGCTGCGCCGGTCCTGCCTGGTGGACGGGTCTGCGCCAGCACGGGGCCCGCGAGCGTCAGCAGCGCGGCCCACACGCCGAGCGCGAGGGTGACGAGGCGCATCGCTCGCGCCATCCGCGCGGACGCGCCGCGTGCCGGGACCGTCCGCGCGTCGTGCCGCGGGAGCGCGTCGAGACGAACGGGCGCGACGGGCGCGGCGAGTGCGACGGGCGCGACGAGTGCGGCGGAGGCGGGCCGTGGACGTGGGGTCATGGCGTCCTCCGGCGCTGGTCCTTGAGTTGCTGATAGCGCTCGAACTCCTGCTGGGCGAGCGCCGCCTGTCCGGTCTTCTGATAGGCCTGACCGAGTTGATAGTGGACGTTGGGCGCGTCGGGATCCAGCCGCGCGGCGATCGCCAGGTGCTCGACGGCTTCCTGCGCCGCGCCTTGCGCCAGCAGGATCTTGCCCAGCAGGTAGCGCGCCTCCGCGTACTGCGGACGCGCGCGCAGGGCAATGCGGAGCTGTGCGATGGCGTCGCGCGGCTGATCCTGCAGATCGAACACGGTCGCGAGATGATGTCGCGCGCGCGCGTCGCCCGGGTTCGTCGCGAGCTCCGCTTCCAGCTCCTTCGCCGCGTCGGGCAGGCGTCCTTGTTTGAGATAGAGCAGGCCCAGCGTGGCGTGGGCTTCCTTCACCTTGGGATCGAGCTGCAGCGCGCGCTGGAGCGACTGCGTGGCGCCGTCGTAATCGCCCTGCTGCGCGTGGGCCTGTCCGAGGACGACGTGCAGCGCGGGCGTGTCGCCGTGTCGCGTGAGGAGGGTCGAGAACAGCGCCTCCGCTTCCGTCGCGCGGTTGCTGCGGACGAGCGCCAGGCCGTACGCGTACTGCAGCGACGCGTCGGTGTCGCGCAGCGGATCGTCCTTCAGCAGATCCACGGCGCGCGCGGGGGCGTCGGCCTCCAGCGACGCGAGCGCCAGCATCCGCCGCAGGTCCGCATCGCCGGGCGCGGCCGCCAGCGCGCGCGCGAGCGGCTCGGCGGCCTTGTCGTAGTGCTTCGCGTTGAAGTACGTCACGCCCAGCGAGTAGGCCACCTTGGCGTTCTGCGGATCGAGCGCCGCCGCGTGCTCGAACAGCTCCGCCGCGCGCGTGAAGCGCTGGGCCTGCGCCTGCAGGATGCCGAGATTCAGATACGCCGGCGCGAGCGCGCCTTTCAGGCGGCGCGTCCACGCCTCGCGCTGCGCGGGCGGGGCGGCGGTGAAGACGCTGATGTCGAACGGCGGCGGGATGGGCGCGGACGCGGCTTTGGGATCCGGCGCGTCCGCGAGATAAGTCGCCAGGCGTTCCCGCGAGCTCACCGCGCGCCGCGCGGATGATTGCTCCGCCTCGGCGAAGTGGGTCGCGGCCTGATCCGCTTTCCCCAGCTTCTGCCACGCCAGCGCGAGTTGATAGTGGATGTTCCCCAGCCGCGCCTCGTCCACCACGGGGCCGTGCGTCAATTCGAGCGCGCGCTGCAGCGACGTGACCGCGTCCGCCGGTCGGTTCAGCCCGAGCTGACAGCGTCCCAGGTAGTGGAACGCGTCCGCCGGCGCGGATTCCGCCCGCGCCGCGATTTCCAGCGAGGGCAGCGCCTCGGGGAGCCGCTGCGCCTCGACGAGCGCCATCCCCAATCTCAGATTCGTCACGGGATCGTCCGGCGCGATCCGCCGTTCCTGCTGAAATTCGTCGATCGCCTCGTTCAGCCGCAGGATCCCTTCGGACATGACGTCGACGGTGCCGAGATAGTAGTGGGCCCGGCGGACGCGTGGATCTTTCTTCAATGCGGTCTGCAGCGCCGTACGCGCTTTTTCATACTGGCCGAAGTCGCGATAGGTCCGTCCGATGAGGACGTATGTCGGCGCGATGGGTCTGGCTTTGGCGATGTCCGCAAAGAGCCGCTCCGCGGCCGCCACTTTGTCGACGCGCAGGTAGCCAGACGCCAGCAGGAACGCCACCTCCACATCGTCTGGCGCCAGCGTCCGCGCTTCTTCCAGCTCCTGAACCGCCTGATCGGCCTGCCCGTTGACGACGAGCGCCTGCGCGAGCAGCCGCCGCGTCTCGCGATCGGTCGAGTTCGGGCCGGCCAGCGTGCGGAGCAGGGAGACGGCGTCCGCGGGCGTGCCCCGCTGCAGGTGGATGAAGGCGAGCGCATGAAACGCGGCGCGCGCCTCGACCGAGGATGTGGACGAATATTCAAACGCTCGCTGCGCTCCCGCGAGGTCACCTTGCAGGAATGACAACGCACCGAGCAGCGCCCAGCCGTCGCGAAGGGCATCGCGGTATCGGCTCTCGGCCATCTGATACTCGCCGTCGCGCAGGTGCGACTCGGCGTCGGCGATGGAGACCGCGATCGGCGCGAGCGGATCCTGAGCGGGCTGCGCGGCGGCGGCCCACGACATGGCGATGATCAGAAGCCCCGCGAGGCCCAAGCGAAACGCGCGCGCCATCGGTGCAGCAGTCCCGAAGAATCCCAGCAAGAAGTCAGAAGGAAACGGACCGCCTGATTCTATCGCAGGCCTCCGACAAGGATGGACGCCGCGAACGTCCGCACGGCCGGCGCCGTCGCGTGCATCGATGGACGCGGCGCCGGGTCGCACCGGTCGCGCACGCGCTCCATGTTGCCGTGGACGCTCTGCCGCCTGGACGCGGCGATCAGACGCTGGCGGCCGCGCGACGCGGCGATGCCGCGAACCCGCTCGCCGGGCGAGCGCGGCGTTCCCGGACCCGTTCCCGCCGGCTTCGACAGGCTGGAGCCCGTGCGATGTCGGCGAGCCGAGGTCGCGGCGGGCGTACTTACGCGAATGGCGCGGACCGCGGCCGCTGGCGCGGCGGCAACAGCCTTCCGCGACGTCGTGGCGAACGCTTTGAGCAATATCGTGCCAAGATGAGCTTCGGCGTCCAACTCGGCGGTTTGTCGCGATCTGGTCGATCCAATCTGCCGCATGCATGTAACGCAGTTGGTACATGACTGGCGCGTGTGGATGGTGTGTGTTTAGCTTGACAATACTGCCGGGCTGACCATAATCAGGGGTTGTCAAATCAGTGTAACGGCGGTGTCGAACGAAGCCGGGGGACGACCATGCGAAGTCCGGGGCGGGCGTTGGCGGTGTTTCTGCTCGTTTTCTTGGCCGTTCCTGCATACGCGCAGCGGTCAACAGCTACCATTCGAGGCACCGTCGCCGATGCGAGCGGAGCGGTTGTCGAAGGGGCGCAGGTCACGATCAAGAGTCAGGGTACGGGGTTGACCCGCATCACGACCACGAACTCCTCGGGGCTCTATTCGTTCCCCGACCTGCCCGTGGGCGTGTACCAGATGGATGTCGTGCAGACCGGTTTCAAAACCGCGGTGCGCACCGACATCACCCTGAACGTCGCCGATGATCGCGCGGTCGACTTCGCTCTAGAACCCGGCGCCCTCACGGAAACGGTCAGCGTCGAAGCCTCGACCCTGCAGGTCAAGACCATCGGCGGCGACGTCTCCGGCCTGATCAGCGGTGAACAGGTCCGCGAACTGCCACTCAACGGCCGCAACTTCCTGCAGCTCGCGACGCTGATGCCCGGCGTCAGCGCGCCAGACTTCCTGAACGTGAAGGACAAGGGCCTGCTCGGCGGGTCCGACCTCTCGGTCAGCGGCAGCGCGGTCACCTCGAACCTCTGGACCGTCGACGGCGCGAACAACAACGACGTCGGCTCCAACCGCACGATCCTGATCTACCCGTCGCTCGAAGCGATCGAGGAGTTCAAGATCATGCGCAACAACTACGGCCCCGAGTTCGGCCAGGCTGCCGGCGCGCAAATCAACATCGTCACCCGCAGCGGCACGAACGACTATCACGGCAGCCTGTTCTACTTCGGCCGCGACGACAAGCTGAACTCCAGGAACTTCTTCCTCGAACGCGCGAACCAGCCGAAGGAAGAACTGAGCCGCCACGACTTCGGCGGCAACTTCGGCGGACGCATCGTCAAGGACAAGCTCCACTTCTTCATCTCGCAAGAGTGGAACAAGGAAAAGCGCGGCAGCGTCCGGCAGGCCTTCGTGCCGACCGACGCCGAGCGCCAAGGCGACTTCAGCGGCGGCACGATCGCGAACTGCTCCTCGCCGGTGCCGCTCGACCCGCTGACTGGATCCGCCTTCCCCGGCAACCGCATTCCGCAGAATCGATTGAGCCCCGGCGGTCTGGAATTCCTCAAGCTGTATCCGTCGCCGAACACCGTTCCCGCCGCCGGAAGCTGCAACAACTGGGTGCAGTCCCTGACGACGCCGATCGACTGGCGGCAGGAGAACATCCGCGTCGACTACACCATCAACAACAGCTCGCGCCTGATGGTGCGGTACACGCAGGATAGCTGGACGAACAACTCGCCGAACCTGCAGTCGAACCTCTGGGGCGACGATCCGTTCCCCGCGGTGGACTCGAACTGGGATCAGCCCGGCCGCTCGTTCGTCGCGCAGCTCAATCAGAACCTGGGATCGAAGGCCGTCAACAGCTTGCAGTTCTCCTACTCGGCGAACGAGATCACCGTCACGCGCGGCGGGATCGACCCCGAGCTGAACACGCGCATCAACGCCGCCATTCCGTCGCTCTTCCCGGACTCGATCCGTGAATACGGCGCCGACCGCGGTCATCCGGTGTTCTGGGGGAACCAGGGCTACGGCCAGGCGCTGTGGAATGAAGCGCCGTTCCGCAACAACCAGGATCTCTTCATCCTGAAGGACGACTACACGGCGGTCTTCGGCAAGCACTTCTTCAAGGCGGGCGTGCTCGTCTCGTTCAACAAGAAGAACGAAGACGTCGGCGGCAACGGCTCGTACGAGAACTCGCAGTTCTGGGGATCGACGGGCCTCGGCAACGTCTCCACCTTGACGACGGGGAACATCATCGCGGACTTCCTGCTGCGGGACATGACCTTCGGCTTCAGCGAAGCGTCGGCCCAGCGGCAGTTGCCGCAGCGGTGGCGCGACCTCGAATTCTACGTCTCCGACTCGTGGAAGGTCGGACCGAAGCTGACGGTCGACTACGGCGTGCGCTACTCGCGGTTCTTCAATCCGTACACCGCGGACAACCGGATCATGGTCTTCGATCCGGCGTCGTTCAATCCGGCGCTCGGCAACGACCCGTGCAATGGCCTGTTGCAGGTGCCCGGAGAGGACTTCTGCGGCCAGGCCGGTCATCGCGGCGGCGCGGACGGTCCGAACCGCTCGCTGTTCCCGCAGGACAAGAACAACTTCGCGCCGCGCTTCGGCTTCGCGTACGACGTCAAGGGCGACGGCAAGACCGCGGTTCGCGGCGGCATCGGCCAGTTCTTCCTGCGTGAACGTCTGAGCCCAGGCCTGAACGTCGGCGGCAATCCGCCGTTCACCGTCGTCCGGACGGGCAGCCGCACGCTCGACTCCACCGCGGAGCCGTGCGCGGGCTGCTTCGGCACGAGCAACGGCGTGCCGCTGGCGGGACGCGAGCAGAAGGCGCTGATCCCGAACAACTGGCAGTGGAACATCACCGTCCAGCGCGAGATCCTGCGCAACACGACGGCTGAAATCAGCTACGTCGGCAACCGCGGCATCCACCTGCTGAAGTCCTACGACGTGAACCAGGTGGCTGACGGGGACATCAACGGCAACGGTGTCTCGGATCGACTGGACTTCGCGCGCGCCGGCGCCACCGTGGCGAGCGCCGTCCGGCCCTACGGCGTGTTCGGCGACCAGCGCATCACGTTCTGGGATCACAGCGGCGATTCGATCTATCACGGCCTGCAGTCGCAGCTCCAGAGCCGCTTCGGACGCTCGCAGGCGCAGGTGTCGTACACGTGGTCGCGGACGATTGCGAACGACACGCTGGACGGCAGCGACGGCAACCTCTCCGCGAACACCGCGGTGCTGGACCGCGCCAATGGCGACCTCGATCGCGGCCTCGCGCGCACGCACCGCGCGCACATCTTCAACGCGGCGCTGATTCTCGGCCTGCCGACGCTCGAAGATCGCAAACCGCTGATTCGGAACATCCTCGGCGACTGGGAAATCGCCACTATTGTCGCGGCGTCCTCCGGCTCGCCGATCACGGTGTTCGTCGGCGGCGTGCCGGGCCTCAACGGCGGCGTGTCGGGAACGGGCTACGTCGACAACCAGCGGCCGAATCGCGTGTCGAGCGAGCCGTGCCGCGCGTCGAGCGGTCCGGACGAGCAGTGGCTCAATCCCAACGCGTTCACGATCTCGGGCTTCCCGCTCGGGTCGATCGGCGACAGCGGCCGCGGCGTCTGCAACGGCCCGGGCCTGCTGCAGGTCGATCTCTCGTTCTACAAGAACCTGCGGCTGAACAACCGCCTGCGGCTGCAGTTCCGGTTCGAGCTGTTCAACGTGTTCGACCGGGTGAACTTCACGAACATCAACAACACGATGAGTCCGACGTCGGCGACGTTCGACACGGGCGACGGCGCCACGGCGACGCGCATCACGGGCTTCACGATGTCTTCCGGGTTCGGGCAGGCGACACGCACGCGCGATCCGCGGCAGGCACAGTTCGGTCTGAAGCTGCTGTTCTAGGACCTCGGTCGGACACGGCCAGCGTCCCGGACGCGCAGAGTACGTTCCCCAACCTCACGGGCCGCCGCCGAAAGGCGTGCGGCCCGTTCGCATGTCGGGCGCGTGCGTACGCTATGATGCGGACATCGGGTACACACACGAGGCCCACACGGCCTCGCGGTCCACGCGCGCGGCGTGAAGGCACCGCCGGACGCGTCGGTCAGGAACAAGCTGATGTCGGATCAACGATCGCCGGGTTCTATCGGGTCGGTGCTGGCGTTTGTCCTGCTGTTGATCAACAGCGCGTATCTTGCCGCGTTCGCAACGCCCTCGCTCTTCTACTTCTCGAACGTCATCCTTCACATCGTGCTCGGGACGGCGCTCGCGGTCGCGGGCGCGCGGCTGTGGGTGACACGCGTCTGGCGTCCGCGGCGCGCCACGCCGGTGCTGACGATCGGGGCCGTGCTGCTCGCGTTCGCGGCCGTCTCGGGCCTGGTGCTCGTCGTCATCGGCGCGACGCGTCCGCACCGCTGGCTGCTGGTCGCGCACATCGCGACCGCCGTGCTGGGCGCGGCCGTCTGGCTTGGCTGGCTCACCCGGCGCGTCCTGACCCGGTCGACCCTGACCGGGCCAACCCTGACCGGGCCAACCCTGTCCCGGCCGGTGCGTGCCGAGCGCCTCGCCGTCGGCGCCGCGGCCGTCGTCTTCGTCGCGGCGTGCGTGTGGGCGACGACGGCCGCGCGCGGGTACGATGAGCACCGGCGCGCGGAGTTCCGGATCGCGAATCCCGAGATCGTGCCCGTGCGGATGGAAGAGGAAGGCGCCGGTCCGACGAGCCCGTTCTTCCCGTCCTCCGCGAATACGAACGTCAACGGGATCATCCCGGCGAATTTCTTCATGACGAGCGAGATGTGCGGGCGCTGCCACAAGGAGATCTACGATGAGTGGAACTCGTCCGCGCACCACTTCTCGTCGTTCAACAATCAGTGGTATCGCAAGTCGATCGAATACATGCAGGACGTCGTCGGCACGAAGCCGTCGAAGTGGTGCGCGGGCTGCCACGACCACGCGGTCTTTTTCAACGGACGCTTCGATCGGCCGATCCGCGAACAGATCGACACGCCGGAAGCGCAGGCCGGACTCGGCTGCACGTCCTGCCACGCGATCAGCCGCGTGAACAGCACGATGGGGCAGGGCGACTTCGTCGTGGAGTACCCGGCGCTGCACGACCTCGCGACGAGCGAACAGCCGCTGCTGCGGTTCCTGCACGATCGCCTGATCCTGATCGATCCGCAGCCGCACCGCGAGACCTTCCTCAAGCCGTTCCACCGCGAGCAGACGCCGGAGTTCTGCGCGTCGTGCCACAAGGTCCATCTCGACGTGCCGGTGAACGGCTACCGCTGGTTCCGCGGGTTCAATGACTACGACAACTGGCAGGCGTCGGGCGTGTCGGGCGAGGGCGCGCGATCGTTCTACTATCCGGCGAAGCCGCAGCGCTGCGCGGATTGCCACATGCCGCTCGTCCGATCGAGCGATCCCTCCGCGAAGAACGGCATGATCAAGTCGCACCGTTTCGCGGCCGCGAACACGGCGCTGCCGTACGTCAACAAGGATCCGGTCCAGCTCGCGGCCGTGCAGAAGTTCCTGCGCGACGGCCAGATCTCGGTCGATGTCTTCGCGATCGCGAGAGGCGCGGCGACGGAGTCTGGCGCCGCCCCGACGAGCTCGCGGGCCGCGGTCGCGCGGGAGCACGAGCCCGCGCTTGCCAGCACCTTCGCGGTCGGCGAGGAGTCGATGAATTTCGGCGCGCCGGGCACGCTGCGGCGCGTGCCGGACGAAGTCGTCGCGCCGCTCGATAAAGTCGGCGCCTGGGTCCGCCGCGGTGAATCCGTCCGCGTGGACGTTGTCGTCCGCACGCGCAAGGTCGGACACTTCTTCCCGGGCGGCACGGTCGACGGCTTCGACGTGTGGGTGGAGCTGGAAGCGGTCGACGATCGCGGTCGCACGATCTTTCACAGCGGGTTCGTGCATGAAGATGGCAAGGGACCGGTCGAGTCCGGCGCGCACTTCTATCGAAGCCTGCTGCTGGACGAGCACGGGAACGAGATCAACAAGCGCAACGCCTGGTCCGCGCGTTCGGTCGCGTACGTGCGGCTGATTCCGCCCGGCGCCGCGGACACCGTCCACTACCGCCTCCAGATTCCGGAGGACGTCAGCGGACGTATTCATCTCAAAGCCAAGGTGAACTACCGCAAGTTCGCGTGGTGGAACACGCAGTGGTCGTTCGCGGGTGTGCGCGATCCGCAGCAGCCGCCGTACAAGGTCGGCCCGTCGTTCGACGATGGCAAGTGGGTGTTCACGGGGGACACGTCGACGGTGTCGGGGCAGATCAAAGCGATTCCCGATATCCCGACGACGGTGATGGCCGAGAGCACGGCGACGCTGACCGTGATCGATCGCGCCGCGAGAGCCGCGCCCGTGGCGCCGCTGATGGACAAGAGCGTACGCGAGCGCTGGAACGATTACGGCATCGGCCTGCTGCTGCAGGGCGATCTCAAGGCGGCCGAAGCCGCGTTCCTCAACGTGACGCGGATGGAGCCGGGCTACGCGGACGGCTGGGTGAACGTCGCGCGCGCGCGGCTGCAGGAAGGCAATCTCGCCGGCGCCGAGGAGATGCTGCGCAAGGCGTTGACGCTCGATCCGCGCCTCGCGAAAACGCACTTCTTCCTCGGCACGCTGATGAAGAACGACGGGCGCTATGATGAAGCGCTCGAGCACCTGCGGACGGCGTCCGCGCAATATCCGCGCGATCGCGTCGTGCTCAATCAGCTCGGACGCGTCCTGTTCCTGCAGCGCCGCTTCCCGGAGGCGATCGTCGAGCTCAAGAAAGTGCTGCAGATCGATCCCGAGGATCTGCAAGCGCACTACAACCTGATGCTGGCATATCAGGGCGCGGGCCAGACGGCGCTCGCCGAGCGCGAGCGGGCGCTGTACCTCCGGTTCAAGGCGGACGAGTCGTCGCAGGCCATTACCGGTCCGTACCGCCAACTGCACCCGGACGACAACAACGAACGTCAATCCATTCACGAGCATCGAGCGGGCGATCGCTCCGCGAGGACATCGTCCGCCGCGCCGGCGTCCACGCGGACCGCTCCTGGCGCGCCGTACTCTGCCCCGGGGGCCTCCACCCCGGGATCCGGGCCGCAACGCTGATGACGCACCGCCGTTCCTGGCTGCCACGCGCGGCCGTTCTCTGCCTGTCGCCCATCCTCTGCCTCTCGGCCGTCGCGATGCAGCCGACGGCGGCGCACCAACGTACCAGCGTGCCCGCGCCGCAAGCCGCCGCCGCGGCGGCGGATGGACGCGTGTTCACGGACGTCACGGCGTCCGCGGGCATTCGCTTCCGGCATCAGAGCGGCGCGTTCGGCAAGCGCTATCTGCCGGAGACGATGGGCTCGGGCTGCGCGTTCTTTGACGCGGACGGCGACGGCTGGCAGGACGTCCTGCTGATCAACTCGACGACCTGGCCCGGCCGACCCGCCGCGGCGTTGCGCCACGCGCTCTATCGCAACAACCGCAACGGCACCTTCACCGACATCACCGCCGCGTCCGGACTGGCCGCGACGCCGATGTACGGCCTCGGCGTCGCCGCGGCGGACTACGACAACGATGGACGCGTCGACGTCTACATCACCGGCCTGAACGGCAATCGCCTGTTCCGCAATCTGGGCGGCGCACGCTTCTCCGACGTGACGAAGCAGGCCGGCGTCGCGGCGCCGGGGTTCTCGACGAGCGCGGTCTGGTTCGATTACAACCGCGACGGCAAGCTCGATCTCTACGTCGCCAACTACGTCGAGTGGTCGATCGAGAAGGATCTCTTCTGCACGCTCGACGGCAAGACGAAGTCGTATTGCACGCCGGAATCGTACAAGGGCCAGAGCCCGGTGCTGTTCCGCAATCGTGGCGACGGCACGTTCGAAGACGTGACACGCGCCGCGGGCCTGCACGACCCCGCGTCGAAAGCGCTCGGCGTCGCGCTGATCGATGACGACACCGACGGCTGGCCCGATCTGGTCGTCGCCAACGACACGCAGCCGAACCGCCTCTATCGCAACCGCGGCAACGGCACCTTCGTGGACGTCGGCACGACGGCGGGCATCGCGTTCAACGAAGCCGGTGTCGCCCGCGCCGGCATGGGCATCGACACCGCGGACTACGACCGCTCCGGCCGCGCGAGTATCGTCATCGGCAACTTCTCGAACGAAATGATGGCGCTCTACACGAGCGAAGAAAACGGCCTCTTCATAGACGAAGCGCCGCGCTCGACGATCGGACGCACGTCCCTGCTGACGCTGACGTTCTCCTGCTTCTTCTTCGACTACGACCTGGATGGCTGGCTCGACATCTTCGCCGCGAACGGGCACGTCGCGGATGACATCGAAGCCGTCCAGCCGCGCGTGACGTACGCGCAGGCGCCGAATCTGTTCCGCAATCTCGGCAAGCGCCGCTTCGAAGCCGTCTCCGCGCGGCTCGGTCCGGCGTTCGCGCGGCGCGCGGTGGCGCGCGGCGCGGCGTACGCGGACGTCGATCTCGACGGCGATCTCGATCTGCTCATCTCATCCAACAACGGACCGGCGCGGCTGCTGCGGAACGACGGCACGGGCCATCGCGCGGTGCGCGTCACCCTGCGCGGCGGCGCGTCGAACCGCGACGGCATCGGCGCGCGCGTCACCGTCAAGCTCGCGGACGGCACGCAGCAGTGGCGACTGGTGAAGACCGGGTCGAGCTATCTCTCGCAGAGCGAGCTGCCGCTCACGTTCGGATTGGGATCCGCGGCGTCCGTTCAGAGCCTCGACGTGGCGTGGCCGAACGGACAGGTGGAACGGCTGGCGGACGTCGCCGCGAATCAGGCGATCGTCATCGAAGAGGGGCGCGGCATCGTTCAGCGCACGCCGCTTCCGGCGCCCTCCACGAAGACGCCTGCCATGAAGACGCCCGCCACGAAGGCGCCAGCGAGAGGACGATAGCGCGATGTCGATCGTGTCCTTCATCAGCCGCGCCGCCCGCGCGCGCGCAATCGGCGTCTGCCTCGTCCTGCTGGGCGGCTTCGCCCTTGTCCACGCGACGCGCGCTGTCCCACTGGACGCCATCCCACACGACACGGTCCCGCAGGACGCGGCGTCCGCGTCGAGCCGTCGCGAAGCGGCCTATCGTCACAACAATCTCGGCGTCGCGCGGCTCGAACAGTACGACTATCCGGCCGCCGTCACGGCCTTCCAGCGCGCCATCGAGACCGACCCGGCGCTGGCCGTCGCACGGCTGAATCTCGCGATCGCGCTGCTCTACGACACGAAGTTCGACGCCGCGGACCGTGAAGCCGCGGCCGCCGCGACCGCACTGCCGGACGCGCCGCAGCCGGCGTACGTGCGCGGATTGATCGCGCGTGCGTCCGACCGCGCGGCCGATGCCATCGCGTCTTTCCGGCGCGTCCTGTCGATTGACCAGGCGGACGTCGGCAGCAAGGTCCAGCTCGGACAGCTCTCGCTGGAGGCCCGCCAGTACGCGGAGGCGGTGACGTTCTTCGAGGACGCGGTCCGTCTCGATCCGTTCAATGCGACGGCGGCGTACGGCCTGGCGATGGCGTTGACGCGCGGCGGGCGAGCGGATGATGGCGCGAAGGCGATGGCGCGCTTCCAGCAGCTCCGCGAGAACCCGGCGGCGATCACGTATTCAACGACGTATCTGGAGCAGGGCGCGTACGCGGAGGCGATGGCGTCCACCGGCCTGGAGCCGGAGCTGATCGATCGTTCGACGCCGTCGGTCGTCTTTGCGGACGCGACGACAGGGACGATCGAAGGCGGCGCGGATGCGATCGTGAGCAGCCACGCCCTGGCCGATGTGGACGCGGACGGCGATCTCGATCTCATCACCGTCGGCTCAGACGCGGTGCGCGTGCGTCTGTCCGACGGCCGGCGCTTCGCCGCGTCCGCCGGCCGCGATCTGAGGAGCGAGGGCACGACGGCTTTGCTGGCCGTGGCGGGCGACTACGACAATGACGGCCGCGCCGATCTCTTCATCGCCGGACATCCCACGCATCGCCTCTTCCATCAGGAAGCGGACCGCACGTTCCGCGACGTCAGCGCGCAGGCGCAGCTTCCGGCCGCGGTGTCGCGGGCGCGGGTCGCGTCCTTCGTCGACGTCGACCACGACGGCGATCTCGACATCTTCGTCACTGGCGACGGAACTGCGGGAGCTGCCGGCGCATCGGCCTCGGCGCGTCCGCACCAGTTGTTGCGCAACCTTGGCAACGGCCGCTTCAGCGACGTCACAGAGGAAGCGAAGTTGACGGGCGCCCCGGCGGGCGCAGTGGTAGGTGTCGTGCCGACGGACTACGACAATCGCCGCGACGTCGATCTGCTGATCCTTGCCAATGGCGCGCGTCCCGCGCTCTTCAGCAATCAGCGCGACGGCACGTTCGTCGACGTCGCCGATCGCGCGGGACTGCCCGCGGCGGCCGCCTACACGACCGTCGCCGCGGCGGACGCGAACAAGGACGGCGTCACCGATTTCTTCTTCGGCCGCGCCGGCGCGCCAGGATTGCTCGTCTCGAGCGAGGCGTCGACGCGGCGATTCACGGTCAGCGCCGCGCCGGCCGATTCGCGCGACACCACGGAGGCGCAGTTCCTCGATTACGACAACGACGGCCTGCTCGATCTGCTTGCGCTGACCGCGTCCGGGCCAAAGCTGTGGCGCCACGCGGGCGCGTGGACGGATGTCAGCGCGCGTGCGCTGCCACAGGTGTTGCAGCGCGCGGACGACCGTCCGGTGGCGCTCGCGACCGGCGATCTCGACGCGGACGGCGACGTCGATGCGATCGTGCGGCTCTCGTCCGGCCGCCTCCGCGTGTGGCGCAATGATGAAGGTAACCGGTGGCCGTCGCTGCGGATCCGGTTGACGAGCCGCGTCAGCAACCGGAGCGCGTCCGGCGCGAAGGTCGAACTGCGCGCGGGCAGCCTGCGTCAGAAGGTCGAAACCGCGGCGGTGACGCCGGCCATCGGACCGTCCGATGTGTCGTTCGGCCTCGGTGCGCGCGAGCGCGCCGATGTCGTCCGCGTGCTGTGGCCCGCCGGCATCCTGCAGGCCGAGACCGACGTCCCCGCGGCGACAGCGTCCGCCACCGCGGGAAAGGCCGCGGTCATGCCGATCACGGAGCTGGATCGCAAGCCCTCGTCTTGCCCATTTCTCTTCACGTGGAACGGCACGCGGTTCGAGTTCATCACGGATTTCATGGGCGGCGGCGAGATGGGCGCGTGGATCGGACCGGGCCTGCGCAACGTGCCGGATCCGGACGAGTACGTGCGCATCCGCGGCGATCAACTGCGTCCGCGCGACGGACGTTACGAGCTGCGCGTCACGAACGAACTGGAGGAGGCGCTGTTCGTCGATCGCCTGCACCTGCTCGCGATCGCGCATCCCGCCGGCGTCGACGTCCATCCGAACGAGGGCCTGTTCTCGCCCGAGGCCCGGCGTCCGGCCACGATCTACACCGTGCGCGACCCGCAGCCGCCGCGCCGCGCGATCGACGATCACGGACACGATGTGCTCGATCGCGTGACGCGGATGGATCGGCGGTATCCGGACGATTTCCGCCTGGAGTCGATTCAAGGCTACGCCGAGGAACACGGCCTGACGCTCGCGATCGACACGCCGCGCGCGGACGCGCGGACACGGCTGCTGCTGACGGGATGGACGGATTACGCGTTTTCGAGCGACAACCTCGCGGCGCATCAGGCCGGCCTGCCGTTCGTGATGCCCGCGCTGCAGATGCGCGACGCGTCAGGCCAGTGGCAAACCGTGCTGCCGGAGATCGGCCTGCCAATCGGCCGTCCGCAGACCGTTGTCGTCGATCTCACCGACGTCCTGCGCCAGCACGCGTCCGCATCCGCGCCGCCGGCTGCGCTCACCGAGGTTCGCATCGTCACGACGCTGCGTGTCTATTGGGATCAGATCCTCGTCGACTCGGCGTCCGCGCCGCCGGCGCCGTTCACCGTGACACGGATGGAGCCGATCGACGCGCGCCTGCAGTGGCGCGGGTTCTCGGCGGAGACGACGCCCGACGGACGGCCGCCGTTCGGCTATGACTATCACCGCGTGACGCCGCTCGCGCCGTGGAAGACGCTGCCCGGCCGCTACACGCGTGAAGGCGACGTCAAGCCGCTGCTCGCGTCCGTCGACGATCGCTTCATCGTCTCGGCGCCAGGCGACGAGATCGCGCTGTCCTTCGACGCGTCCGCGCTGCCGCCGCTGCCGGCGGCGTGGACGCGGACGTTTTTCCTGTACGTGGACGGCTTCAGCAAGGAGATGAATCTCCTCTCGGGCAGTCCCGATCGCCTGGAGCCGCTGCCGTTCCACGGCATGAGCGGTTACCCGTATCCTTCGACGGAGCAGTATCCGCGGACGCCGGAGCACGACCGCTATCGCGCGGAATACAACACGCGCAGCGTCGGCGGGCCCGTGCCGTCGCTGCTGCCGGGCGCGGCGGCCCCGGTCGCGTCAGCAGGGCAGGGCGCGTCCGTGGGGAAGGGCGCGCCGCGATGACGCCGGTGATTCGCTACGCCGCGGCCGCGTGTCAGACCGATCTGGTGAATCCCCTCGATCGTGCCGGCATGCGCGCGAACACGGATCGCATGCTGTCGATGGCGCAGTCGGCCGTCGACGGCAGCGCGCCGTTCCTGCCAGTGCGGCTGATCGTCTTTCCCGAGTTCGCGCACGCGGCGCCGGTCTTCGCGACGGTCGCGGAGCTGCGCGACAAGCTGGCGGTGCGCATCCCCAACGAGCACACGGACCGTCTGTGCGCGAAGGCGCGCGAGCTCGACGTCTACATCCAGAGCGGGACGATGATCGAGGTGGACGAGCGCTGGCCGGATGTCGTGTTCAACACGACGTGCCTGATCGGGCCGGGCGGCATCCTGTCGAAGTATCGCAAGGTGAATCCGTGGATTCCGTACGAGGTCCACGCCAGCCCGCACGATCTGGAGGGCTACGACGAGCCGCTGTTCCCGGTCGTGGAGACGCCGATCGGCCGGCTCGGATGCGCGATCTGCTACGACTGGCTGTTTCCCGAGGCGCTGCGCCAGCTGGCCGCGAATGGAGCAGAGGTGCTGATCCGCGTGTCCGCATACATGGACCCGTGGGGCGCGACGGAGCCGATGAACTGGTGGACGCTGGTGAACCGCTGCCGCGCCCTGGAGAACACGGCCTACGTCGTCGCCGCGAACCAGGGCGCGAGCCTGCGCCACTATCCGCCGTATTCCTGGCCCGGCGGCAGTCAGATTGTCGACTTCGACGGACGGCTGCTCGCGGAGGCCTCACCAGGACCGGGCGAGCGCATCGTCGTCGCGCCGATCGACATCAGCGCGCTGCGCCACGAACGCGCGCAGCGGCGCGGCCATCACATGCTGGCGCACCTGCGCACCGAGGCGTATCCGGTGTACGGCGCCCATCGCTATCCGCCTGCATCCGCCGCGTCCGCGGCGCATCTGTCGTACGAAGAAAACATCGCCCGCATCGATCGCGCCAAGCGCGATCTCGCACCGGAGCACGAAGATCGCGGGTCGCGCGCCGACACGGGCGATTGGTAGGTCACGGTCGTTCGCGCTCAAGCACGCGTCCGACCCTTCGCGCTGGGCCAGTTCGCGCCGGGCCAGTCGCGCCGGGCGTTTGCAGCCTTCCTACGGCCGCGGGAGCGGCGCCTTGCCGGCGATCAGGTCCGCGGCACGCTTCTGCGTCAGCTCGACGACTTCGGGATCGTCCACGCCGCGCGCCGCGACCTCGTTCGCGTCGGACGCGATGGTCTCGACGATGCGGGTGAGCTCGGCGTCCTTGAGGACGGACGCGAGATCGATCGCGCGCCAGAGGATGGTGAAGTGCTGCTTGCCGGTCAGCCGCTCCTTCGCGACGCGGCGGATCTGATCGCGGACGCCGGATGACAGCGGACGCGTCGCGGCGCCTTCGACCATGAACCGGAGCGTTATCAGGCCGCCGCCGACCGCGTCGTACCAGCCGTCCGGATCGGCGACGGTCCGCAGCACCGCCGGCGCGGCCTGCTCGCCGAAGCGTGCGAGCGCCCGCGGGACCTGGATGCCCGTCGCGAGCGCTCCCGTGAGCGCGGGAATGGTCTGCGGATCCTGGAGCTCAATCACCACGCGCGAGACGCGCGCGATGAATTCGGGGTCGGCCATCGGCTCCAGCTCTTCGCCGCGGCGTCCGGCTTCGTAGCGCTCGGCATGGCGTTGTCCTTCACGCGCGAGTGTCGTCATCAGCGCCGCGCGCAATTCGGGACTCGCGTTTTGCGCGCCGACGGTCTGCGCCATGTCGAGCGCCTTGTTGCGCGCCGCGACGTTGTCCTGATCCAGCAACTGCTGCGCAATCGTGCGCTGGTCCACCTGTGCGAGCGCGCCGGCCGTGGTGAGCGCCAGCGCCAGCGGCACGAGGGCCAGCCAAACGATCTGTTGTGGCGTCTTCATCATGCCCTCCTGATTTCTACCACGCTGCATGCAGATGGCGATCGGTGTACGTGGTCCAGTTGAACAGCTCGATCGTATTTCCAGTGTTCAGGGCGGCCTGGCGCAAGAGATTGAACTCCTGCTCGGTCCAGGTGTGATCCCATGAATACATGTCACCGGCGCGGCCGTGCATGTGATAACTCTGTTGCACGCCGCCGACATTGGCGTTGCCGTGCGGGCAGCGATACCCGGATGAGAGGCGGATCGCTCCTCTATTGTAATTGCTGCGCGTCGCCTCCAGACCGTCCTTCAGGCCTTGTCGGACGATACCCCACGGGTTGTGCGGATTGCCGTCCTGGAAGCCGCCGTTCAGCTCGCTCCAGGTGAAATGCGCGGTGCCGCCGCTGCTGGCGAAGTCACTACAGGTCGGATTCAAATTCACTTGTCCGGCGCGATACTCCTCGATGATGTTTCCGCGCTCGTCTCCGCACTTGATGGCGTTCGCCTGCTGACCGGTGCCGGCCAGATACGCCGTATCCTGGAAGAGAAACATGCCCCAGTTGTCCCACCAGGCGGTCTCCGCGTAGTGATCGCCCAACTGCGTCCACACGCCGTATGCCGGAGGCGGGCCGAGATGGATCTCCAGGCCGGCGACGAACGGGTCGCTGGTCAGTCCCTGCGACTGCAGCGAGCCGGACGGATGATAGAGGCGCGCGAGTGTCGTCACCCAGCTTTCATAGTAGTACTCGCACTCGCAGGACGGGTTGAACTCCCAGCCCGAGGTGGGATCCCACCAATCTTTCTGTGTGTAGACGACGCCGTGGAGCGTGTCGGCGCCGGTGTCGTACCAGAGCGCGTTGGCGACGACATAGGCTGAGGCGTCGGGCGCGCGGACGATCGAGAGCCAGACGCACGCGGCGGCAATGAGCACGATGCGGGTCTTCATGGCGTCACCTCTCGCGATCCTGGCGTTTGACATAACCGGAGGGACCATCTCCGGCGGAGCGATCGACGGGCGGCGCGGGACGTCCGCGATCGACGACGCGGATGTTGGACGCGATAGGCCCCAGCACCCAGAGTCGGAGGCGGGCGAACGATTCCGCGTCGAGCGCGCGCTGCAGCTCCGCGACATGTTGCGCGAGCGCGACGTCCTTGCGGGATTCGACCTGCGCGTACAGGCCGCTCGCGCGGACCATGTCCAGCAGCGTCTTGCCGCGTTCGAGCACGATCGGACGTTCGGATGCGGCCTCGGCGGCAACGGCGTCGCGGCCGGGGGCGCGGGTGACGCGGCGCGGCCGGCGGTCCGTGCCGTAGCGGGCCTGCACGGTGGCGCGTGCGTCAGAGTCGATGCGCGCGATGGCGGCCGCGAAGCGCGGTCCCGCGGCGCGGAGCGCGCTGGCTTCCGCGGCGTCGAGGCCGAACTGGACGGCCAGCGTGAGATCGACGCTCGCGCCGGACGTCTGCGCGTTCGTGGTCAGCCCGTGGTGGAACACGGTCCACGCCAGCCATGCCGGGACGGACGCGGGATTCGACGCGCCGTCCGCAACGATGCCGGCGCGCGGACCGGTCTGCGCGGCCGACTCGACAGGACCTGACAGCACGGCGAGCGCAAGGCATGCCGTGCAGCGGACGATCTGACGGACGCTCATGTCTGGCTCCTTTCGGGAGGTCGGATCGAGAAAAGGTGATCGATCGGAGCGTTGGTCTGGCGAACGATGAACGACGTGCTGATGTAAACACGCGGATCGTTCAGCACCGGTGACGTCGAGGCGCCACGTTCACGAGCGTGAGGCGTCGGCACTGTGTTCAGCGTGGCATGCGTGACGAGCGGCCAGAGCTTGACGGGCCGCCGTCGCGCGCGAGCGGTCAGCCGCGTTCAGCGGAGCGAGGACCGCATCGAAGGACGCGGGTACGCGGCTGAACATCAGCCGCTCGTCAGCGTCCAGCCGCCGCTTATGTCATAGACGGGCGATGACCTCTGGGGCAGGGAACTTCTGGATTGTCCCAGACGTCAAACGCTGTCATGATGCTGAACGGTGTTCGAGATATGAACGATGATTACGAACGGCAGGATCGGCCGCTGACCGGCCGGGAGGACGTATCCTCTTGGCGGACAGGGGGCCACAAGACTTTGGGCACACGAGAACGACAGGAACGGGACCGTCAGGCCTTGCGGCAAGCCATTCTGGACGCTGCCCGCGAGCTGTTCGTCGCCGACGGCTTCGAGCGCGTCTCGATGCGCCGCATCGCCGAGCGGATCGAATACAGCCCGGCCGCGATCTACAGCTATTTCCCCAGCAAGGACGACATCTACTTCGCCCTCGCCGAGGAAGGTTTCCGCCTGCTCTGCGACGGCATCGCGATCGACCCCGCGGCCTCGGCGGACGACCCCGATCCGTTGAACACGCTCCGGCGCCACCTGCAGTCGTTCTATCGCTTCAACGAGCGCTATCCCGAGCACTTCGCGCTGATGTTCCTGGACCGATCGGTTCCGAAGATTCGCGACAGCTATCAGCGCATCCCTTTCATCATTTCGATCAAGAACATGCTTGCGCGCACCGTGGACCGCTGCATCGAGCTGGGCATCTTTCCGCCGTCCACCGATGCGTTGACCGCGTGCAGGATGTTCACGACGGCCACCCTGGGCGCGGCGAGCGTGCGCGTGTGCAACCGCCTCGCGCCGGAAGAAGACGGTGGCGCGCTCGCGCACGATCTCGTCGAGCTGATCATCGCCGGCCTCCGCGCCGGCACACCGCTGACATTCCGGCCGAGCCCGTTCGCACGGCCGGACGCCGCACCGCCGCCGCCAGCCCCGAGCCGCACGACAGGAGAGGACTCATGACATCGAACCGGCCGCGTCAGATCTTCAGCGCCGCCGCCATCCTGGGCGTTCCCCTCGCGATGGCATTGGCCGTCGCCGCGTCGGGTTGCACGACCGCGAAAGGCGCGCCCGACGATCGATCCGCCCACGATCGATCCGCCAGCGAGCGCGGCGCGACGGCCGCCACGTCCGCGCCCATCGCCGTCACGGCCGTGACCGCGATCGAACAGCCCATCTCCCGCACGCTGCGTGTCACGGGCTCGCTCACGGCGGACGAGCAGGCGGAAGTCAGCGCCGAAACGGCGGGCCGCGTCGTCCGCACGCCGGTCGAACGCGGCAGCCGCGTCAAGGCGGGCGATCTGCTCATCCAACTGTCGACCGAACAGACCCACGCGCAGTTGCAGGAAGCGTCCGCCAACGCGGCGCGCATCGCCGCCGGCCTCGCGCTGACGCCGGACGCGCCGTTCGACGTCGAGCGCGTGCCCGACGTCGCGAACGCCAGGGCGGAGCTCGCGCTCGCGCAGGCCGATTACGCGCGCTTCAAGTCGCTGCTGGATCAGCGCGTCGTGTCGCAGGCGGAGTACGACCAGCAGCACACGCGCGTCGAGGCGGCACGCCAGAAGTACGAAGCCGAGCGCAACGCCGCGCATCAGGAGTATCAGTCCCTCGAAGCCGCGCGGGCCCGTGTCGTCCTTGCGCGCAAGTCGCTCGCGGACACGACCGTGCGCGCGCCGTTCGCGGGCGAAGTCGTCGAGCGCCGCGTCAGCATCGGCGATTACGTGTCGATGGGCACGCCGGTCGCGACCGTCGTCCGCAGTCATCCGCTGCGCGTGCTGCTGTCGGTGTCCGAGCAGTCCGTCGGCCTGGTGAAGACGGGCCAGCCGGTGACGCTGCGCGTGGACGCGTATCCGGACCGCACGTTCACCGGCACCGTCCGCTTCGTCTCGCCGTCGCTGCGCGCCGAGCAGCGCGCGCTGATGGTCGAAGCACTCGTGCCGAACGAGTCCGGCGAACTGAAGCCAGGCTTCTTCGCCACGGCGTTCATCGAGCAGCCCGCCAAGACACCGGCCGTGCTGATCGATCGCCGCGCGATCCGCGACGTCGCCGCCACGAAGCGCGTGTTCGTGATTGCGGGCGAGAAGGTGGAGGAACGCATCCTCACCGTCGGACAGATCGTCGACGGATCGATCGAAGTCGTGTCCGGCCTGAAGGCCGGCGAGCGCGTCGCCCTGCCCGGTCCAGCACCGTCTGGCGCTACACTGACGGACGGCGCCACGGTGCGCGTCAGCTCGACGTCGCCCGGTCCGCCGCCAGCCGGTTCTACGACGCGCTGACACGTCGGCGCGCACACATTCGCTTCCCGCGATTGCCACATCTTCCGGGCGGCACGGCCGACAAACACACGACCGTGCCGAGACGGGAAACGTGTGTCCGCGGAAACGGCGGCGATGCCGTGAAGCCATCGCCGTGCAGTGATTTCAGTGAAGTGATCGCAACGATCGTCGCGGCGCGGCAGCTCATCGCCGTCGCGCCGTCCCGGAGCATGTTATGCAGTGGCTCGCCGATATCTCCGTCCGCCGCCCCGTCTTCGCGTCCGTGCTGATCCTGTCGCTCACGGTCGTCGGGGCTTTCTCGTTCTGGCAGCTTGGCCTCGATCGCTTCCCCAAGGTCGATTTCCCGACGGTCATCGTCACCACGCGGCAGCCGGGTGCGTCGCCCGAGCAGATTGAAACCGAGATCACCGACAAGCTCGAAGAATCGATCAACACGATCAGCGGCATCGACGATCTGCGCTCGACCTCGTCCGAAGGCATCTCGCAGATCATGGTGTCGTTCGTCCTCGAAAAGGACGTCGATACGGCAGCGCAGGAAGTGCGCGACAAGGTGAATCGCGTCCTGCCAGACCTGCCGCGCACCGTCGAGCAGCCGACCGTCGAGAAGCTGGATCCCGACGCCGCGCCCGTGCTGACGCTCGCCGTCAGCTCGAACAAGCCGATCCGAGAGATCACCGAGTTCGCCGACAAGGTGCTGCGGCGCCGGCTGGAAAGCGTCAACGGCGTCGGCCAGGTGCTCGTGCTCGGCGGCCGCGCGCGTCAGATCAATATCTGGCTCGACGCCGCGCGGCTGCAGGCGTACGACCTGACCGTCACCGACGTCTCGCGTGCGCTGCAAAGCCAGAACGCCGAGATTCCGGGCGGACGCATCGAAGAAGGTCCGCGGACGCTGACCCTGCGCACGCTCGGCCGCGTCCCCTCCGTCGACATCTTCAACGACGTGGTCGTCAAGGAGCGCGAAGGACACCAGATCCTCCTGCGCGACGTCGCTCGCGTGGACGATGGCGTCGCGGACGCGACGTCGCTCGCGAACCTGAACGGCGCCAGCACGGTCATGCTGCAGATCCGCCGCCAGTCCGGCACGAACACCGTCCAGGTCGTCGACGCCGTCAAGGAACGGCTCGGCGACATCCGCTCGATCCTGCCGGCCGGCACCGACGTGCGCATCGTGCGGGACATGTCGGAGTTCATCGAAGCGTCGATCGACAGCGTCGAGGAACATCTGATCGTCGGCTCGATCCTCGCCGCGCTGGTCGTCCTCATCTTTCTCTGGAACCTGCGCTCGACGTTCATCGCCGCGATCGCGATCCCGACGTCCATCATCTCGACGTTCGGCCTGATCTGGTATATGGGCTTCACGCTCAATTCGATGACGATGCTCGGCTTGACGCTGGCCGTGGGCATCGTGATTGACGATGCGATCGTCGTCCTCGAGAACATCTTCCGGTTCATCGAAGAGAAGGGCATGCCGCCGTTCCAGGCGGCGATCGAGGCGACCAGGGAAATCGGCCTCGCCGTCCTCGCAACGACGCTGTCGCTCGTCGCGATCTTCGTGCCCGTCGGGTTCATGGGCGGCATCGTCGGGCGCTTCATGAAAAGCTTCGGTCTGACGATGGCGTTCGCGATCATGGTGTCGCTGGTCGTCAGCTTCACGCTGACGCCGATGATGTCGGCGCGCTGGCTGAAGCGGTCGTCCGCGCGCCAGGAAGGCGCGGATGACGAGGAGTCCGCCGACGCCACGATGGCGTCCACAGCGGCGCCGCCTCTCCCGGTGGTGTCGGCGGACGCGTCGGCGGAGGGCGCGCGCGCGGAGGCGCACGGCGGATCGAAAGAGTCGAGGATCTTCGGGGCGATGGACCGCGCGTATGGCGGTCTCGTGCGCTGGTCGCTGGCGCACCGCGGCGTCGTGGCGGGCATCGCGCTGCTCACGCTGCTGTCGACGGTGCCGCTGTTCGCCGTGGTCAGCAAGACGTTCCTGCCGCAGGACGATCAATCGGAATTCGAGATCAGCGTGCGCGCGCCGGAAGGCACGAGCCTCGAATCGACCGAGCTGATCACGACGCGGATTGCCACGCGCGTGCGCGAGATCGCGCCGGAAACGGACTACACGCTCGTCACGGCCGGCGCCGACGCGGCGTCCACGCCGAACTCGGCCAACATCTACGTGCGCCTCAAGGCGATCGACGCGCGCGACCGCGATCAGTTCGCGATCATGACGGACCTGCGGCAGCGATTGACGAAGGAATACGCGGCGGACCACCTGCGCATGGCGGTGCAGCCCGTCGCGACGTTTGGCGGCGGCGGGAATCAGAACGCGGACATCCAGTTCCTCGTGAGCGGACCGGATCTCGGGCGGCTCGCGACGCTGGGGCAGGCCGTCGCCGCCGAGGCGAGCAAGCTGCCGGGCGTGGTGGACGTCGATACGTCGCTGAACGTCGGCAAGCCGGAGCTGTCGGTCAACGTCGATCGCCTGAAGGCCGCGGATCTCGGTGTCGACATTGCGGACGCGGCCGAGGCGCTGCGGCTGCTGGTCGGCGGCGATGAAGTCACGACCTACAACGAAGGCGGCGAGCAGTACGAAGTCCACCTGCGCGGCGAGACGGCGGACCGCACGTCGAAGAGCGCGATCCCCAATCTGCCGGTGCCGTCGCAGCGGCTCTCGTCCGTGCCGCTCGACAACCTCGCGCTCCTGTCCGACAGCGAAGCGCCGTCTGAAGTGCTGCGCCTGAACCGGCAGCGGCAGGTGACGGTGTTCGCGAACACGCTGCCCGGCGCGTCGCAGGCGCCGGCGATTGCGGCGATTCAGGAGACCTTCGCCCGCGTGAACAGCGACGCCACCTACACGGGCCGGTTCATCGGGCGCTCGCGCGAGCTGGGACGCGCCGCGCAGAATTTCCTCATCGCGTTCGTGCTGTCGCTGGTGTTCATGTATCTGATCCTGGCGGCGCAATTCGAATCGTGGCTGCATCCCATCACGATCCTGCTGTCGCTGCCGCTCACGCTGCCGTTCGCGCTCGTGGCGATCATCCTGACGGGGCAGTCGCTGAACATCTTCTCGGCGCTCGGCCTGCTCGTGCTGTTCGGCGTGGTGAAGAAGAACTCGATTCTCCAGATCGATCACGCCATCCAGTTGCGCGCGCACGGGCTCGACAAGGACGCGGCGATTCTTCAGGCGAGCCGCGACCGGCTGCGCCCGATCCTGATGACGACACTGGCGTTCGTCGCGGGGATGGTGCCGCTGGTGCTGTCGAGCGGCATCGGCGCCGGCACCAATCGGGCGATTGGCTTCGTCATCATCGGCGGCCAGACGCTCGCGCTGCTGCTGACGCTGGTCGCCACGCCTGTGGCGTATTCCCTCTTCGACTCGATGGCGAACCTGCGCCTGTTCTCGCGCCTGCGGTCGCGGCTGGTGTGGCGCCGCGCGGCCGCGACCACGGCGGGGCTGCTGGTGCTGGGCGTGGCGGCGGGGCCGCTCGCGTCCGCGCAGACGCCGCCCGCGGCGCCGCCCGCGCCTGCCGCCGTCGAGGCGACGGCGACGACATCGACGCCGAACGGCGGCCACGATGCCGGACGTCCGCTGACGTTGCAGGACGCCGTGGAGATGGCGCTCGCGAACAATCCGGAGCTGGCGGTCGTGCGCGTCGAGCCGGAGATTGGCGTCGCGCGCGTGCAGCAGGCGCGCAGCGCGTTCGTGCCGGTCGCCAGCGGCACGGCGGGACGATCGAGCACGCTCGCGCCGCCGTCCAGTTTTCTCGTCGGCCAGAACGGCGTGCAGACGGACGACTGGTTCTCCAGCGCCGGCGTGCGCCAGCGGCTGCCGTGGGGCGGCGGCACGTGGAATGTCAGTTGGGACAACTCGCGCACGACGAGCGACAGCCTCTTCAACAACTTCAGCCCGAACCTCTCGGCGGGATTGATGGCGGCGTTCTCGCAGCCGCTGCTGCGCGATCTCACGATCGACGCCGCGCGGCAGCAGTTGATCGTGTCGAAGCGCCATCAGGCGATCTCCGACGTGCGGTTCAAAGAAGCGGTGGTGCAGACGGTCGCGGCCGTCAAGCGTGCGTACTGGAACTTCGTCCTGACGCGATCGAACGTCGCCGTGCAGCAGCAATCGCTCGACCTCGCGCTGGAACTCGTGCGCGTGAACAAGGCGCGGGTCGACGTCGGCCAGTCGCCGCCGCTCGATCTCGTCAGCGCCGAGGCCGAAGCCGCGCAGCGGCGCGAGCAGTTGATCCTCGCGACGGCGGATGCCGGCGACGCGGAGGACGCGCTGCGGACGTTGATTGCGAAGCCGGGCGACGCCACGGCCTGGGTGACCGCGCTGCGGCCCGTCGACGCGCCACCCGTCGGCGGACCGCCGCCAGACGTCGACGCGGCCGTGCGCGCGGCGATCGCGGATCGATCCGATCTCGGGCGCACGCGGCTGGAGATCGCGAACGCGGAGACGAACGTGAAGTACTTCGGCAACCAGCGGCTGCCCGACGTCCGTCTCGAAGCCAGCCATCGGAGCGCGGGCCTCGGCGGCACGCGCGTCATTCGCGAAGGCGGTTTCCCCGGCACGGTCGTTGGAAGCGAGACGATCGCCTTCGACACGGTGCTGGATCAGATCTTCGGACGCGACTATCCGGCATGGAGCGTCGGCGTGACGGTCAGCTACGCGCTCGGACGCAGTTACGAGGACGCCAGTCTGACGAAGGCGAAGCTGGAAGCGCGTCAGGCGCGCTCGCGCCTGGAGTCGCTGGAGCAGCAGACAATTCGCGAGATCAGGCAGGCGGGCCGCGACGTCGAGAGTACGGCGCAGCGCATCGACGCCACCCGCGCCGCGCGCGATCTGGCGGAGCAGCGCCTCGACGCCGAACGCAAGCGGTTCGAGGTCGGCATGTCGACCAGCTTCCTGGTCGTGCAGGCGCAGCGCGACCTCGCGCAGGCGCGCACGAACGAGCTGCGCGCGACGCTGGATCACCAGATTGCCCGCGTCGATTTCGAGTCCCTCCAGCAGGCGCCCGCCGCCGGCGCCGGCAGCGCCGCCATCGCCGGCACCACGATCGTCGCGCTGCCGCCGCCATCGCCGCGCGGCATCCAGCGCGCGACGCAAGCGACGGCCGGCGCGTTCTGAGACGCATCGCGTGCCGCGTACTGGTTATGACCTGCGATGGTCCTCATCGCATGACTTCCATGCGCGGTACTTCTTGATTGTGGATTGTGATGTAAATCAGTTCTTTGTATTGGATCCGCCGCCGGGAATCCCGCATCATCGCCTCCATTCAGTTCGATTTCGCACCGGACTCGGACTTCCACCCGTCATTTGCATTGGAGGCGAATCATGCCGTCTGGCACGTCGTTCCTGCTGGCGGGACTGCTTCTCACAGGAAGCGCTCCCGCCGCCCCGGCCGTTGACACTGAATCCCAGGGATTCTCTGGTCAAACGTCCGTCCAAGGAACGGTGTTCCACGCGGCCGCCCAACAGCAACAACTCACGCCGCCATCGCCGATAGGCCAAGGCCCGGCCCAAGAAGGAACTGCTTCGGAGAGGCCGGCGCCGCAAGGTGCTGCTCAGCAGGATCCGGCGTCACAAGGACGTGACGTCTCCGAAGGACGTGAGGCGCCAGCCGAGCACGATCGGCCGACGCTCGCGAATCAAGCGCAGAGCGCGGCCGCGGCAACGCCCGCGGACAGCGCCGCCGCGCCGCAACCGGCGCCCGTGACGCCACCAGCGATGGCGCGCGACACGATTCCGATCTCGTCGGGCGGCGACATCGGCGTGATCAGCCACTACGTGTGGCGCGGCTTCGTCCTGGCGGATCGCGTGAGCATGCAGCCGACGTACTGGGTCAAAGTCGGTGATGTCACTGCTTCGTCCTGGATGAACCTGGCGGGCGAGCAGGTCAACGGCCCGCTGACGGAGCACGATCTCACCGTCGACTATTCGAAGTCGTTCGGGACGTATACGGTGTCTGGCGGCTGGATCAACTACATCTTTCCAGGCGCCGATGACGACGTGTCGAATGAGATCTATGGCGGGCTCGCGGTGGCGACGCTGCTGAACCCGTTCGTGAAGGTGTATCAGGACGTCCACGCCGGCACGGGCACGTATGTCAGCTTCGGCGTGAGCCAGCCGTTCGCGTTGACGAAGGGCATCACGGCGACGCCGACGTTGTCGCTCGGCTACAACCATCACCAGTGGACGGATCTTTCCACGTGGAGCGATGCGCAGATCGGCGTGAAGGCCGCCGTGGCGACGTGGAGCGAGAAGATCACGCTGACGCCGTCGTTGTTCTATTCGAAGAGCCTGAACAACGATCTCGTCCCGAACCAGTGGTACGGCGGCATCGGTCTGTCGACGCGGTTCTGAACGTTCGAAGAAAACGTCCCCAACCGCCGCGGCGCGACCGGAGCAGCCGATCGTTCAGGTAGATCGTGAACCGGATTCGGTCCGGCGGTTCGAGACGTGGCCCTCGACCCGCCGCGAGCGCGGCGCTGAGCATTGGCTCAGCGCTCGCGCTCTCTTATGTACCCACGCGTGCCGTCACGGGCGGCGTTCCTTCAACAGCTCCTTCAACCGATCGATTGGCAGCGCATTGATCGTCCGGCCGTGACCCGTGGTCGTCGTCGCACGCAGCATCGAGTTGTAGACGGCTTCCTCCGTCGCTTCGAGCGCGGCCTGGAAGAGCGGCGAGATCGGATCGGACGGGAGGATCGTCCGCGCGCGCGGCACGCGATCGACGTAGCGGACGCGCACCTCGGGCGACGTCGAGAAGGCGATCGCATAGTCGCCGCTGCCATGCGAGTACGACGAGCCGGTGCGCGCGAGGCCGAAGACGCTGCGCGCCGCCAGCCGCTCCAGATCGCGCGACGTCAGCGGCGCGTCCGTCGCGACGACAATCATGCACGAGCCGTCATCTGGATTGACGCCGTCCGCGCGCGGCGCGGCCGCGACGCGCGTCAGGCGATCGCCGATGCGGACACCGTCCACCGTCAGGACGCCGCCGAAGTTCGTCTGCACGAGGACGCCGACCGTATAGCGCTCCGCCCCGACGCTGACCACTCGCGACGCTGAGCCGATGCCGCCCTTGAAGCCGTAGCAGATCGTGCCGGTCCCGGCGCCCACCGCGCCCTCGGCGACCGGACCCGTCGACGCCTCCTCGATCGCGCGCCGCACGTGCGCCCCGGTCACCGGCAGCGCGCGGATGTCGTTCAGCCCGCCGTCGTTCGTTTCCCCGACCAGCGCATTCACCGAGCGCACGTCCTCGTTCCCCGGCTGCGCGAGCGTATAGCGGACCACCGCGTCGACGGCGGTGCCGACCGCGAGCGTGTTCGAGAGGACGATGGGCGTCTCAATCGTGCCCAGCTCCTGCACCTGCGTGGACCCGGCCAGCTTGCCGAACGCATTGCCGACGAAGACCGCGCCGGCCACTTTGTCCTGGAACAGATTCCCGCCGTGCGGACGGATGGCGGTGACGCCGGTGCGTACCCGGTCGCCCTCGACGACCGTCGTGTGGCCGACCGAGACGCCCGCGACGTCCGTGATGCCGTTGTGCGGCCCTGGCTCGTAGATGCCGGGACGGATCCCGAGTTCCCGCGCGCGGGGCCGGTCACCATCCTGTGCCGACGCGACGAGGCTAAATGCCAGCATGGCAGATGTCGTAACAGTCGTAAGAATCGAGAGAATCGTGTAAGCGCTCCTCAGCATGAGGCATGATACGCTGACGGCGTCGCGGGCCGCGCACGCCCGCTGACGCCTTCCCAGCACAGCATCCATCCACGTCGAGGTCGTCCATGTTCGCCACCCGTTTCCGCTCGTCCGCGTCCCTCGCGGCCGTCCTCGTCCTGCTGCTGACCGGATCCGCGCCCGGCCAATCGCCCGCGAAGCGTCCGATCGCACATGACGCCTATGACGGCTGGCGGTCGATCCAGGATACGTCGCTGACCGATGACGGGCGCTGGCTCGCGTACGGCCTGTCGCCGCAGGACGGCGACGGCGAGCTTGTCGTCCGTCAGCTCGACACCGGCACCGAGCGCCGCCAGCCACGCGGACGCGATCCCCTGTTCACGGCCGACGGCCGGTTCGTCGTCTTCCGCATCGCACCACCCGACGCGGAGACGGACAAAGCGAAGAAGGACAAGAAGAAGCCGGAAGACCAGCCCAAGCCGGGCCTCGGCGTGATGACGCTCGCCGACGGCAAGGTCTGGACCGCCGAGCGCGTGAAGAGCGTCAAGGTTCCGAAGGACGCGTCCACCGTCGTCGCGTACCTGCTGGAGCCGGAGAAGAAAGCGGCGGAGAAAAAAGAGGACGAGAAGAAGCCCGAGCCGAAGGCGGAGCCCGCATCCGAATCGAAGCCGGAGCCGAAGGCCGAGACGACGGGAGGCGACGCGAAGAAGCCGAAGAAGAAGGAGAAGGAACCGGGCACGACGCTGGTCCTGCGATCGCCGGACGGCGGCAACGACGCGCGCATCGAACACGTCTCCGATTACGCGCTCAGCGATGATGGCGCGTGGCTCGTCTACGCCGTGTCGACGAAGGACACGAAGGCGGACGGCCTCTTCGCGCGGCGGCTGAGCGACGCGAGCACGCGTCCGCTGTTGGCGGGGCCTGGTCACTACAAGCAGATCGCGATCGACGATGCGAGCCGGCAGGTGGCGTTCGTGAGCGATCGCGACGCGTTTACCGCGAATCCCCAGACCTACAAGTTGTACTACTGGCCGACTGGTGGGGGCGCGACGGGCGGCGGCGCGGCGTCGGGCGCGGTGGAGATCGCGTCGAAGGCGACGGCGTCGATGCCGAAGAACTTCAGCGTCTCGGACAACGGCGCGGTGCAGTTCTCGAAGGACGGTACGCGTCTGTTCTTCGGCACCGTGGCGATTCCCGCGCCGGAGCCGGACGATGACGTCGAGCCGCTGAAGGTCGACATCTGGCATTGGAAGGATCCGGAGCTGCAGACGATGCAGAAGGCGCGCGTCGAGGACGAGCGCAAGCGCAGCTACCGCGCGGTGTATCACGTCCGCAACAAGCGTGTCGTGCAGCTTGCGACGCTGGACATGCCCGACCTGCGGCTCGCGGCGGATCAGGGCGCGACCGCGCTCGGCGTGTCGGACGTGGCGTATCGTCCGCTCGTCTCGTGGGACGGGCGCTACGAGGACGCGACCGTGATCGATCTCGCGACGGGCGCCGGACGGAAGATCGGCACGAAGCTGCGCTTCGGCGCATCGATCTCGCCGGGCGGACGCTACATCCTGTACTTCGATCACCAGGACGGCTCGTGGTACTCGATCCGCACGTCCGACGGCAAGCAGTACAACCTGACGGATCCGCTGCGTGTGTCCTTCACCGAAGAAGACTGGGACACGCCCGACACGCCGGCGCCGTACGGCATCGCCGGCTGGACGGAAGGCGATCGCAGCGTGCTGCTGTACGACCGGTTCGACATCTGGGAGATCAAGCCTGACGGCACCGATGCGCGCACGATCACGGGCGACGTCGGCCGCAGCAGGCAGATCCGCTTCCGCTACGTGAAGCTGGACGACGAGGAGACGGCGATTCCGGCGAACGCGCCGCTGCTGCTGTCCGCCGTCGATCAGACGACGAAGGCGAGTGGTTTCTATCGGCTCGATCGGCGCGGCGGCGCGCCGCAGCCGCTGTTGATGGTCGACAAGTTCGCGGGCACGCCGATCAAGGCGAAGAAGGCCGATCGGATGGTGCTGACATTCTCGCGGTTCGAGGAGTTCCCGGATCTGTGGCTGACGGACAGCGAACTGCGTCAGCCGAAGAAGATCTCCGACGCGAACCCGCAGCAGCAACAGTTCGTGTGGGGACGTTCCGAGCTGATCTCCTATCGCAACGCGGACGGCAAGGTGCTGCAGGCCATCCTGACGAAGCCCGAGGACTTCGATCCGAACAAGAAATACCCGTTGATGGTCTACATCTACGAGCAGTTGTCGCAGGGCCTGCATCGCTACGTGCCGCCGTCGCCCGGCACGAGCATCAATGTGACGCGCTATGTGAGCAACGGCTATCTGGTGCTGCAGCCGGACATCATCTACGACACGGGCTATCCGGGCGAGAGCGCGCTGAAGTGCGTCCTGCCGGCGGTGCAGGAGATGATCGGCAAGGGCTACGTCGATCCGCAGCGCGTCGGCATCCAGGGGCACAGTTGGGGCGGATATCAGATTGCGTATCTCATCACGCGCACGGACATCTTCCGCGCCGTCGAAGCGGGCGCGCCCGTGTCGAACATGATCAGCGCGTACGGCGGTATCCGCTGGGGAACGGGCATGTCGCGCGCGTTCCAGTACGAGAAGACGCAGAGCCGCATCGGCGCGCCGCCGTGGGAACGGCCGCTGCAGTTCATCGAGAATTCACCGCTGTTCTGGGTGGAGAAGGTGAACACGCCGTACCTGTCGCTGCACAACGACGATGACGACGCGGTGCCGTGGTATCAGAGCATCGAGTTCTTCTCGGCGCTGCGCCGGCTGGGGAAGGAAGCGTACTTCTTCAACTACAACGGCGAGAAGCACGGCCTGCGCGAGCGTGACACGCAGAAGCACTGGACCGTGCACATGGCGGAGTTCTTCGATCACTATCTCAAGGGTGCGCCGCGTCCGGACTGGATGGAGCACGGCGTGCCGTATCGCGACCGCGGCAAGCGCGATCTGACGCCGTTCTACGGCAAGATGACCGACAAGCCGTAGCCGCGCGCGTCACGCACGTCCCGACGGCGCCGGCGCGTGGACGCGGGCGCTGCGCCGGATCACGACGTGGATGTTTGTGGCGGCGTCAGTTCAGAGAGGTGCGGGCGCCGGTGAGATGGACGACGAGCGGGATGCGCGTCACCAGGCGGTCGTTGCAATAGACGTCGAACCAGTACGTGCCGGCGCCGTCGAGCTCCAGCTCCAGCGGGATCGCGAGCGTCGCGCCGGGCGTGCTGTCCGTGAAGTCCACGGGCCGGGCGACGCTCGGTCCGTCGCTGCCCGACGGATACTGTCCACGTACGCTCAGGGCGTGGCGTCCGCGCAGATCTCCCGCCCGCACCGACACCAGCGCCGTCAGCGAGACGACCGGTCCGTCCTGGCCGGGCACCAGCACTTCAGGTTGATCGATGGCCACGCCATCAACGACGCCGATCACGTCGACCGTGCCGTCAGGCTGACGGTCGACGCGCTGGCAGAGAACGGCCATCGCCACGAAGGGACCGAGGGGAGCTTCGGACATCGACATACTACCGCGGACGCGCGACGCTGTGCGCGGACGAGCCTCGCGCGGCGACGAGCCTGAAACAAGGAACAGAAGAAAAAAAGACGCGAGGCCGTCTGGTCGGAACGACCTCGCGTCAGGAGGAACGTATCAGATGGGACGTGCGGGGCGCTAGGCGGACCTGTAGACGCGGCCGAACGGATATTCTTCGAGCCAGCCACGGAGCTGCAGACCTTCCCGCCACACTTGCGATTGGTTGGCCAGGCGTTCCCAGGAGTCGAACACGCGGCTCATGAGCAGGCGCCCGTTCATCACGTAGCGCAGCTCCATGCCGAGAGGATGAGAGGACGCCACGCACTCCACCACATTGGTACCCTGGCCCAGGGACCAGAGCGTTCGCTGTTCGGTCGCGGTGAGCATCGATGACCTCTCTCGGATAGGGGACGACTCATTGCGTCGGAAGACGCACGCCGGGGTATGGCCTTGCCAGCAAGGACGAGGCCATGCAGCGGCTGTAATAGAATCCGGATCGAATCGCACGTGTGTGCGCCGCGGCCCGGGAAATCTGCATCGACCACATACAGTAAAAAATTCTCGCGGCAGGGCTGCGGTGAAGTTTCGTCAGGGGTCTTCAGAATGTCCGTCTCGAATGACTGGAATGCCGGCCGCTACGCGACGCACGCGGGGTTCGTGCCGGAGCTGGGCTCCCCGGTCCTGGATCTGCTGCGGCCGCAGGCAGGCGAGCGCATCCTCGATCTGGGCTGTGGCGACGGCGTGCTCACGGCGCGCATCGCCGGAACAGGCACGGCCGTCGTCGGCGTCGACGCGTCCCCGGTCCTGCTCGACGCGGCCCGCGCGCGCGGCCTCGACGTCCGCCTGGGCGACGCGCAGGCGCTGACGTTCGACGCCGAGTTCGACGCCGTCTTCTCGAACGCGGCGCTGCACTGGATGCGCGAGGCCGATCGCGTCATCGACGGCGTCCGCCGCGCGCTGCGCCCGGGAGGCCGCTTCGTCGGCGAGTTCGGCGCGAAGGGCAACGTCGCCGCCATCACCGTCGCCCTCCGCGCCATCGTCTGGCGCCGCACGGGAACGCTCGATGCCGCTTCGCCCTGGTATTTCCCGACCGCGGACGAGTACCGCGCCCGCCTGACCGCGAACGGCTTCCGCGTCGACACGATCGACGTCATCCCGCGTCCGACGCCGCTGCCGACGGACATGGCCGGCTGGCTGGAAACGTTCGGCAGCGTCTATCTGACCGGCATTCCCGAAGCGGATCGCGCCGCGGCCATCGACGAAGCCGTGCGGCTGCTCGCGCCGGCGCTGCGCGATGACGAGGGACGCTGGACCGCGGACTACGTCCGCCTGCGCTTCGCCGCGACACGCCTGTAGCTTCGCCACGCATCCGCGCGCGCGGTCTCCGGCGTCGAGATCGCGAACTGACGCTCGATGCGATTCAGCGCGGACACACGTTCCGGGGATGCCGTTCGATCGGTCGTCTTTCTTTGTCTCCGCTTCATGGAACGCGCAAATGTCCTTGCGCGGCCTGGGACGCGGCGCTATCCTGGCGGAAAGTATTCAGCCTGTATACAAGCAGTGCGCAACAAGCCAACGGCCGACGCGCTTTCTCACGTCGAGCGGGTGTATCTCGATCTCCGGCGTGCGATCGTCCGAGGAGAGCTCTCGCCGGGGGCCGCCCTGAGTGAGACGCTCCTGGCGACCCGCCACGCCGCGAGCCGGACCCCGATCCGTGAAGCGCTCACCCGGCTGCAGCAGGATGGCCTGATCGAGCGATTTCCCGGCCGCGGCTGGTTCGTGGCGCGCGTAACGATGCAGTTGATCCACGACACCTTCGAGGTGCGCCGCTGGCTCGAAGGACAAGCCGCCGGACGCGCCGCGGAACTGGCGACGGAGGATCAGATGCGAGAGTTACGCGCGCTCGCGGACTTCAAGTACTCGGACACGAGCTATCGTCCGGCCGAAGAGATCAACCGGCAGTTCCACCTCGCGGTGGCGCGCGCCAGCCGCAACCAGTTCGTCGTCGAGCTCGTGCAGCGGTGCTTGTCCGAGTTCGATCGCTTCATGGCGCTCGGCGTCAGCTTCGAGCCGTTCCCCTATCAGGACAGCGCCACCGACGAGCACCTGGCGATCGTCGCCGGGATCGAACAACGCGATCCGCGCGCCGCGCAACAGGCGATGGACGTGCACCTCGAAGCCTGCAGTCGCCTGATGCTTCAAGCCCTGATGCGCAACGGCGGATTCAAGGACGTCGCCTTCTGACGCGCCCCGCGCGTCTTCGCGCCGCTCACGACGCGACAACGCGCGACAACGCGCGACAACGCGCGCGCCATCGATCGCGTCGCGCGCGCTCCCGCTCGTCCGTCCGATGTCCGTCTCGTATTTGTCGATCGGTCCCGATCGCGTCGATCGGTGCGGCGGCGATCGACGTGAGATCGCTCGGGATCGTTTTTTTAGGAGGAGAGGCTGTCATGGATCGCTCGATTGTGACGTGGATCCGGTTGCTGCCGGCCTGCGTGCTGGCGTTCATCCTGTCGTCCGTCCTGCCGGTGGCGGCGCAGCAGGGCACTTCGGAGATCCGCGGACGCGCCACCGACGCGCAAGGCGCGATTCTGCCCGGCGTGACCGTCATCGTGCGCAATCAGAACACGGGCATGTTCCGCGAGGCCGCGACGCACGACGATGGGTCGTTCTTCCTGAGCGGCATCGTGCCCGGGATGTATGAAGTCTCCGCGGAGCTGACCGGCTTCAAGAAATACCAACGCCGCGACCTGCGGCTCGAGATTGGCAAGACGCTCACCGTCGAAGTCCAACTGGAAGTCGGGACGGTCGAAGAAGTCGTCAGCGTCGCGGCCGAAATGCCGGTCGTGGACGCGACCACCAAGCAGGTGGGCGGCAACATCGGCGCGAGCGAGCTGGCGTCGCTGCCGACGATCAACCGCAACTTCGTCGGCTTCGTCGGCCTGCTGCCGGGCATCGTGCCGAACGTCAGCACGGAGTCCTTCGGGTCCGACGCGGTCACCGCGAACGGCCAGGACTCGCGCAACAACAACTACCTGCTCGACGGCGCGAACAACAACGACGATGTGATCGGACAGCGGGCGGGGACACAGGCGCGCACGCCGCTCGAGTCCATCCAGGAATTCCAGGTGATCACCAGCCAGTTCGACGCCGAGTTCGGCCGGACGACGGGCGCGGTGATCAACGCCGTGTCCAAGCAGGGCACGAACATCTGGCACGGCAGCGCCTTCGCGGACGTCAAGGAAGGCGCGCTCACGAATCTCGACTTCTTCGCCCGGCAGCTCGGACTGGAGAAGCCGGACACGAAAGAGCACCAGTTCGGCGGCACGCTGGGCGGTCCGGTGATCCGCGACAAGGCGCATTTCTTCTTCAGCCTCGAACGCGTGCTCATCGACGAGGGCATCACGATCAACGTTCCCGCGCGGCCGGATCTCAATGGGACGACGACCGAGCAGACGCGCGTGTGGAATACGCTGATCCGGTTCGATCATCAGCTCAACGCGAACCACACGTGGGGCGTGCGCTGGCTGCGCGAGTACTCGCCGCAGTTCAACCAGATCATCCCGCAGGGGGTTCGTGCGGCGACGCTGACCGGCGCGCGGCAGGAGGACGATCTGGATCAGACCGTCGTCGGCACGCTGACGTCGGTGCTGGGCAACGCGCGCGTGAACACGCTGCGCCTGGCGTGGACGCAGGAAGACGTCATCTTCGCGACGAGCGCGTTCATCGGCAACGGCAACCGCCAGGACCTGCTGCCGCCGCAGTTGTCGTTCCAGACGTATTTCGATCAGCAGAACAACACGGCGCAATCGCGCGTCAACAACGGCTATCAGATCGAGAACACGTACTCGTGGTTCGTGCCGAACAAGCGCGGCGATCACGCGCTGAAGTTCGGGTTCCAGTACCAGCACTCGACCGCGGATGCGACGACGCAGGACAACTTGAACGGCACGTTCACCTTCGGCCAGAACAACCTGCCGTTCGACCCGACGAATCCGCGGACGTATCCGGATCGGCTCCAGATCCGCGTGCCGGGCGCGCTGCGCAATTACACGAAGGTCCACTTCCTCGCGGGCTTCGCGCAGGACAAGTGGACGCTGTCCGACAAGCTCACGCTGAGCCTCGGTCTGCGGTACGACCTCGAGATCCTGCCGGTGGTCGAGCTCGACAACCCGCGCTTCCCGGATCCGGACGCGTACCCGGTGGACCGCAACAACCTCGCGCCGCGCGTCGGCTTCGCGTATGCGCTCGACAGCAACAGCCACACCGTCCTGCGCGGCGGCTACGGCCTGTTCTACGACAAGACGCACTTCGAGTTGATCAACGGCATCTTCACGGCCGGCGTTTTCTCGACGTCCTTCGTGCCGGCGTTCCCGGCGGCGGGACCGGATCCAGGGCCGCAGAATGGGCAGTTCCCGACGGATCCGTTCCTCGTGAACGGGCCGGTCATCAACCGGGCCCTGCTCGAACAGATGTTCCAGCCAGGCGCGCGAAGCAAGAATCAGGGCACGGTCGTCCTGGACGATCCCGATCGCCGCATTCCGCTCACGCACCAGTTCACGCTGGGCTTCGAGCGTCAGCTCTGGACGGGGACATCGCTGAGCGTGGATTACGTCCGCTCGCTCGGGCGCGACATGTTCATCCTGAAGGATCTCAATCCCGGGCTGCGCACGACGCCCGCGCGCACGTCGCCGTACCTCCGGACGGATCCGAACTTCACGGCGGCGGTCAACACGCCGCTGAATCTCGGACGCACGAACTACGACGCGGTGCAGTTGCAGCTGGAGAAGCGGTTTGGATCCAACTACAGCGCGCGGGTGGCGTATACGTGGTCCAACTCGCGCGGCAATATCGGCGGCGTCGGCGCGATTGCGAACCCGTGGCAGTTGCTGGACGACATGCGCCTGGACCTCGCGGAAGGGCCGACGGACACGGATCGCCGGCACAACTTCGTCACGAGCGGGATGGCCGTCGTGCCGAAGACGGGCGGCCTCAACGTGAGCTGGGTGCTGCGCGCGCTGAGCGGCGCGCCGTTCACGCTGTTCAACGGCAACCTCGATCCCGACCGCAACAACTTCTTCCAGGAGCCGCTGGCCGAGGGCACGTACACCGGCGCCGGCGCGAACGCGTTCGAAGTCGAGAATAAGGCGCAGCGCAACGGCGCGCGGGGGCCTGGCTTCTTCGAGATCGACATGCGCCTGGGCTATCCGATCCGGCTGCGGTCCGGGTGGACGCTGCAGGTCTACACCGACATCATCAATCTCTCGAACCGCGCGAATTTTGCCGTGCCGAACGGCGATCAATCGGCGGCGAACTTCCTGACGCTGACGGCGCTGCGGGACGGCGGCGTCCCGCGGACGGTGAAGTTCGGCGCGCGAGTGGCGTTTTAAGCGTCATCCCGGACGGGTTGCGCAGGGGGGATGGCGGGCGCGCGCGGCGGCGCGTCCGCCAGTGTTCAGCGTGGCGTCGCGGCGTTCTTCACGCCGCCGGCGCCCGCCGTGTCGGGCGCCCCGGTCGACGACCACGCGACCGACAGCCGCTCCTGCGTCGGCGACCACGTCAGCACCCACGCGGGCCGCGCGCGGGGCTCGCCCCGCACCTCCGCG
>Ga0187894_10000616_pt1 | contig 47894 bp, 55 predicted proteins | sample GBC1701081metaG_FD_136650 | JGI IMG/M metagenome (GOLD analysis project Ga0187894, IMG submission 136650) | White microbial mat communities from a lava cave in the Kipuka Kanohina Cave System on the Island of Hawaii, USA - GBC170108-1 metaG ... | reverse complement strand
TTATGCCGCCTCGTGGGGTGGGGAGAGGGTGTCGGATTCTCGGTCCATTTCGAGCCAGACGGTCCAGCTGGTGTGGTTGCCGGTGATTCCCCAGCGGCTGGCTAGCGCGTCGACCAGTTGCAAACCTCGGCCGTGTTCGGCGTCCATGCCGGCGTCGGTGAGGTGGGGTTTGATGTTGGAGCCTTGGTCGACGACCTCGACCCGAATTGCAGTGTCGCTGATCTGAAGGTTGACATGGAAGTTGCCGCCTTTGCGGCCGGAGGCGGAATGCCGTACGGCGTTGTTAACGAGTTCGGTCGCGCACAGGATGACATCGGCGGCGTCGGGGCAGCCGGTCAGCTGGGCATCTAGCCAGCGTCGGGCTTCCCGTGCCTGTTCTGGTGTGCCAGGAAATATCCGCGTCGTCTTACGCGAAATGCGTTCGGTGTTCATGATGCTTACCCCTTTTCTACTAGTGAGGTCCGCTTAGCGCGGGTCAGTGAGTAGAAAACACCGAGCGCGGGGTAGGTAACGGGAGGATTCACGGGTAGTGAGGGGTTGTTTTTTGTTTCCCGTGTCGCTTTCACGGGCATCGTGGTTATAGGACGACGGTAGGACTACGATAGGCGCTAGCGGCGCGGGGGAAAGGAACATACGGATATGGTCACGCTCAATGCGCCGAATACCAAACTGACCGGTTGGTTTGAGTTGAGCGGGTTAAGTCAAAAAGAGCTCGCCCGTCAAGTGATTAGGCGAGCCCATGCGCGTGGTGAGCGTCATTTGTGCACGGATGCCTCGCGGGTGCATCACTGGTTTGCTGGTCAGCAACCCCGTCACCCGGTGCCCGGAATCCTGTCGGAGATTTTCACGGAACGTTTCGGTCACCCGGTCACCATCGAGGACCTCGGGTTACAGCACGAGAAGAGCGCTATTTTTCACCAAGTAGACCTGCCCTGGGACCTGGCCGCTACGGTGAGCGGAATCGACCAATTCACCAGGAGCGATCTCATGCTCAACCGCCGCGACGTTGTCGCCGAAACTATCTCGGTGGTCACGGGAGCGGCCCTTATCGCCCCACTCCAAAGCTGGCTCACCAGTGTGCCCAACATTCCTAGCGGCAAAACCGGAAAGCATCGCATCGGCGCGAGCGACGTAGAGAAAATTGAACAAATAACTTACATATTTCGCCACCAGGATAATCAACAAGGTGGAGGGTTACTACGTAAATCTGTAGTCGCTTATCTCAACGAGATTAACAACATAGTTGACACAGCCTCCTACACTGAACACGTCGGTTGTCGCCTGCTTAGCGCCGTTTCCGACCTGGCACATCTGGCCGGGTGGATGAGCCACGATGCGGGGCTCCACGCCACCGGACAGCGATACTTTATCCTCGGGATACACGCCGCGAAAGAAGCCGATAACCGACCGCTGGCAGCAAACAATATCAGCTGTATAGCACGCCAGATGAATTACCTTGACCGGCCTAGCGATGCTGTTGAGCTTTTTCGGCTCGCTGGCTATGGCTCCCGAAACACCGCAAGCTCGGCTTTTCGGGCAATGTTGCATGCTGAGGAAGCCGGGGTGCTTGCCAAACTAGGGCGAATTCAGGACTGCTACCGATCGATTGATCTGGCCCAAGAAATCTTCTCCGAGGTTCGAAGCGATGAGGAACCAGATTGGCTCGACTACTTCGATGCGGCTGAGATTGCCGCGGCAACCGGGATCGCCTATCGAAATCTTGCCTATCATGATTTCTCGCAAACTGAAGAGGCCGAAATGTGTTTACGTAAAGCAATGACATTACGTCGACCTGATTATGTTCGCAGTTATGCACTCGATCTTACCGACTTAATATCTATTCAAATATCTGCTGGAAAATTTGAAATGGCAAATGAGAATATAGGTCAAATGGTTGAATTATCAGAACAACTTATCTCTACTCGTATCTATGAACGTTTAAAAGCTCTTCGACGACGAGTGAACGAGTGTAAAACAACCTCTATTGTTCGCGAAATTCAAGAAAACCTCACCGCTATTGTTTGATTTATAATACTATAAGAAAATTTTCTAGTGGAATAAGAATTTTCACAGAAAATCGATGGAAAGGTGAGAACCTTTGGGTCTAGCGCAGATGATGGAGGCTATCGACCGGTTCACCATTCATGATTTGGTCCGCGGAAACGATGGCCATCTCGCCGAGGAAACCGAAGTAGCCTTTAGTGAGATGCTCATTCGTCCACTACGGCAGTGTCTGCTCGCTACTCCAAACCCGATTTTGCCCCGAGCCGGTGGTGAGAGAATAGGTAAAGCTGACGTGGAGCGGATCGAACAGGCGACCGAAATATTCCGTCAGTGGGATATCCAAAACGGAGGTGGTCTGCTACGTAAAGCCGTGACAGGCCAGCTCAACGAGGTTAACAACCTGGTCGCTAGGGCTTCCTACACTGAACACGTCGGTTGTCGCCTGCTTAGCGCTGTCGCGGATTTGGCGCATCTGGCCGGGTGGATGAGCCATGACGTGGGTCTGCACGTCACCGGACAGCAATATCTCGCTTTTGGTTTGCATGCTGCCAAGGAAGCTAACGATCAACCCTTAGCGGCGCAGATTCTCACGAACATGGCCCGGCAGATGAATCATGTCCATCGACCTCAGGATGGTCTTGATCTGATCCGTCTAGCCCGCTACGGAGCAGAAAGCACCCTCACCGCCACCATGCGAGCCATGCTCCACGTGGAAGAAGCGTGGATGCTGGCTGGTATGGGATGGGTTCAAGATTGCCATCGCGCGGCCGGACTCGCTCAGGAGACATTCACTGATTCCCGACCGGCAGAGGACCCGGCGTGGATGAGTTATTTCACTAAAGCAGAACTTCTCGCAGTCACCGGAGCGGCCTACCGAGACTTAGCCTGGCGTGATCCTGCTCATGCCGACCAAGCCGCGTCTTTGCTCACTCAAGCGGTGGATGGGTATGGTCCGGACTTCGCCCGCTCCCGAGCCCTCACGCAAGCTGTACAAGCATCCGCCTACGCCCTGCAAGGCGACTACGCCCGCGCCCACGCCGTCACCGATCAAACTCTCGAGGTAGCCAGTACGCTTAACTCCACCCGTGTCCATGACAGGTTCCAAGTCCTTCACAGCCATCTCGCCGGACAAAAGCATCGAGAAGCCCACGATCTACGCGACAAACTCACCATCGCCTTATCCTCGACCATCAACGATGGGAGGGTCTATAAGGTTGCTAACGGTTTTGCTAACGAGCCATTCTGAAACAGGGCGAGACTGGTGAGACTCCCAAAACGCAGTACGAGACGAAGACCGTTCCCTATGGGACTGTAAGAGGATGGCGTGCCGGGGGGTCGGCGTCGGGTTCCTGCGATTGTCAGGAATCTGGACGGGAGGTGGAAAGTCGTCGATTTCCGTGTGGAAGCCATAGGGACATGGTGAGACGACTGGCGATCATCGTGGGGGCCGAATCGTCCCATTTTTGGACCCTGATTGTGGGTATTACCAGCGTTTTTATGCGACTCAAGGCGTCACGGCTACATTGTGCTCAATGTAGCCGTGACGCAGAGTTTCCGGCGGGCTGCCTTCGGCACAGTCCTTGATCGTCTTCGAGAACCTCGACGGTTTATGTAGGTGTTAACTGGTCCCCGGCAGGTGGGTACGACCACGCTCGTCCATCAGGTTCGCCATGAGTCCGTCCTGACGGCCCATTACGCCACTGCTGTAGCGGTATGGGTACGTTAGCTGTCATCAAGCAGGTGTATGCCGAAGTGGTTGTTGATTAGCCGAAGAGGCGTCCGAGCAGGGCGCCTTGTCCGGACTGAAGGACGTGGGCCGTCTCCAACGGGATCCAAAAGCACTCAAAGTGCGTGGGTTCGGATTTCTCGTCGTGGTTTTCATGACTAGTCCAGCGTTCTGGGGTCGGCTCGGTCAATTTCATGTGAAATACGTGACGACGCTGAATTTCGAATTGGTATGGGCTGATATCGTACTCGGTCTCACCGAGTTTCCGGATGATCGTGAAGTCCGTCAGGCCCGTTTCTTCGCGGGCTTCTCGCAATGCGGCATCCTCGGGTGTCTCGCCTGACCGCACACTGCCGGCGGGTACCTGGATGCCCACCTCTTCGAAGGTGTAATCGGTGTGTCGAAACACCAGCAGCCGCCCGTCGCGCACCACGTAGCACAGCACCTTGTTCGTAACGACCCTTTCGGGCATGACGTCCTTTCCTGACTCAGCGCTGTCTGCTGGTCTTAGAGAACGCGGCGCCGCGGCGAACTGGTTCAAAGAGTCCGCCTCGGTAGCCTCCGTCGCCTCGAAATACAGTCCGCCAGTCACTGTGGCCAGGCTTTCCAAAAGATATGTCTTACCTTGTCGTCGTCGACCGCTGATAACACCGAATTGGGATCGTTGGCCGATGCGGTCCGCGAATCGCGCGAGAGCCTGTCACTCGGCCTCCCGGTCAAAGATGCGCCCAGCCTCCTCCAGAGCGACTCTCCAAAAGTGAGAAATCAATTTCTGAGAAGTATACTCCTCGATCCTGGGCATTTCTAGGAACTCCGCCGCCGTAAGCAGGTGAGGTCGGGTTAAGTGCCAAGGAGCCGTAGAATAGTTATGCCGCTGGCTGCTCGCTGGATGGCATCCCCGATACCGACTTCCGGAGTTTTCGCATGCCAACGCGCGATGACCTGCGCAATGTGGCGATCGTCGCCCACGTCGACCACGGCAAGACCACCCTCGTGGACGCCATGCTGTGGCAGTCCGGCGCCTTCCGCGCCAACGCTGATGTGGCCGAACGGGTCATGGATTCGATGGATCTGGAGCGCGAGAAAGGCATCACGATCCTGGCGAAGAACACCGCGGTACGCCACGGCGACCTGACGATCAACATCATCGACACGCCGGGCCACGCGGATTTCGGCGGCGAGGTGGAGCGCGGGCTGTCCATGGTCGACGGTGTCCTGCTGCTCGTGGACGCGAGCGAGGGCCCGCTGCCCCAAACCCGGTTCGTGCTGCGCAAGGCTCTCGCCGCGCGGCTCCCGATCATCGTGGTTGTCAACAAGGTCGACCGGTCGGACGCGCGTATCGACGAGGTGGTCGACGAGACCTACCAACTGTTCTTCGACCTGGACGCGACCGAGCGTCAGATCGACTTCCCGATCGTCTACTGCCAGGCCAAAGCCGGTCGCGCCTCACTGACCAAACCAGCCGACGGCGCTTGCCCGGACAGCCCGAATCTCGAACCGCTCTTCCAGGTGCTCCGCGACGCTATCCCGCCACCGTCCTACGACCAGGACGCGCCGCTGCAGGCGCACGTCACCAACCTCGACGCCTCGCCGTACCTTGGTCGCCTGGCGCTGTGCCGGATTCGTCACGGTGTTCTGCGCAAAGGCCAGCACGTTGCCTGGTGCAAGATCGACGGCACGGTTGAGAAGCTGCGGCTGACTGAGCTGTTCATCACCGAGGCGCTCGATCGGGCGCCTACGGAGCAGGCCGGCCCAGGTGACATCGTCTCGATTGCTGGAATTCCCGAGATCACGATCGGCGAGACCCTGACGGATCCCGACGATCCTCGACCGCTGCCGCTCATCACGATCGACGAGCCGAGCCTGTCAATGACCGTCGGCGTTAACACCTCTCCGCTGGCCGGCCAAAGCGGCACGAAGCTCACGGCCCGATTGCTGAAGGACCGCTTGGATGCCGAACTCGTGGGCAATATCTCGATTCGGGTGCTGCCGACTGAGCGACCCGACACGTGGGAAGTGCACGGTCGCGGCGAGCTGCAGTTGGCGGTGCTCGTCGAGATCATGCGGCGGGAGGGCTTCGAGCTGACCGTGGGTAAGCCGCAGGTGGTGACGCGCATCCTGGACGGTAAGCTCTGCGAGCCCATGGAGCGGATGACAATCGACGCGCCACGCGAGTATCAGGGCGTGCTGATGCAGCTGATGGCGTTGCGCAAGGGCCGGCTTGAGCAGCTGGTCGACCATGGCGCTGGTTGGATTCGGATGGACTACATTGTGCCCGCGCGTGGCCTCATTGGGTTCCGCACTGAGTTTCTCACCGAAACCCGTGGCACGGGGCTGCTGCACCACGTCCACGAGGGCTACCAGCCCTGGCACGGTGAGCTGCGTACCCGCTCCACCGGCAGTCTGGTGGCCGACCGCCGGGGCTCGACGACCGGCTTCGCCCTGGCCAACCTGCAAGAGCGCGGCGCCATGTTCGTCGGCCCTGGTGTCGAAGTTTACGAAGGCATGATCGTCGGTGAGAACTCGCGGTCGGACGACATGGACGTCAACCCGACCAAGGAGAAAAAGCTCACCAACATGCGCCAGTCCACCGGAGACGTGTTGACGCCGCTCATTCCCCATCGGCAGCTTTCGCTAGAACAGGCGCTAGAGTTTTGCCGGGAGGACGAGTGTGTCGAGGTGACGCCCGCCAACGTGCGTCTTCGTAAGGTCACCCTGTCCGCCGTGGAGCGTGGGCGCTCCCGAGGCAAGCGGGCAAAAGCCCTCCTCGAGTCCGTGTGACGTAGTAGAGCATCGCGTCCGCCGTTGCAGCGTCTGCCAGTCCACCTCGGACACGGCAACGATGTTTTCGGCTGGTCACGTGCCAGCTGCATCCTCCTTACAGTGGCACGCGTATCTTCACAAGGTGACTAAACGGGTAGATCGTCACTCTATAAATCACATGAACTTACGACTCGAGGCACTGGGTTCCTGTAGGATTTTGTTCTGTGATGGGCAGTCTACGGTGCTGTTAAGCTATAGCGCGATTCGGTGCACCTGTTTATTACTTCGGCCCGCAAGAAAAAGGGGGTTATCAATGACTGGCTCGGCCGACAGTAGAATTCCAGCTACTACCCCACCTTCCGAAGGCGTTCTTCCGGAAGGTTTTCATCCCGCGAAACGAAGAGGACAGAATCCAGTTGCGGACTCAGCGCAAGGCGCGGGGGGGGCGTTGATCAGCCTATAGAACCACCGGGTTCTTCTCTCCAGAGGGTAGATCCAGGCAAGATTTCCTTAGGAAGCCTCAGAATATCTGATAGCCGCTATGGGGAGACAATGAGGCCAGTAAGCGGGAGCCACTTCAAAGGGTTGGTGGCTAATATGGGTATGGGAGGTGAAGTACCTCTCAGAGATCCCACAACTGGCCAATTATTTTTTGGACGTTTAACAGTAGAAATTAGGTCGTCGCCTTTTTACGTCGACCCTCCTTCGGAGAAAGATCAGATAGGAAAAAGTATCGGAGAATCTCAACTCCCACTAACTGATAGTTTGGTTCGAGAGAGTCAGAAGATAGCTGAGCTCAGGGGTAGTCTGACAAATGAATTCTCAGATGTTTTTGCGGGTAGCTTTCCAAGTGAATATGTTTTTGAAGAGGAGAATCTTTCAAATCTAGGTGAGCGTATGGGGCGTTTAAGGGAACTTGGTTTTGAACCCATGCTGCCAAAATCTTTCGAATCACTTCAGTGCGATATTCACTGGGAAGGTGCCCCCAGTGGTGGAAGGAAAACTAATCATTCAATGCCAATAGGAGAATTTGTCCCTAGAATGAAAGAAAGTTACGGAGGAGTTAGATTTTTTCTCACTAACTATGACAGCGCGCATAGGATATCTGTTGTAGATCAAGAAGGAAAGATGCATCCCACACCTTATTATATCGATTCTAGCGACTTCTTTCGCAGACGTCGACGCTGAGTATGAGGGATGCAAAGATTAGCTCGTAGAGAAAAGCGAGTCTCGCTGATCGTGTGGAGGTTGTCAACGATCTCAGGAAGTTCTCCCTCAAAGGTTTCCCGTCCCGGTCCGTTCTGCGGTTCCGTTCCGCTTAAGTCATAGAGCTGGACGTGGGCGGCGCTGGGTAGATCAGACCGTATCGTGGGGTGCTATGACGTATTCGGTTGTTGCTCGCTGTCCTGAGACGGGACAGCTCGGTGTTGCGGTGCAAACGCGTAATCTTGCGGTAGGCGCGAAGGTCTCATGGATACGAGCAGGAGTTGGGGCTGTCGCCACGCAAGGCTTCACTGATATTTCCTATGGGCCCAAGGGACTTGAGCTTATGAGTTCCGGCCTAGCACCGGAAGAGGCGCTTGCTCGCCTTGTGGCCCAGGACGAGAAACAGGCGATTCGACAGGTTAGTTTCGTCGACGCCTATGGCGCGGTCGCGGTCCACACCGGGACACGGTGTGTCCGATATGCGGGTTCCGTCACGCTCGAAGGAGCTGTTTTCCTCGCCAACATGATGCGGGACACGGGTGTGCCGGAAGCCATGGCCGAATCATGGCAGACAACGGCCGGGCAGCCGCTTGATCAGCGGCTGATGGCAGCGCTGGAGGCCGCCCAGCGCGCTGGAGGTGATATTCGGGGTAAGCAGTCCGCCGCCATCAAGGTGGCGGCGACCGCGGCCGGTGCGTGGTGGGAGCACATCGTTATTGACTTGCGTGTCGATGATCACCCTGACCCGCTGGCAGAGCTGTCGCGCTTGCTACGGCTGTCTGCTGGTTACCGAGACGCGAACCGCGCGGACAGATTTGAAGAGCAGGGCGATCAGATCGGTGCGTTGCAGGCCTGGGAGCGGGTACGAGAAGCATTACCCGCATCACCGGATGCTCCATTGTGGCATGGGGTGTTTCTGGTGAACGCGGGAAAGTTGGAGGAGGCCAAGAATGCCTTTTCTATTGCGTATGCCCGTTACTGGCTCAAGCCTGGCGTGGCGGGCCGCAAGCGGAACTATCCCGGCTACTCAAAAAGCTGTGACATCACACCTGTCTTTGAACCAGCTGCCCGAGCGGCGGGGCAAGCCTGCGCTGCCTCTGGCCTCAGTGATGTGGTGGACGCTATCGTCGTGGTCACCGCTAAGGCGTTAGGTGAGCACGCTATGGTGGTGACCAGTGATTCCGATGATATCTCTCGGATCGCTGAGTCCATCGGCATCCGGCTGCGGTTGTACAAGGTCTAGTTCTCTCCGTTCCGTTGCTGGATATTTCATGAGGGCATCGTCAGGTAGCTGAGATTTCCCGTGAGCCGTGGGTTCACCGGTTGCGTTCGTTGCGGACGAAGAGGGCGGTGCCGATGAGAAGGAACCCGGCGAATAGGACGCTGACGACGATGGCGTTGAATGGGAAACCGTTGAGGACGACCTGTGACCGCTCTGGTGAGCCGGTGTAGAAGACCGCCCGGGTGAGATCGACGGCGTAGCGCATGGGCGCGATATGAGAGAGCACGTCGAGGTAGGCCGGCAATGACCGGATCGGGTTGAAGACGCCGGCGATCAAAAACTGCGGCAGGAATACGAAGATGAACACCTGACTAGCGACCCGTTGGCTGCGCACCATGGACAGCGTGAGCACGCCGAACGCGCCGCCGTAGAGGCAGACGACGATTCCGATCAGCACTAGCCCGGCCAGCTGTATCGGAGAGAACCGCACACCGACGATCAGGCCGAAGGCGATGATTCCTGCGCCTTGGACGAGCGCGACCAGCGACTCGCCCAGGATCTTTCCGAAAATGATGGAGTAGCGGGAGACCGGCGCGATGAACAGTTCCTGGCTGAAGTCGTTCTCTCGGTCTTCGATCAGGGAGATGATGCCGAGGGCGGCGGACTGGAATAGCGTTTGCGCGTAGACGCCGGTGAAGACGAACGTCAGGTAGTCGAAACCGAGCGCGCTGCCCAGGCTGCGCTGAAAGCTGCCGCCGAGCAGAAGAACGAACAGAAACGGAAACGCGAAGGTCGCCACGATCCGAGGGCGGTCGGTGAGGAACTTGGTGACGTCGCGTTGGGTGACCGCCAGGATCGCCCCTACTTCCCGACGAGACGCTATCCATCTGTCCTCGGCCGTGGCGACGCTTCCGGTGTTCACCTCACTCATCGTCTTCTCTCCCGATGATATCCAGGTAGGCATCCTCGAGGGTTGGCGCGTAGGTACGCACCATGCTTAGTGGCGTCTGGATCGACTGCACCAGCTGAGGGGCAACCTCTTGGCTGGCCGCCACCGTGAACGTTGGCGTCTCCTCGAACTCCACATCGCGTGCTCGCAGTTCCGCGCGGAGCTGGTTCCGGTCAGCGGCGTCGAGGTACAGCAGATGACGGCTGACGAGCCGGTGGGTCAGCTCGGTCGGGCTGCCGGTAGCGACGACCTTGCCGCGCGCGATGATGCACACTCGGTCGGCGCCTTCGGCCTCTTCCAGGTAATGCGTGGTGAGAAAGATCGTGGTGTCGTTCTCCGCCTGCACCCGGCGTAGGTATGCCCACAGCTCCCGGCGGCTCACCGCGTCCAGCCCCGCGGTGGGCTCATCCAGGAAGAGCACCTCCGGGCGGTGCAGCAGACTTCGCAGAATTTCTAGCTTGCGTTTCATTCCGCCGGACATCGTCCGGATCGGCCGGAAAATGTCGCGCTCGATGCCAAGCAGAACGCTGAGCTCGCTCACGGTTTCCCGATAGGACCGGGGCATGGCGCGGTAGGACGGCCGGTAGGGGTAGCGGCCGTAGAGGATGGCGTGCAGGCGAATGTTCTGCTCGCCGGTCAGGTTTCGGTCCAGGCTCGGCTGCTGGAAGATGATCCCTACCCGGCGGCGGACCACACCCGCGTCGCGGACCACGTCAAAGCCGGCGACCCGGACCGTGCCCGCGCTCGGCAGCAACGTAGTGGTGAGCACCGAGATCGTGGTGGTCTTACCCGCCCCGTTGGGGCCCAGCAGCGTGAAGAACTCTCCACGCGTTACTTCGAGCGAGACTCCGTCGACAGCCGGTGTGGTCGCCTTACGGTAACGCTTAACCAGCTCCTCGACTTCAATGACTGGCGGCGGCACATCGATCACCATAGCGGTGTGGCGCCTCACAACGCCAGGCGGGGGCTAGGCGCGTGGTCACGACGATCCGTAGCCGCTTCGTAAGACGAAATGAGTGAAGGGTCCCTTGAACCAATAGGATTAGGTGAAGGGCCCCTTCATAACAGTGAGTAGCGGGTTAACTGATTTCAGACCGTCGAATCGAGCGAAATCTGTGTCATTGGAGTAAAGCTCAGCATGGTGTTCTATGGCAAAAGCGGCGAGTTGCGCATCCGTGGTGAGATTGCCCGCGGCGCCAAGGGTTTCCAGGAGTGCGAAAGCGGTGTCAAGATGCCGCGGAGTGCCCGGCAAAAACCGAACGTTGGGTTCAGCAAGCCAGTTCCGAACGTAGGTGAGGGCTTCGGTGATGGTCAGGGGCGTGGTGAACACCCGGCGATTGGTCGATAGCCGGAGAAAACCGAAGATCGCGACAGCAGGAAGCCCTACCTCCCTGGAGCTGTTGAGCGTCTCCTCCCACCAGGCTCGTGCCTTGCGGTGCTGAGGAAATCCGCTGATGACGGCATACAGCAGCAGGTTGACGTCCACAATAATCACTGACTGCGTGCCACCTTGCCCACGATCGCATCGTCTTCTAGTTCGTCGGCAAGTTGATTAAACGCCACCAAATCGATCCCAGGGCGCAATGTAGAACGGTGTGGGGTAAGCCGGTAGGGCTCTCGTCGAGCCTCCAATGGCGGCGCAAGAACCTGACGCAGTGCGTCATTAACAACTTGCTTGAACGAGCGCCGTTGCTCGTGTACCGCATTCTGGATGAATCGAACCACGTCGGGATCAAGAGTCAAAGTCGTCCGCATATTCAGCATCATGATGTCTATTTTTAGCGCTGTCAAGATGTCGTGAGATTTACGACCAGATCGCGGCGATGGGCACCGCCTCGATCCGCTCGTCCAGGGTCCAGCGGTTCCGTCCGGTATGTAGGGCGATGCCGCGGACGAATTGATCCTTCAGCTCATCACGTAGCCATGCTAAATACCGAGCGTCCCCCCGGCCCGGCGCAACGTGGAGTACGTCACGGCTTACCAGTTGCCGAATGTATGTCGTAAACCATCGGCGGCGTAGCTGCGGTGACGGAAGGAAGACGGCCTCCGGGAAACCACCCGCAACCGCGGCGTCGAGGTAGTCGCACAGATCAACGCCGTCGATCCGCGACGGCAAGTCCAAGGTTTCCTCGATAATCCGATCCAGAAACGATTTCGCGGATACATCTCCGACCAGTTCCCGCATGGTCAGAGTGCCTATCGGAACGTCGATGACGCGTCCGGTTCCGGGCCAGGTAGCGGCGTCGAGTTCGGCGTGCACCGAGCCGGTCAAGATAAAGCAGCCGGGAGTATGCTCAGCATCCGACGCTCGTTTCACAGCGCCAAGCACCCCAGGCACTTCCTGCCATTCATCAAGAAGCACTGGCGTGTGGAGGCTCCGCAGCGCTGCATCCGGATCTGAACGGAACGCGGCAGCCTCTTCCGCTCGATCCAGCCGGACAACAGCACGGGCATGCCGCAGCCCGGTCGTGGTCTTGCCGGCCGCCCTCGGCCCCAATAGCGAAACCGTCGGCAGCGCGGCAAGCACCTCGTCGATCAGGAAGTCAACAAGGCGTTTCTGATAAACACGCGTCATGGCAGTTCATAGCACTAGAATCCCGCTCAGGACGGAAACTTATTCCCGGTTTAGACGGAGTTTTAGTCTCGCTCAGGACGACGCATGGGCCCTGGCTGGTTGCCGTTACCAGCCGGTGGTGGCGGCGCGGTCTCGGCAACGTCGTTAAGGGTTGAGGGCGGGGAGTGTGGCTGGTCGGATGAAGTCGCGGGCGGTCCAGCGTAGGGCTTTGGCGATGTTGGTGTGCTTGGCTAGCTGGAGCAGGCTGATGGCGAGGTTGCGCAGGGTGGCCAAGCAAGCGTGTCTAGGCGCTGACGGCTCGTTCCAGCTCAAGTTTCCGGAGCCTCACGGACCGCTACCGGGGAGAGGAATGACGCCTAATTTCTTCGCCACGCCAGCGGAGTTTCGCGCATGGCTAGAGGAGCATAACGACAAAACCCAGGAACTATGGGTGGGATTTTATAAGAAAAGTTCCGGCAAACTTTGGCTATCGCGATGGTGAGCTGGCGATCGTCGATCGAATAAACAACTCGATTATTCTTTCCCGACCCAGATATGTATCACTCCTGGTGGCTGGCTAGTCAGATGGATACAGCCAGAAGGTCGCGGGTTCTCTGCGAGGGCGCTTACGGCTTCCAGAACACGGCGTGCCCTGGATTTGTCGAGTTTGCGAAGCTGACGACTGGCAGCGCTGGTCCATTCGATCTGCTAAGCCACGGGTCAGACAAGCTTGTACTCGGCGAGTAGATCGCGATGGGGGATTCGAGGTTCGACGGATGCCAGCGCAACGTGAGCATCGGCGAGGTCAGTGGCATCCACGGCGGCTTCGATCGCCGCGATATCTTCGGTTGACACGATGGCGGCAATCGGTTGCCCAGCAAGAGTCAAGTAGATTGCCTGGCCCTTGGCACGGACAGCTTCCGCAAGACGCCCGAGTTCCGCGGGCGTCCGAGGACTATCCAATGCGTAAGCGTGAAGGCTCATACTCCCAGCATAAGCCCAACTCTCAGTCCCGGCGAACCTGTTCAGTGGACCACTTATGCTGCTGAGGCTGCGTGTCGATATCGCGGGCTGGACGGCATGCGGTGAGCTGTCCAATGATGTGAGACTATTCTATAGCTGAAGGTTTCCCTCGCCTGTATTCTCAGGGCCCGAATCGTTAGCTCGGTCCAATGAATAGGGAGTGATAGGATGGCGAAGGGTTTGAAGCCGGCGGTCTATAGCCCGGTGCGTGAAGCCGGCGAGCTGGTTTTTGCCGCGGGTCAGATAGGGGCGGATCTGGCGACCATGACTGCCTCGCCAGACATCGCTGTCCAGGTGGAAGTTGCTCTCAAGAATCTGACCAATGCCCTTGCCACTGTTGGGCTCGGGCTGAGCGATGTGGTGAAGACGACGGTGTTTCTGGCTGATATGGGTGATTATTCGGCGATGAACGAGGTGTATCTGAAGCACTTCGCGGCGCCGCGGCCCGCGCGTAGTTGCGTAGCTGTTCGTGAGCTGCCACGTGTCGTGCCTGGTGTGGATCTGAAGATCGAGATCGAAGCCGTCGCGGTCAAAACTGAACACGCTGCTGAGGGCGCGAAGCCAAGCAATTGAGGTAGCTATATCCAGTTGCTGACGGTCGGCCAGATCCGGTTGGCGAGAAATTCGTGTCCCCGGTCGTTAGGGTGGACGCCATCCAACAGCATGCTGACGGGGTCGTTGGCCATGAAGGCGTCGAAGATCGGAATAAAGGCTACGCCTGTTTGTGCGGCGACACCTTCTGACGCTTTGTCGTAGCGCTGGATGTCGACGTTGCTGCTCTCCACGCTGGCGTCCCAGGAGTACGGACGCGTTTTCGTCTCATCAACGCCAGTGCTGCCAATGAGGGCTATCTGGTCGGAGTATTGCTTGGCCACCGTCACGATGTCTGTCATATTCCGCGTGAATTGCTCCAGTTCGATCCGGTAACGCTGTTCGTGGCGGAGCCAGGTCGAGTCGTTTGTTCCGAGCGAGACGAGAAAGGCGAAGTCGCCTTCCTCCAAGGCACGAGCAGAAATCTCGAGCTGCATCCGGGCCAACACCCGCTCCGAGGTGTCTGAAGAGATGCCCAGGTTGTACAGCAGGATGAACTTTTCTATGCCGGACTGGATGCATATTTGGTCAGTCTTTTTGCGCAGGCGCGTAACCCAGCCACCTTGAGAGTCCCAAGCGCCCCACGTGATGCTGTCGCCGAAACACACGATCTTCATGCGACCACCCTAGCGGCACTGAGCAGCTCTTGTTGGGCAGCGTGGTGCCAAGTTCCGGTAGGTCCACCTATGTCTACAAGCTGACAGCTGCAGGTTGTTCTAGACGACCTGATGAACCTGACGTTCCACGTTCAGAGCCTTCTCGGGTTTGTCAGATCCCCGTTGATCAGTCTTGTAAATGGATGACCACAGTGCTGAGAGCCGGAAAAGCTGTGCCCCGGGCGTGTGCCTGAGCAGAGGCGACACCGGGGCTTACAAAATTTACTATTACCAGCCCTTCATCAGAGGAACAAGGATGCGCGTGGACAGAGTGCAGGCGCAGCGACTCCCGATACCCTCTCGGTTGATAGATTCAGCACCTACTTGGCAGCTACAGAGGGGGATGAAATAGTGCTGATACACCTCGACCTCGATTGACTACGACGCCCGGCTTGATTGAAAGATCTTACGTTTACGATTACACTCTCAAAAATCTGGTCTCGAGATTTGACGTTGACGGGGGGACTCGGTGCTGTGGACTACCAACACCCGTCGATGACAGTAAGTGAGCTCCTCGACCGACTCAATAAACAAGCACCGGAGTTTTCTAACCTGATTCGCTATCACCTCGCCAGCGAATGACCGGGAGCACTTCAGGTCAGGCCGTGGCCAACCGGGGTTCAGGCGCTGGTGTGATGTCGACTAGCTCGAAGTGGGGCAGATTTTCTGGCAGATAGCCCGAGGAGCATGAAAGACGACGGACGCCGCGGTATGCGGACGTAACTGTGACGTGGCAGAGTTCCTCGCCGACCCGCAGCTCGACATGAATGTTGCCGTCTCTTTCGAACCACTCCAGTGGCTGGACGGCGCTGACTTCTCGTTCACCGGTTTTCTCACGGGCGAACACCTCAGCGGCTTGCACGGCAGCCGGCCACGTGGCGTTGCCCCGGCAATGCTTCAGGTCAACCTCGCCACGGTGACAGGTTCGGGCAAAGTCCAAGACTTCCTGGGTATTGACGTCATCTTTGCCGAAATCGTTGTGGTAAAGCCCAACCCGGCCGTAGTAATAACAGGTTCCATTCGACAAACAGAACAAGGTAGGGGCGAATCGGTGTCCCCCAATGTGGCTGACTTCCCAGACCGCTGCATGGAACTGCTTGTGCTGGGCGAGAATTTTCGCGAATTTCAGACCTAATACCGAGCAGCACATATCTTGCTTGCCGTGTGTGCACACGAACAGCAACGGCTCGGTTAGAGGCGTTGTCCCATCTGGAGGATAACCTTCGGCTATCGCGCCCATGTCCAGCGTGCCCACCGTGCTCAGGCCGGTAAGTCGTCCGCCATGGACCCACGGCTTGTTCCCCTGGATGAAAGCTGCATAGATCCGAGGTTCGGAAACCAGCCGGCGGGGGGCGCCCACCCGGCGGATGAGCAGAAATTGCAGTCCGCAAGCTTCTGCCTGCTGTTGCGCGTGGATCATCTCGGACGGCAGTTTCGTGTTCCACTGATTAAGGTGAGGCCATCCTGGGGAGTATTCCACCAGCACATAGCCTCGAGTTCCCGGCGGAGCGGTGCCGAGTAGGGGCTCGTCGTGGCCGAGGGAGGTTCTGGTGCAACTGAGGCAGGAATTTTTGCTGAGCACGTGGTCCGCTGTTCGTTTCTTGGAGAGGAATCTTCCTGACAGGTTAGGCTTGCCTAACTAATACTACATGAGCGGTGATAGGGCAGATCAAATCCTCCCGCATCGCCCCCAACGGGATTAGGCCCCTCAACGTCAAGGTCATGACAACCTAGTACCCAGTTTCTCGGGAGTTAAGGCTGCCACCTGCTCTTCGCGGGGGCTTGCCCGAGCCTCTAGTATTGGGAGCGGTTAGCGGCGAGCGAGAGGAGCATGATGAGGTTCGGTGTCCTTGGAACCGGTATGGTCGGGCAGGCCATTGCCGGAAAGCTTGCGGGTTCAGGCCACGAGGTGATGATGGGATCGCGTCGGCCGGGCAATGAGAAGGCGGTCGCATGGGTGAAAACCGCGGGACAGTCGGCCCGTGAGGGGTCCTTCGCCGACGCGGCGCGTTTTGGTGAGGTACTCGTCAATGCCACCGCGGGCGTCGGGTCCCTTGACGCGCTCGCCGCCGCTGGTGCTGACCACCTTGCGGGCAAGGTGCTCGTTGATGTGGCCAATCCCCTCGACTTTTCCGCTGGCATGCCGCCCACGCTGACTGTCTGCAATACAGATAGTCTTGCCGAGCAGATTCAGCGCGCCTTCCCAGAAGCTCGGGTAGTCAAGGCGCTGAACACCGTGAATGCCGATGTGATGGTGGATCCGAGTGTTGTCCCCGACTCTCATACCCTATTCATCTGCGGAAATGACCAGGACGCGAAGCGCCAGGTAGCGGAATTGCTGCGCAGCTTCGGTTGGCCGGACGACGACATTTTGGACCTCGGAGACCTGACTGCCGCGCGAGGGACCGAGATGTATCTCGCGCTGTGGCTGCGCCTGTGGGGTGCGACCGGAACTGGGCATCTTAACGTCAAAGTCATGATCGCGTAGCATCCACCTGAGGCAGCAGCCCGCTAGCGGTCGCATGCTCACCCACGAGACGCTGCTCCCCGGGGTACCTCTGTGGGTTCTACTCCGACCCGCGGCCTAGGCAACCGCGGTTCTGATTCACGAGCAGCTGGCGAAATTCTAGTCACTTCAAATTGAGTGAAGTGTTCTATTTCTCCTGAACAAGCCACCAAGTATGGCTTATCGCTGGGTCTGGTAGTGACCATACAGCGCCACGGTTGCCCGGCGACCTCTAGGTGGACTTCAGCCCGGTTGTCTCCCTGAAAATGGCACTTCACAAACCGTGTGGCGTTCATATCCCAATTGTCGAAATCCTGGCGCGCCTGCAGCTCACCGGCTTGAGCCTCAGCAGGCCATCCCAGGCGCCCTCGGTAGTGCGCCGGATCAATTATCCCATTCTGGCATTTCTCAACGAGGGCTACTCCTCTAGCGGAATCGAACACGTACTCGTTAGAATTGTTCGGGTAAAAACCCATCCGCCCTAGACAAATAGCTATACCATTCCTAATTACTATTGCGGTGCCAGCCTTGTCGTGACCTCCGATATGACTGGACCCATAGCAGATAATTCCTGGCTTGTTGCCACAGTCCTTAGCTATTCTTTGACCGAACTTCGGGCAGCATACGTCATACGGCTGGTCAAGACACTGGAGCAGTAACAGCTCGTTTTCCTCCATGGGCTCGCCCCACGCAGCATGCTGGCCTTCGGCTATCTGGCTCATATCGGGCAGTTCACTCAGGTTTCTTAGGTCAGTCACCTTCTTGCCACGAATCCATGGGGTGTCACCGCGAAAGCAGGCCACATAGACCTGGGGATTAGATATCGTTTTCCGAGAAGCTTCTACTTTGTGCATGAGTAAGAAGCGAAGCCCATTGCTCTCTGCTGCTTTCCGAATTTCCTGCAAGTACGCAGGTAATCCCATCTTCCGTTCATTTTTGGGAGGCCATGGTTTGGGATGTTCGATTACGACTAATCCGGGACCCGGGTACGCGGTTCCTATAAGCGGCTTACGGGATGTCAGGGAGTCTATGGCGCAGTAGATGCGGGGATTCTGGGTTGCGGGGTGGCATTCCTCTCTATCTGTACCGATGCGTCACCTCCTCGACTTGGGTGAACCTAACCTAGCAAATTTAGGTAAGGCTAACCTAAATAGGAAAGTAGCGGCTAGGTCAAGCCGGAGGCGTCAACGATTCTTGGGGTCAGTAAGCCGGGAAGGCCGTATCGCTGCTGATAGAATGCTCGACAGCAGGTTCTTCAGCCGTGGGGGTCTCTATGCGTCGCTGGTCCCGGTGGTTCCGGATTTACTCGCTCTTGGCGTCAGCGCTGCTCTCGCTCGGCTTCGCTACCTTCGTCTCGGTCCACTCCACTGCCGCGGGGCGGCATGGAAGAGCCCCCTTCGTGGCGGTGGCGCGCCCTATCGACTCCGAGCTGGCCAAGAAGATGACCGGTGTCTCGTGGCGGCCTGGCTGCCCGGTTCCCATTGACGATCTGCGGCTAATTACCATGACCTTCTGGGGCTTTGACAACCGGTCCCACGCGGGTCGCCTGGTGGTCAACAAAGACGTGACGCAGCCGGTCGTCCGGGCCTTTCATGCCATGTACGACGCGAAGTTCCCCATCCGCCGAATGGAGCTCATCGAAAAATACGACGCCAACGATGACCGGTCAATGGAGGCGGACAACACCTCGGCGTTCAACTGCCGCAATAAGACCGGCTCGACGACAGAGTTTTCCGTGCACTCTTACGGTCGCGCCATCGATATCAACCCCGTCGAAAACCCGTATGTCAAGGGTGAGGTAGTGCTGCCGCCCACTGGGCGGAATTATCTCGACCGCGACCATGTTCGTCCTGGCATGATCGTGGCCGGCGACATGGTGACCGAGGCGTTCACGGATGAGGGCTTCGACTGGGGCGGAGATTGGCATAGCCTCAAGGACTACCAGCACTTCGAGTGTTCCTCTTGATGCGTGTCACCTCACGAAGCGACGCGCTCTGCGGGATGACTCCGCTATGGGAAGTTGGGAAAGAGCACACTGCGCTCTCATTGCAGTGCACTGACATTGCAGTGTGCACAATCATATCCGCTACCCCAAGGGGTTGCTGGTTGGCGGAGAATAGGTCAGACTTCGGCTGACAACTCCATATCGCCCGAGGTGGCTTGCGGAAGGGTAACGCCTACCGGAGCTGAAAAGGGAAGCCGGTGGAAGTCCGGCGCGGTCGCGCCACTGTGACCGGGGAGCGAACCTGAGAGTTACCACTGGGGCCAACGGTCCTGGGAAGGCTCAGGGGAGCGACGATCCGGAAGTCAGGAGACCTGCCTCGGGGCAACGGAGCCGTTCCTCGCGTCAAGGCAACGAATTTTCGGGGACGCCTCCGGTTTAACACCGGGGGTTTTCCTGTGCCAGGACCAGTGCGGGAGCGGCCAACAGGCCGCGCGGTCGGCCAGGAAGGAGATCCCTGTGACGCCAACTCCTTATCGCTTCTGGTGGGCTCGACGTAAGTTCCTCGCCAGTGTCCTTGGCGCGCTTACGCTGGTCGGCACTGCCTGTGGCACAGGCCGCGATGGGACGCCGTCGACTAGTACGCAGACAGGCGTGTTCCCGGTCACAGTGAAAGCTGCCAACGGGGATGTGCGAATCGATCAGCGCCCGGAACGGATCGTTTCGCTATCGCCGACCGGCACTGAAATGTTGTTCGCCGTCGGCGCCAAAGACCAAGTCGTCGCCGTAGACGAGAGCTCCGACTATCCACCGGAAGTTCCCAAGACTGACTTATCGGGGTTGCAGCCCAACGTGGAAGCCATCGCGAAGTTCAACCCTGATCTTGTGATTACCTCCGACGACCCGAATAACCTGGTGAAATCGTTGGATGCTCTCGATATCCCGGTGATGCGGCAACCGCCTGCCCGTACTCTAGACGACACATACCAGCAGATCACACAGCTCGGAGTAGCCACTGGGCATTCGACCGAGGCTGCCAACCTGGTTGCTGACATGAAATCGCGGATCGAGCGTCTGGTGAAGTTAGCGCCCAAATTCTCTGAGCCTCCGACGTACTACCACGAGTTAGACGCTACGGGTTACACCGTTACGTCGCGGACGTTCATCGGCGAGATCTACCGTTTAGTAGGGCTGAAAAATATCGCGGATGCGGCCACAGGAACAGGTTCGGAATACCCTCAGCTCGCCGCGGAGTTCGTTCTCAAAGCCGACCCGGACCTCATTTTCCTTGCTGACACCAAATGCTGCGGGCAGTCCGCCAAGACGGTAGCCAAGCGTCCCGGATGGAAGGAGATCACCGCGGTCAAGACAGGCGCTGTGGTGGAACTTGACGACAGCATGGCCTCCCGGTGGGGCCCTCGGGTGACGGACTTCCTGGATGTCGTGGTCCAAGCACTAGCCAAGCTCGAATCGGCGAAGAGCTGATGGAACTCGTTGCGGTTCAGCGAGTTCCCCCGGAAGTTCGAGGGACCAAGCTTCGGTGGCGGACGGGCGTCGTAGCGATCAGCTGCCTACTCGCCGCGGGACTCGCCGGGATTCTGATAGGGCCGGTGCGTTTGTCACCCGTGGCGGTCGGACAGGAGCTGCTGGATCGTTTGCCGCTGATCCACCTTCCCTCGGATCTGTCACCACGGGAGCAGGCCATCCTGTGGCAACTGCGCATGCCCCGCGTGGCGCTGGGCGGACTGGTGGGGGCCGCCTTGGCCATGGCCGGCGCGGCTTATCAGGGAGTGTTCCGCAATCCGCTGGTGGATCCGTACCTGCTGGGGGTGGCGGCCGGAGCGGGCCTTGGCGTCACTCTCGCGCTGGTGTACTTTCCAGGCCAGGCTGGGTGGCCGATTGACCCCTTGCCCATCGCCGCCTTCACCGGCGCGTTAATCGGGGTGGCCCTCACCTATGTATTAGGGCGCTCCAACGGCAAGAGTCGCACTACAGTGACCCTGGTCCTCGCGGGGGTAGCCATGGCGTCGTTTTTCACGGCAGTCCAGATCTACTTTCAGCAGCGCCACGCGGATACCTTCCGCGAAGTATATGTCTGGATCCTGGGAACGCTCGCCACGTCGGGGTGGCGGCAGGTCATCCTGATCCTGCCCTACGTGGCGGCGAGCGGTATTGCCCTGATTCTGTGCCGACGGTTGCTTGACGTCATGAGCGTGGGGGACGAAGAAGCCGATACCTTGGGCATTAGAGCGGCCCGAGTCCGGCTCGCGGTGGTAGCGGCAGCTACCCTGGGAACAGCCGCCGCCGTGGCGGTCAGTGGGCTGATCGGGTTCGTCGGCATCATCGTCCCGCACACCATGCGGCTGCTGTTCGGGGAGAGCTATCGAGTGATCGTGCCGCTGTCGATCATCTTCGGGGCGGCTTTTCTCGTCCTGGCCGACCTGATGGCTCGCACCGCTCTTACCCCGACGGAGATTCCGCTCGGAGTGGTGACCGCCGTCGTGGGAGCGCCGTTCTTTCTGCTCGTGCTGCGGCGGGCCAGGAGAGTCGGATGAGCGCAATCGAGCTTGCCGACGTGTCCGTGGCCTACGGCGGTGTCCCGGTGTTGCGGCGCCTAAGCATGCGGGCTGAGACCGGAGCCTGGATCGGTCTGATTGGACCCAACGGCGCGGGAAAGACCACGCTGCTGCGTTCCATTGCTGGGCTCGTTCCTTGCTCGGGGGATATTCGGCTGACCGGAATGCCGATCTCTGGGATGAGTAAGCGCCGGCTAGCCCAGTTGCTGAGTCACGTGCCGCAGCGGCCCACACTCCCAGCCTCGATGACCGTGGCCGAGTATCTGTTGCTGGGACGTACTCCTTATATTCCGTATTTGGGCACGGAGAGTCGTAGAGATCTCGAGGTGGTAGCGGACGCGCTGCGACGGCTGGGGCTTGTTTCGTTCGCCCAGCGCTCGCTCGGTTCGCTCTCGGGGGGTGAGGCCCAGCGGGTGGTTCTCGGCCGAGCCCTCGCGCAGCAGGCTCCTGTGCTCCTGTTCGATGAGCCCACCGCCGCCTTGGACGTGGGGCATCAGCAGCAGGTGCTGGAGTTGATCGATGAGCTCCGCATCGAGCGTGGCCTCACTGTTCTCAGTGCGATGCACGACCTTGCGTTGGCGGGGCAGTTCGCTGACCGACTGCTGCTGCTGAGCAAGGGGCAGGCCGTGGCTGAGGGCCCAGCCCGAGACATTCTCACCGAGAGCGCCATCCGGGATCACTATGGCGTTGTGGTCCGTATCCGCGAGGACGAGGACGGCGGAATCCTGGTTCTTCCGGCTCGTCGTGGTCGGCTAGCAGCTACCACTTCCGGGGAGCGGCATCTCTGATGCCACTTGTCCTGCTGCTTGGCGGCGCCCGCAGTGGTAAGTCGCGGCTAGCGGTGCAGTGTGCCGCTGCCCAGGCTGCTCCGGTTGTGGTCATCGCCACAGCGCAGGCGCGGGACGAGGACATGGCTGAGCGGATCCGCCGTCACCGGGCAGAGCGGCCAGAAGCGTGGCATACCGTGGAAGAGCCAGCCGATCTGGAAGGGGCGCTGACCGTGGTGCCACGACAAGCCTGTGTACTGGTGGACTGCCTCACACTGTGGGTCTCGAACCTCATGGAGCGAGGTGTCGGCGATGCCGAGATCGAGCAGCGGGCTTGTCGAGCGGCTGTGTTGGCGGCGACTAGGGGACCTGTCGTGGTGGCAGTCAGCAACGAGGTAGGGTCGGGAATCGTACCGTCCGACGCGGTAGCCCGTCGGTTTCGCGACCTTCTTGGTCGGGTCAACACTGCCTGGGCGCATACCGCGCGCCGAACCGCGCTCGTCGTGGCCGGGCAGGTTCTCCCGCTGCATAGCGCAGAAGGAATTATGGCGGAGCTTTCCCATCAGCGGGAGATGTGGTTACGCTCGTAACCCGATGAGGGGTTTACGAGCCGCAATGTCCTTCTTGACGAGGGTTCCCGTTGGCTCCCCGGAGTTCGCATCTTCTGACGCCGCGCGTTCCATGCCGTGGTTCCCGGCAGTGGGAGGGCTACTCGGCTTGGTGATAGCCGCTGTTTACGTCAGCGGACGGGCGGCTTTTTCTCCTTTCGTGGCTGCTGCCCTGGCTGTCGGTCTGGGGCTGCTTCTCACTGGCGCGCTCCATGAGGACGGCCTGGCTGATGTGGCTGATGCGCTGGGTGGCTGGATCGTCCAGGACCGGCTGCGCATTCTGGCCGACCCTGCTCACGGCACGTATGGGGTGGCGGCCATCACCCTCTCCGTGCTGGTACGCGTGGGCGCTTTGACCGCTCTCGACGGGTGGACGGCGGTCGTGGTCCTACCGGCAGCTCATGCCATGAGTCGGGCCGCGGCGGTTTGGCTGCTGAGCATGGCCAAGCCAGCCACCCAGGAAGGACTGGGAGCTTGCTACGTGGCCCACACCAGCCGATTGAACGGCATCGTGACTGCGGGAAGCGGGTTCGTTATAGGATTGATCTTGCTGAGGATCTGGGTTGTCCCGGTCGTGCTTTTCACCGGGTTGTGGTTGTGGTGGGTGAGCCGCTGGTCTAGTCGAACGATCGGTGGCATCACCGGAGATGTGCTTGGCGCCACTCAGCAGGGGGTGGAGATCATGGTCATGCTAGTCGGGGTAGCAGCCGCGACAGCCGGGTGGCTACCACTGGCCTGGCCGTGATGAACCTGCGGCTGTGGCTGGTCCGTCACGGGGTCACCGACTGGAAGGATGCCGGCCGGTTCACCGGCTGGACCGACGTTCCCCTGAACGAACAAGGACGACAACAGGCCGAGCAGTTGGCGGCGCGGCTTGCGGGCATAGAATTCGCCGGTATCTGGAGTTCCGATCTCGACCGGGCTGTCCAGACCGCTCGCCTGGCGGTTGGCTGGGCTGTTCCCGACTATAGGCTTCGGGAGCTGAATTTTGGGGATCTGGAGGGCTTGGCGTGGCAGGAGTGCCCCGCGGATGCGCAGCAGGCTTTGATGGAGTTTGACGGGTTCCAGGCGCCCGGAGGCGAATCCGTGCCGCAGCTACGGCAGCGGGTGCTTGATTTTCTTGCCGCGCTGCCGGATGGTGACCATTTGCTCTTCACGCACGGCGGGGTGATCCGGCTCATCCGGCGGGAGGCCGGATGTGACGGCTATCTGCCGCCCGGTGGCCTCGTCCACGTGCCCTGGCCACCCTCGGACTTCGACCCCTAGCTCTCAGGGGTGTCCGTATGGTGAACAGACGCCTCCGCCTGGAGGGTCGTTCCCACCGCGTGCACTACCGCGGCGATCCGGATCGCCTCCTGTACGGTTTCTCGCGCCACTCCGGCCTTGCGCAGTTCCTGTTCATGCGATTGCAGGCAGCGCCCGCACCCGTTGATCGCAGAGACAGCTAGGCACCACAGTTCAAAGTCGGCCTTGCCCACGCCGGGATTGCCAATGACCGACATTCGCAGCCGGGCTGGCAGCGTGGTGTATGCTTCATCACCGATCAGGTGCAGGGACCGGTAGTACACGTTGTTCATCGCCATGATGGCAGCCGCGGCTTTGGCCGTGTTATGCGCCTGCTCGGACAAGTGCTCACGTGCCACTGGCGCTAATTCGGTCAACACCTGTGAACTGCCGGATGCGATGGCCGACGCGAGCACGATGCCCCATAGTTGTTGTTCGGGCAGGGATGACGTGCCGATTACGGATCCGAGATTGAGCTTGAGATCCTTGGCGTATGCCGGCAGGGCCTCTTTGAGGGCGTCTAGTCCCATCAGCTGGCTTTCATCAGCTCAGCCTCGTCCAACGTGGACTGGCCTTTGGTCCAGTTGCACGGGCACAGCTCGTCACTTTGCAGCGCGTCCAGCACCCGCAACACCTCGTCCACGTTGCGGCCGACCGAGCCCGCGGTGACCATGGCGAACTGGATGATGTTGTTGGGATCGACGAGGAACGTGGCGCGCTGGGCCACCCCATCCTCGCCGAGCACACCGCACGCCTCGGACAGCTCTCGTTTGATATCCGACAGCATGGGGAACGGGAGGTCCCGCAGGTCTTCGTGGTCTTTACGCCAGGCGTAGTGCACGTACTCGGAATCCACCGAAACGCCGAGCACCTGGGCATCCCGGTCGGCGAACTCGCCGTTGAGCCGCCCGAATGCCGCGATCTCGGTCGGGCAGACGAAGGTGAAATCCTTGGGCCAGAAAAAGACAACCCGCCATTTGCCCTGATAGGTCTTGTGATTGATGGTTTGAAATGCTTGCTCCGCGTCGAGCGAGACGCACGCGGTCAATTCATACACGGGGAAATGATCACCGATGGTAAGCAAAGGGTCTCCTTGGGCACGATAAAGACTGTCTCTCACCACCGTGCCACGGCTTGCCCAATAAGGCGAAATCGAGGGTTTCTACTCGGGTGCGTAAGCTGGAGCAATGGTTCTAGCGCGGGGGGATGATCTGGCGATGTGCTTACGCGACTACACCTTCAATCCGGAAGTGGCCATTGACGAGGGGGAAGTCACGGTTGAGCTGGCGGAGCTCGGCGTGCTCGGCTTTGGGGAGACGATCGAATCCGCGATGGAGGACTTAGCTCGGGAACTTCCCGGACATTACCCAGGGTCAACCCAGGGGTTGACAGGCTCGCGTCAGTGTAGAACAGTTGAAGCGCTGTATCTTCTGGGATGCAGAAGTGGCGCCGGGCCTCCCGAGGGATATCGGGCCCCCGGTGTTCGCGCTCTCTACAGGCTGGTGGCTCATTGATTGAGCTTGAGGTGCTGACCTTCGCCGACAAGTTCGATGCTGTTTTCTACGATTTTGATAGCCGTGTGTGCGATTTTCGGGTAAATGCGCAGAGTTAAGGCGGGGAAGAATACGGAAATCAACGAAGCCTAGAGATTCAGCTCCTTGATATTCGCCGATATCCTCAGAGTACAAGCGTTGGTAGACCTGGTCGATGTTGTTCAAATCGTCATCCCACGGGCCGTTTCCAGCGTGTGCGTCGACTTGCTCTAACGCGAGATTGCGCAGGTTCCAGACCGCCTCGTGGTCGGCTGGTTCGTAGCGGCGGATAGTTGAGCATAACAACCCCTTAGGCAGGCGAGACCGCGCGCTACGGGCGGGTCATGGAGAGGATGTCAAGGGCTTCGTCCAGCTGAGCGGCGGTGAGTTTGCCCTGGTCGATGTAGCCTCGCTCGATGACGACCTGCTTAATCGTCTTGCGTTCGGCTAAAGCGATTTTGGCGACCTTAGCTGCCTCCTCGTACCCGAGATAGTTGTTCAGCGGAGTCACGATCGAGGGCGACGACTCAGCGTACTCGCGGCAGCGCTCCTCGTTGGCAGTGGCGCCGGCGACGCAGCGATCGGCGAACAACCGGCAGATGTTGGCAAGCAGTCGGATCGACTCCACAATGTTCCGCGCCAGCAGCGGCAGCATTACGTTCAGCTCGAAGTTACCGGCCGCGCCCCCGAAGGCGATGGCCGCGTCGTTGCCGATCACCTGGGCACACACCATGCACAACGCCTCCGGGATCACCGGGTTGACCTTGCCCGGCATGATCGACGAGCCTGGCTGCAAGTCCGGCAGATAAATCTCGGTGAGGCCAGTGCGGGGCCCGGAACTCATCCACCGGATGTCGTTGGAGATCTTGTACAGACTGACCGCGATGGTCCGCAGCTGTCCGGAAGCCTCGACGAGCCCGTCCCGAGCGCCTTGGGCTTCGAAGTGGTTGCGGGCTTCGGTGAGCGGCAGACTGGTGGCCGCGGCCACTTCGGCGATCACTCTGGCGGCGAAACCGGGCGGGGTATTGATGCCGGTGCCTACCGCGGTGCCGCCGAGTGGCAGCTCAGCCAGCCGGGGGATGCAGGCTTCTAACCGCTCGATACCCAGGCGCACTTGGGCGGCGTAACCGGAGAATTCCTGGCCCAAGGTGACCGGGGTGGCGTCCATGAGGTGGGTGCGCCCGCTTTTCACTACCCCGGCGAATTCGATGGCCTTGCGGTTGAGCACGCCTTCGAGATGCTGCAAGGCTGGGAGGAGGTCATTGATGACTGCGCTGGTAGCAGCGATATGGATCGACGAGGGAAACACATCGTTGGAGGACTGCGAAGCGTTGACGTGATCGTTGGGGTGAACCGGCCGACCCAGTTTCTCGGACGCCAGAGTGGCCAGCACCTCGTTGACGTTCATGTTGCTGGAGGTTCCTGAGCCGGTCTGAAACACGTCGATGGGGAAATGGTCGTCCCACTGTCCAGCAATGACCTCAGCCGCTGAATCCTGGATGGCCTCAGCCGTGTCCTTATTCAAAATCCCCAGCTCAGCATTGACCTTAGCCGCCGCGGCCTTGACGCGGGCCAGCGCTTCGATGTGCGTGCGTTCCAGCCGCTGACCGGAGACGGGGAAGTTCTCCACGGCACGCTGGGTTTGAGCACGCCACTTCGCGAACGCGGGCACCCGCACCTCTCCCATGGAATCGTGCTCGATGCGGTAGTCCTGCTCACTCATGGGCTGCTCCATGTTGCGATGCCGAACGGGATGAAGGTGACCTTCACCTAATCTAGCCGAACGTAGGTCACGTTATTCCCAATGGCGGGGAGCTCGGTCGTCACGGGGATCTGGGCACTACTCGGCCACCGTTACTTCCGAGAGAATAAAGTCGCGACTTGTAAAGTCACGACTTGTAAATATTCTGATCTCATGCCGACCGAGATTATCGACCGCGAACGCGAAGTGGAACAGCTTCGCGAACTGGCCGCACGGCCGCCAGCGTTGGTGATTCTGCGTGGGCGCCGCCGGGTCGGAAAAACCTTTCTGCTTCGAGTGGGGCTGGTTGGCGAACGAATCGTCCATCTTCAGGCAGAAGAGCACCCACGTGTGCTCCAACTCGAGGCATTCGCCCGCGAGTGCGCCAGATTGTTGCCGGGAATGCCACCACTGGCGTTCGCCAACTGGGGTGAGGCGTTTGAGTTCATCGAGAACCAGGCACTCAGCGTTGGTCCGCTCGTCGTGATTCTCGACGAGTTGCAGTATCTTGCTGCTTCCGACACCGGGCTCATTTCCACGATTCAGCGGGTTTGGGATAGCTGGGATACGCATGCTGTCCCGGTGATGCTTGTGCTGTGCGGCAGTGCGCTTAGCTTCATGAGCGGCTTGCTGGATGCCTCTAAGCCCACCTATGGACGCAGTGTTTACCGGCCGCTGCTGCTTCCGCTCACGTATCGCGATAGCGCTGCCTTCGCCCCGGGGGAGACTCCTCCAGATCAGTTGGTGGAACGGTTCGCCGTCCTGGGGGGCACGCCGCAATACCAACGGTGGGCTGGATCCTGGCCGCTTGCCGAGGCCATCACCCGGACTATCTTGCCATCTGACGGGCCGCTGCACACCGATCCAGAGCATCTCATTCGCGAAGAGGAGGGAATTCGAGAACCGGGCCCGTACTTTGGCGTCTTGCAGTCTCTTGCTCAGGGCCAGAGCGCCACAAGCGCGGTGGCAAGACGTCTGGGGATTAAGCAGCAGCTGGCAAGTCAGTTCCTTTCCCGGCTGGAGCAGCTCGGCTACATCGCCAGGGTTGAACCGCTCGAACCTGGCGGTAACGGAGCGGCTCGGAGTTACTGGAAGATCAGCGACCCCTACTTCCGTTTTTGGTTCCGGTATGTCTTCCCCAATCGCAGCCGACTGGCCAGAGGGCGGATTAACGAGGTTGCCGAAGAGATCGCGCGGGATCTCGCTACCTTCGTCGGGCCGGTGTTCGAGGACTGCTGCCGGAAGTGGGTTGGCCGCTATTCGCCGTTGGGAGAAAACGCGCTGGAGGTCGGCTCTTGGTGGTCGCGACGACACGACATTGAGATCGACGTGGTGACGCTTGACAAGCGAGGCTACGGGCTGCTCGGTTCTTGCACGTGGTGGACGCGGCAGGTCGGCGAGAATGTCCTCCACGACCTCTATCACGCGAAGGCAGCCCTTGGTGCGAAGGCGGCGCACGCGAGGCTGGCGATCTTCTCTCGGGCAGGGGTCACCGAACGTCTCCGTGCACGCGCTGCCCACGAAGACGTGGTTCTGATCAACGTGGACGATCTCTTCTGAGCATCCGGGCCGGTTAGCATGTTAAGACGTGATCCTGGAAGGAGTGGGAACCCATGGCCAACGTTGATCACCAGCGAGAGGTAATTCACTACTACCGTTCGTGGGAATCGATCCTCGGCTATCGATTTTTACGAGGAGTTAAGCATTTTGGCTATTATCCAAAAGATTCAGAGAAATTGTCTATGGCAGCGGCACAGCAGTTAATGGAAGATCAACTGGGAGAAAAGCTTGCCCTACCGACTGGGGCGCTCGTGCTTGATGCAGGATGTGGCGAGGGTCATGTAGCTTTTTCACATGGCAAGGAAATTTGGACTGGAGGTCGAAGGTATAGATCTGTTAGATTTCAATATTAAGAGAGCACAGAAGAAAGCTATTAAATTCAATATAACAAACAAGGTCCACTTTCATGAGATGGATTACTCTCAGTTGGACTTCCCTGACCAGACATTCGACGGCGTATACACCATGGAGACTCTGGTTCATGCTGCGGATTATGAGCAAGCGCTCAAGGAGTTTCATAGAGTTCTCAAACCGGGTGGCAAGATTGTGTTGTTCGAGTATTCAGTGCCTCCTCATCGAGAACTTTCCGAGAGACAGCAAAAGATACTTGAATTTACAGCTAAGGCCTCAGCTGCGCCAAGTCTTCCAAGATTTATCCATGGCAGTTTCATAAGAAGCCTAGAAAAACCTGGGTTTGAGTGCCTGAGTACTGAAGATATCAAGGAAAATATTATGCCGATGGTAAGGAAGCTCGCGAGAGTCGGTTATTTTCCTTATCGGTTTGCCAAGCTAATCGGTATTCAGAAAAACCTTGTTAATGCAATGTTAGCAGTAGAATTCTATAAATATAAGGACCTTGGTCGCTACAATATCGTAGTGGGTCGAAAAGTGACTTGAGCTCGCTCTCGCTCGAGCCTGCCACTCCTGTCGTGTCACACTGTTGCGACTGGGGTTACCAGACAGACCACTATCGTGGAAGGCGGTTTGGCCCGCATGAGCGTTGACTCCCTACTCGGTTCTTACTTACGACAGGTTTGCCCTGAGGTCAATGTTGACCGGGTCAACACCGAAACTGTGGCGTTTGCCGCGGTGCTGGACGCGGTGAGCGCGGTGGCGCCGGAGATCACGCGGGCGATCCGTCAAGAGTTGGCTGACCAGCGGGCAAACCTTAAGTTGATCGCGAGCGAGAATTTTGCCTCCCCAGCCGTGCTGCTGGCCATGGGCAACTGGCTAAGCGACAAGTACGCGGAAGGCTCACCCGGACATCGCTTCTACGCGGGCTGCGGTAACGTCGACGCCATTGAGAGCCGGGCGGTGGAGCTCGCCACGCGGATATTCAACAGTGACCACGCGTATGCGCAGCCGCACAGCGGAATTGACGCAAATCTGGTGGCTTTGTGGTCAATTCTGACCCATGAGATCGAGTCGTCGGAACTGGAGCGACTCGGCGCGAAGAACTCGATCAGTCTGACCGACGCCGAGTGGGAGGAACTGCGTCGCAAGCTCGGCCGTCAGCGGCTGATGGGCATGGCCCTGGACGCCGGTGGGCACCTCACCCATGGTTTCCGGCCGAACATCTCCGGCAAACTATTCGAGATCCATCACTACACCGTGGATCCGGACACCAGTCTCGTGGACTACGACCAGCTCCGCGAGCAAGCCCGGCAGGTGCGGCCGTTGGTGCTACTGGCCGGCTACAGTTCCTACCCGCGGAAGCTGAATTTCCGGATATTCCGGGAAATCGCGAACGAAGTCGGGGCTGTTCTTATGGTGGACATGGCTCACTTTGCCGGCCTGGTGGCGGGCAAGGTCTTCACCGGTGACTTTGACCCAGTGCCGCACGCTCAGCTGGTGAGCATGACCACGCACAAGACGCTGCGGGGCCCACGTGGCGGCATGGTGTTGTGCACTGAGGAGTTCGCCGACACGGTTGACCGAGGCTGCCCGCTGGTACTCGGGGGACCGCTGGGGCATGTCATGGCAGCTAAGGCCGTGGCGCTTACCGAGGTGGCGCGTCCGGAATTCGCGAACTACTCGCGTCGGGTTGTGGACAACGCCGCTGTTCTCGCTGAGGCGTTCCAGGCCGCGGGAGGCGCGGTCGTCACCGGGGGTACCGACAATCACTTGGTGCTGCTCGACGTCCGGCCGTTTAGTCTGACCGGCCGGCAAGCCGAGGCAGCGCTGCGCGAAGCCGCGATCACCTGTAACCGCAATGTGATCCCCTACGATCCCAACGGCGCTTGGTACACCAGCGGGGTGCGACTGGGCACACCCGCAGTGACCACGCTGGGCATGGGCACAGACGAGATGCAGGAGATCGCTGCCATCATCCATGGCGTGCTCAGCGCTACCACGGCGAATAGCTCGTCCAAAGCGCGCTATCAGCTCCCCGATGAAGTGCGGGAAGCCGCGCGTAAGCGGGTCGGCGATCTACTGGCCGCCTACCCGCTCTACCCAGAAATCGCGCTGTAAATGAGCTCTCTTTCCGGAGGGGCGCTGGCCAGCGCCCCTCCATTAGTCGCTGAGGAGCCAGCCGATAATGCCGGCGGGAACCGCCCAGATCTCCCTGGAAGTGTCCAGCACGGACCGGGTGGCAAGTACGCCTCGGTTGAAGCGTCGCTGGAGTGTAAGGGCTTCTTGCCTCCAGCCCTTGTCAACGTATTTGCCCTCGAAACCCATAGCACTGAAGGAAGGACTAATGAAGTCGATTTCTTTGCGAGCGCTCTTGGCGTACATGAGTCGGGTGAACTCGGCGAAGCTGCTCGGCTCGTCTTCCTCGATACGACGAAGCAGTGCAAAGCCGAGCTGCTGTTCGCTAAGGCGAGAGACGTCCGGCTCAGGCGCCTGATCAGTACGCAAGTGCGCTAGACGGGCCAGGAGTGGGTCGGTGAAGTAGAACTTGGACTGCGCATCGAGGTTGGGCAGGTTGTGGTCACCGGCTTGATGACACCGCCAGGCAAGGTAGGCGAGAATGAGGTCGTCGACGCGAGCTTTGGCAGTGTGGTAGCTCTCGACGCCGATCTGCCGCGCGAGGTTGCTCATGTTGACCGGGCTGGTAAGACTTTTGGCGAGCACGGTCAGTAGCGCTTGGGTCTGGGCGGCGCTGGTGGTCGAGCGGCGGACTGCTTCACCTGCGACGACATCCCACAGTGCCTGGACGAAATCCTCCCGCACGTCCCCGTGCTTCAGGTAGTCGTCGACAGCGCGAGGGAATCCTCCGACCCGTAAGTAGAGCTCCCAGGCGGAGGCCAGATCATCTAACCACACCTGGAGCTCATAGATTGCCTCCTCCACGACCGAGCTCACGAAGTCTTTTGGGCGTACGGTCAGCGTGGCTGGTACAGCGCTAAGGCCGATGGCGTGGCAGAAGGCTCGAAAGCTCATGGGAAGCAGGAGCCGATTGGAGTTCTTTGCCGATCCCAGCCGTCCCGCTAGGTTTTTCTGCGCTTCTGTGAGATCCCGCGCTGAGGAGCCAGTCAGCACTACGCAGTCGTCCTGGAATCCGGTGTTGTCAAGGAGCCACTTCACAGTAGCTGGCCAGTCTGGGACGTTTGTGATCTCATCCAAAAACCAATAGCGCGGCTTACTCACGTTGCGCGTGAGCGTGTCCCGTCCGGCGGTGACTAAGCGTCGCAGGTCGCCCTTGCTCAGTTCGTCGCAGGCAAAGTGAATAATCCGCCGTGGCGCCACGCCGCGCTGAATAAGTCGCGAGATTGTGCGCTTAAGCTCAAGGCTCTTGCCGACGCGGCGGGGTCCGCGCACGACATAGACGCCGCCGGGGGCGATATCTTCGAGCGGAGTAGGGGAGTAGTCAAGCCGGCTGGCGGCCAGGGACCGCAGATCCCTGTCGTCACGCTGCCAGTCGGCGTGCCTCCACCAGGTATTGCCATTGGTCAGCCAGCGGGTGATCTCACCTTCGTTCATCGTGCTCAACTTAGCAAGACTTTGCTAAAAAGGTGTAGTTTTTTAGCAAGACTTTGCTAAAAAGGTGTAGTTTTTTAGCAACAAGAGAGTGGCTCGGTCTGATGGAGAAGGGCTGTGTGGGGCTTGTACCCGCATAGAGGTTTCGCGTTGGGCGCTACTGAAGGCTATTCACCGAAGCGGGATAGGCCGCCATTGGCGCGCACCTTGGCGACCATGCGGGCGAAGAACCACAATGCACCAGCAGCGTAGAGGAGGTTAAGTAACGCGGCGATACCGATATTGGACCATGGCACACCGCCGCCAGCGAGCACGATGCGCATGCCCTCGAACACGTAACTCGCCGGAACGACTTTAGCGATCGCTTGCATCACCGGCGGCAGCACATGTACCGGGTAGAAGACACCCGCGAATGGCTGGAAGACGAAGGCCAGCGCCCAGGCGAGGATCTCGGCGCCTTGCCCGAAGCGCAGAATGATCCCGAAAGTCACGATCGCCAGCGCCCATCCCATGGTCAAAAGCACGGCAAGAAACGGCAGCAAAGCTGGACCAAGGCTGAATATTCCGAAGCCGTACAGCGCGAAGGCAATCCCGGCCATGATTGCTATCCCGGTCAGGAGTTTCAACGCCCCGAAGGCGATTATTCCGGTGAGATACTCGCTGACAGCAAGAGGAGCGGCGAACACATTCAACAGGTTTCGGCTCCAGATGTCCTCCAAAAACCCTACTGAGCTCTCGGAGTGGGCACGGAACAGCACCTGCCACAACAGCACACCGCCGAGTAGCGTGGTCGCCACTGCCGGTACTTGCCTGGTCTGCAGGAACACCGAGACGTATCCCCAGACCACGAGCTCGATCACTGGCCAATAGACCACCTCGAAAATGCGCGCTGTGCTGCGCCGCAGCACGTAGAAGTCACGTAGTATCACCGCGAACACCCGCCGCCGTCGGGCCATTGCACTGCCTGTCGGCAACAGCACAGCAGTACTCATCAGAGCGCTCCTTTCAGGTTTTCCTGATCCCTTCGAGTTCTTTTTCGCGCCACCCTCAAGAAGACTTCCTCCAGGTTGTCCACCTCGTAGGCAGCTGATAGTTCGGCAGCGGAGCCGGTGGCCACAATGCGGCCGTCGGACATGAAGTGGATGCGATCGCACATCCGCTCGACTTCCCGCATGTTGTGGGAGGTGATCAGCATGGCCTGGTCTTTCTCCCGAACTAGCCGGAGTAGCAGCTCGCGAATCCGGTCCCCGACGTCTGGGTCCAGGCTCGCGGTTGGCTCATCTAGCACGAGCAGTTGTGGTTCGTTGAGCAGTGCCTTGGCCAGCTGCACCCGGGTTTGTTGCCCGGAGGAGAGCAGACGTACTCGCCGTTTGCGCAAATCCCTGAGATCTAGCAGGTCGACTACTTCGCTCACGCGCTGGCGTGGTCGTCGCACCGCGTACATGTGCGCGAAGGTGGTGAGATTCTCCTCCACCGTCAGTGCGCCAGGCACATTCACGTAACCAGCGGCGAAGTTCAGCCGGCTCAGTGCCTCAGCTCGATGAGCGGCCAGATCCTGACCGAAAAGCAGCACCTGACCAGAATCTGGGGTGACCAACCCCAGGATCATGTGCAGGGTAGTGGTTTTGCCAGCACCGTTCGGCCCGAGTAGACCGACTACCTCACCGTCGTTGACGGTAAAGCTGACGCCGTCGACAGCTGTCATCTGCCTGAAACGTTTGACCAGCTCGCGTGTTTCAAGGATTGCCATAGCAAGACATTATGCTTGTCCGACGCAGAATTCATTACCCTCTACGTCCCGTAACACTGTCCACTGCGCACCCCATTCATCGTGATCAGAAACCTTCTCAGCGCCCAGCCCGCGCAGCCGAGCAACTTCCGCCTCGCGGTCGTCGGCACGCAGATCCACATGGACCCGGTTCTTACCAGACTTAGGCTCTGGAACTCGGATGAAGAACCAGACGGGCGGAGCAGCTGACGGCGACTGATCGCCGATCGAGGCGAAATATTCGCTGCCTCTTGAATTTATCGACCGTCCCAACGCCGCCGGGCGGAACCCGGCAACACGCTGTGGATCAGCGCAGTCGATGGTGATATGGGCAAGTGAAAGAGCCATGCGGGAATTCTCCTGTTCGGTTGCCTCAGCGGGCATGGTCGAAGTCGATGGTGCTGTAGGAGCGGAGTTTGGCCAGCTGGTGCTGGCTTTCGATACGCCGAATGGTGCCGCTCTTGGAGCGCATCACCAGAGACGACGTCATGGCGCCGCCGGCCTGGTAGCGCACTCCACGCAGCAGTTCGCCGTCGGTGATGCCGGTCGCCACAAAGAAGACGTTATCGCTGGTGACGAGGTCTCCGGTGGTGAGCACTTGAGTCAGATCGTGGCCGGCGTCCAGCGCTTTGCGCCGCTCCGCGTCGTTCCGCGGCCATAGCCGGCCCTGGATCACCCCGCCGAGGCATGTGATGGCGCAGGCGGCGATGATGCCTTCCGGAGTGCCACCGATGCCGAGCAGCAGGTCGACGCCGGCGCCTTCCCGAGCTGCCATGACCGCGCCTGCCACGTCGCCATCGGTGATGAACTTGATGCGGGCGCCGGTTTCCCGGATTTCTCGCACGATGCCTTCATGTCGCGGCCGGTCCAGGATGACCACGGTGACGTCTTCGGGCGTCTCCCCTTTGGCTCGTGCCACCCGCCGGATGTTCTCACCTGTCGGAGCGGTCAGGTCGACTACGTCGGCGGCCTCGGGTCCGGTGACCAGTTTTTCCATGTACACCACGGCGGACGGATCGTACATGGCGCCACGTTCGGCCACGGCTAGCACGGACAAGGCGTTGTTCATGCCCTTGGCGGTCAGGGTGGTGCCGTCGATGGGGTCAACCGCGACATCACAGTTCGGGCCGTGGCCATCGCCCACGCGTTCCCCGTTGTACAGCATGGGGGCGTTGTCTTTCTCGCCTTCGCCGATCACCACCACGCCGTTCATCGAAACAGTGCCGATGAGCTGGCGCATGGCATTGACGGCCGCGGCATCAGCGCCGTTCTTGTCGCCTCGACCGACCCAGCGGCCCGCTGCCATCGCGGCAGCCTCGGTGACCCGGACCAGCTCCAGCGCGAGGTTACGGTCTGGCGCCTCGGGCTTGGCATCGAGCTGGGACGGCGGGGCAGTGTGCTCAGTCATCCGCTTGCTCCTCGGGTTTGTCATCGTCCGGCTTGTCTAGGGCAGCATCCAGACGGGCCCGGGCGCCGTCAAGCCACTGTTGGCAGACGCGGGCGAGGTGTTCACCGCGTTCCCACAACGTCAACGACTCCTCCAGCGAGGCCCCACCCGCCTCTAGCCGTCGTACCACATCAACTAGTTCATCTCTCGCCTGTTCGTATCCCAGCGTCTCCTCAGCCATAACAGCCACCTTAGACTCCTGTCTTTCTCATGTCGTGGCCTGTTGCACGGTGACGGTGATGCGTCCTTGGGCGAGCCGGGCATTTAGGGTGTCGCCCACCGTGACATCTGTGGGGGCGCGGACCACGGTTCCGTCGTCGCGCTGCACAATGGCATAGCCGCGGTGCAGGGTGGCGGCGGGGGAAAGGGCAGTGAGCCGAGCCCACGTGTGCGTCAGCTCGTCACCGGCTCGGTCCAGTCGATGCATGAGACAACGCTGAGCACGTTCCAGCACGGTATTGATCTCGCCGGTGCGCCGATCCAGCTCCCGGTGCGGGGCAGCCAAGGCGGGCCGGCTGCGACAGGCGTCTAGCGCGGCCTGCTCCCGGGTGATTCGTTCGGTAAGACAGCGGCGGGCCCGATCGCGCAGCTGGCGCACACGAGTCAGCTCCTCGGCAACGTCGGGCACCACTTTCTTGGCGGCATCCGTGGGGGTAGAGGCCCGGAGGTCGGCGACTAAGTCCAGCAGGGGTGAGTCCGGCTCGTGCCCGATGGCGCTGACCACCGGGGTGACGCATTGGGCTACTGCCCGCAACAGCACCTCGTCCGAGAACGGCAGCAGGTCTTCCACGGAGCCGCCACCTCGGGCGATGATGATCACGTCCACTCCAGGGTCTTGGTCCAGCTCGGTAACAGCCTGGATGACCTGGGACACGGCGTAGGGACCTTGCACTGCCACTGGCAGTACCTGGAACTGCACGGCAGGCCAGCGCTGCCGAGCGTTTTCCAGCACGTCTCGTTCGGCGGCTGAGCTCCGACCGCAGATCAACCCAATGCCGTGCGGCAGAAATGGCAATGGACGCTTGCGCTCAGCGGCGAACAAACCCTCAGCGGCGAGTGTCTGCTTGAGCTCTTCGACGCGGGCCAGCAGCGCCCCCACCCCGACCGGCCGAATCTCCTCAGCCGCTAACGAGAGCACGCCGCGGCTGACGTAAAAGTCCGGCTTTGCGTAAACCACCACCCGGGCCCCATCCGGCAACGGCGGTTGCACGGCATCGAAGACTCGTCGTGGACAGGTCACCGACAGCGAAATCTCGGCGGCGGCATCCCGTAGCGTAAGAAAGACCACGCCCGTGCCTGGACGTCGGCTGACCTGGGTTATTTGACCCTCTACCCAGATCTTGCCCAGTCGGGCCACCCATCCCGCGATGAGCTGAGCCGCCCGGCGCACCGGGATCGGCGATTCAGCGGAGGTCTGCAGACTCATTCCGCTTAATCCTAAAGAAATGGAAAGCGCATCTCTTAAGGCGCGCTTAGGATGAAGGGCATGACGTCGCCTGTTCGCCGCGTTCTGCTCGCTGCCCCTCGGGGATATTGCGCCGGGGTAGACCGCGCCATCATCACTGTTGAGAAAGCCATCGACCTGTACGGTCCGCCGGTGTATGTGCGCAAACAGATCGTGCACAACACGCATGTGGTGGAGACGCTGGAGCGCCGGGGCGCGGTCTTCGTCGAGGAGACTGAGCAGGTCCCCGAAGGGTCGGTCGTGGTCTTTTCCGCACACGGGGTGGCGCCGGCAGTGCACGACGAGGCGGCGGCGCGGAATCTCCGCGCTATCGACGCCACCTGCCCACTGGTGACCAAAGTGCACAATGAGGCCAAGCGATTCGCCAAGGATGACTACGACATCCTGCTCATCGGCCACGAGGGTCACGAGGAAGTCATCGGGACCACCGGCGAAGCACCGGAGCATATTCACCTGGTGGATGGTCCTGACGATGTGGCCAATGTCCAGGTTCGAGACCCGGCTAAGGTGGCTTGGCTGTCCCAGACCACCTTGTCGGTGGATGAGACTACCGCTACGGTTGCCAAGCTGCGTGAGAAGTTTCCGTTACTCGTGAACCCGCCGAGCGACGACATCTGCTATGCCACTCAGAACCGGCAGGACGCGGTGAAACGGATTGCCCAATCCTCAGACCTGGTCCTGGTGGTGGGCTCGACTAACTCGTCCAACTCTCAGCGGCTGGTCGAAGTAGCTGTGCAGGCGGGCGCTGCCGTGGCGTACCTCGTAGATGATGCCACGGAGATTGACCCAGGCTGGCTGGTGGGCGTGAGCACTGTCGGCGTCACCAGTGGCGCGTCCGTGCCGGAGGTTCTGGTAGACAGCGTCCTCGGCTGGCTCGCTGAGCACGGATACGCCGACGTACGGGAAGTTCGTTCGGCGGAGGAGGCATTAGTGTTCGCTTTGCCGCCCGAACTGCGCCGAGATCTGCGCGCCGCTGAAAACGCCATAGCGCATACTCGAGGACGAGTCAGATCAACAGGAACGCGGCTGGAAACGTCAGAAATCCTCGTCTCGCGTGATGCCGATCGGCGATGAACACCGTACTTCATGTAGCGGAAGGTTTTCGTTTCATTCGATTTTTGGTATGTTGGGGTGATAAGAGGAGGGTGGTATGAGCATGATGGTCGGTGAGCGAACGGTGTTGCCGCCGAGTCAGCCGTTGGAGCAGCTGGCGAGTCTAGTTACCGGTGTCTTGCCGCCACGGCATGCGGAGCTGGTGGGTGGGTCTGGTGAGCGGATTGTGTTGCCGGATGAGGTGTTTGAGGTGTTGCGGGCTGCTGTGGTTGCGATGGCTTCGGGGCAGGCGGTGACGATAGCGCCGCATAATCAGCGGTTGACTACGCAGGAGGCTGCCGATTTGCTGGGGATTTCCCGTCCTACGGTGGTGCGTCTTGTGGAGAGGGGTGAGATTGCGTTTGAGCAGCCGGGGCAGCATCGGCGGATCTTGTTGCGTGATGTTCTTGCCTATCAGCAACGACGTCGCCATGAGCAACGTGTCGGGTTGGACAACCTGGTGGTTATCGGTGAGAAAGCTGGCATGTACGATGCTACTGCCGCGCCACGTCGGACGCGGTGATCCGCGATGGTGAGCGCATTGTTGGATACCTGTGTGCTGTATCCGGCCTAATGGATGCAAGCTGACCGCCCAGCTTTTTCCGCGGATACTCGCACCTCGATAATCTGAGGGATGATACTGGCTGTAGTCTTTATCTCATCCGGTGAAGGGCACGGACCGGTATTCGTCGTCATCGGGTTTGTCGAAGTCCAGAGGCGGAGCGGGCAAGGGCCGCAGTTGGCGGTCTTCCTCGGCCGCGGCGACCAGCTCGGCGGCAGAAAGCACCCGTGGCGCTTCTTCCACAGCTTGGGGTGTTTTCAAATCGTCTTCGACGATTTTGAGATCGCGCAGCCGGCGGGCGCTGACCAACACTCGTCCTTCTAGGGACCCTACGGTCTTGTTATACGCCCCGACCGCACTACTCAAAGACCGTCCCAGCCGGTCTACATGGTCGCCGAGGCTGCCGAGCCGGTCGTACAGCTCTCGACCCAGCTCAAAGACATCCCGGGCGTGAGCGGCCAGTGCTTCCTGGGTCCAGGCGTAGGCTACGGTGCGGAGCACCGAGATCAGCGTGGTTGGGCTAGCGATAATCACCTTCTTGGCGGCCGCGTATTCCAGTAGCGCGGGGTCTGTCTCCAGGGCTTGGCTGAGGAATGCCTCTCCCGGCACGAACAGCACCACGAATTCGGGTGTCGGCGAGAAGTGCTGCCAATATGCCTTGCCGGACAGCAGGTCCACATGGTTTTTGAGATGCCGGGCGTGGGCGAGCAGGCGTTCTGCTCGGATTGTTTCATCAGCGGTCTCGGTGGCTTCCAGGAACGCTACCAGCGGCGCCTTCGCGTCCACCACGACATGTTTGCCGCCCGCCAAATGGACGATGAGGTCCGGCCGAAGCTGCCCCTCAGCGCTGGTGACCGTGATCTGCCGGTCGAAGTCACAGCGCTCGACCATCCCGGCGACCTCGACCGCCCGGCGCAGCTGCATCTCGCCCCACTGCCCGCGGACTTGTGGCTTGCGCAGCGCTGTTGTCAACGCGGCGGTTTCGCGGCGCAGGTCTTCCCCGGCCAGCTTGACTCCCTCGATCTGCTGCTTCAGAGCGGCCTGATCAGCCACCCGGATTTGCTCAATCTCCCGCAGCCGCCCGCCGAGCTGATCCAGCGTGTCTCGGATGGGGCGCTCCGATGCCTTAAGTCGAGAGTCAGCCAGCTCGACCAGCTTGGTGCTGGTGGCATCAAGCGCTTCGGTTGACAAGGCACGGAACTGGTCAGACAGCCGCTGCTGTGACTGCTCGGCGAAGGCCACCCGGTCTAGAGCGGCGCGTTGATCTGCTTCCAGCTTGGCGATGCGAGCGGCTGATGTGGTCCGAGCCCACAGCACGCCCAGCATCGCGCCGAGGATCAGGCCGATGGCAAAGAGGAATCCGGTGATGATATCCATGACAATCATCATCCCTCAGCTAGGGTCAACTTTCACGAATTGACGACTCGGGATTAGCCAGAAAGATTTCCGTTGGCTCGCAACCGCCCACTCCAGGTCGAGCTACAGGCGCTCTCGCTGGCGGCCGCCGAGAACGATTGCCGGAACAGATACTCCGGGCGATCGCTGACGGAAGAGGTGTTCCGTGACCATCTTCGTCGTCGTGCCGCGGAAGGTGACCTTGCGAAGCGGTTTCCGGAACCAGTGGTCGCTCTCGGCGAGTTTTGGCTCCGGCAAATTGGCCCTCGGCAGGACCCATGCCAGCTTGACGCCGTGGCGTTGCTTGGACACGGTCGCAAGGTCGGGTTAGTCGGGGAGGCAAAGTGGACCCGTCGGGAGTCCGCTGGCAGGGAGCTCGCTACTATGCAACGCAAGGTAGCGAGCGCCAATCTGACAACGGCGGATCGCGTAATGTATGTGGTGGGCGCGCGAGAGCAGGTGACAGACAGCGAGAAGGTTGTGGCAGTCACCGCCGCTGACATCTTCGGCTAATCCGCCAGTGCTAGGTGACCTCGGAGGAGGCAACGTTGGTTATGGCCAAGAAAATACTGGTCACTGGTTCAAGTGTGCGCGAAGAGTTTCTTCAACCGCTCCGTGACCGGGGATGGTCCGTAGTGAATCCTATTCATCTTCTGTCGGAAGAAGAGCTGACGGAAGCATTGCTCGATGTTGATGCGTATCTGCTAGGGGGTGATGAGATGGCCACACGTATGGCACTGTCCAGCGCCTTGAAGCTGAAAATTATTGCTTTCCTCGGGATGGGTTACGAGAACTACCTCGACTCCTCCACTGCCAGGGAACGAGGCATCATCGTCACGAATACCCCCGGCACTTTGAGCAATGCGGTAGCGGAACTCACCATCGGCCACCTACTCAACGGCATCCGGAAAATACACTACTACGCTCATCTGTACGAGATAGGTGAGAGTGGGTCTGAAGAAAAGCAACGCGATATCGCCGCTTTACATCACGGAATCGTAGGCCTGGGCGGAGTCGGCGAACGGGTCGCCGCTATTTTGAGAAACGGTTTCGGATCGCAAGTCAGTTACTTCTCTAGAACACGTAAGCAGAACGTAGAGGATGCTCTGAATCTGAGATTCATGGATCTTGAGAATCTCGCCAGTGTGGTAGACACACTCATGGTGCTTACCCCAGGTACTACCGAGACAGAAGGATTAATCAACAGAAGAGTGCTGGATCTATGTAGGCCAGGACTCGTACTGGTGAATATGGCACGTGCGGATGTTGTGGACCCTAAAGCGCTCAACCTGTCCCTAGAATCCAAGCGTGTGGCCTACGCGGCATTTGACGTCTTTTATAACGCTCGTAATAACTTCACCGATGCACTCCGAAAGAAAATACCGAGCCGATTAATGGTGACGGGGCATATCGGCTCACTGACACATGATGCCCGCGATGCGATGGGGAAATCAGCTGTCAACTCCATCATAACTATGCTCGATAGCGGAAATCCGTTACACCGCGTTTTGTGATACGTGAAGGCTTGAAGGATAATCTGATGATTTTGGGGCTTTTCCGCGAAAGATCAAAAATTCTTACTGGTTGATACAATGAATTTTCAACTTGACATCGCTACGCAGAGCGATAAAGAAGTAATCCGTAATCTGCTTGAGTTGTATCAGTATGATATGGTGGAATTCTCTCATGACGGCTGGCGTGATGTTCAATTCGATGGACGATATGGTTATCCGTATTTAGATTTGTACTGGCAAGAGCCAACACGCCATCCCTTTTTGGTGAAGGTCGATGGCAACCCCGCTGGCTTTGTGCTCGTCAACCAACACCTGCCGATCCCTGAGGGAGCACCCGCAAAATCCATCGCCGAATTCTTTATTATGCGAAAATACCGTGGCCAGGGAATTGGCAAGAAGGTTGCCGAGATGACATTTGATCGGTTTCCAGGAAAGTGGCAAGTGACGCAAGAGAAAAATAATCCTTCCGCGCAGAAATTTTGGCGTCGGGTGATTGATAGTTACACTTCAGGTCAGTTTCAGGAGAAAATTCTCGATAATGATCGCTGGAATGGTCCCGTCCTGATATTTAGTTCTTCAAAGAAGGCGTAAGCGCTATGGCTTTGTCCATCGGCATCGTGGGGTTGCCCAACGTCGGCAAATCGACGCTGTTCACCGCGTTGACTAAAAACGACGTGCTCACCGCGAACTATCCGTTTGCCACTATCGAGCCGAACGTGGGCGTGGTCAATGTGCCGGATGAGCGGCTGGACGTGCTCGCCGATATGTTCAGCTCGGTTAAGAAAGTTCCGGCCACTGTCACCTTCGTGGATATCGCCGGCTTGGTGCGGGGCGCCGCTAGTGGTCAGGGATTGGGCAACAAGTTCTTGGCGCATATCCGCGAGGCGGACGCGATCTGTCAGGTGATCCGGGTTTTCCATGACCCGGATGTGATGCATGTGGACGGGCGCATCTCGCCCAAGGACGATATCGAGACCATCAACACCGAGCTGATTCTGGCCGATCTGCAAACTCTGGAGAATGCCCTCCCTCGGCTGGCCAAGCAGGCGCGCTTGGTCAAGGGTTCCTCGCCACTGCTGGCCGCGGCCGAGCAAGCCAAACAGGTGCTTGACGCCGGCAGCACGGTTTTTGCCGCGAGGCTGGATCCGGAACCACTCCGAGAGCTGCACCTGCTCACGGCAAAACCATTCCTCTACGTCTTCAATGTGGGCACTGAGCTGCTCGGGAACAGCAGCGGTCAGGATGAGCTGCGCACACTGGCAGCCCCCGCTGAGGCTATTTTCCTGGACGCCAAGCTGGAGGCCGAACTCGCCGAGTTGTCTGATGCCGAGGCGCTCGAATTGCTGCGTTCGACTGGCCAGCACGAGGCCGGCCTTACTCAGCTCGCCCAGGTGGGTTTCACCACGCTTGGTTTACAGACTTTCCTCACCGCGGGGCCGAAAGAAGCCCGGGCCTGGACGGTCCACCACGGTGACACCGCGCCAGCAGCGGCTGGCGTAATCCACAGCGATTTTCAACGTGGTTTTATCAAGGCCGAGATCGTCTGCTACGACGACTTGGTCGCAGCCGGGTCGTTGGCTCAAGCCCGGGCAGGCGGCAAGGTCCGTATTGAGGGCAAGGACTACGTCATGCGCGACGGCGATGTCGTCGAATTCCGCTTCAATGTGTAATGGGGACTTCGTGGGCATGTTCCTTATGAACAGCTCTTTTGGCGATGTAGTTCACCTTCGAACCGTACTTCACTGGACCAGTGAAGTACGGTGTTTATGTGAAGTACAGTGACCAGATCCAGCAACGGATAGCCCAGCTCATGGGTGGCGCGCTTGGCGCCACGCCACGGATATCTGTTTCTCAGATCACTCCGGAGATCTTCGAGGCATCGGTCAGCCGTGTCGGTGAGCGAATATCGAGCGGCTACTCGAAGCCTGAGTTCGCGCCGTGGCGGATATGGCAGGTAACGCATGGACGAGACTCGTGACTGTTCGCTTCGACGACTGCGAATACCTCGGCGCGGCCAACCTTCGCGGCACAGGATTTGCCGTACTTGACCACGGCATTCAGGAGCTGACCGCTGACAGTGAAGTTCAGGGAATTCCCGTCGGCGTCTTGACGCCTGAACTGAAGCGGATGCACCGAGTCCGCTATGGGGCGCTGACCTTCGTCATTCCTCTGGGGCTGATTGTTCGAGTTCGAGGCCGCGAGTTTCCGGCAGGAACAGGTAGGCCGCACTAGAAAGCGCGACGGGGATGGTCACGGCTAGGGCAGCTGGGGTGAAACTGCCGAAGACGTCAACGAGCAGGCTGAAGGTAATAAGGCCGGCAACCGCGCCGAGGACACCAGCCGCCTGAAACCATCCGGCGGCGCTGGCGCGCGTCGAGGTGGGAAACAGCTCGACGCCGAGCACGCCGATGGCCGGTCCCAAAGCAGCCTGAGCGGATATGGAGCCGATGTAGCCGCCGATGGCGCCGGGGATGCCAGCGCTGTAGGTGAGGGCGCCCGCGATTGCGATACCTGCCTGCGCGACGACCAACGTAGGAACACGTCCGATCCGGTCCGCGGCCCACCGACCGAGCACTAGCCCGGCCAAACCACCCAGCCCCGCGACAGGCACCGCCCAGGCCGCGGTTGACGGCGCGAGGCCAAGAACATTTTCGACATAGACAAACAGCAGTGTGGTGGCGGGGCCGGTGACGAATGCGGCAGCAAAGCCGAGGCTGGCCAGCAGGGCGAGACGGGCTCGGAACCGTGTGGGCACCGCGCCAGGCAGATGGGGACGCGTCCATGGTTTCCGCTCCTGACGTTGCAGTAGCGCGTACCGGTCAGGTTCTTGGACTAGTCGGCCGAGAACCGCGACGAGCAGCAGCGGAACGATCGAGAGCGCGAATAAAGTCCGGAATTCGACTCCCCAGATGCCGCGAACCAGCGCGACCGCGCCCGCGCCCATGGCGTAGGCGGCCGCGATGAGCGCTACTGCCTTCGCCCGATCCGCCGCGCGAGTTTGTTCCGCGGCAATGACCGCGGCTAGCGCGTTGGTCGTGGACAGTAGGGGGCGACCCAGTGCGAATACCGCGATGAACCACCAGTAGGACGGGCTCGCGGCCGAGGCGATGGTGAATGCGAGCCCGCCCAGACAGCAGATGAGGATGACACGGCGACGGCCCATGCGGTCAGCGAGGCCGGTGAGGGGAAGGCTGCCGACGGAAGCCAGCCGGATGACCCCCAGCCCGATCCCGAGGGTAGTCAGGGACAGTCCGATCTGCTCGCTGATAGACGGTCCGTTGCCGGCCTTGCCGAATGCCCGTGCCACATCACCGAGCGCTGCCGTGACACCGAACTGGGCGAAGCCCGCCGCGGCCGCTAGGAGTGCCGTTGCCAGGATTGCTGGGTGGATCCAACTACGTAGTCGCATCCCGACAGTATGACGAAGCCACGCAGAATGATTTCGTTGCGGTTGGACCAGTTTCATGACGTTCTGGAGTTCACGATGGACTTGTCGATCTCCGGACCATCGATCTCTTCATGCTCGGTTCCCCCACCGGGCCGCCTATGGCATGGACAAACGCCCTAGGGAAAGGCCCCCTTAGACAGGAGCTAACCTCATCGGGGTTAGCAGCCGTGGCGCTGGGAACCCCCGCACAGCCGGGAGCCCGGCTCGGCGCTCGGCGATCAGCTCATCGGCCAGATTACGACCCGCAGCGACGTTCTTGAATATACCCCGCAGCTCTTTGGCGATCGACCGGCGGGAACGGATGACGAGCCGATCTTGCTCCATCCATGCCACCAGGTCGTCACTCGCGCGGAAGTCCAGAGCACGCCAGAACTCCACCGGGATTACGGTACGCCCTTGACCGCCGAGATGAAGCTCTTGCGCTGGGGAAGCCCGATATGCCATAAAAAATTCTATGCCACACTATGTGATTCTACCAAGATAGCTCTTCTAGTCATTTGCCTGATAGTAGCGTCGCTGGTGAGGAAGGCACGTGCTCGCGGATGATTGCCTCGATTCGGCGGGCTAGTTCGACGTCGTGCCTGGTGACTCCACCCGCGGAATGTGTCGTGAGCATAAAGTGCAGTGTGCGCCACCGGATGTCGATATCCGGGTGATGGTTGATCTCCTCGGCCACGTCGGCCACGGTTTGCACGATGTGGATCGCCAGGGGGAAATTCGCGACCGCGACGGTGCGTCGTAATGCGGTGGTGTCCCCGGCCCAGCCGTCCAGCTCATCGAGCTGACGGGAAATCTCGTCCTCGCCGAGAAGCGGCGCCATTCCGCACGGTTCTCGATTTTCGGTGGCGTCGGATGCTTGCTGGTGGCCTTTATAGCTCCTGGAGCCAGTTACGTCGGCTTGGCCCGCTGGATCGGTTCGAGGAGTGGGGTTCATGCCAGGACCTCTCATTGTCGTGGGCGTAATTATCTATGGATATCTATGGAGCAGCTCATGCTTACGTGGGGGTGATATCGAGGGCCTGCTGGAGGAAGTTGACTTCGAGTTGGAGGAGGTTTTCGGCGATGACCTCTTGTGAGGTCATGTGGGTGATGCCGGATAGCGGCAGCACGGTGTGAGGGCGTCCCGCCGCGAGCAAGGCCGAGGACAGTCGGAGGGTATGGGCGGCCACCACGTTGTCATCGGCCAAACCGTGGATGAGCATCAGTGGTCGAGTGAGCTTGGGTGCGTCGTCGAGCAGTGAATTCGCCGCGTAGACCTCGCCATGCTCGTGGGGGCAGCCCAGATAGCGCTCGGTGTAGTGGGTGTCGTAGAGCCGCCAGTCCGTCACCGGGGCGCCGGCGATAGCGGCGGCGAACACGTCCGGTCGGCGCAGCACCGCCAGCGCTGCCAGATACCCGCCGTAGGACCAGCCGCGGATCGCTACCCGGCTCAGGTCCAGATCAAGGTGGGTGGCGGCAACCGCATGCAAGGCGTCTACCTGGTCGGCCAGGGTCACCTCGGCGATGTCATACGCGATCTCTTTTTCCCAGGCAGGCCCACGACCAGGTGTGCCGCGTCCGTCGGTGATCAGCACGGCGAATCCCTGATCGGCCAGCCACTGCGCCTCGAGGTAATAATTCTGCGCGACGAGCACCTTTTGGTGATGCGGTCCGCCGTATGGATCGAGCAGCACCGGAATTTTTTGCCCCGGCTGGTGACCCGTGGGTAACACCAGGGCACAATGCAGCTGCCGGTCGCCTACCGTGACCAAAGTGGGTTGCGGGGTGAGAATTGGCGTCTCGGCTCGGGAAGCGATCGTCGCGATCTGGGCGCCGTCGCGGAGCACTCGGGCGATTCGACCGGATCGCTCTAGGCTTGCCGACTGCACCACCATGACGTTGCCACTCCGGGTTGCGGTGTGCACGCCCGGGTGGTCGGTGATTCGCTCGGCGCCATCCGATGTGGCGAGCAGGACGTGCACCTGGGTCGGGTCGTCCAGCGAGGCGGTCAGCAGCACGCTATCCGCGGCCACGTCCAGCACGGCGCGAACTTGGGTCAGGTCATCTGTCCACTCCTGATCGCCGACAACAAG
>Ga0187894_10000615_pt1 | contig 47919 bp, 37 predicted proteins | sample GBC1701081metaG_FD_136650 | JGI IMG/M metagenome (GOLD analysis project Ga0187894, IMG submission 136650) | White microbial mat communities from a lava cave in the Kipuka Kanohina Cave System on the Island of Hawaii, USA - GBC170108-1 metaG ... | reverse complement strand
GACATCCCTCCCCATCGCTACACCGCCGCGCTGGCCAGTCGCATCGAGGCCGCGTGGCAGGACCGGTGGGACGAGGGCCATGTCCACCGCGCGCCCAACCCCGGCGAGAGCGGATTCGACCCCTCGCGCCCTCCTCTCTACATCCTCGACATGTTCCCCTACCCCTCCGGCGCGGGCCTGCACGTCGGCCACCCGCTCGGCTACATCGCCACCGACATCTACGCCCGCTACCAGCGCATGGCCGGGCACAGCGTCGTGCACGCCATGGGCTTCGACGCCTTCGGCCTGCCCACCGAGCAGTACGCCATCGAGACCGGCACCCACCCGCGCATCACCACCGAGAAGAACATCGAGACCTTCCGGCGGCAGTTGCGCCGCCTCGGGCTCGCCCACGAGCGCCGGCGCGGCGTGGCCACCACCGACCCGCCCTTCTACAAGTGGACGCAGTGGATCTTCCTTCAGATCTACAACTCGTGGTTCGATGCGGCCCGCGGCAAGGCGCGCCCGATCGGCGAACTGATCGATGAGTTCGAGCGCGGCATCCGGGCGGCCCCGCCCGAGTCAATGCCGTGGGCGAAACTCGATAAGCGTGAGCGCGCCCGCCTGATCGATTCGCACCGTCTTGCGTACCTCGCCGATGTCGATGTCAACTGGTGCCCCGCGCTGGGCACCGTGCTGGCCAACGAAGAAGTCACGGCCGATGGCCGCAGCGAGCGCGGCAACCATCCCGTCTTCAAGCGCCCGCTTCGCCAGTGGATGATGCGGATCACCTGCTACGCCGAGCGCCTGCTGGCCGACCTCGACCGCGTGGACTGGCCCGAGCCCATCCGGCTCATGCAGCGCAACTGGATCGGGCGCAGCGAGGGCGCGTACATCGATTTCCCCGCGGGCAAGCGCCGCATCCGCGTCTTCACGACACGGCCGGACACGGTTTTCGGCGCGACGTACATGGTCCTCTCGCCCGAGCACCCGCTGGTCGATGAACTCGCGTCGCCGAAGTGGGGCGAGAAGATGCCACAGGCCTGGAAGGGGCGCTTCGAGGGCGCGGCGGAACTCGTCGCGCGCGGGGCCACGCCGCCGGAGATGATCGCGGCGTACCGAAAACTCGTATCGCGCCGATCGGAGGCCGAACGCACCGCCGAAGCCCGCGAGAAGACCGGCCTCTTCATCGGCGCCTACGCGATCAACCCGGCGAGCGACCAGCGCATCCCGATCTTCATCGCCGACTACGTGCTGACTGGCTACGGCACGGGAGCGATCATGGCCGTGCCGGGTCAGGATCAGCGCGACTGGGACTTCGCGAAGACGTTCGACCTGCCGATCGTGCGCACCGTGCAACCGCCGGAGGGCTTCGAAGGCGAGGCGTACCTCGGCGAAGGCCCGGCGCTTGCCAGCGGCTTCCTCAACGGGCTCGAAATCGCGCAGGCCAAGGCCGCGATCACCAAGTGGCTCGAAGAGAAGAAGCACGGCAAGGGTGTGGTTCAGTACCGCATCCGTGACTGGCTCTTCAGCCGCCAGCGCTACTGGGGCGAGCCCTTCCCCATCGTGTACGACGAGAAGGATGAGCACCACGAGTTCCCGATCGCGCTGCCGGAATCGATGCTCCCCGTGCTGCTGCCGGAGATGAGCGACTTCCGCCCGCTGGCCAGCGACGATCCGACGGCAGCGCCACAGCCTCCCCTGGCCCGCGCGGCGGACTGGCTGCACGTCGATCTCGATCTCGGCGGGGGCGAAGGGAAGCGGCGCTACCGGCGTGAGACGAACACGATGCCGCAGTGGGCCGGCTCGTGCTGGTACTACCTGCGCTACCTCGATCCCGAGAACGAAGAGCAATTCGTCGCGCCGGAAGTCGAGCGGTGGTGGATGCTCAAGGGGAAGGGGCAAAGGGACAGAGGGACAAAGGGACAGAGGGCGGGGGGGGACGACGGAGGTCGCGAGGGTTCCGCAGGTTCACTTCTTCAGCCCGAAGGGCTGGAAGTCAATAGCCGTGGGTCGCCACGCGCGCCGCGGGGCGCACCCACGGAACAGGCGCTCTATTCGGTCCCGCACCCCGCAGGGGTGCACGAGGCGCCCGCATCCGCATCGGCGCGTGAGCAGCGCGCGGATCGATCGGCCTTCGATGCGTCCATCGATCACGCCGGCGGCGTGGATCTGTACGTCGGCGGGGCGGAGCACGCCGTGCTGCACCTGCTCTACGCGCGCTTCTGGCACAAGGTGCTCTTCGATCTCGGGCACGTGAGCACGCCGGAGCCTTTCGGGCGTCTCTTCAACCAGGGCTACATCCAGGCGCCGGCCTACACCGACGATCGCGGCGTTTACGTCGAAGCGAACGAGGTGGTCGAGAACCCCCCGGGTTCCGGTCGCTTCTCATTCAACGGTAAACCCGTCTCGCGCGAGTACGGCAAGATGGGCAAGAGCCTCAAGAACGTGATCACGCCCGATGACGTCTGCGCCGAGTACGGCGCGGACACGATGCGCCTCTACGAGATGTACATGGGCCCGCTCGAGCAGAGCAAGCCCTGGAACCCGCGCGACATCGTCGGCGTCTTCCGCTTCCTGCAGCGCATCTGGCGCTCGATCGTCGATGAAGAAACCGGCGCGCTTCGCGTCGGCGATGCCGCGCCGGATGATGCCACGCGCCGCCTCCTGCACAAGACCATCGACGGCGTGCGCCGCGACATGGAGCGCCTCTCCTTCAACACCGCCATCGCACGCCTGATCGAGTTCAACAATCATCTCTCCAAGACCTGCGCCGAGAGCGCCACGCCGCGCGAGGTCGCGCGGACGATGGTGCTGCTGCTGGCCCCCTTCGCGCCGCACATCGCCGAGGAACTCTGGTCACGCCTAAACGAAGGTCGCGCCGGATTCCTGCTCAGCGAGCCCTTCCCGCAGGCCGATCCCGCGTTGCTCGTCGAAGACTCGATCGAGATCCCCGTGCAGGTCATGGGCAAGGTGCGCGGGCGCGTCACCGTGCCCGCGGCGGCCGATGAGGCTGCCGTGCGCGAAGCCGCCCTCGCCTGCGAGGGCGCGGCGCCCCACATCGCCGGCAAGAACATCCGCCGGGTCGTCGTGATCCCCGGCCGACTGGTCAACATCGTTACTGATTAAACGGTACGAAAGAGCGAACCGGTCACGCGCCGAAGTTCGCCAGTACGGTGAGGATATCGTTGAACTCTACCAGGCCGTTGTAGTCAGCGTCGCCATTGAACTCCTCTGAGCCAAAGTTCGCCAGCACGGTCAGAATATCGTTGAAATCCACGACGTTGTCGCCGTTTGCATCGCCAAACTTGGCAAGCGATGTCGAGCCGAGGGTACCGTTCGCATTGATCATCCCCCAGCCGGTACGTGTATCGAATCCGAACCCGTACACTTGCGGGCTAATGTCGACTGAGGTGGATCGAATCGCCTCGTACACGGCTGCCGCAGAGAGGTGAGGATTCCGTCGCAGCAGCAGCGCTGCGACACCCGCTGCACATGGTGACGCAAAAGAGGTTCCGTCAATGCCTTGGCCATCTGCAATGGTGTAATCGGTGTTGCCCTCGCAACAGTTGTAGCCCGCCGATCCCGTCCGGTCCGTCGTGAAGATGTCCTTGCCGGGAGCCACGAAATCCAAGTCGAATCCTCCATTACTGAAGTCCGTTACTAAGCCGGTGTTGTCTATCGCGCCGACTGCGTGAACAAATCCGTGCGAGGCGGGATATCTGACTCCATTAGGGTTTGAATCGTTGCCCGAGGCCGCGAAGTGAATTATCCCCACGTCGGCAGTGTCGTCGTATGCGGCAGAAATCACCAGCAATTCCATTGGGAGGGCGAAACTCGAATTGGTGATACGCGCTCCGCAATCAAGACTGTAGCGAATCCCCGCTGCAATCGCTGCAGCGTTCGCCGTAAAGAAGCCACCGGCGTCCGGCGCGTAGATCCTTGCCGAAACACAAAAAGCGCCGGGAGCAACGCCAGCGATGCCGATCTCGTTGTTGAATCGGGGGCAGCACACACCTGCGACCGCCGTGCCATGTCGATCGTTCGGCGTAACAGGACCGCCATCGCCCGCCGGAGGGGCTGGGGCCGGTGTAAAATCGAGGCCAAAGCGCAGGTCGTAGTTCAGGTCGGGATGGTTTCGTTGCACGCCGTCGTCAAGGATGAGCACGGTAATGCCGCGCGTCGTTACGGCTCGATCCCAAGCCTCCGGGCCATCGATATCTACATCGTTAAAGCCGCCGAGTTGTCCCGTATTGTGCAACCCCCACTGGAGACCAAAGGCCGGATCATTCGGGATGAGCGCAGCCTTACCAGAAACGTACCAGTCCGGTTCAGCCCCCCGCACGCCGGGACGACCGTGCAGCGAGTTCGCCAGTCCGAGGACACGAAGCCCGTTCTCCGTCGCGGCGCGCACCCGAACGTGATTTGGCATGCGGAGGTGCCGGTGCGCCTCGACAGTCCCAACCCCTGATTCAGCGATAATCCGTTCGGCCTCTTCATCTGTCACATCAGGCCAGAAGATGACGATCAGGAAACCCGTCGGGACGATCGATCCAAGATCAGTCTTGAATGCGGGACCCGCAAACTCGATGTCGGGCCGTGCGGCCAAGGCCTCTAGGAGGTCTTCCACTTGTGCAGCGACGTACTTACGTTGCGATACATCTACTTCCCACATCCGCACTTTGTCATTCGGTTTGATTGCATGCGGAGCAACGCCGAGGGTCTTGTCGAGCCCCTCGGGGTGACGCTTGGCTTGTTCCCATGCGGCGATGGAGAGATCTGATGCTGACTGATCTGGATTATCTCCTTTTCTAAGCACGAAAAACCGTTCGATGTCTAGGGTCAGAGGAACTTTCCTCTCATCGACCCAGTGGAAGTACTGTCCCGCCTCCTCCTGTGCCGCTTTAGGGTCCTCTTGCGCTAGGGTAGCTGTCTCATCGGGCTGGCAGCCGAGCACAAAAAGCACTGCCAGGCACAGCCTGCTCCTCGACTGCAGGTATGGCATGCGTCACCTCGCTTTCGGAGCTTGCGATATCGCCGTTGGCGCGGTACCGGTCAGATGGGTTCGATACCGGCCAACAGGTAACACCATCTGCTTCACGGAGGGGAGGGAGATTGTTGTTGAATCGCGTTTCGCTGTGCGGTCAGATCTGCAAGTTCGTGGCGAAGATTCTCGATCGCATCTCGCGCGGACTCTCTGGTGGCCAAATCCGCGGACGGATCGTCGAGGCGTCGTTGTCTGGCTGCGATTGACTTGGCAATGAACTCTATCCGGGCTTCGATCGCTGCGATTTGAGTGTTCAGGGCCCTGTTGTCACCGGGCATCGCGAGTTTGACGCGTAGCGCCTCGCACTCGGCCAAGCGACTCGTCAATTCCTGCTCGAGAGCCATCAGGGCAACGAGCGCGCCTTCGCGGGTCCGCTCATCCGATTCCGGATCGTTGATCCGGCGCTCGTGCTCCTTCATCGCTTCCTGGATCAGCGTGATCCGGCGCTCGAGATGCGCGAGATCCAGCGCCGGGTCCGGCGCTGGCGGCGGGACGGCTCGGACCTCCACGGGAGCAGGCGGCGCCAAGTCCGGCGCACGCCGGACCACCGGCGCGGGGCGCGGCCGCCGCCGCTGCTGCTGCAGGTCCTGGATGATGACGCCCTCGCCGCCGCGGATCACAACCGCGCCGCCCTGAAGCACGATGGGCTCGCGCAACCGCGCCAGCCGGATCTGCTCGCGCCGCGCCGCATCGGCGAGGAACTCCCGGTCCGCGGCCTCGAGCGCGGCCACTTCCGCGATCGCGCCCTCCATGACCACGCCCGGTTCTTCGATGCGCCGAGCGCGCCGCTCCGGCCGGCGCCACGAGTCGGGGCCCAGCGTCGTTTCGAGCATCTTCGTCGGAGTGTTGCTCAAGCCGATTCGTCGGGCGCGAAACTGCCACGCCGTTTCGAGCAGCGGCTCCGTCAGCGCGATCGCGCGGTTGCCGAGCTCGTTGTAGTCGCCCAGCGGAACCTCGATCTCGAGGGCGAGCGCGTTGGCGTTCGGGCCGTCGGTCACGAGCGGCGGCTCGCGCACGCCCTGCTGACGGTCCGCCTCGAGCACGGGGTCCCGCGGGATCCGCGGCGTCAGCGGGCGGACCACCTTCAGCATCACGCGCTCGCCCGGATCGTGCGAGACGATCAGTTCACGCAGCCGATCCTGCCGCGCCTGCCGGTCCGAGATGCCCTCGACGCTCTCGCCGGCGATCTCGACGATCACGTCGCCGACCTGGAGCGCGCCCTGCTCGGCCGCCGGGAATCCCGGCGTCAGTTGCATCACTTCCACGCCCGCATCGCCGCGCGGGCTGAACGAGATGCCCATCGCCGCACGCGGCGTGTTCATGAACCGCTCGCGCAGCGCTGCGACGATCCGCCGGCGCTGCTCGATGCTCAGATCGGATCGCCCGGCCAGGTCGGCCAGCGACACCTCGACCAGCCGGGCCACGTGCGGAAGGCCGGATAGGTCGCACGCGAGGATCGCCGCGCACAATTCCGACGAAGCCCGGTCGCGATCGGCGAGGCCGTCAGCATTGAGGCCGCCGAGCCAAGCGGGCGCAGAAGGCGTTGGGGCTGCGGCCTCGGGCTGCGCCACGTCCTGACCGTGGGCCATTCCGGCATAGAGAGCCAAAGCGATCGCGCCGGCCGCCACTCCCGTTCTTGATGATCGGAATCGGTGATTCGGCATGGTCGGCGTGCACGCGGCGGCGGGCGGCACGGCCCGGCGCAAGGACCTGACCCGTCGAGATTCGCAGGATTCTACCGCCGTCACCGCCTCAGGAAACAAGCCGGGCCATCCGATCGCGGTTGCCGTGCAGCCACCGAACCTTGCGCAGCACCATCCTCAAAAAGCCCCGTGCGTCGATCCGCCCGAACCGCCCCGTGGCGGCGATCGGCACCGCCGCTTCCGCGATCATGGCCTCGATCATGAGCCACGGCACCGCCTCGAGTTCCGCGGTGCTGACAACGGTTTGTGCCATCGAGTCGTAGCCCCGCAGGAAGCGCTTGAACCGGCTCTCATCCGGCTCGGCGGGCCACAGATCCGGGTTGTCACCCATCCGGGTGATGCTGAACTGGAGCGCCCCGTTGGCGATATCGAGCGCGCGCGGCAGGATCCGTGCGGTGTCGTAGTCGATCACCGCGACCACCTTGGAGTTGCGAAAGAGCATGTTGCCGGGGTGCCAGTCGCCGTGCGTGATCTGGCGCGGCCATTGCTGGAGCCCCAGCGCATCGGCCGCCGCTCCGGCCTCCTGATAGAACTCGCGCAGCGCGGCGATGATGGGGTCGAGCGTGTCGTCCTGAATCCTGTGGGGAATGAAGTTGAGGTTCGCGGGAACGTGGGGCGAGCGGTGGAAACTCCCTGAAGGGGGCTCCCATTCCGGGGTCACGCCCGCGAGGATTCGGTGGAACATCGCCAGCGCCTGCCCGGCCTCGAACGTCGCGTGGAGCGACTGATCGTACGGCTGGCCGGCGATGTACTCGAAGAGTTCGTAGATCCTCCCGCCGATGCTGAGCATCGATTCATGCCCGCCGCGCGTCAGCGCCAGCCGGGCGAGGGGGTATCCGGCCTTGGCGAGGTGTCGCTGAATCGAGTGCGTGAAGGACACCTTCACCGGGTCGTCGCGCCCGTGTGCGCGCCGCTTGAGCACGAACGCGCCCTTCTCGCACTTGATCAGCAGTTTGGGAGCGTGGCGCGATCCGCGCCGGAACTCACGCACCGCCTGCACGGCGCCGAGGTCAAAGTGCGAAAGCACCATGACGGCCTCGGCTAGATCGAACGTGAGATAGCCGAGCGTCGGGTCGGTGTCGGCGAGGGTGCTGGGACGGTCGGCCGACGGCGCCGCCTCGTCCGAAGGCATGTGGAGCGACGATCCCGGCAGGCCGGAATCGTGCGCCGACACGGCGCTGCGTTCGGCGCCGAGCAGGTCCTCGGGCAGGACCGGCGGAGTCACGGGCGCGCCGTTGGTGTCGGGGTCGGCGCCACGCGGGCTCGGTTTGTCTTTCGGGGTCGCGGACATGAGCGACCTCAATCCTTGCAGGCGCCCGGGCGGCAGGCGCTACTCGACGTTCTGCACCTGTTCCTTGATCCGGTCGATCGCGCCCTTGATCTCGACGATGTCGCGGCTGATCTCGGCATCGCCCGACTTGCTCGCCATCGTGTTGGCCTCGCGCAGCATCTCCTGCGTCAGGAAATCCAGCGTGCGCCCCATGGGCCGCCCGTCATCGGTCGTGAGCAGCGCCTTGAACTGATCGAGGTGCCCGCCGAGGCGGGCGACCTCTTCCGCGATATCGCTCTTCTCCGCGTACACCGCCACTTCGCGGATCAGATCGACCGGCTCGACGCGCACCTTGGCGTCCTGGAGCAGCGATTCGACGCGGGCCTTGAGCCGGCGCTGATAATCCTCGACCACGCGCGGGGCCCGCGCCGCCACCCGCGCCAGGGCCTGCACGATCAGCGCGTGATGGTTCATCAGGTCGGCCACCAGCAGGCCGCCCTCGCGCTGGCGCATCTTCGACACCTGGGCGCAGGCCTGCTCGAGCAGTTTCAGGAACACGGGGCGCGTCTTCTCGATCCGTTCCTCGCCGTTGTCGGGAGGCTGGAGCACGCCGGGGAGCGAAAGCAGCGCCCCCGCATCGACGGAGAGCCCGCCACGGTCCAGAACGGGAAGACCGTGCAACTGCTTGAGGTACGCCTCGAGAGCGGGCCGGTTGACGCGGTGCGCGGCAGCGCCGCTGCTGTCGCTGCACGTGCCGATGAGCGTGATGCTCCCGCGCGTGAGGCGCCGGCGCAGCTCGGCTTCGAGTTCCGGCTCGAGGCCTTCCAGTTCCTCCGGCAGACGGATCGACGCCTTGAAGTACTTGCCGTTGAGGCTGCGCACTTCAAGGAAATAGTGCGCACCGGCCTCGTGCGCCGAAGCCTCGCCGTAGCCCGTCATGCTTCGGATCACCGGATGTGGCCCTCTGCGGTTCTGGCCGGTTCAGAAACGGAATCGGTTCGCGCGGCCGGATCGATGTTTCCGCGGTGCGATCGTCGCGACCGCGAGTCCCTGGAAGCCGGATCGTCCACGATCCCGCCCCGCGCGCCAACTCCAGCCGGGATGGGCTCCCGGCCGATCTCGCCTCACCGGGGAGGCGGCGCCGACGAATCCTGCGGCGCTGAATCCGGCGGTTTCTCACCGCCCGCCGGCGGAGGGCTGGCCGGCTCGGTCGCCGGCGGCGTCGAAGGATTCTGCGAAGGCTTGGCTTCCTGCTCGCCCTGGCTCCCCTGAGCGCCCGTATCGCCGGTTCCGGCGGGAGTCGGGCCTGTCGGTGCGGGCTGAGGGTTAGCGGCGGGCTCCGATCCGGGCTGCGAAGGGATTGTGGTCGGCGGCAGGTCGGGCAACGTCGCGCCGGCCGGCGTCTGAATCGTCGGGATGAGCGACACCGCCGATGGCGGCTTGACGATGAAGTTGAGCCCCACCGCGGTCAGCAGGAACAGGATGAAGATGCTGATCGTGGCGGTGGTCAGGGCATCGCCGGTCTTCGCGCCGAAGGCCGTGTGCCCGGATCCGCTGGCGCTTCCGAAGGCCTCGCTCAGCCCGCCGCCCTGAGGGCGCTGGATGAGCACGGCCAGCATCAGCATGGCGCTGACCACGACAAAGAGCGCGACCAGCGCGAAGACGATGACCGGATGAAGTTCGGCGACGATCAGCATGGTTGTTCCGTCGGCACGCGGCCCGGCCCGCGGGAGAAAGATGATAGCCGTTTCAGGTTGCTCCCGCCGCCGCCGCAACGATCTTCAGGAACTCGGCGGATCGGAGCGACGCGCCCCCGATCAGGCCGCCGTCGATATCCGGCTGGCTGAACATCGCCGCCGCGTTCTCGCTCTTGACCGACCCTCCGTAGAGGATGCGCATCCGCCGCGCTGCCTCGGGCCCGCACAGCTCAACGATCAGGGACCGAATGTATTTGTGCGCCTTCTGCGCATCCTCGGGCGTGGCGTTCTGTCCGGTGCCGATGGCCCACACGGGCTCGTACGCGATGGTCAGGCGCGAGATGGCCTCAGCGCCCAGGCCCGCGAACCAGTCTCGCACCTGTTTCTCGTTCACGGCGTCGGTCATGCCCGCGCGGCGTTCCTCGATCTTCTCGCCCACGCAAAGGATGCACTCCAGCCCCGCGCGCAGCGCCGCGGCGGACTTTTGTCGCACCACTTCATTGCTGTCGCCGAGGATGTGCCGCCGTTCCGAGTGCCCGGTGATCACGTAGCGCACGCCGAGGTCCGCGAGCATCGACGCGGAAACCTCGCCGGTGAACGCGCCGCTCTGCTCGTGGAATACATCCTGCGCGCCCAGCGAGATGGGAGATCCCAGATCGCGCAGGCGTCGCCCCACGGCGTCCACATAGACCAGCGGCGGACAGACCGCCACGTCCACCCTTGCCGCGGTCGCCCCGATCCCCTTGTGGGTTTCCTCGACCAGGCGGAGCGCGCCCGCCCGGTCCGTGTTCATTTTCCAGTTTCCGGCGACCAGCGGCCGTCGCGTCTTCAATGCACATTCCTTGTTCGGCCCGTGGCGCGGGCCTCATCGCGCTGAACGCCGGCGAGTATAGAAGAGGACGTTCAGGACGAGCCCGCAGCGCCAGCGACGGGTCAGGGACTCTCAGGCGGCGGAGGCTGCGGCGGCGGCGGGATCGCCGGAGGCGAAGCAGGTTGTGCGGGCGCTGTGCTGCGCTCGATCTCCGCCGCGCGCAGGAACATCCGCTGAGACTGGTCTTCGCGCCCTTCGGCCTGCATGAGCCGCGCCACGAGCCGCCACGCGGCCGCGGTTCCAGTCTTCTGCGCGTGGCGCACGCTCGCCAGCACCACGCGGCGCATCTCCGAAGTGGACCCCAGCGCGTCAGCGCCGATCAGCGGCTGCGCATCGAGCCCCGGGTCCTCGGCGTGAGCACGGTTGAAGGCGTCTGCCGCCTCGTCGAAACGGTCCGCCCCGGCCAGCGCCAGCGCGAGCAGGCGCAGCGCCCGCCGATCCGCGGGTGGCGCTGCGGGCGCGCTCGCCTCCTGCGTCAGCCGCTCCTGAACGCGCCTCTCATAGACCGTGATGGCCCGCGCGTAGTCGTGCGTGCGGAGCGCCTCGAGCCCCTCATCCGGCGGGACGGCGGGCGGCTCCATCGACGGGACCGCGCCGACCATGCTCTGCGTCTCAGGATCGATCCGCCGCGTGATCTCCATCATCGGAGGCGGCAGGATCGCGCGGTTGTAATAGAGCACCGTCGGTCCGAACCAGTAGTTCCACCCGCTCGGGTATCCCCAGTACCACGCGGGCGCTCCGCCGAACGTGAACGAGTACGCGCCGAAGGTGTAGAAGTCGGGCGGCCCGAGGGTGCTCCAGATTCCGATCTGCGGCATGTTCGTGTAGACGGTGGGCTGGGCCTGGGCTCGCGGGCTGAGCGCCAAGAACAGCGCCATGAGCGCCGGCAACGCCGCCGCGCCGCGCCGCGCTCGGCCTGGTTTCGTGGATTGCGTGCTGCGCCCGCCCATGCGATGCCTCAGATCAATCGTAGTCGCTGGAAGAACCTGTATCATCGGCCTCGCCCGCCTTGCTCATCGCTTGCGTGTTCGTCCCGGAGCCTTGATGCCTTCAGCCCCGCGAATCCTGATCCGCATCGCGGCCCTGGTCGGATTCTTCGGCGCGGCGGGGATTCCCGGCGGATGCCACGTCGCGGGCGGATCTTCGCCGACGTTCCGGGCCGTGTCGCAGACGGGCGACGCGGTCTTCGAGCCGGTCATCCGCACGGCCGTCTACAAGAAGCTGGACGCCAATACCGCCTCGATCATCCTGAGCGATATGCCCGAGGCGGACCTGGAGTCGCGCCTGGCCGGCGGCGCGCCGGGCATGCCGGGCGCGGTCCTGCACCTTCAGATGTTCGTGCAGCCCTACGCGGGACGCACGCCGGTGGCCAGCAGCGCGTGCAACACGAGCATCACGCTGGTGATCTTCTCGGGCGAATCGATGGGCGTCTACGGCGGCGGCGGCTTCATGTTCCCGTCGAGCGCGGTGGGCGATGCAACGTTTTCGGCGCGCATGAGCGGGGCGACGATGCGCCTGCTCTCGGCGGGCGACGGCTTTGCGGATCGGCTCGGCCTCGCCGAGGCCGGCGGCCGCGTGAACGCCCGGCGCGACGACGAACTCGCGGATGCGATCAACTCGAGGCTGACGATGCTTCTTGCGCGCTGAGCGCGCGGGGAAGCGACGAAGCGGTCCGCCACGGCGGATGAACTGCGTGACGGAGCGACGAAGGGCGGAGAGTGCGCGCATGACAGCGGTTCCTGCGGGGAAGGAACGAAGGGACAAAGGGATAAAGGGACAGAGGGACAAAGGGGTAAAGGTCAGGTTGGGGCGCGGGAATCCGGAGGGGGATTCACCACAGAGACACAGAGGCACGGAGAAGATTCACTCTGGTCTGAATCGGAAGAGGCAGGACTGAACTCAGAGGGCACAGAGCGAAGCGGAGTGGAAGAATCATCAGGGCTCAGGATTTCAGATTTCAGATTTGAGACTTCGGATTGCAGGGATTCGGATGAATCCGGCAGCCCATCGGGCTGCGAGTGAATAGCCGGGGGTTGAGCGAGGCCCGATTCATCGGGGCGAGCATCACCCCCGGAAGGCGAAGCGTGAACGGAGTGAATGCCATTGCACTCCGAAGGGGTGCACGTGGCGTGGTGGTCGCGGCGCGCGGGTGTGTGTTGCGGGCCGCGGGGTGGGATGGGTCCGCCGCAGGTGGGACAGCGCGAAGAAGAGAATTCAGATTTGAGATTCGAGATTTCGAAATCGCGCGGCGCAGCGCTGGGCGGGGACTCGTCCAGGAATTCGGACATTCGGTGGTGAGGGGGAGAACGATGCGGGCGGGGGCCGCCCGCGACCGGCCTAACCCTCTCTGTCGCGCGGGGCCGCGACATCTCCCCCGCCGGCGTCGGGGGAGACGGCCTCGAACCATCGATCACACGGAGGAGAGTGGTGCAGGCGCGGCGGTGGGTTTCGGAGCCGACGGGCGCGGCGTGCATGCACTCGTAGAGGTTGCGGAGGACTTCGGGGCGCATGAGGGCGCCGATGACTGCCGCCCGGCGAATCGAGAACTTCTCAAGGCGATTAAGCAGATTCGCCGGGCTTGATGTCGGATGTGGGATGTCGGATGTCGGAACAGCGGAGTCTTCGAAGTGGTCGAGGAGTTGTTCGAGGGTGAGGTTGTGGCGAGCGGCGAGGGCGGTTGGTCCCAACTCGGCGCAGAGGTAGTCGTCGAGGAGCGAGGGACCAGGGACCGGGGACCGGGCATCAGAGAGTCTCACCGCCGAGCTCGCGGAGGACGCGGAGGAATGCGTCAGTGGCCGGGAAGAAGCAGAACGATTCTGCTCGGCGGGCGTTTGGCAGTTGAGGGAGAGGGGGATGGAAGGGGAAGCGGGCATGGCGGCAGCAGCGACGAAGCGACGGAGTGACGGAGCGACGGAGGGCGGTGACCCCGAAGAGGCAACGGACAACCGGCAACAGCGGGACAAGAACAGCACGTCCCTCTACAGAGGGGTGCGCGGAAGGGTTTGTGCTGACGTTTTGAGGTCGGGAGGGAGGGCCGAACGGCCGTAAGTGCTGGCCTGAGCGCGATTTACAGGAATTTCAAAGAATGCGCGCCGGAGGGGGGTGGCGCTTGCGCCGTTGTGCGCACAACGAAGGTAGATAGCCCGCATTAAGCGGATTCGCGATTGCACTTAGATCTGGCGCGAAGAGAATGAACTCAAACACTGGCTCGCAACGGAGCCTTGCCTTTGCGGGCTGGTCCACCGGGAGCGACAGCGCTCGGAGTAGCAAATGGGGACTACAGGAACTCGTTCGAGCGAAGTCCTCGTTGCCTTGGTCACGGCAGCGGCTTTGAACGCCTTGCCCCCGGGCAACGCTGCGCATGCGCAGCAGCAGTTGATCGTCAACGGAGGCTTTGAGTCAGGACTTGCCAATTGGTCCACGATCGGTGCATTCCATGCCGATGCCGGTTTCGCGTATCCCCGTACAGGCACGCGGTATCTCTACCTGTCGCAACCGGACGGAACCCATGGGAACAACCTAAATGGCGAATGCTGGCAGCAGTTCACAATCCCGGCCAACGCGGCGTATGCCGGGCTCACGTACTACTGGAACGTCTCCTCTCAAGAGGGTCCGGGAGGGGCGTACGACTTTCTCAATGCGACGCTCCAGGACTCTGCGGGGGACTTTCTATCGCACCTGCGCGTCTATTCCAACCTGGATCAGTCCGTGGCGGGAAACTACCAACTCTCGTCGTTCAATCTGACGGGATTTCGGGGCCAGACGATCCGGCTGCACTTTCTCGGGACCACGGACGAGAGCCTGCCCAGCGTATTTCGAATCGATGATGTTTCCGTCGATGTGGTCATGCCCGGCACGATTGAGACATACGAATCGATGATCTCGCACTGCACGGTGCGTGGTCAGGATGCAGTCGATTACTCGTTCACGGTGTCAAACTCTGGCGGATACGCGGGGATCCAGTACGCGATCGCGGTCAATCAGCCTTGGCTCACTGTCACTCCACCCGGAGGATCAACCGTTAACGTGCCTTTGCTTCACACCATCAATTTTTCGACATCAGGACTGGCAGCGGGGGACTACTTCGCAACGATGACGATTTCTGACCCGGGGGCAACCAATCCAGTTGTTGCGATCCCCTTGTCCCTCAGCGTCCGCGAGCCTCCGCTGTCAGCAGCGACCGAGGCGATCACGCGAGTCAGTGTTTCCTCTACAGGCACCGAAGCGAACAGCGACAGCATTGGCTCCGTGATTTCCGCCGATGGGCGGTTCATTGCGTTCTACAGTTGGGCGTCCAATGTCGTGCCGGGCGACACCAATGGGGCCTGGGACGTCTTCGTGCGCGATAGATACAGCGGTCAGACGTCGCGCGTTAGCGTGAGTTCGTTTGGAACTCAGTCGAACGAGGGCGACTTGGAAACGCGCAGTGTGTCGATCTCGGCCGATGGTCGCTACGTAGCCTTTCGAAGTGGTGCCTCCAACTTGGTAACCGGGGACACCAACGATGCGAAAGACATCTTTGTGCACGACCGGCTGACCGGCCAGACCAGCCGCGTCAGCGTGGCTTCGGACGGCACGCAGGCGGACAGCGCTGGTTGGCTTGCAATCTCCGGCAATGGACGCTTCGTGGCGTTCTACAGCTGGTCCCCTCTCGTGCCAGAGGACTCAAACGATAGAGCAGATGTCTTCGTGCACGACCGACAGACCGGTCAGACCACGCGCGTGAGTGTGTCATCATCAGGCGCACAGGTGAACGACTACGAGGCCGACGGAACCCCGAGGCTCTCGATATCTGGGGATGGAAGATTCGTCGTGTTTGAGAGTAACTCGGCGATGCTTGTGCCGAACGACACAAACGATTCCTGGGACATCTTCGTCCACGACCGTCAGACTGGCGGCACCGCGCGCGTCAGCGTGGACTCGTTTGGTGCGCAAGCAAACGGCTCCAGCCATTCGCCATCGATCTCCGCGGATGGCCGCTATGTGGCGTTCTACAGCAGAGTCTCCAACCTTGTGCCGGACGATACGAATGAGAGCCAGGACGTGTTCGTACATGACAGACTAACGGCTCAAACTACGCGCGTCAGCGTCGACTCGTCCGGCACGCAGGCTGACGGCGACGAATCCGAGTCGTCTCACTGGGGTAGCTCAATGTCCGCAGACGGCCGCTTCGTCGCTTTTCGGACTACCGCGTCGAATCTGGCCACTTGCGATACCAATTATTCCGGCGACGTATTTGTTCACGACAGATCGAACGGGCAGACAACGTGCGTAAGTCTCACGCCTGCTGGCGCAACGGCGAATGCCTCGAGCTCGCTCCCATCCATCTCTGCCGACGGTCAGTTTGTGGCCTTCTCGAGCGGTGCCTCCGACCTGATACCGGGAGATACCAACGAGTCTTACGATGTGTTCGTAGTTGACCGAATGCCGTGCGGTTCCGGATTAATCGCCGACTGCAATGGCAATTGTGCGCCCGCCGTGTGGGTCGGCGACGGCATCTGTGACGACGGAACGTACAAGTACATCGGCGTACCGATCTACTTCAACTGCCAGCAATTCGGAAACGACGGCGGCGACTGCAGCGCGCCCATGCCCCCGATCATGGTGCCGCCGAACCATGATCAATCGGCCGCCCAGCCGGCGGTGCCGGTCCCCGAGTCACCACTTCCGACGGAACGGAACTTGCTCTTCATCACCCACGGCTGTTGCACATCACCCACCGACTATCAAGCAACATGGCAGCCCTTGAAGCCTGCACTTGACGCGATCCTCGGTCAGCAATGGCACGTTTGGGTGTTTGACTGGTCACGATCTCCAACGTATGAGGCTGGCGACGCCCTGAACAAGGCGCTTGATCTAGGAGAATCTCTCGGCAGCGCGATCAACTGGGAGAACTACGACCATGTGCACCTCGTCGCGCACAGCGCTGGATCGGCGATGATCTCGATACTCGCTCGGCATGCGCAGGACGCGGACGGTCCTATTATTCATACGACGTTCTTGGATGCATACGCCGGTGTTGGAGGTCTTGGTCACACTGGAGATGTGCTCGCGCTGACAGACGTGTACGGCCTGAATGCTCATTGGGCTGATCAATACTTTTCGCTTGAAAACCTGGGATTCGGCGCGTGCGGCGGCACGGGCAGTCCAACTCAGCGGGTGCTCCCGAACGCCTTCAATGTCGATGTGAGCGCCCTTGATCCACAATGGAACCCTCCCAACTGCCGCTCAACGCACACCTGGCCCCGATGCTTCTATCGCCACTCGGCCGACGGCGCCATTGGGCCGAACCCCCCTTGCGCCGTGGCTCCAAACGGCGCGTATGCGCCCTCAAACCAGTGACGGGTACCCCCAAGGCGACTTGCGCCGTGGCTCCAAACGGCGCGTATGCGCCCTACGGCTTTGCCCTCGGCTATGAGCGATGGACCAGCGGGGGTGGGCCCGAAGCGTGGCTCACTTCCGTCGATAGCCTCTACCCCAACGACGGGCGCTGCGTGACGCTGCCGCTCCCCGTTTCAGTCTGCGACGCTGGGCGCGGAAGTGAAGACATCTATGTCATCCGCACCGACCCCGTGATCGACCTCGGTCTGGCCATGCACGCCACTAGCGGCCCGGCTTCCGTCGATGTGAACGCCACGAGTTTCGGCGCCAGTACCGCAGCAGACGCCGCGTGGATCAATGTGCAAGTAGTGACCACTCAGCCAGTCAATTTTGTTAAGTACCAGGCGACGTTCAGCAGCGCGCCCGGGGCCGAGGGACTGCTGACGGTGTATTTGAACATCGAGCAGATCGGGACGCTGGACGAGCGATTCGCCATGGCTGGAGTCAACGGGCGAACCCCCATGCTCGCGGCAGACTTGGCGCCCGGCACACATATCCTCAGCTTCCGCTTGGATCAGTTCGGCGGCGTGCCGTCCACCGTCTCCGTCTCAAGTGTTGCGACAGGCTGGGCCGGGTTCGTTCCTCCCCCTTGCTTGGGCGACGCCGACGGCAGCGGCACGGTCGACTTCACCGACGTCCTGAGCGTGCTGGCGAACTTCGGCAGCGCCGGCTCGGCGGGCGATGCCGACCACAACGGACTCGTCAACTTCAACGACGTCCTCTCCGTCCTCGCCAACTTCGGCGCGGCTTGTCGCTAGCACAAGAGAGCCGGACCGCGGCGGGCCTCGAAGGGCGGAGAGTTCTTCACGCCGATCGGTCCGGCGAGAGCCTATCGCTTGGTGCTGCTGTCGATCACCTTGAGCAAGAACTCACACGTCGCCAGTAGATCGTACACGGCCGATTCATCGGTGCCCATGACGACAGAATGGTGCATATAGGCATTGCGCATGTACATGAAAAACCCCTGAAACATCAATTGTGCGCCCGTATTCGCTTCAGTCGCGAGCGGCCAAGGGGGTGTGAGACAGCCCTGGTCTCGGTGATAGGCCATAACAGCAAGGTCCGAGCCGGCCTGACTCGCTGCGCTCGTGCAACCAGCAGCTACGCATCGCTTGCGAAGCCGACTTTCGACGACGCTAATCGACGCCTTGAGGGCAGTATCAAATTGGCGTGACTTGATTGCGCCGCTGATCATCGAAACTAGCTCGCCATCGACGTGCTGCGGCAGCCAGCGCGCCGCCAATCGCTCGCGGTCCCAAGTGCTGCCAGGCGGCGGAGACAACTGAAGATGAAGGCTTGAGCATGCAGTGATGACGAACTCCTCAAAAGACCTCGGGTGACAGCCCCCGCCCCCGAGCAGCAGGCCTGTGGAGACATCGCCTGCCTTATTGCGCAACGACTGGCTGACATAGCAATATACGTGCTGGTTGGGTGCGTCCCCTCCCATGTCTTGGTTGCTGAAGTAGGCGGTGTATTCGCGGAGGAGTGGCTTTTCATCTCGCCACAGGCGCTCAAATCGCGCGAAGGGTGCACTGTACAAGGTGTCGCGTTTCGCGGATGCTATGAACTTCACTTCAGTCCGAGCGATTCGCGTTGATGAATAGTGAATTCGGATTGCTTCCAACAGTTTCGTGAGCGCATCCGGAGAGACCTCCGAATACACACAGTGTTGTTTAAAGTCTGAGTGATATCGCAAGAACATGGCATTGCGCTGAGAAACGAGCACGCACTCGCGGGGAATGAGTCTACTCGCCTATGCAACGAGGTCATCGGTCCGACCAGCGAGATGCTCGGTCCTTTCGATCTCGAAGGGAGGCTCTAGTTCTATTGGGGGAGGTTCCCCTAGCCATGCTTTCCCCACCACGCATTTACCAGATTCGCCGCCGCGTCGTGGTAGATGGTGATGGGAAGGCACAGCGAGCGAGGCAACGGGCAATGGGCCCGCCACGGCGGATCTTCGACAACGGGCAATGGGCAACGAGGCACGGCTGTCCCGCATCCTGCGGGGAACAGCCATGGCACCCGCATCACCGATGCTCGTCCCACCACTTGTTGACCAGGTTTGCAGCAGCATCGTGATAGACGATGCGCAGGAGGTCCGGCGGCAGGGCGTGGCCGCGGAGCGTGGGTGAGGAGAGCGGCGTGAAGCGGTCGGGCTCGACCATGGCCAGGTCGGGGTCGGCGATGGGGGAGGGGCGGTCGCCGCGGGATTCGTACATCGTACGCAGCGCCCAGTAGCGGCTGGCGTAGAGGTCGAAGGCCTCATCGATGCTGCCCGCGCTGGGTGTGGGCGGGCCGGGGGTCGGTGTGCCGCCGACGTGGCCGTCGTTGGTGACGATGTCGGAGCCGAAGAGGATGCGCCCTCGCCAGCGCTCGAAGAACGTCAGAAGCCGGTCCGTCGGGTGCCTGGAGAGTTCGCGCACCATCCATTTGGTGGCCGAGGTGTCGAGGTGCAGGTTTTCGTGGCGCTCGAGCAGGCCGCTGAGGAAATCGAGGTCTTCCGGCCAGCCGCCCATGTGGGCGAGGATCCAGGGGACCCGCCGGTAGTCGCGCAGCAGGGGCTCGAGCGGCTCGTACTGCTGGCGCTTCGTGCCGTAGAGGGCCGCGTCGGTGTATTTCGTTTTGAACCACGTGTCGGGGTCGGCGACGTGGCACATGAACATCATGCCGAGCGATGCCGCGTGGTCCATCTGCCGGCGGCGCCACGGGTTTTCGAGCGTGAGGATGCGCCAGTCGCCGGACTCGCGACCGAGGTCGCGGCCGCGAGGCGCGACCCAGAACTTGACCATGCGGGCGCCGATGGCGTGCCACTTGGAGATGGTGTCGATGTAGCCCTCGCCGTGCGCGAAGGCGCGGTCCTTGTTGGAGTAGTCCGGCACGGCGATGAAGCGGATGGTGTCGCCGAGGATGCGCTGCACACCCTGCGCTTGCGGCATCTGAGTCATCGAATACGTCAGCCCCACGCCGTACAGCGCGCGGGCCTCGCGGTAGACGGCGGCGGCGCGCTCGCCGTTGATGTGCGAGTGCACATCGATGATCGAGTAGGGCAGGCGCGGCATCTTCGCGGCTTCGGCGCGGTAGTCGAGGCCAAAGAGATTGGATTCGCGAGGGGGAGTTGTGGCGGGCGCCTTGTTCATGAAAGCGGGGGATACTAGTTTTCTTGCGCTCGGGCCTCCGTGCTGACTTGCGCGCTCGGCCACCTGCCTTCGCTTCTGTGCTGTGACCGCTTGCCGCCGAATCCTCGGCCCGGCATCGCGGACTTCGTGCCGGGCCTCGGCGGCGGCAGCGCTTGCCATGAGGACCGAGTCGGTGCGGGAGCCGCGCGCGAACACCGCGCGCCGCCTTGCGGGACAGGACGACGGCTGGCCTGCGTGCGGCCGGGGCAGCCGTCACACCCCAGAGAAAGTCCGGGCGCACAATGTGCCCGGTGGGTTATCGCCGGTGGATAACCCGTGGAAATGCTGGCATTTTGGCTATCTTGTTGCGTTGTGGGGCAAAGTGGGGCATACTCCCTCAGCCAAGGATGCGGCGAGCCATCGCTCAGCGAATCAGCGCAGGACCGGATGCCGAGCGCTTCGTGCGGAACCCGATGAGTGCTCCTGACCGGGCAATTCGAGCATTCGATCGACGCCAAGAGTCGCCTGGCGATTCCTTCCGAGATCAGGTCACGGTGGCGGGCCGAGGAGCACGGCGCGGGGTGGTACGCGGTGCCGTGGCCGGGGCCGATGATCCGGCTCTATCCGGAAGTGGAATTCGAGCGCCGCTATCGAGCGGGCCCGTTGACGCTCACGCCGGGCGAGGACGAAGCGGAACTTCAGGCGACGCTCTTCGGCGAGAGCATCCTGCTCGAGATGGACTCCGTCGGGCGCATCCGGCTGCCGGAGGACATGCTCGCCCTGCTCAGCATGCCGCGCGAGGTCGTGCTCGTCGGCGCCGGCGATCGGCTCGAGGTGCGCTCGCGCGATCAGTGGCGGCGCGATCGGGCCGCGCGGCTGGCCAAACTGCCGGAACTCATTTCACGTCTCGGGCGCGCGGGCGCGCCGGGGCGGGGATCGCAGCGTTGAGACGGCGGCGCCGGAGACTCCGGCGTTGTCCGAGATGGGAAGTTGTCCGACGTCGCCCGAAAGGGTGGTGATCGGGCTTGGGCCACGGACGGCCCTTGTGTGCCCCCGAGCGTTTCGGGGCGGACGGAGTGCCGCGGGTGATTGCCTTGAGCCGCGGGCGGCGTGAGTACGGAGGTGGTGAACGGAATCCATGATCTCGTGAGGATTGATGCGAGACACGCCGGCGCAAGGAACGCACCGGCCTGGGACTCGGGCGGAGTCGATCGGTCGCCCGGATTCCCGCGTCGAGCCGCATGAGACGCCTCGGAGCACGCCTCATCGAAGGCCCGGCCGGCCTCAAACCGGCCGGGTTTTTGTTTTGGTTTTCTAGCGCTCGGGCTTCCGCGCCCTCGCTTCACGTTTCATGGGGCCGCTGCCCGTCGCTGGTCGCCGGCGGCGTCGTGCCTTGGCTCCTGCGACGGCCGACGCTCTCACACTCCCGCTCGCAGCCGATTCCTCGGCCCGGCGGCGCGGACCTCGTGCCGGGCCTCGGCGGCGGCGGCGCTGGCCATGCTTCACTCGCAGACAGCCGAGAAGTTGAAAAGCACGGCGAGCAGGTCGTGCATGTCGATGCGCCCGTCCTCGTTCGCATCGCCGGGCGCGCCGCAGAAGCCCCAGCGCGAGAGGATGAGCATCACATCGAGAAAGTCCACTTCGCCGCTGAGGTCCGCATCGCCGTCGCACTGCTCGACCGCGACGACGAACGTGGCGACCGGCGGGATGGAAGGGATGTCGCCGCCGGGCGTGTGCGCGATGACCGACCAGTAATAGGTCGCTCGCCCCGCGAGCAGGCCCGCCGGCACCGCCTGTTCCGTGAGGCTCGTGCCCGCCTCGAAGATCGGGGATTTCAGGTCGGCATCGTCATCGAGCCGGAGGGAATAGGACTCTGTCTCTGAAGCAGCAGACCAGCGGAGCGTGGGTGTGCGTGTCAGGCTGCGCGCCAGGTGCACGGGCTCGAGAATTTCGGGCGCTGCGCCGCCGCGAACGTCGGAACCGATGGCGCCCGATCCGGGCGCGGGATTGCAATCGGGGCTATCGGTTGCGAGGTCGCACGCCACGGCATCCAGAAACGGCGCGATGTTCTCGGCGATCGTTCGCGGATGAAAGGTCAGGGCGATGTTTTCGAACGCCCCCGGGCACAGGTAGCAGAGGCTCATGATCGTGCCCTCGCCGGCGTTTGCGCACGATGAGGGACAATCGTCCTGCGGCGGGTCGAGCAGGTTGGTGTGCACAGCGCCGAACCCGTGCCCGATCTCGTGCGTGACCAAATAAAGGTCCAGGTTTTGCCCCTGATGGTCCGCCGGCGGCATCGGGAAGTAACCGTTGAGGCGCGTGGAGATGCCGTAGGGCGACGGGCCCGTGCCGCCCTCCGTGGAAGCGCACAAGCCGCCGAGCGACGCCACTCCCGCCGCTTCGGGGAACACCCGCGCCGAGAGCAGGTGCGCCAGGTCGCGCTCGACGCCCGACATGTTCGCGTTCCAGTAGTCGCGGAACCTGAAGAGGAGCGTGAACGCGCCGCAGACCCGGTAGGGATCCGACTCCGTCTCCCACAGCCGCAGGAAGACGATGCGCAGCGTGACGTTGAGATCGCGCCGGTAGATGCTCGACGCCGCGCCCATGAGCGTGAGCGCGTAGGCGGCGGAGGCGTCGGTGTTGCCCGCGAACAGGTTGTTCGTGAACTCCCAGTCGGTGTCCACGGCCAGATCGACGACTCGGCACGGCATGTCGCCGCGCGCGGCAGCGCCATCGGTGCCGCGGGCCCGCGCCGATTCGATCGCGCGCAACAGCGCCGGATTCATCTCGAAATGGTCCGTGCCGCAGAGCGGCGCCGACTCCGCATGGCCCGGCGCAGGACCCGCGCGCTCGGGTGCCGGCGCCGCGCGCAGAACGAGTGAGCCGTCATCGCGCACGAGCGCAAACGTGCCCTCGGGAAGGCGGACACACCCGCCGACGCCGAAGGGGCCCGAAGCCAGGAACACCACCGAGCCCGGGATGCCCTCGATAGCGCCGTCGAACATCGCCAGGTCCGGCGGCGCAACTTGGCGCTCGCCATCGCGTCCGGTGACGACGATGCGCAGATGCGCACCGGTGAATTCAAACCTGTTGAAGACCACGGCCGCCGCCGCGCCGTCCGGCAGCAGCACATCCGCCGTGAATGCCATCCCGACACTGAAGAGATCGCGAGGCGATGCCGCCGCCGCGCCGTCCAAGGCGTGTCCCTGAACCTGCTCAGGGGTCGATTCGACGGGGCTCTGCGCAACGGCCGGGGCGAGTGTGATTCCCGCGGCGAGCATGGCCAGAATCGCGTGCCCTGCCCCGGCGTTCTGGAGCGATGGCGGGGAACACACTCTCTCCATGGCTGATCCTACGCGGGCGGCGACGTTTCGGATTCAATCCCATCCCAGGACTCGGCGCAACGCGGCGGCGGAGTGATCCCAGGTCCATCCGGCGCGCACGAACTGGGGCCCGGCGGCTCGCGCACCGGCCCGAAAACCTTCGTCGCGCGCGGCCTCGTCCATGAGCGAGATCAGGTGCTCGAGGCTCGGAGACAGTTCGCGCTTGCCGGCCCCGGGCTCCACGATGAGCCGGCTGGAGATGCGCCGCGCAAACGATGGGTCCGTGAACTCATCCGTCGGCCCGCCGCGCGTGCAGATGACCGGCGTGCCGCACGCCGCCGCCTCGAGGACCGGCAGGTTGAACCCCTCGGCCTTGTAGGCGGAGACGTATACGTCGGCCGCCTGATAGAGCCGCGCGACTTCGGCGTTGGTCAGGTCGCGCCCGACGTAGCGGATCCGATCGAGCACATCGCGGCTGGCGCGTGCGCCGAGCGCTCCGAGCGCGCCCTGTACGAGCAGCCCTGAGTCGTAGAGGTTGTCGCTGCCCTTGAGGAGCAGCATCGCCTTTGGGTGCCGCGCGGCGATCTCGCCAAACGCACGCACCAGCAGGTCCACTCCCTTGTTTCCGGTCATCGCGCCCAGATGCAGGAACACGAAGCGGTCTTCCCAGCCCATCGCCTTGCGCTCGCGCGCTCGGTGTTCCGCATCGAGCGGACGGAAGACGCCGGGATCCACGCCCAGCGGGATCGTGAAGATGCGCTTGCTCGGGAGCCAGGACCGAAGGAAGCCCTCGCGAGACCAGGCCGAGCAGGTGAGCACATCCACTGTGCATGCAGAGAGGCGACGTCGAGCATCGCCGCCCTTGACCATGTAGTCGCCGACGCACCCCGACTCCGTGGTTCCGAAGACGAGTGTGCGCCCGTGTGCGGCGGGCTCGAAGTTCAGCGGCGCGCCGATGCGCAGCGTGGCGTCCACGCGGGTCTGGTCTTCCGGTGCGTGCCACGCGCGCAGCCGGGCGGCGGCGTCCGGGGGCCACAAGTCCTCCGTCGCGCGCCACGTGGGGTCGTGGGGCGGCGCATCGCGCCAGAAGATCTCAACATCGGGGCGAGCGCCGAGCGCGAGGGCCAGTTGCTGGCCCACCATCGCGTACGAGTGCGCGAGGAAGCGCCACCCCTCGATGACCAGCGTCTTCATGCCGCGGGATTACCCTGCCCTTCAAGGCCGGGGCGGCGCGGGCTCGGAAGGCTTTTCAGTCACCGGTTCATCGGGCTTCTGCTTGGCGCCCTTTTCTTCGTACACGTTGCCCGGCAAGGTCTGGCTGTCCGGATACTTGAAGGGCGGCGGCGGGTTGTACATCTCGTCGTAGATCGCTCCGAGCGCGACCTTCAGGCCTTGAGGGCGCTGGTAAGCCGCGTACTCCGGAACATCGGTCGCGATGATCTCCTCGCGCGGCTTGCCCTGTCCGTGCGCCTGCTCGACGATGCCGCGCAGCCGGTCGAAGTAGTCGTACTGCTCCTGAAGGGCCGTTCGATCCGTGACCTCGCCGTGTCCCGGCACGATCACCGTGCTCTCGGTGCACAAATCCATGATCTGCTTGAGCCGCTCCTGCCAGCCGCGCGTGTCCGCGCCGCCGACCAGATCGATCACGGGGTGGACGCGGTTGAAGAGCAGGTCTCCCGTGTGCAGGAGATTCCGGCCCGGCATGAACACGACAACGTCGTTGTCCGTGTGCCCCGGGCCGTAGTGATAGAGATCCACCTGAAGCTCGTTCATGCCCATCGTCTGCTTTTCCATGCGGATGCCCTTGCGCGCGGTGAAGTCAACGGGCTTGATGCCCGCCGCGCCGTCAACGAACGCGCGCACCTCCTCAAGAGCCTTGGGGGGCACGGGTGGATCCGCCGCCTCCATCTCCTTGAGCTTGTTCGCCGCGGACGTCATCATCCGCTCGACCTGGGCGAGCACGCGGGTGGGGCAGTTGCGATGGGCCACCGTCGCGACCTGCTTCTTGACAAACGTGATGGTGCCGCCGACATGGTCGGCGTGATGGTGGGTCAAGACGACCATGTTGACCGGCCAGCCGAACGCCTCAGATTCGCGCTTCAGCGTGTCGCCCAGGCCGGGCAGTTTCGTGTCGATCAGGATCGCGCCGTGGGCGACCGCCATCAGAAGGGCGTTGCCCCCTTGCCCGAAGCAGACCCGGTCGGTCGGGCTCAGCGATTTCCATTTGAAAAGCGACTCGGCCCCCGGGCCGTCCTGATTGGGAAAATCGTTGGGGACCTGCCGCTCCGGCGGCATGACCGGCAACTGCCCTCGTGCGATGCGGCCCGCCGCCAGCGCCGCCGCGCCCACCCCGATCGCCGCAAACTCTCGTCTTGAAATCCTCATCCCGGCACCTCCGAGTCCCAGAGCGCGGGCGGCAGCTTGGTCCGCTCGCATTTCCCGAATCCTAACAGGCGCACCGCGCCGCCTCGACCGGCCTTCGATCCTCTCGTCGGGCGGAACGGGACGGGTCTTGTACCGCTGGCCTCGGGGCGGGAGGCAGCTACAATCGCGACCCCCGAGGGGCCGAAAACAGGACCGAGAACAGGGAGAGGCGCTTTGAAAGCCACCGATCTACGCCCGGGCTATGCCTGCCGACTCGACGGCAAGTTGTATGTGATCACCAAGTTCGAGCACCGCACGCCGGGCAACCTGCGCGCCTTCATCCAGGTCAAACTCAAGGACGTCAACACTGGCCTTTCGATCGAGCGCCGCCTGGCCTCCAGCGACGACATCGAAGTGACCTCGCTCGACCGGCGCACGTTCGAGTACCTCTACGCCGAGAGCGACGCGTTCGTTTTCATGGACACCGAGAGTTTCGAGCAGTTCCCGCTCCACAAGGACATGGTGGGCGACGCGATGCAGTACCTGCGACCCAACGCCCAGACCATCGTCCTGATCCATGAGGGCAAGCCGCTGCTGCTTGAACTCCCGCCCGCGGTCGAGCTGACCGTCACCGACACGCAGCCGGGCATCAAGAACGCGACCGCGACGAACCAGCTCAAAGACGCGGTTCTCGAGACCGGCCTGAAGACGCGTGTCCCGCCGTTCATCGAAGTGGGCGAGACGGTCAAGGTCTCGACCGAAGACGGTTCCTATATGTCGCGTGCGTGACCGCCCGGCCTGTTCCGCGATGCCCGGAGAAACCCGGGGCGCACTTATCGGCCGGGTTCCGCCCAGCCCGCAATTCGCTTTCTCCCGTGCCGGTCAGGACTTGCGCTCCGCGCTCGACTTCCCGATAGATCAGGCTTGCCCGCGCGCGGGCGACGAACAAGAACCGGGCCCCGTGCCCGCCCGTATAAGCCGGTGCACAGATCCTCGGAGGAGGAGGAACATGGCCGACGCCATCATTGATCGGATCAGCCCGAGCGACGTCGGGACGATCACCCATCTTTACAACCAGGTGTTCCGCCCAGGGCGAACCGAAGCCCAGATCGCGGCACGTCTGCGCGGCCAGCGCAACGTGCTGGTTCAGGTCGCGCGCCGCGGCAACGACGCGATCGGTTTCTACATCGGCATGGAGGCCAAGCCCGGCGTGCACAGCGCGTGGCTCGTCGGCGTGATGCCCGACATGCGCCGCGGCGGCGTGGCTACTCAACTCATGGCCGCCGCCGAGGACTGGGCGAGGGCCGAAGGCTACGAAGTGATGCGCTTCGAGTGCGAGAACAAGACGCGCGCGTTTATGTCGATCGGCGTGAGCGGCGGCTTCGATGTGGCCGGCATCCGCTGGGACCAGGAGCGTCTGGCGAATCTGGTGATCTTCGAGAAGCAGCTGCGCGACGGGGAATGAACGGTCGTGAAGCTGCTGCGTCAGCGGATGCCCGGTGTCTTTCCGTGCAAGTGTTGTCTCGCCCAATTCAATTGACCCTGGATTGCTTTGAGCCGATCGGACAGCGCGATGCAAGCATCGGCTGCGGCGTCGGTGTCGCGCCTTTCAACGGCCCGGCGCAGTTCTGGCAAGGGCCATGAGGCGTAGCCCGCATCCTCATCCGGGGCCATAAATACGCTGCGGTACCACGGGCGGCCCGGCAATCCTTCGTCGGTGAGCCATTGTCGTTCAAGGGATCTGATGACGGCATTCAGGCTTTGGCGAAGCGTATCGAACGAAGGACCACTTCCCACCCAGCCGGTCATGGCATCCCTCGATTCTCGCGCTTCCGTCTCAAACTCGTCGAGGGAAAGGGTGAGCGAAGCCAAGTCGACCGACAACTTCGCTTCATCAATCTTCTTCTTGATTTCGACCAGGTGATCCCGCATCGCCTGCGCGTAGCCCGCCACGTCGATCGGAAGCAGGTCCGCGTTGGCCATCCGCGATGCGGTCACGCTCACGACGCGCGTCACCATCAGCGCCGGCTCGTAATCCTCGCCGACGACCTTGCGGTACCAGTGCAGGTTGTCGTAGTTCGAGTGGTACGAGGTGCCGCGCGAGCCGCCGCCGCCCATGCCCATGCACGGCACGCCAACGTGGAAGTAGAACCCCATGTGGTCGGAGCCGCCGCCCATCGAGCCGACGCGCGGCACACCCGGCTCCGCCTCGCGCCCCGTCGCCTTGGCGCGCATGGACCAGTCCTGGAACACCGACTTGTCCGGCTGGCGCGCCTGAGGCACCACCATCGATGCATCGAGCACGAGTTGCTTGAGCGTCGGCGTGCCGCTCGCGTTGAAGAGCGGGCCCATCGAGGCCATGTCGAGGTTGATGTACATCACGGCCGAGCGCGACAGTTCCTCCTTGTGCGCTTCGACCCACTCCGTGCTGCCCACGACGCCCTGTTCCTCCGCGCCCCACGCGCCAAAGAGAATGCTCCGGCGCGGGCGCAGGCCCTGCTTCGCCAGGTCAGCGAAGCACCGCGCCGCCTCTACGAGCACCATCGTGCCCGCCAGCGGGTCCGCCGCGCCGAACGCCCACGCATCGTGATGGCAGCCGAGGATGATCCATTCATCGGGCAGTTCCGCGCCCGGCAGCCGCGCCACGACGTTCGCCGTCTTGATGAAGTCGCGCTTCTGCTGCACCTTCAGGCGCACGCGCAGGTCCGGCCCGCCGGTCACGCGGTAGGGCAGCGGCAGCGCGCCCTGCCACTCATCGGGCACGCCCGCGCCCTTCATCCGCTTCATGATCTCGTGCGCATTCGACCATGACACCGGCTGCACCGGGATCCGAGGCAGATCGATTTTGTCCGGATCAAGCCGCTTCGCGTTCTCCGTCGCCGGCTCGCCGGGCGTCAGCGGATCGCCGGGATAGGGCAGAGTCGTGATGCTCCCGCGCTCGACCTGTCGCTCGTTGGCCCAGCCCCCCTCGGGGTACATCAGGCCGCGCATGTAGCCCGAATCCGCCGGATCCGTATAGATGATCAGGCCAACGGCACCGGCCGCCTCGGCGAACTTCGCCTTGTAGCCGCGGAAGTTCCGGCCGTACCGCGCCAGCGCGATCTTGCCCTTGACGTCGATGCCCAGTTCCTTCAGGCGTGCGAAATCCTCCTTGCGCCCGTAGTTCGCGTACACGACCTCGCCCACCGCCTCGCCGCTGCCGCTCATCCCGTTCCACGGGAACGTAAGCGCAGGATGCGTGCTGTAGGGGTCGCCGTCGAGCGGCGGCTCAGTCAGGTCCAGCGCGACAGGGTCCGGCGCGAGGATCTCGAGCTCCGCCGCCACCGGGCGCGACAGGTACGGCCAGATCCAGTGAACCTCGGTCTCCAGCCCCATCTCGCGGAACGAGCGAGCCAGCGAGTCGATGACCTTCAGATCACCATCGGTCCCCGTGCAGTGCGGCTCTGATCCGAGCAGTTCATGCCATCCGCGCAGGCGCTCGGCGGATGCCGCGCCGACCAGCGCATTCTCGAATTGGCGCTGCACTGCGCGCCGGTCCGGCGCGAAGCAGCGCAGGCTGAACGGCGTGGCCTGCGAGTCGCCGCTCTCGCTCGTTTGCGCCGCGCTGAGGCAGGCGATACCCAGCAGAGAAACGACCGCCCACGTCGCGCAGCATCGTTTCAAGCAGCGCTCCTTCGCGAGTTCCGTCGAAGGCCCGCGTGCCGCCGCCCAGCGGCCGCGATCATTCGACTATAGTGCCCGGCCCGGAGGCCGTTTCATGCTCCGCATCAGACCCTTTGCGGCCCTCCGGCCGCCCGCCGACAAAGCCGCCGCCCTCGCGAGTGTTCCCTACGACGTGGTGAGCACGTCCGAGGCTCGCACTCTCGCCGCGGGCAACCCCGCCTCTTTCCTTCACATCATCCGGCCCGAGATCGACCTGCCGGACTCGACCGACCCGCACGCGCCCGCCGTTTACGACGCGGCCAAGGCGGCCTTTGCGCGTTTTCAGCGCGAAGGGCTCCTCGTGCGGGACGACCGTCCTTCCATCTTCATTTACCGGCAGGAGATGGACCTTGCAGGAAAGCTGCTCTCGCAGACGGGAATCGTCGGCTGCTGCCACATCGACGACTACACCTCGGGCCTCATCAAACGCCACGAGAACACGCGCAAAGATAAGGAAGACGACCGCACCCGCCACGTCCTCATCCTCAACGCCAATGCCGAACCGGTGTTCTTCCTGTACAAGGACCGGCCGGAACTTGAAGGTCTTGTAAGCGCCGACACGCGCCCCGCCCCCTTGTACGACTTCAAGGCGCCCGATGGCGTGCGCCACACGGTCTGGCGGGCCGCGGCATCAGACTCCTATGTGAAGGCCTTCGCCCAGGTTTCCTGCGCCTACGTGGCCGATGGGCACCATCGCACGGCCAGCGCGGCCCGCGCCGGCGCCGAGCGCCGCGCCGCCAACCCGAAGCACACCGGCAGCGAGGAGTACAACTGGTTCCTCGCGGTGCTGTTCCCGGCGAGCGCGCTGACCATCCTGCCCTATCACCGCGTCGTGAAGGACCTCGACGGTCGCACGCCGCAGGAGTTCCTCGATGAATTGCGCGAGGCGGTGCAGGTGGGGGACGACGGCGGCCCGCAGGGCCCGCCGCGCCCGGGCACGATCTCGATGTACATCGGCGGGCGCTTCGGCGAGCGCGGCGAGTGGCGCCTGCTCACGTTCCCTGAAAAGTCGATCGACCGGGCCGACCCGATCCGCTCCCTGGATGTCTCGCTGCTCACCGAGCGCATCCTCGATCCCGTGCTGGGCATCGCCGATCCGCGCACCGACAATCGCATCGACTTCGTCGGCGGCATCCGTGGCCCGGGCGAACTCGAAAAGCGCGTGGACGGCGGCGACGCCGCGGTTGCCTTCAGCATGTACCCGACCACGATCGAGCAACTGATCGCCGTGGCCGATGCGGGCCAGATCATGCCGCCCAAGAGCACGTGGTTCGAGCCCAAACTCCGCAGCGGTCTATTCTTGCACACGCTGGATTAGTTCGGTTCGCCGGAGCGAACCGTTCCGGACCCCGCAGGGGTCCAATTGAATAGCCGTGGGCAGCGCCCACGGAAAACGAGCCGCCATCACAATGTCCTCTCTCTGTCCCCCCGACCCTGTAAGGGTCGAACCAGATCGCTCACGACCACACATACCGCTCGTCATAAGCCACGTGGTACTTTCGGAAGAACGCGCGCATCTCGTCCTGAAACGTGACCCGGCGGTGGTGTGCTTCCTGCCGCTCGAAGTATCGCTCCAACGCCGCCACTTGCGACTGACCGATCGTGAACCCCTCGTACCCATCCTGCCACGCGAACGCGCGCCGGCCGATTTCGCCCTTGATCCACTTCGAAGAGTCCTTCTTGAGGTCCATCACCAGAGGAGCCAGCGCGATGTTCTTCGAGAGGCTGATGAGTAGGTGCACATGGTCGGAAACTCCGCCCGCCGCGAGCATCGGGGAGCGGTGATTGCGCGCGATGCCGCCCATGTAGCGATACAGCGGAGCGCGCGCCTCCGGGGTGATCCAAGGCTGGCGATTCTTCGTTGAGAACACGACGTGAACGAGCAATGAAGTCAGCGTCTGCGCCATTCCCCCAGCGTATCGGTCCGACTCCTTCAGGGTCGGCGCACGCAGCACATTCCATTCCGTGGGCGTTGCCCACGGCTATTGAATGTGACCCCTTCGGGGTCTAAGACGGCCGCGTCTCGTCGAGAGTCGCGGCGTCGGTCGCGGCGGTCGAATCATCGCGCGCAAGACCCGATGTACTCTCACGCCATGCCCGACGCTCCGCCCGCCGGCGCTCCCGCCTCGCTCATCCGCACTTTCCGTCGCCTGCTTCTGGTCGCGATGATCACCGCCGCGGCGACCGCCGGCGCCTTCGCCGTTGTCCTCTTCCTCACCGGCTGGCAGGACGATGTCGCGTGGCGCATCACGGGCTCGCTCGTGTGCCTCGCCATCTTCTGCGGCGTCGCTGCGGTGCTCGTCACGTGGATCGACCGGCACTTCGCGCTCTGGCTCGCGTACGCGGGCCTCGCGTTGTTCTCGATCGACTTTGCGCTGGTGATGTCATCGATCTGGATCGAGTCGCTGTCCTGGGAAGAGGAGGCGTTCTTCACGACCCTCGTGCTCGGGGGCGCGTTCCTGTTGGCCTGCACGGCGCCGGTGCTTCAACGCACCGGCCGATGGCGCTGGCTGATCATCCCGACGCTTCTCGCGTGCGCCGTCGCCGCGATGGTCACAATTCTCGAAATCTGGGACCAGAGCCTTACGCCGCGGATGGACGAATGGGCCGGGTGCGCCTGGGTCGTTGCGCTCGTGCTCTCGTTGTCGTGCGTCGTCGCCGCGGTCCGACCCTCACGACGCGTCGATGCCGCGCGGTACATCACCATGGCGCTCGGCTGGGCGACGGGCGCGCTGGTCTGCTTCAGCATCCTGTCGTTCCCCATGCACGGCGCCGAATGGGTCGGAAGACTGCTCGGCGCGCTGGGCACGGCCACGGGCGCTTCGCTGGTGATCTTCCTGTGCCTGGCGGTGCTGGACGCGTGGGCGCGGCGCACGGCCCCGCCGCCGGGTGCGATCGAACTGGAACTCCGCTGCCCGCGCTGCATGGCCATGCAGCGCATCCACACCGGCCCGGCCGCCTGCGCCTCCTGCGGCCTCAAGTTCACGATCAAGATCGACCTGACGCAGTGCCTCAAGTGCGGCTACGCGCTTATTGGTCTGCCGGATCGCAAGTGCCCCGAATGCGGCACGGCGTTCTGAGCGGAACCTGCATGAAAGCAAATGCGCACGTGACATTGGGGTGATTGCGAGTAACGGCTCGCCTCTCAGCTGTGAGGTCAATATGAACGATCACGACGACGCGCGCAACCACTCACCCGTACTGGTTCGTGGACTTCTGTTCCTTGTTCTCCTGCTGGCGGCGCTGGCGCGCGCGATCGGCGCTGTATTCCTCGCATTACCGAGCCACAATTATGCGCTCGCGGGAGTCAGCCTGCCCTTTTATGCAATGGACTCACTCGTCTGCATCGGCGGGCTCGTATTCGTGGCCCGATGGACCCGTGACGCGTGCGAGCGCTGGCCGGCACTGCCGCTGGCGATTGCGTTCGCAGCGCAACTCACTGCCGTGCTTCCCCGTCGCTGGATCGGCGGACGGGATTGGACCGAAGACCACATCGAAACAACGATTCTTTTGGTTGTGCTGACCGTCATCGCCTCCTCCGCCATCGCGGTGCACCGCACTTCGAGAAGCGCGACAATCCTCTGGGTCGCTCTTCCTGTCGTCGGCGTGTGGTCGGTGTTACTCACGATCCAACCTTGGCTGCCTTCTCCGGGTTTTGGACAGTCGAGGATGGACGGGGCGATCCACCTCGGCACCACGCTCCTGATTGTGGTCGGGCTCGCGTTGTCACTCTTCGAAGCATCCACGGGCAGGGTGCACCGGTACATGGCCGGGATCGCCACGGCTCTCGCTGCAGCGGGTGCAGTGCTCTTTTGGCTGAATGAGAGAACGATTCCGCGAGGGCGCGACTGGCTCCAGCAGAGTCTTGGCGCCGTGGTTTCACTGGCAACCGTCGCGATCCTTGTGTGCATCGCGATTCGCTTGCCGCGCAAGGGACACTCGGGGGAAAGTCGCGTAGTAGCGTGGGCGAAATGCCCGCGCTGTGAGGAACCGCTGCCGGCGCAAATCGGGTCGAACGATTGTTCGGCCTGCCACCTGCGCTTCGATTTGAGGATCGATCCGCAAGAGTGCCCTTCTTGCGGCTACGACCTCACGAACACGTCTGCGCGCACCTGCCCCGAGTGCGGCACGGCATTCTGACTCCCTTCACCGTCTCATTCCTCGACATCGCGCCGCGTACATTCCGCGATGCGACAACCGATCCCCGTGAGGTAAACTGTCCCGCATTGTGAAGGTCCTCATCGCCGACAAGTTCGAGAAGTCCGGTACCGACGCTCTTCAGCAGATGGGCGTGCAGGTCGTCAACCAGCCCGAGGCGGGCGAGGCCGGCATCCCGGGCGCGATCGCCGACCACGACCCCGATGTCCTGATCGTGCGCGGCACGAAGGTTCGGGCCGCCGCGTTCGAGCGCGCCCATCGCCTCAGCCTCGTCATCCGCGCGGGCGCGGGCTTTGACAACATCGATGCCGCCGCGGCGAGCAGCCGCGGCATCTCCGTCGCGACCTGCCCCGGCAAGAACGCGATCGCCGTCGCCGAGATCGCCTGGGGCCTGATCCTCGCCTGCGATCGGCGCATCGCCGACCAGACGGCGGATCTGCGCGCGGGCAAGTGGAACAAGAAGGAATACTCCAAGGCACGCGGCCTCTACGGGCGCACCCTCGGCGTCATCGGCCTTGGGCAGATCGGGCGCGAAGTCGTGTCCCGCGCCCGCGCCTTCGGCATGGATGTCATCGCCTGGTCGCGCTCGCTCACCGATCACGATGCCCACGCGCTGGGGGTGACGCGCAGCCCCGACACGATCACCATCGCGCGCGAGGCAGATGCGGTCTCCGTCAACGTCGCCGCCAACGACAACACGAAGGGACTCATCAACGCGGCGTTCTTCGACGCGATGAAGCCGGGCGCGATCTTCGTCAATACCAGCCGCGGCTCGGTGGTTGATGAGGCCGCCATGCTCAAGGCGGTCAAGGCCAAAGGCATCCGCTGCGGGCTCGATGTCTTCGCCAGCGAGCCCGGCACACCGACCGCCGAGGGCTGGGCCAGCGAAGCCGCCCGCGCCGCCGGCGTCACCGGCACGCACCACATCGGCGCTTCGACCGATCAGGCGCAGCAGGCCATCGCCGATGAAGTGGTTCGCATCATCCGGGTCTTCCGCGAGACGGGCGACCCGCCGAATGTCATCAACCGCTGCGAGCGCACGCCCGCGACGCGTCTGCTCGTCGTGCGCCACCTCAACCGCCCGGGCGTGCTCGCCCACGTCGTCGGCGCCATCGGCAAGGCGAACATCAACATCGAGGACATGGAGAACGTGATCTTCCAGGGCGCCGAAGCCGCCTGCGCGCGGATCAAACTGGATGCCGAGCCGGGTGCCGATGTGATGAAGGCGATCTCGTCCGGCTCGCCGCACATCCTTTCCGTTGATCTCGCGGCGATCGAATAGGAACCGGATGCACCACAGAGGCACAGAGGGCACAGAGTTGGACTTGGGTTCATGATTCTGGAAGGACAGTCGATCCAGCAGACTCTGATCCCCACAGGTTGACCTATGCGCTCCGTTGCGCATTCCTGAATCACCAAGTCATTGCCACTTATCCGATCTCTGTGTTCTCTGTGCCTCTGTGGTGAATAATGTCTTCCGTCAGGAGACAGACCATGCCCGAGCATCGCGTGTACAACTTCTCCGCCGGCCCCGCCGTCCTGCCCGAGCCTGTCCTCAAGCAGGCGCAGAAGGATCTCTGGAACATCGCCGGCAGTGGCGTGGGCATCCTCGAGCACAGCCACCGCGGAAAGGTGTTCGACAAGGTGCTGGCCGAAGCCGAGGCCGACTGCCGTGAGGTCGGCAACATCCCCGCCAACTACAAGGTGCTCTTCCTTCAGGGCGGGGCATCGCAGCAATTCTTCATGGTGCCGATGAACTTCCTGCCCGCCGACAAGAGCGGGGCGGCCGACTACTTCGAGACCGGCGAGTGGTCTGCCAAGGCGATCGCCGAAGCGAAGATGTTCGGGAGGATCAACGTCTGCGGCTCGAGCAAGGACACGAACTACTCGTACATCCCGCCGCCGTCGCAGCGCAAGTACACGCCGGGCACGAAGTACTGCTGGATCGAGTCCAACAGCACTGTCTACGGCATCGCCTTCAAGGGCGTGCCCGAGGACTGCGCCAAGGGCGTGCCCATCGTCGCGGACGCATCGAGCGACATTTTCTCCGCGCCGATCGATGTCACGAAGTACGGCATGATCATCGCCGGCGCGCAGAAGAACCTCGGCCCCTCGGGCACGGTGGTGGTGATCGCGCGCAACGACCTCATCGAAACCGGTCGCACCGACCTGCCGACCATGCTCCAGTACCGCACGCACGCCAAGAACGAGAGCCGCTACAACACGCCGCCGACCTTCGGCATCTACCTCATGGGGCAGACGTTCAAGTGGATCAAGTCGATGGGCGGCCTGCGCGCCATCGAGAAGATCAACCGCGAGAAGGCGGCGCTTCTGTACGACCACCTCGATGCGCAGGACTTCTTCATACCGCACGCACAGAAGGACAGCCGCTCGATCATGAACATCACGTTCAAGTGCCCGACCGCGGAACTCGACGAGAAGTTCTGCAAGGAAGCCCAGGCCGCGGGCCTCGATGCGCTCAAAGGCCACCGCACCATCGGCGGCATGCGGGCCAGCATCTACAACGCGTTCCCGGTCGAGGGCGTCCGCGCGCTGGTCGAGTTCATGAAGAAGTTCGAGATGGCGAATGCCGGCGCCGCCGCGGCGGCACGATAAGAAAGATTCACCACGGAGGCGCGGAGATCGCGGAGTGAATCAACTGGATCAGATCAGATCAGGACAAGAAAGAAATCTAAGTCAAAGCCGCGTGATCGCCTCTGCTGGTCTGTGATCGACCCACAGCCAGATATTCTCCGCGTCCTTCGCGCCTCCGCGGTGAATTCCTATCGGCTTCCTACAGGCTTGCGCCGCACGGTCACCACCGGCGTCTGCGTGTGCAGCCGCCGCGCCCGGTGCTCCGACCAGTCGCGCACCGCCAGGTCCGGGCTCCGCGACCCCGCGTGCACGCGCAGCAGGTCATAGACGTTGTCACGCTGCGCGGGGATGAACCCGGCGTCGCGGATCAGGCGGCACAGCACCGGTTCGTTGAGGCAGTACGTCGTGCCCGCCGCCGACACCACGTTCTCTTCCATCATCACGCTGCCCATGTCGTTGGCGCCGTAGTGCAGCGCCACCTGCCCGATGTGCGGCCCCATCGTCACCCACGATGCGCCGATCGAATAGATGTTGTCGAGCATCAGGCGGCTGACCGCCTGCGTGCGCAGATAGTCAATCGAGCCCGAGCGCCGCACGCGCCGCCCGAACAGCGCCGACGACTTTGCATCACCCTCGGCGTCGAGCCGCGCCACGGCATCGCCGGGGAAGACGGCGCCCGGCGCCAGTTCGGTGGCCTCCTCGCCCCAATCCGGCACACGCCCCAGCGGCGTGTTCTCGCGCTGGAACGGCCACGAGATGAACGCTTTGTAGTGTCCCCGCGGCGCATCCCCCTTTGTCCCTTTGTCTCTTTGCCCCTTTGTCCCTTCCCTAAGCGCCCGATCCTGCCACTCGCGCACCAGCGCCATGTGGTGGATGCGATCCGCGTAGCCCTCGATGTGCCCGAACATCATCGTTGCGCTGGTGAACATTCCGAGTTCGTGCGCGACATACATCGTCGTCAGCCACTCGTCAGCGCTGCACTTGCCCAATCCGATCTTGCGCCGCACCGGCCCGGCGAAGATCTCCCCGCCGCCTCCCGGCAAGGAGTCGAGCCCGGCTGCCTTCAAGCGCGCCATCACCCAGCGCAGCTTCGCCGCGAGCGAATCACCGGGCGGGTCGAAGAAGCGCACGAACTCGATGAACTCCGGCGGGCTGAACGCGTGAACATGGATCTTCGGGAACCGCTGCTTGATCCCGCGCAGTAGTTCCTCGTACCACGCCAGCGGCAGCGCGGGGTTCATCCCGCCCTGCATCAGGATCTGAGTGCCGCCGATCGAGACGAGTTCCGCGATCTTCTCATGGATCGCCGCGGCCTCAAGCGTGTACGCGTCGCTCTCATCGCCGTCGCGCCGAAAAGCGCAGAACGTGCACCGCGCCGTGCACACATTCGTGTAGTTGATGTTCCGGTCGATGATGTACGTGCGGATCGTGTCGCCGTGCAGCGTGCGGCAGCGGGCATCGCTCCATCGCCCCAGCACATCCAGCGGCGCGCGGCGCAGCAGCTCCAGCCCCTGCTCGGGGGTCAGCCGGGCCTCGCCCGCGGCCACGGCCGCAAGGAATCCCTCATCCAGCGCATCAAACCGCGGCGCTTCCGCCGCCGGCCTGTACGCGCTCTGAGTCTCGATGTGCCTCACGCCGACCGATGATAACGCTCTGCGGACCTGCACGCCGCGCCAGCCAGCGCTGCTCGCTGTTCCCTTCGTGCCTTCGTGCCTCAGTGCCTATGTGCCTTTGTCGAGTCTCGCCTTGAGGCCGCGCATCCAACGACCGATATCACGGCTGCGGCGATCCCGCGCCCATCGGCTTCGAAGGGAGAAGTACGGCGGTGTCTTATTCCCCTCGCCCGCATGTCTCACCGGCGCTGGCGCACCTGCGCTTCGGGGTCACCGCCGCGGCCCTGGTGCTCGGGCTCTGCCTCGTCGCGCAGATCACGGTGTGGGCGCTCGTGCACTTCACCGAGGTGCGCACCGAGAAGATCATCGAGAAAGCCGCCCCGAGCGGTCCGCTGACCATCGTCCGGCGCGCGCAGAACGAGCCCCCGCCCGAACCGCAGCCGCAGGGACCGACCGCGACGCGCTCCGGCTCCCAGCTCACGATCCAGTCGGCGCCGCCGCCAGCGCCCATGGTCGAGTCCAAGGCGCCCGACATCACGCTGACCAAGGTCAATCCCAACGCCGCCGATGTGAACCTGGTGCCCACGAGCGGCGAGTTCCTCCTTCAGAAAGTCGCCAGGTTCGTGCAATCGATCGGCATCGTGGCCGCCATCGCGCTGGCCGTGCTCGCGATTCAAGGGGCGGTCGTGGCCGGCGGCGGCGCCGTGCCGGGAGTGGACAAGGCGGTGGGGGCCTCCACGTGGGCGCTGGTCGTCGCGCTGCTCACGCTCCCGCTGGCCCGGCTCATCCCTGAGTTCCCGCTTCACGGCGTCTTCCGCCCGTACGCCGAAGTCGTCGCCGACAGCGCCGCGTATCGGGCGGGCGGCCCGGGCGCGCCCGGCGCCATCGCCTATTTCGGCGCGCACATCATCCTTCCCGCGATGCTCGCACTGGCGACCCTGGTGATCGTCTTCCGATTCCGCGCGGGAGTCGAGGAAGGCATCATCGTGACCAGCGCCAGCCAGCTCGACGAGAAACTCGAGCGCGAGATCCGCTCGCTCAAACTCGGCCAACTCTCGTCGCCGCGCGCGGTCGGTGCGTTCAACGCCGCGATCGGCGAGATGCCGCACAACGGCCCGGCGATCAGCCCGGCGCCGGCTCCCGCGCCTCCCGAGCCCGTTGCCGCCGGTGCCGAGTCCTACCGCCGCCCGATCTGATCGGTCTCACGCCCTCGGGTGGAACTTGCGGTGGATCTCCTTCAGCCGCGGCTGGTCCACGCGCGTGTAAACCTGCGTCGTGTTGATGTTCGAGTGTCCCAGCAGTTCCTGCACGACGCGCAGGTCCGCGCCGCCGCAGAGCAGGTGAGTCGCAAACGTGTGCCGGAACAGGTGGGGGTGGATACCCCGGAGGCCCGCCGCCGTCGCGCAGCGCTTGACGATCTGCCAGACCGCGACGCGCTCCAGCGGCCTGCCGGTGCGTGAGAGCAGAAGCCGCCCCAGGTCGCGCCCGTCCGGTCGAACGAGCATCGGGCGGCACTCGCCCCGATAGCGCTGCATCGCCTCGCCCGCGGGCTTTCCGTACGGCACGAGCCGCTGTTTGTTTCCCTTGCCGATCACGCTCAGCACACCCAGCGTCGGGTGCACGTCGTTCACGCCCAGCCCGGCGAGCTCCGATGCCCGGATGCCGCAGGCGTACATGAGTTCCATCATGCATCGGTCGCGCAGCCACAGCGGCGCCCCGGGGTGCGCCCCATCGGGCGCCGGGTCACGCGATCCTCCGCCTGCCCGTTCCGATCCATCGCTCGGCCCGGGTGCGTTGAGCAGTGTGTCGATGGTCAGCGGCGTCATGACGCCGGGCAGGCGCTTCCACTGCGTCGGTCGCTCGAGCCAGTCGGTCGGGTCGCGCTCGACGCGCCGCTCCGACAAGAGGAACCGGAAGAACATCCGGATCGATGCAAGGTGCCGCGCCACGGAGGCTGGCGAGAGGTCACGCTGGCTGCGCAGCGAGGCGATGTGGGTCACGAGATCGCGCGGCCCGACGCGGGCCGGCTCGGTGATCCCGCGCCCGATCAGATTCGCGCACAGGTCGCGCAGGTCGCGCGCGTACGCCTCCAGCGTGTTCGGCGCGAGGCCGCACTCCACGCGCACGAATCCCAGGAACGCCTGGCAAGCGTCGCCCAGGGCGCCGTTGATCGGGACCGACACCATCGAGCCAGCAGGATCGGCGCTCCGCGCTCTTCTCGCGCACAGCGCACTCGTTGCGCGGCGCAAGTGTCGGATAACTGCGCCGTGCCACCGATTCCCGCCTTGAGCAATCGATGCCCATGCTGGCACGCCGCTTGATAAAGGTCCGTGGCACGGGTTCCCGGCTTGGCGGGACGCCCGTGGTCGCTCGGGACAACGAGGCACGGAGTGCCGAATGGGTTTTTCACCGGCAACGGAACGGGACCGGATCGCGGCGGCGGGTGGGACTGCCCCGCTCGGGTCCCGTTGCGTCGGCGAGCGTCTCACGCTCATGGCCGCCCTCGCCGCGGCGTTGCATGAGGCGGAGCAGCGCGCTGCGCGCCGGCGCAACCACGTGGATGTGCCCGAACGGCGCGAGGAGCAGAGCGCCCCGTGAACTACGGCCTGTATATCGCGACCTCCGGCCTGCAGACGAGCATCGCCAGGCAAGACTCGCTGGCGAACAACCTCGCCAACGTCGGCACCGCCGCGTTCAAGCCCGATGTGCTGGCCACCCGCCAGCGCGATGCGGCCCGCATCGAGGATCACCTGCCGTTCCTGCCATCGAACCGCCTGCTCGAGCGCCTCGGCGCGGGGGTTGTGCCCGCGCCGGTGCGGATCGACCTCACACAGGGCCCCATGGAGCAGACCGGGCGCGAACTCGATCTCGCCATCGAGGGCGAGGGGTTCCTATCTGTTCGCGCGGGGCCAGGCCCGGATGGCATCCAACTGACGCGCGACGGGCGCCTCGCCATCACCAGCGATGGAAACCTCGTGACCGCGGCCGACGGCCTGCCCGTGCTCGATGAAGACGATGACTCCATCCGGCTTATCCCGGGCGAGCGTGTGACAATCCAATCGGACGGCGAGATCCTGCAGAACCATCAGGCCGTCGCGCGCCTGCGCCTCACGAGCATCGCCGACCCCACTCGACTTCGCAAGGCGGGCCACGGCCTGTTCGCGGGCGCGCCCGATGAACCTCTCGATCGGCGGCCCGCCGCGGGCCGCCTCGTGCAGGGCCACATCGAGGCCAGCGGCACCAGCCCCGTCAAAACCATGGTCGATGTGACCGATGCCACGCGCGCCATCGAAACCAACGCCGCGATGATCCGCCACCTCAGCGACCTTATGGGCCGCGCGATCAACACCTTCGGCCGCGTCACTTGAACCCCGTGCCACCGATCACGGTCCGCCGTGATCGGTGCGAGCCAAGCACTCAGGAGATCGGTTTCCGATGGCCATCGTCTCGCTGAACACGGCATCCACGGGCCTGAGCGCCCTCAACTTCCAGCTGGATGTGATCGCCAACAACCTCGCCAACGTCAACACCGACGGCTTCAAGTCCAGCCGCGTGAACTTCCAGGACCTGCTCTATCAGCAGAAGGCCATCCCCGGCGTGGAGAACTCCAACGGCGATGAGCGCCCCATGGGCATCGAACTGGGCCTTGGCGTGCGCGTCTCGGGCACTCAACTCAGCATGGAGCAGGGTTCGCTGCTCACGACAGGTCGCAGTCTCGATGTCGCGATCGACGGCATGGGGTTCTTCCAGGTGCAGGTCGAGTCCGATCTCGCGCCCAACGGCACCGCCTACACGCGCGCGGGCAACTTCGCCGTCAACAGCGACGGCGAGATCGTGCTCGCCACAGACCAGGGCCGGCGGCTCCTACCGACGATCACGATCCCGCAGGACGCCACGGCGATCGACATCCAGGCCGACGGGCGCGTGCTCGTGCAGCAGCCGGGGCAGGCCGAGCCGACCGAGGTCGGGCAGATCGAACTGGCCAACTTCATCAACCCGCAGGGCCTGAGCCAGATCGGCGAAAACCTCTTCATCGAGACGCAGGCTTCCGGCACTCCCATCGTCGCGCAGCCGCTGCAGCAGAACTTCGGTCGCCTGCAAGCCGGCTTTCTCGAGGCCTCCAACGTTGACCCGACGCACGAACTCATCAACCTCATCCGCACGCAGCGCGCCTTCGAGATGAACAGCAACGTGATCCGCGCTTCGGATGAGACTCTCCGCACGATTGCCAACCTCTTCAACGCGTAACGGATGGTTGCCACGGCTGTTGGCCGGGACGGCTCTGCGATTGTCGCAGTGGCGACCAGCCGTGCCGGGCAAAGGGACCCCTGCATGCGAATCGCGCCAGTCTTCGCCTCGTTGCTCATCGCCGCCGGCGCCAGCGCCGGGTCGATCCGGCTGCGACCGTCGGTGGTGCTGCCGGGCGGGGCGCCCGCACGACTGGCGGACATCGCGGAACTGGAGGGGGCTGATGCGCAGACGCTGGGCGAGCACATCATCGCGCCGGACCCGTTCGGGCTCGCCTCGCGCAACGGCCGTCCGTGGGTGGAGATCGAACTTAAGGATGTTCGGGGGTCGCTGGAGGCGGCGGGTGTCCCGCTCTCGCGCCACGCGCTGAGCGGCTCGGCCTGCACGATCCGCTTCATCGTCGAGGCCGGGTCGAAACCGGGGCCGGCCGCTGAAGACACTCGGTCGCGATCGGACGAGCCGCGAGTGATCGCCACCGCGGGCGTGCCGACCGTCCGCGCCCGCGTGGCCGAGGCGCTCGCCGAATGGTTCGGCGTTTCGGGACAGGACCTTCGCCTGGGGTTTGACGAGCGCGACCGCGAGTTGCTCGATCGCGCGGAACTCGGGCGAGGCGTGCTCGTCCGTCCGGCCACGCTGCCCGGCTCGTCGCGCCTGCTGGTGGATGTGCGGATCATGGCGGCCCCCGGCAGCCCAAACGTGCTCGAAGGGCGCACCATCCGCGTCGAAGCGCAGGTGCAGCGCACCGCGCTGGTGCTGCGCCAGGATGTGCGCCGCGGCGCGGAGATCACGCCTGACATGGTGGGCGAGTCGCGCCTGTGGATGGACCCGAGCGGCGCGCCGCCCGCAACGTCGATGGCAGAGATTGCCGGCTGCAAGGCGCGGACAAGGCTTGCCGGCGGCTCGGTGCTGCGCACGGACCAGATCGAGTCGGCGGTAATGATCCGGCGCGGCGAGATGGTGACGGTCCACTGCATCCGCGCGGGGTTCGAGGTGCAGGCGCGGGCCCGCGCCAAGGCCGATGCCCGGCTGGGCGAGGCGGTTGAGCTCCGGCTGGAAGGCTCCAAAGAAACGTTCCGCGCCCGCGTGGAAGGGCCGGGCCGCGCGACGATGGATCTCGATCCGGCTCCCTGATTCCTCGACCTCGCACGCCGTTTGCGGATGTTCGATGTCCGCACGACCAGAGGCCATCCCATGCGCAAGACACGCCTGATCCGCGCTGTTCTGTACTCGGTGCTTCTCTCTTCTTCCGCCCTCGGCCAATCCCTATTCGAGCGCGGCCCGACGGCGGCCGAGGGGACCCGCGAGGGTGCGGAGGGCGCCGCGACCGTCGTGATGGGGCCGATGCCGCTCGATGCCGTGAGCCTGATGGCGATCGAGCCGCCCAAGCCGCGGACCTTCGTCGAGAACGACCTGGTCACGATCATCATCAGCGAGCGGAGCCAAACGGACCGCAACGCGAAGTACGACGAGAAGAAGGAGTACGACAACTCCTTCCAGTTCACGGAGTTCATGGACCTGATCAAACTCCTGGAACTGGTCTGGCAGCCGACATCGGCAGGTCGCCTGCCGTCGATCGACCTCGAGAGTGATATCGAACTCAAGTCCAAGGGCACGTACCAGCGGCAGGACCGGATCACCGACCGCATCACGGCCAAGGTGCTCGAGGTCAAGCCCAACGGCACGATGGTGGTCGAGGCGCGCCGATCGTTCACCTCGGACGCGGAATCGACCACAGTCACGCTCTCGGGCGTGTGCCGCTCGGAGGATGTGTCGGAGGCGAACACGATCCAGTCGAACCAGTTGTTTGACCTCGTGCTGAACGTGCAGAACTCGGGCGAGATCCGGCGTGCGACGCGGAAGGGTCTGATCCCGCGCGTGATCGAGACTCTTTTTAATTTCTAGTTTGAGCGCTCGGCATCCTGCCATCGCGTTCCCGGTGCGACCGCTCGCCCGATCCGCGCTCGGCCGGGCGGCGAACTTCGGCCGCGGTCCTGCCCGGCCTCGCTGATCGGGCATCGCTGCCTGCCAGGATTCGGTTCTCTCGCCTTCCCTTGACACCTTGACACCTTGGCACCTCGACACCTTCCCCCCTAATCCGTTCGTCGCTCCGTCGCGGAGTCCGCCCGCCGCGGTGGGTCACTTCGTCGCTTTCCCCGTCTTCCCATGGCACCTGCCTTGCTCTTTCCAAGAGAACCATGACCACACGGTGGAACCGAGCGGTTCGTGCGCTCCTGTGCGCTTCCCTTGCGCTCATTCTGGCGACGCCTGCGCGGGCGCTCTCCGTGCAGGAGATCGCCCGCCTCCACGGCCAGGGCGAGACCACGCTCTGGGGCCTCGGCTTCGTGATCGGCCTCGCCGGCACCGGCGACCCGTCTGAGACCATCCCGCTGGCGCGGCAACTGGCCCGCCTGCTCGAGCGCGGCGGCAATCCCGTTCCCAAGATCGAGGAACTGGCCAAGGGCAAGAACATCGCCATGGTCATGGTCACGTGCACCGTGCCCAAGGAGGGCGCGCGGCGCGGCGACACGATCGACGTGTTCGTCCAATCCTGGCACAAGGCGCAGAGCCTCGAAGGCGGCAGGCTGTTCATCACGCCGCTGCAGGGCCCCCTGCCGGGCCAGGGCGTGTTTGCGTTCGCCGAGGGGCCGATGGTGTTCGAGGGCGACTCGGTGACGACGGGCCTGGTGCGCTCCGGGGCGCGCGTGGCCCAGGACATCTCCATGAACGTGATCGCGCCGGACGGGTCGATCACGCTGATCGTCGAGCCGCCGTACGCCGGCTGGACGACGAGCCGCCTTATCGCCGGGGCCGTGAACGCCGACCGCATGGGCCTCGATGAGAGCGCCCGCGAGATCGCCTTCGCGCAGGATGACCGGTCGATCAAGGTGCACATCCCCGAGGCCGAACTCTCTGACCCGGCGAACTTCATCGCGGCGGTGATGGACATCCGGCTCGACCCGTCGCTGCTGTCGCTGCCGGCGCGCGTGATCGTCAACGAGCGGAAGTCCACGATCGTGGTGACGGGCGAGGTGCAGATCAGCCCGGCCGTGATCGCGCACAAGGACCTGGTGATCACGACACTGCGCCCGCCGGTGCCGGCCACGCCGGAGAACCCCGCGCTCGACCGCAGCCGCTGGACCGATGTGGCGACGACGGGGGGCGAGCGCGACAGGGCGCGCGTGCAGGACCTGCTCGAGGCGCTCAAGCGCCTCGATGTGCCGGTGGCGGATCAGATCGCGATCCTGGCGAAACTGCACAAGATCGGAAGACTGCACGCCGAGCTGATCGTGGAGTGAAGACGGGGATTCACCGCGGAGCACGCGGAGGACGCGGAGAGAGTCCTTTGGGTTGAAGAAACCGAGAAAGGGTGCCACGGCTGTTCCCCGCAGGACGCGGGGCAGCCGTGCGAAACACGCGTCACACCGGCGCGCGCCGCGCCTTCTTCACCCCGCAGGGGTGAAAGAAAGTAGCCGGGGGTCGAGCGAGTTTTCGAGCGAACACCCCCGGAAACGGAGTGCGACGTTTTCCCAGCACCCCTGAAAGGGGTGCACGAAGCGTTCGCACCGCGAAAAGCCTGCCAAGGTCACACGGGCGCCCGCGGGTGAATGCGCAGGGTGGCGAGGGCCTGTTTGACGATCTGCTCGCGCTCGGCGGGGGAGAGGCGGCTCATCGCTGCTTTCGTTTCGACGCGCCAGGATTCGAGTGCGGCGACCTGCGCATCAAGATCCGGATCAGGATTCACCACTGAGGCACAGAGACACGGAGAAGAATCCTTGGTGTCGGATTGAGTTGTGGATTCGTCGTCATCCGTGGTGACTTGATGTGAAGACTGGGTGCCATGGGTCGCGTCTGCGAGACCCATGTGCCTTCTTGCGCGCGATCGGTTTCGACGCCGGTCCTCGGTGACGTTGCCGTGCTGATCGACCTTCAGGAAGGGTGTGCGGAGGATCTGGGAGGCCGCGAGGCGGCGTTCGCGGAGTTGAGGGACTTCTTGCGTTTCAGCGCCGGCGACGATGGCGCTGAGGAGCGCGAGGGCCTTGGCCTTCGCCTCGGCGAGGCTCGCGTTGAACTGCGCGACGAAAGCGTGATCGGGGGTTTGGTTGTTTGCTTCGGCAACCATGGGGGCTCCGGGAAAGGGCCTGAGGGCGTGAGGGCCTGAGGGCTTGAGGGCTTGAGGACCTGAGGACTTGAGGGCTTGAGGACTTGAGGACCTGAGGGCTTGAGGGCCTGAGGGCGTGAGAACCTGAGGGTGTCGGGCCGTTCGCGCCCGCGAGCCCACAAGCCCTCAAGCCGCCAAGCCCCCAAATCTGTCCGGGATTCTGACCGCGTTTCAAGATGAGGCAAGCGCGCATGTACGTCGCCTGTGCGCTTTTGTGAGGTACATGCGCAAGCACACCGGCGGGTTTGAGGTCGCAGATTGCGACCTCGAACCGCGAATCGGGGCAACATCGTTCGGGCGATTGCTCGCGCAGCTGCCGGGCTGGAGCGAACAGGCATTGCTATTCTCGACGCTTGGATTCCATCCTGACGGGAGTCGCATCCGTGGCGCGATCTGGTGCCGTTCGGCACAAGGCCGGAGTCGTGAAGGGGAGGCGCGCTTCCTCGCTCTTGCCGCTGGCGCGCATCGAACCCCGGATTCGCACGATTCGTGGTGAGCGCGTTCTGCTCGACTCCGACCTCGCCGAGTTCTACGGCGTTGCGACAAAACGGTTGAACGAGCAAGTGCGCCGAAACAGCGAACGCTTTCCACAGGACTTCATGTTCCGACTGAGCGAGGGAGAGACAGCGGATTTGAGGTCGCAATCTGCGACCTCAAACGGAAGGCAGGGAAGGGGCGGTCGACGATACCGCCCTCTCGCGTTCACCGAGCAGGGCGTCGCGATGCTTTCCTCGGTGCTCAAGAGCGATCGGGCGGTTGCCGTCAACCTTGAAATCATGCGAGCCTTCGTGCGCATCCGGAGAGCCTTGGCCGGTCACGGGGAACTCGCTCGGGCCATCAAGGCACTCGATCGGCGATTTCAGGCCAGATCGCGTGCTCACGAATCGCACATCAGACGGATCTATGAACTACTGGACGCGATCACGAATCCACCGGGGGGGGAGGAGGAGCCTCCGAGGTCACGGATCGGGTTCCGTGCGTCCGGTGCCGAAGAGCAGTGAGACTGTTGGGTATGGCATCCCCCTTGCTCTCTCTCACTGAATGAGGGACCAAGGCGATGCCTGCAACGGCTGACATTGCTCTTCGTGCGCTCGGCGGCGCTGGGATTGCGCCCCTCGGGGTGGATTCTGCGCGGCGGGATTCGAGGACAGGCCTGAGCACGGGTGTCGGGGCATGGATCGCCCCGACAACCCGTGCCACAGATTTCCGATCTGCGCTTGCGAATCGTTTGATGGGTGGAGACTCGAGGTCGAGCGCTTCGGGCACCCCCTTCGGGGGTGCCGGAGGCGCGGGGGGTGACGGGGCGATCGCTTTCCGGGGGTTTTCGCTCGGTCGCCACGGCGACCTCACTCGACCCCCGGCTACTGACGACCAGCCCTCCGGGCTGAAGACGCAGGATCGCGCGCATGGCGCGACGGACCTGCGGCGCGGACTCACTCGACCCCCGGCTACTGACGACCAGCCCTCCGGGCTGAAGACACCGAGCCGCGCTCGTGAGGCTGCCGAATCGCTCGTCGCGCATGCGCTGGTGCTGCCGGTGCTCAAGTCGCTGCGCGAGACGAACTCGGCAGCGCCGCCGTTCGCGCCCGGGGCGCATGAGCGGACCTTCGGCGCGATGGCGGATATCCGCATGGCGGACCACCTTGTCCGCGCTTCGCGGTTCCCGCTGGTGGAGGCGGTGGAGCGGTGGCTG
>Ga0187894_10000614_pt1 | contig 47980 bp, 47 predicted proteins | sample GBC1701081metaG_FD_136650 | JGI IMG/M metagenome (GOLD analysis project Ga0187894, IMG submission 136650) | White microbial mat communities from a lava cave in the Kipuka Kanohina Cave System on the Island of Hawaii, USA - GBC170108-1 metaG ... | reverse complement strand
CTCCCAACCTCACGGCTGGCAGCGCATGGTTCAGGGCCGGTGCAGATGGCTAGTCCTTCACCGTATGGAATTTTCATCCACTACTCCTTGCCAGTCTCCTGGCGCTTCGGGCTATCGCATATGACGTTAGTGCAGGCCTCCCCAGGATTTCCCCTTCTCCCGCGCGTAGCGTGGGAGAAGGTGGCCGAAGGCCGGATGAGGGCTCTTTCGTGCAGTATACTCTGATTTCAACCCGTATCCTTGCGGAGACAAAGAGCCCTCACCCGCCCTTCGGGCACCCTCTCCCATTGCTACGCAACGGGAGAGGGGAAAACTTGGAGAGAGTTCGCTCATGTGCGATGGCCCTGCCCCAAGGGGGGAGGGTAATGCGCTACCCCATCCGCTCGGGATCGAGCGTCACCTTGTAGAGCTCCTTGTCGTCGCGATCCATGAGCCTGACGATCATCTGCTCGGTCTTGTCGTCGATATCGACGATGCCGAAGAACTGGAGGCCCGCCGAGGGCGGCAGGTTCTGGCCTTGCTCCTTGGTCGGCGCCTTCACGAATTTGAGATCGGGGCCGAAGGTCATATCGAGATCGCCGGGTCCGAAAGTGCCGGCATGGATGGGGCCTGAGACGAATTCCCAGAAGGGCGCGAAATCCTGGAACTGCGCCTTGTCCGGCGTGTAGTAATGCGCCGCGGTGTAATGCACATCCGCCGTCAGCCACACCACATTCTGGATGTTCGACACCTTGATGAACCGCAGGAGATCGGCGATCTCGAGCTCGCGGCCTTTGGCAGGTCCCTGGTCGCCATTGGCGATGGCTTCGGCCCCCTTCTTCTCCTTCGCATTGTCCCACACGATGATGCCGATCGGCATATCGGAGGCGATCACCTTCCAGGTCGCCTTGGAGTTGCCGAGCTCGCGCTTCAGCCAGCGCGTCTGGGCTTCGCCCAGGATACGCGATTTGGGCGTCATCTCGGTTTCGAGCGCCGGTCCGTTCGGCCCGCGATAGCTCCTGAGATCGAGGAAGAAGATATCGAGCAGCGGTCCGTAGGAGACCTTGCGATAGACGCGGCCCGGCTCTTCCGGGACATAGCGGATCGGCGTCATCTCGTGGAAGGCGCGGCCGGCGCGCGCCGAGAGCACACCTATCGATTTCTCCGTATAGCGATCGTCCTTGCTCAGATCCTTCGATGCCGACCAGTTATTGGTCACTTCGTGATCGTCCCATTGGAAATAGGTCGGCACCTTGGCATTGAAGGCTTTCAGGTTTTCGTCATGCAGATTGTATTTCCAGCGCCCGCGATATTCATCGAGCGTCTCGGCGACCTTCTCGACGCCTTCCGCCACGGTGTTCTTCCATACCCCGCCGCCCGTGATCTCGGCTTCGGCTTTGATCGGTCCGTCGCAATAGACGGTGTCGCCGGAATGGATGAAGAAATCCGGATTGTGCTTGGCCATGGTGGCATAGGTCTTCATGCCGCCGTCTTGCGTGTTGATGCCCCAGCCCTGGCCCGCCGTGTCGCCCGACCAGACGAAACGGATGGCGCGGCGGCTCGAGGGCGCGGTGCGGAACTGGCCGGTGACCGGCTCGCTCACCGCATTGACGTCGGCGAGATCGGCGAAGCTCACGCGATAGAAGATCGTCTGGTCGGGCGCGAGGTCGGCGAGCAGCAGCTTTGCCGCGAGATCCGAATCCGGCAGCGCGGTGACGGCGGGAAGCCGCGTGGCATTGGCGAAGCTTTCGGTGGTCGCCACCTCGACCTGGAGCCTGGCCGGCCTGTCGCTCCGCGCCCAGATCATGCCCGATGTCGCGTCGATATCGCCCGCCTGCAGACCGTGGCTCACTTGCGGCCGCGCCGCGGCGCGCACGATGGCCGGCATGGCAAGGCCGCCCGACAGAGCGAGCGCGCCCGTGCCTGACGAGACGAGAAATTTGCGGCGGTTGACGGTCATGCGCATGGGAGGGGCCTCCTGTCTTCTGGATGGGGGAGGCGAAACCCTGTCCGACTCGTGTCACAGAGCGATGACACGAAGCCCGCCTGACAGGCCCGAATCTCCGTGCCGCGAGGGCAGTCGGTCATACGGGGCGCAAGCGGCGAGCGGCTTCCTTTTTGGCCGGGTCCGGCCTATCCTTCGGAAGCAGAACCATAAAGCCCTGAGGGAGGGAAATTGACGACAACGGCTTCAGTGTCCGGCGGCGACCCCATGGTCCGCTTCGTGAACGTGCAGAAGAGTTACGACGGCAGGACTCTGGTTGTTAAGAATCTCAATCTGGAGATCGCCAAGGGTGAGTTCATCACCATGCTGGGCCCATCGGGCTCGGGCAAGACCACGACGCTCCTGATGCTCGCCGGCTTCGAGCCCGCCACCGACGGCGAGATATTTCTGAACGGCCAGCCGATCAACCGGATGCCGCCGCACAAGCGCGGCATCGGCATGGTCTTCCAGAACTATGCGCTCTTCCCGCATATGACGGTCAATGAGAACCTGGCCTTTCCGCTGCAAGTCCGCCGGCTGGACAAGGCCGAGATCGAGAGCCGCGTGAAGACCGCGCTCGAGATGGTGGAGCTGCCGGGCTTCGGCAACCGCCGCCCGAGCCAGCTTTCCGGCGGCCAGCAGCAGCGCATCGCCGTCGCCCGCGCCCTGGTCTTCGACCCCGATCTCGTGCTCATGGACGAGCCTTTGGGCGCGCTCGACAAGCAATTGCGCGAGCAGATGCAATATGAGATCCGCCATCTGCACGAGCGCTTAGGCATCACCGTCGTCTATGTGACGCATGACCAGGGCGAGGCGCTCACCATGTCGGACCGCATCGCGGTCTTCAATGACGGCATCGTGCAGCAGCTTTCGACCCCGGCCGAACTCTATGAGCGGCCGCAGAATTCCTTCGTCGCCCAATTCATCGGCGAGAACAACCGGCTGCCCGGCGTCGTCGAGAATGTTGGCGGCAACGGGTCCTGCACGGTCAGGCTGGATTCGGGCGAGGTGGTGAACGCCTCGGCGGTGAAAGTCGCGAAGAAGGGCGACCGCACACTGCTGTCCTTGCGACCGGAACGGGTGAAGATCGATCCCTCGACCAACGGCACCGGCAACATCATCGATGGCTCGATCGAGGAGCTCATCTATCTGGGCGACCATGTCCGCACGCGGCTCACCGTGGCGGGCCAGTCCGATTTCATCGTCAAGATCCCCAACAACACCGAGCGCCCGGCGCTCAAGGAGGGGATGAAGGTGAAGATCGGCTGGGCGCCCGAGGATTGCCGCGCGCTCGACGACGTATGATACCTCACCCTGAGGCGCGAGCGTGAGCCGAGCCTCGAAGGGTGTGCTGCACTAGACTCGCTCTATCCTGATGGATGCTTCGAGGCCCTGCTTCGCCGGGCATCTCAGCATGAGGATTGTTGCTAGACTTGCAGCTTCGATCATAAACTCCCCATGAATCTCAACGGACCCTAGGGGGCGAGTTTTCTACGAGAGATGTTCGAGGCCAAACCCTTTCTCGAAAGCAAATGCCTATCGATCCAAATCGATCCTTTTTCATCACTCTTGTCGAGAGCCGCTTTTGCCTGTTTGAAACGCCGTAATTTCCAGGCCGCATATGCCTTATGGAAGTAGGCCGACGCGGTGAAGGATTGAAAGGGAAATTTTGCGTCAACCTCAATGAGTTGATCGGCTGTCGCAATCGCCTGCTTATGATCACCACGTTCGATCAATTTCAGGAGTAAATCGTATAGTTCTCCACGATGAAGTTCATTTGCGTCAATTATAGATTGATGCAACTCCTCACCTTCAGAAAGCCGTCCTTCGCAACACAAGATGTAGGCAATCAGCAAAGATATGCGGACGTGTCCATCCTCATTTCCAGCTTTGTCAATTTGAGTCCGACATAGCGCGATCGCATCTCTGTATTTGGATTGTTCGCACAGTTCAAACACCTTCGATCTGAGCATCCTATAGGTAGCGGTCATGTTCGTCTGAAATAGGCTGGACAGGCTGCGACTTTTTCACTACCTAGCTCTATTTCCCCCGCATCGTTGACTAACAAAGCCTTTTGCGCAATTTTCAACATCGCGATAACCTCCAGTCATGCGGCGATTGGGGTCGGGCTTCGAGAGTTCTTCCTTGCAGATTTTTCTAGCTTCCGCCCATTCCTCGTCACAGTCACGATTGCTGGAGCCACCGAAGTTACCTCGTTTCTCCAAAGGTGGGAACACTGGCGGAAAATCATCCGCTGGGCAAGACAACGGTCGCGGCTTAGTCAACCAATCCCAGAGTGTCTCACCGCTCCCTTCTGGAAGCGGCCAAATCGTGGCTCCAACCGGTCCCATTGGGGGGCGTCCCTTTTGCGTACGCATGCGTTTGTGCGGCATCCTCGAGGACATCAACGCTGCCCCTTCTGTCCCTCGCACGTAGCAAAGCCTGCACGAGTTGATGTTTCGCCTGGCGATCGAGCACCATTGGTTGATCCTTTTGTTGAAGTGGAATGGAAGCTAAGGTTTTCGTCCAGCCTTCAGGGCTGGATGATCTGAAGGATGACAGTGTCGCTATTCGGAAGGATTTGCGTCTGAAGTGGAATGCCCGTAAGTCAGCAACTCAGAAACCGGGTACGCGGCCGGTTATGGCTTCCGCGAGGCCATCGATATCGATATCTTCTGCAAGGGCCTGCCGGAAGGTCGCGTGATTCTTGTCGTTTACGGGTGCCGCGAAAAAACCCGGCAGCTCATCGCTCCGGGCACGTCATCGGATCGTTCAATTTCCCAAATCTCATGCGTTGGCCCGCGATGTCAAACGAAATATCTCACAATTGAGAAAACTCTTCTGCTGGTCCCGCCTTCAGAGCTGCGCGACCATGCCGGCCGTGCAGGTGTGTCGATAGTTCATTGAAAATTCTGCCATATTTTTCGCTACTGACCAAGACGAGCCACCCACAATCTCTCTCCGCTCAATCGAGTCCACAACCTAGCTCGGCGTCATGCCGCGCAGCCTTTCGGAGCGGCGGCGCAAGAGCTCGACGCCGATGAGAAGGCAGATCGAGAGCGCCACCTGAACCGTCGCCGCGGCGGTGATCGTCGGGCTGATCATCTCGCGGATGCCGCTGAACATCTGTTTCGGCAAGGTCCGCTGCTCGGCGCTCGACAGGAACAGCGCCACGACGACCTCGTCGAAGGAGGTCACGAAGGCGAAGAGCGCGCCGGTGACGACGCCCGGCAGGATGAGCGGCAGGATGATCTTGCGGAACACGGTGAAGGGCGCGGCACCGAGCCCTTGCGCCGCACGCTGCAAGCTCCAGTCGAAATTGGTCAGCGTCGAGGTCACCGCGATCACCACGAAAGGAACCGCGAGCGCCGTGTGAGCCAAAGCGAGGCCGGTGAAGGTACCGATCAGGCCGAAATAGCCGAAAGACATGAAGACGGCGACGGCGACGACGATCACCGGAACGATCAGCGGCAGGAGGATGATGGCCAGGATCACGCTGCGTCCCGGCAAATGCGTCCGGGCGAGGCCCAGCGCCGCCATGGTACCGAGCGCCGTTGCGGCAATGGTGACCACGACCGCGAGCTTGACGCTGAGCAGGAAGGCGCCGGTCCAGCGCGGATTGCCGAAGAAATCCTGATACCAGCGCAGCGACAGGCCGGGCATCGGATAGCTGAAATAGGGCTCGGCATTGAAGGACAGGGGCACGATGGCGAGGATGGGCGCCACCAGGAACAGGAGCACCAGCCCGGTGAAGGCCCAGCCGCCATAGAACAGCGCTTTCTCGACCGGCATGGCATAGGGTGCGGGTTTCAGCATCATGTTCAGCCGAGCTTTACCTTGTCGATACCGACGATGCGGTTGTAGATGAAGAACAGCACCAGGGTCGAGAGCAGCAGGATGGCGCTCAGGGCGCTGGCCTTGCCCCAGTTGTTCTCCTGGTTCATGGCTCTCTCGATGGTGCCGCTGACCATCTGGTCGGCGGCACCTCCGACCAGCGCCGGCGTGATGTAGTACCCGAGGCAGAGGATGAAGGTCAGGAGGCAGCCGGCGCCGATTCCGGGAAGCGTGAGCGGCAGATAGACCCGGAAGAACGAGTAGAACGGCCCGCCGCCGAGCGACCGCGCGGCGCGCATATAGGAGGGCGATATGCCCTTCATCACGCCATAGATCGGCAAGAGCGTGAAGGGCAGCTGGATATGGACCATCGCGGTCACGGTTCCGAACCGGCTGAAGATCAGCTTGAGCGGCCCTTCGGAGAAATTCAGATACTGGATGAGGCCGTTGACCGGGCCATTGTCCTGGAGCAGCACGAACCAGGCGGTGGTCCTGACCAGCAATGACGTCCAGAACGGCACCAGGATGAAGATCAGGAGGATATTGGCCAGGCGGTTCGGCGCATGCGCCAGCATGAAGGCGACGGGATAGCCGAGCGCCAGGGTGATGAGGGTCACCAGCGCGCTGATATAGAAGGTCCGCGCCAGGACATTGACATAGACGGCCTGGGATTTGGGAACGGCAACGATGCCGTTGTCGGCATTGCGCTCGAGATCAAGCGAGCGCAGCAGATAGAAATCGGTGAAGGATCTTCCGGCCTGCTTGATCTTGGCCCAGACCAGGCGGTCGCCCCATATCTTGTCGGCGGCGATGAACTGCTCCTTGTAAGGCGCCCCGGTGAACTCCGTGGACTTGTTCACCGAGCCGATGATCTTGCTGCGGATGCCCGATATTTCATAGTTCATGCGCTTGCCGACGAAAGCCGAGGTGTTGTCCTGGGCGACCTTCTTGAAGTCCTGGGCCAGCGCCGCATAGACCTGCTCATCGGGCAAATCCTTGCCGTCCCAATTCTGCAAGGCGGCTATCGTCGTGGGCAATGTCTGGGCAATGCTCGGATCATAGACCGAGCGCGTCAGAAGCAGCACGACCGGTGTCGCGAAGGTGATGATCACGAACAGCAGCAGAGGCAGGACAAGGACGGCCGCGCGGAAATGGCCTTTTCGCTCGGCGGCGGCGAACTGCCACGGCAGTCTGGGTGCGGCTGTGAGGGTGGCCTCAGTCATCGGGCATCTCCCATTCCCCCTCTCCCGTTGCGAAGCAATGGGAGAGAGGAAGTTGGGATATGTTCACTCTTACTGGGCAACCCAGACGTTGAAGCGCTCGCGCAAGGCGTCGATATTGTCGCCCCAGAACTTCGCGTTGACGATGAAACCCTTGCTCAGATTGTCGGGATTCGTCGGCAGGTCGGGCGTGATCTTGGGGTTGGTATCGGCGATCGCCTGCTTGTTGCCCGGACCATAGGAGATGTAGTTGGTCTGGTCGGCCTGGCGGTCGGCGCGGCCGGCAAAGGCGATGAACTTATAGGCGGCGTCACGGACCTTCGATCCCTTGACGACGTTCCAGCCCTGCCAGTCGAGGGCCTGGTTCTCCCACATCACCTTGAAGGGCTTCTTGTCGACATTGGCGGCCGAGTAGATGCGGCCGTTCCAGGCGGAGGTCAGGATCACCTGGCCGTCGGCGAGAAGTTGCGGCGGCTGCGCGCCCGCTTCCCACCACACGACGTCCTTCTTGATCGTGTCGAGCTTGGCGAAGGCGCGATCGACGCCTTCGGGCGTCGACAGGACGTTGTAGACGTCCTTCGTATCCACGCCGTCGGCGATCAAGGCCCATTCCAGATTGATGAAGGGGCTCTTCTGCAGGCCACGCTTGCCGGGAAACTTTTCGAGGTCGAAGAACGCGGCGACCGAGGTCGGCGCTTCCTTCACTTTCGTCGTGTCATAGGCGAGGACGGTCGCATAGAGGATGCTCGGCACCACGCATTCGCTGGCATCGGCGCTGACGAAATCGTCACGCTTCAGGCCGAGCTTGTCCCAGTCGATCTTCTCCACGATGCCTTCGGCGCAAGCCGCGATGGTCGTCATCGAGTCGTTCTCGACCACGTCCCAGGTAATGTTGTTGGTTTCGACCATGGCGCGGATCTTGGCGATCTCGCCGTTGAACTCCTCCTCGACGATCTTCTCGCCCGATTCCTTCATATAGGGTTCGAAGAAGGCCTTGCGTACGCTGTCCTGATAGGCGCCGCCCCATGAGACGACGGTGACGCTGTCCGCTGCCCATGACGGCAGCGAGAACACAGCGAGAAAACAGGCAGCAGAGAACAGTTTGATTTTCATTTGGCAACCTCCCTGGAGGGCACGGACATTCGCGCCACTCTCTTCTGATGGTTAAGCGTGGGCCAGTATTCACTACTGGAGTCGCCAGTCAATCATAACCTGATTTTCGGATAAATCCATGCCGATCAACCGGTTAGGGATCCGCGATCGAACCGCCTGGCTGGGGCGATGGAACGGCGCAATGACCTGAAAGACGCTCGCGCCAGATGGAGAAAGCCTGCCGGACCACTTGGGGAGGTCACGGCAGGCTTCTGTCCCGCGACGACATGGGACCAATCATCTTTGTTCAAACAAGGAACCCGCGCCTTAAGTCAGGTTGCGGGAGGCGGCGCACGCCAATAATCGGAGCCGCTCGGTCTCTGCCAGCTATGCGGCCCGGACAGGCTCGTAGTCGGAATGAGCATCCTGGAGGCCGGAACGGAATGGCCGGACGTCACGTTACATTACAAAGGAGTACCGGCCATGGATACGGACACAAGGCCCGCGGAACTCCGGGAGGCAGCATCGCGCGCCCGCGCATTTGCGCAGTCTTTGGAGTCCGCCGAATTGAAGCGAAGTTTTTTCGAACTGGCCGACAAATGGGACGCCGAGGCGCGCACGCTCGAAACGATGCACTGAGCTCGCCGGAGCCGATGATCAGAAGGCGCTCAGTTCCCCCAGCGTGAAACGGCGACCTGAGGATCGGAATATTCTGCGATCATCATGAGCTTTTCCTTGTCCCTGATCGTCACGATCGGCGATCTTTGCTCGATCAGCTGCTCGCGGCGCAGCGTCTGCAGCGTGCGGTTGACATGGACGATGCTCAAGCCAAGGCAATCCGCCAGAACCTCCTGAGTGAGCGGCATCTCGAAGGTCGAGCCGTCGGAAAGCCCTGCCGCATGGCAGCGTGAATTGAGCTCCAGGAACAAGTGAACGAGGCGCTCATAAGCGGTCTGGCGTCCGATCCTGATGATCTGATGCAGCAGATAGGCCTCATCGAGCGCCGTGGCGCGCTGATGGGCGCGCGTGATCTGGGGGAAATCAGGATCAAGGCCGAGGCAGGCCGGGCGCAGGGCGGACGCATCGCAGAGCGCGACCGCCGTGCAGGTGATGAGGCTGGTCAGCGCCAAAGGCCGTTCGCGCTCGCAAAGGCCATATGCCTCGCCCGGCAGGACGAAGCCGAAAATCTGGCGCCGGCCGTCGGACAGGTACCGCGTGCGCAGCGCCCAGCCATCGAGGATATAGCGCGGCCCCGGGATGACCTCGCCCTCGCGCAGCAGTTCGGTTCCGTTCGGATAGCGCTCGACCGGGCCCAGACTGCTCATCAGAAAATTGATGTCGGTCTCGGAAATCGGCGCGAGGGAACGGAAACGGCTGATCAGGGCTGAGGATTGGGCCAACAGGGCCGCGCGCGGCATGCAGGCCCTCCCTAACGCCCCGGATTCAAATGCCGCACCGCTTCGATCACGGCCTGGACCGTGAACGGCTTTACCAGGCGAAGCTTGGACTTCAACCGGTCGGGAAGAACGGTCGCCTCGTGGCCGGTCGCGAAGATAAAGGGTATGCCTCTTTTCTCTAGCTCGTCGGCCAAGGGAAAGACCATCTGCTCGTCGAGATTGATGTCGAGGAATGCCAGATCGATGTCGGATCTGGCCAGTTCTGCCTGCGCCGCCTCATTGCTCGCAACCGGCCCCACGACCACACCGCCCAGTATGGTCACGGCCCGGCTCAGATCGGCAGCGATGAGATACTGATCTTCGACGATCAGGACCTTCTTATTCTTGAGTGACGCCGGCGCCGCCGCCTCCACTGGTCCTACTCCCCGATTGTGATCCTATCGTCGAGCGGTATTTCTATGACGCATCTTACACCGCCTCGGCGGAATTCAAGAGCGGTATTGGCCCTAAGGTCATAGGGCAGGCCGCGCTCTATGAGCTCTCGTCCAAAGCCGCTTCTGGCAGGCTCCCGGTCGATCACCGACACGCCGCTTTCCCGCCATTCGAATATCAAGCGCGGACCGCCCATATTTTTGTCCACGCGCCAGAAGACCTTGATATGGCCCGAACGCGTCGACAAAGCGCCATATTTGACCGCGTTGGTCGCCAGCTCGTGAATGGCGAGCCCAAGCGTCTGCGCTGGCTTGGCGCGCAATTTGATCTCGGGGCCGCTGACGTCCACCTGATCATCGAAATGCGCCGCATGGCCGACAAGCTCTTCATGGACGAGCTCGGTCAGATCGGCCCCGCCTTCTGGCGTCCGCGCCAGGATATTCTGGGTGCGTCCCATGGCGCTCAAGCGGCCGTCGAAATGAGCGACAAAGTCGTCCAGCGTTTCGGCGTTCCCGGCGGTGCGATTGGCGAGCGAGCGCACCACCGCCAGGATGTTTTTCACCCGGTGCTGGAGCTCGGTCAGCAGTAGGTTCTGGCGGTTCTCCGCCATCTTGCGGGCGTCGATGCTGATGCATGAGCCGAACCACTTGGACGCCTGGCCGGTTGACGACGTGATCGCTTCGGCCTTGCTCAAAAACCACTGATAGGCGCCCGCAGCGTCACGCAGGCGGAATTCCAGCTCGAAGGGTGAGCCGGTTTGCATGGACAGTGCCAAAAGCCGCCGATACTCCCGGGCATCATCGGGATGAAGGACGGAAAGCCATCCTGACCCAAGTCCTTCGCCCTCGGGCAGCCCGGTATACTGGTAGAATGCCGGGTTAACATACTGCCACTCCAGCTCAGGCGTCGCGATGAAGAGGAAAGCAGGCATCGTCTGCGCGATATTGCGAAAGCGCTCTTCGCCTTCCATGAGCGCTTTCTCGGCCCGCGCCGTGGCCGTGACGCCGCTTTCCGGCGGCGCCACGCGAGCTGTTCCCGACATCTTAGGCTTCTTTTCAGACTTGGGATTCTTGGCCAATGTCGGTCCACTCATGTCGCATCACCGTCCGATGATAGCGATTCCGGATCATTCGGCATAGCCGCCCGAATCGCGCTCTTACGCATCAATCGCACCATCTACTCTTTCGTTCCGAAAATCGCCGCAAGCGCTTTGCTGCGTGAGCTAACATGCCAGTGCTCGAGCGAACGAAAGTTCCCAATAATACTTCCACTCGCCTCGATTTTGATTCGCCTATGTTAAGGCTGCCGTCGCGCCGGCTCCTATGCTCGTCATCACGGCACTCCACGTTGCACAATAAACAAGCGCCATTGGCGCCGCCAGGGAGGCGATCATGAACGGGACGCGCATAGAGGACGATCCGATCACCCGTGTCCGCACGAAGATGGAAATCATCACCGCCGACGGCCGGTGCGCCGGCCATGTCAGCGCGTGCACGGCGAGCCAGATCTTCACCAGCAAATCCGATCAACCCATACCAAAAGAGTGGATAAGGCGGGTCGATCGCGAGGTCTATATCTCCAAACGCTCCTACGAGCTCGCCCACTGAATGGACTGGCCGCCAATCCAGGGAGATTCTCATATGACTACCGGCTATTTCAATTCGGCACAGCTTGCAGCTCTCTACAAGGAGCTCGAGCAGGAATGCGCGGAATTCAAGCGTGAACATGGCCATGTAACGGCCGCCCAGCACAACCTCATCGCCGCGCGCATCATGGCGGCGGCACGCGACAATCCGCCCCCCAAGGCGCCGCTGGAGGTCGTCGGCCCGCACGGAACCTGAATCACATAGGTTAATGTAGCCATCGGGCCCTTTCGTAAAATCATCTGGCGCAATCGTGTGATCCGATGCGCCGCGGAGAGGCCCCTTGCAGTCCGTAGCGAGGGGGTCTCTCCGCCCCAAGGGAACAGCCATGGCGCAGCGACTTAAACGTCAGCCCGATCGTCTCCTTATCCTCGCCCGCCGCGCGCGACGGTTTGCGGGTGAAGAAGATGGCCTGCTGGCCGATCTCTATCGCGAGCATGCCGCCATTTGCGAAAGCAAGGCGGCGGCCCAGGCGATGCGCCGGAGGAAATCGAAGCCGCCGGCAAAAAGTTGACGGCTACGCACCGGCGGAAGAACGCCCGGCGCTCTAGAATCGGTAGAACCGGCGTGCATTGTCGTGGAACAGCGCTCGCTGGTCGCCGCCTGGGAGATGCGCTACCGCCTCTTTGAAGTTCTGGTAGATCTCACCGTAGCTCATCTGCAGCGCCGCCACCGGATAGTCGGTGCCGAACATCGCTCGCTCGACGCCGAAGGCAGCGAGGCAATCCTGCACCACTTCCCGGATGCTGGCGGGTGTCCAGTCATGATCATAGGCGCCGGGATTGGAAATCTTGAGCGCCACATTGGGCCTCGATGCCGCGAGCTTCAGGGCATCGCGCCATCGCTGCATGCCGGCGGAATCGCGGTCGATCGGGCTGCCGCAATGATTGACGATGATCCGGAGCTTGGGAAAGGCTTGCGCAAGGTCGAAGACGGCCTTGCCCTGATAGGGATACATCATGAGCTCGAGATGGAGACCCGCCTCGCCTATGAGCCCGACATCGCGCCGCCAGTCCTTGTCATAGGCAAGATCCGGACGCGTGATGAAGCTCTTCTGCGGCAGGATCGGATGATGGCTCAATATGGCCCTGATGCCTGTGACCCGCTCGATCGCCGCCTGCCGCGCGATGACCTCGCGGGCTTGCGGAGCGCCCAACGGCGCCCGTGCCACATAGCGCAAGGCCACACCTTGCGTCTTGTCGAGGCCTTCGAGCCACAATATCTCGCCGAGCGCATCGTCTTCGGTCCATTGCGCCTCGATATGGACGGTGCCGACGACAGCGTGGCCGGCCGCATCCTTCAGATAGTCGGCGACCAGATAGTCGCGCCGCAAAGGCGCGAGGCCGCCCAGCGCCTCGGTGGCGCCTTCGACCGGCATGAGCCAGCGATGCTTGCCCATGCCGTATTCCCACAGATGGTGATGCGCATCGATGATCGGCCCGTCATACATGCGTGAGATCTTCCGTCCGACGATTAAGAAGCAGGCTGCACTTGGGCACAGCCTGCAGCCGAGTGAAACATCAAAATGCCCACTCTGCAATGACGGCATCGCATCATGCTCGGGTCTGCCGATCAGGGAGTGAGGTCCTGCGCGCCGCCGGCACCACTGGGCTTGTGGCACTGATACTTGCGGCCCTGGAGCGTCAGCACCTTCGCTTTCATCGGCTTCGCCGTCTTGAGCGCGCAGTTGACCTGCTCATGATTGGTGACGCCGAAACGGATCCTGTCGACACCCACAAAGGTGTCAGGTCCCGTGCGAGCAACCTTCGCCATGCGCTGCCAGGACTTTCCGCCAGTGCAGTCGAGCCGGTAGGGAACTTCGCCCGGGCCGGTGGCGCGGATGGCAATGGCCGCCTCGCCCTCGCAACGCGCGACCGCGAAGCCTCTGAGATCGAGCGTTCCGGACAGAACCTCGAGGCAGTCGACCTTGAGCGGCTTCTGGTCATTGGCGGACCGATCATTGGTGATCTCGAGACGCATCATCTGATCGAAGCTGTCCATCGTCACCTTGCGCGATTGCCGGGCGACATAGATGTCGCCCTCGCGTACGGCATAGGCAACGCCTTGCGCCACCACGAGTCCGCCTTCCGTCCTGATGCGATAGGGAACATCGCCAGGACGATTGGCATGGATCGTCGCCCGCTCGATCACTTGCTTCGGACAAGTGTTCTTGTTCTCGACTTCATAGGACAGCCAGGCGCTCGTCGCCTTGAACGGCGGGCAGTCGACCTCGATTTTCCTGTAGTCGCTCTTGCCGCCGCCGATCACCGCGATCCGGAAACTGTGCTTGCCGGGGTCGAGCCTGTAGCGCTCGCGCCGCTCGATGCGATACCAGGTCTTGCCGGCGAGCGAGACCTCGCGCGCCGTGATCTCGATCGGCTTTGACGGCTTGCCGTTATGGATGACCCGGAAGCGGCCGGTCATTGGCTTCTCATAGTCGATAAAGGCGGTGACCTCGGCATCCTTGGGGCAGGTGTCGCCCTTCTGCACGACGCGGATATCGACACTCTTGGGCTTCGGCCCGGCCTGCTGCATCAGAGGAAGCGGCGCACAAGCAAGCCGCAGCTTGAGCGGGAAGGACTTGGTCTTGCTGTATTCCTTGAGCGGCCGCGGTAGATTTGAGATGTCACCTTCGACGAACTCAAGCGGGGCATGATCGCGGCGGGTGTCCACGGCGAGCGTGGCGCCAATGTCAAGCTGCTCGATGATATCGCCCGATGCGCCGACCGCTTCGTCCTTATGATTGTTGCATATGGCCAGTATTGCCAAACCTATCGGAATGTTTGCGAGTGAGTTCCCGGGCCTGGTGAAAAAGCGGTCCGAGAAGAAATCTCTTTCCCCTGTCGTCTCGGAGAAAATAACGGGCATTGTATAACATTCGCCATGATGGCCGGTGCACTCGCCAAGATGAAGGGCGATGCCGTCAATGGCGCCGGGATAGCGCAAATTGACCCTGATCTTGGCCTCGAAGGCGACGCCGGTCTCCTCGATAAAGTCATAGGTCTCACCGTCGCGTGAATTGACGCGGACCGGACCCGCGGTGAGCTCGAGATCGAGGCTTTTCACGAAATTGTCGTCAGCGGCGGCGAACGCATTCGTCGGCGCGAAGAGCGCGGCACTGGCGACCATGAGGACGGCAAGGCGTCCCAGCAGGCCGCGCGATCGTTGAAGCCCAGGCAAATGCAGATGCATTTCGTCCTCCATCGGCTGTGAAATTCGCCAATGGCGGCACCCGCGGGCCGCCGGGTACAAATCTCACCGAGTCTGGCAGACATGCAATGAACCCGGACTGAGCGGCGCATTCAGTCCGGGTTCAGGAGACGCGTGGAAGCGGCATCAGCGTCAGATCTTGTTGTCCGTGGCGACGGCTTCCGAATAGGTCGGCCGCGAGGCGATGCGATAGGGGAACACCTTGCGCAAGGCGACGAAGAACACCGGCGTCAGGAACAGGCCGAAGAAGGTGACGCCGAGCATGCCGGAGAACACCGCCGTGCCGAGCGATTCGCGCATCTCCGCGCCCGGACCCGTCGCCAGCATCAAGGGCAAGACGCCCAGGATGAAGGCGAAGGCGGTCATCAGGATCGGCCGCAGGCGCAGCTGGCAGGCTTCGACCACCGCGTCCACCGCCTGAAGGCCGCGCTCTTCCGCTTGCTTGGCGAATTCGACGATGAGGATGGCGTTCTTGGCGGCGAGGCCGATGAGCACGATGAGGCCGATCTGGGTCAGGATGTTGTTGTCGAGCCCGCGCAGATTGACGCCGATCAGGGCGGCGAGGATGCTCAAGGGCACGATCAGGATGATGGCGAAGGGCAGCACCCAGCTTTCATACTGCGCCGCCAGCGCCAGGAACACGAACAGCACCGACAGCCCGAAGATGATGATGGCGGTGTTGCCGGTCGAACGCTCCTGGAAGGCGAGCTCGGTCCATTCGAAGGACGTTCCCTGCGGCAGAGTCTTGGCGGCGAGGTCCTCCATGAGGTCGAGCGCCGTCGTCGTCGACACGCCGGGCGCCGCATTGCCCTGCAGCGGCACCGAGACATACATGTTGTAGCGCTGGATGAGCGCCGGTCCCGTGACGTCGCGGATCTTGACCAGCGTGCCCAGAGGCACGAGAGCGCCGGAGGCGGAGCGCACCTTGAGGCGGATGATGTCCGATTGCTCGACCCGGTGCAGCTGATCGGCCTGCGCCCTGACCTGGTAGACGCGGCCGAAGGCGTTGAAGTCGTTCACATAGGACGTGCCGAGATTGATCGACAGCGTGTCGAAGATATTGGGGATCGGCACGTTCAGCATGCGCGCCTTGTCGCGATCGATCTCGAGGAAGAGCTGCGGGCTCGAGGCCGAGAAGGTGGTGAACACGCCGGTGAGGCCTTGCGTCTGGTTTGCCTGCTGCATCATGCCATAAGCGAGCCCCAGGACTCGGCGCACATCGGCGGTGTCGCGCTCCTGCAATTGGATCTTGAAGCCGCCGGCATTGCCGATGCCGCGAATGGGTGGCGGCGGGATGGCGATGATGAAAGCTTCCTGGATCTGCTGCAGGCTGGCATAGAGCTGCCCGATGATCTGATTGGCGTTGTGGCCTTCCTTCAGCCGGTTCTCGAAGGAATCGAAGCGCGCGAAAACGACGCCGGCATTAGAGGCATTGGTGAAGGTGGCGCCCGAGAAGCCGGCAAAGGCGACCGAATCGGTGACGCCGGGGGTCGCTGCGATGATCTTGGAGGCGCGCTGCACCACCGCGTCGGTGCGCGCCAGCGACGCGCCATCGGGCAGCTGGATCACCACGATGGCATAGCCCTGGTCCAGGGTCGGGATGAAGCCCGTGGGCGTCGCCTGCAGCGCATAGACGGTCCCGGCGATGAGGGCGGCGAAGACCGCCAGCATGGCGATGAGCGAAATCCAGCTGTTGACCAGGAAGCGCACCATCTTGCCGTAGAATTCCGCCACCGCGTCGAAGCCGCGGTTGAAGGCATCGCCCGCTGCCTTGAGCCAGCGCACCAGGAAGAGGCGCGGCGGGGTGTGGCTGTGCGGCCGGAACAGCAGTGCCGCCAGCGCCGGCGACAAAGTGAGCGAGTTGAGCGCCGAGATCACCGTCGCCACCGCGATGGTGACGGCGAACTGCTGATAGAACTGGCCGGAGATGCCGGGGATGAACGCGGTCGGCACGAAGACCGCGATGAGCACCAGCGAGATGGCGATGACCGCCGCACCGACTTCGTTCATCGTCCGGTGCGCCGCCGTCGCCGGGTCGAAGCCCAAGCCGATGTTGCGCTCGACATTCTCAACCACCACGATCGCGTCGTCGACGACGATGCCGATGGCGAGCACCAGACCGAACAGTGTCAGCATGTTGAGCGAGAAGCCGAAGGCATAGAGGAAGGCGAAGGTGCCGATGAGCGACACCGGTATGGCGACGATCGGCACAATGGCGGTGCGCCAGGATTGCAGGAAGATGAGGACGACGATGACCACCAGGAGTGCGGCCTCGAAGATCGTCTTGTAGACTTCCGTGATCGATTCCGAGATGAACTCGGTCGGATTGTAGATGATCTGATAGGCGAGCCCCGGCGGGAAATCCGCCTTGAGCCGTTCCATCGTCTGGATGATCTCGTCCGCCGAGGCCAGCGCGTTGGTGCCGGGCCTCTGGAAGATGCCGAGCGCCACCGCGGGCTTGCCGGTGAGATAGCTGTTGGTGACATATTCCTTGGCGCCGAGCTCGATCCGCGCCACGTCCTGCAACTCGATGAGCCGGCCGTCCTCGGTCGATTTGACGATGACATAGCGGAACTGGCGAGGGTCCTCGAAGCGCCCTTGCGTCGTCACCGTATATTCGAAGGCATTGTCGCCGGGCGTCGGCGGTGCTCCGATCGAGCCGCCGGAAACCTGCACATTCTGCTCGCGCAGCGCCTGCACGACGTCGCTCGCCGTCATGCCATAGGCGGTGAGCTTGTCGGGATCGAGCCAGATGCGCAGCGAATATTCGCGCTCGCCGAAGATGATGAGATCGCCCACCCCGTCGAGCCGCAAGAGGATGTCGCGCACGCGCGAGCGCGCATAGTTGGAGACATAGAGCTGGTCGTAGCTCTCATCCGGCGACAGCATATGCACGACCATCATCAGGTCGGGCGAGCTCTTGGCGGTGACGACGCCGAGGCGGCGCACTTCCTCGGGCAGCCTGGCTTCCGCGATCGCCACCCGGTTCTGCACCAGCACCTGCGCCTGGTCGAGATCGGTGCCGAGCTTGAAGGTGATGGTGAGCTGCATCGAGCCGGTGGCGGTCGAATAGGACGACATATAGAGCATGCCTTCGACGCCGTTCACCTCCTGCTCGATGGGCGTCGCCACCGTCTTGGCGACGGTGTCGGCATCGGCCCCCGGATAAGTGGCGCGCACCACGATGGTCGGCGGCGCGATCTCGGGATATTGCGCGACCGGCAGCTGCGTATAGGCGATGCCGCCGATGATCAGGAGTAGCAGCGACAGGACCGTCGCGAAGATCGGACGGTCGACGAAGAAATGCGAAAATCTCATTGACCGGCTCCGCTGGCCGCCTGCTCGGGCGGGAGCGTGACGAGCTCGGGCTTGACCGTGACCCCGGGCCTGATGCGCATGAGGCCGTTGATGACGATCGTCTCATTGCCGGTGAGGCCAGAGCGCACCACGCGGTAGCCGTGGAGCTTGGGTCCGAGCCGGATCGGCTTGGGCGTCACTTTCCCGGCGTCGTCGACCACATAGACGATGCGGCGGTCCTGGTCGGCGCCGACCGCGTCATCGGGAACGAGGATACCCTGATAGGGCAGCGAGCCCGGCATGTTGACGCGCCCGAAGAGGCCGGGCTGCAGGATCAGGTCCTTGTTGGGGATCTGGGCGCGGATGCGCATCGTTCCGGTTGCCTGATCGATCCGGTTCTCGGCGAAATCGAGCTTGCCCGAGACCGGCGATTCCATGTCGTCGGCGAGCCTGACCGTGACATCGACGCCGCCCGCACCTTCCTGCAGGCTTGCCTTGCGCGCCCGTGCATCGCGGGCATAAGCGAGGAACTGCCGCTCATCGACGTCGAAATAGAAATCGATCGGATCGAGCGACACGATGGTGGTGAGCGCCGTCTGATCGGCCTGGACGAGGTTGCCGACCGAGACGAGACGGCGGTCGATGCGGCCCGCGAGCGGCGCCTTGATCTCGGTATATTCGAAATCGAGCTCCGCGCGCACGAGGGAGGCTTGCGCGCCGTCGACCTGGGCCACGGCGGAGAGATATTCGCGCCGCCGGTCATCGAGCGTGGAGGTCGGGATATTGCCCGACTGCGACAGCTTCTCGGCCCGGTCGAACTGGATCTTGGTGAAGTCGACCAGCGTCTTGGCGACATTGAGGCTGGCTCTCGCCTGATCGACGGCCGCCTGGAACGGCCTCTGGTCGATGGTGAAGAGGAGGTCGCCCTGATTGACGATGGCGCCGTCCTTGAAATGCACCTTGTCGAGATAGCCGCCGACGCGCGAGCGCACCGTCACCTGGTCCACGGCCTCGAACCGTCCGATGAACTCGTCGTCCTCGACGATCTCGCGCACCACCGGCTTCGCCACCGTGACCGGCACCGGGCCGTTCTGCGCCTGGGCGAATGCCTGAAGCGGCAGGGACAGGAAAACAAGTGCAACGGCTGATCGCGCGAACGAGACTCTATTGAGCATGACTGACTGTCCCAGCTGGCCCGAAGCGAGGCATGACGGAAATTTAAGAAAGCGATAAGTGTGCAGTCGCACAATCATTGTCAACTGGCGGGAATGGAATTACTCGCCGTCTGCTGCTAAGCCACTGAAATTGATCGTTTAAACGATACCAGCATTACGCGCAGGTCAGCTTGTGCGGCCCGCTGCCGGCGGATGGCGGTCGCAAGCGGCCGGACAGGCCAGACTCTGGACGCCGCTTCAGTCGAATGATCCGTATGCTGATCTATTTGCCGGCCCGCACATGACCGCGAATTAATTTGTCATGCGGGTGGAAGCTGAGAATAGTTGCGTGCCATCGCGTCAGGAACGCCTGTCCGGTGCGGATGCACTTCCAGACGGCGGCCTGAAGCTCGACACCGAATGGAACCAACAATGAGCAAGTCCGATCGCTGGCTGCTTGTCGCAGCCGCTTGCGCCGTCATGGCCTCATCCCCGCTGTTCAATCTTGCCGCCAGGGCCGCCGAGCTGACCGGCTTCTGGCTGACGACGCCGCATCCGGAGCTCACCATCCGGCCCGGCCAGACCGATACGATCCCGCTCACCTTGCGCAATTCCAATCTGCCGCCGCAGCGCGCGAGCCTCGATGTCTCAGGCGTTCCCGATGGCTGGAAATGGGCGCTGAAGGGCGGCAGCAGCGAGATCGGCGCGGTCATCGTATCGCCCGACTCGACCGAGGATGTGAAATTGGAGCTGACGCCGCCCACGGGCGCCAAGGGCGAGCGCATCCCGATCAGCGTCAGAGCGCGCTATGGCAGCGAGACCGCCGAGCTGCCGCTGGCGGTCAGCCTTTCCGATGCGCCGCAGGGCGGCTTCGAGCTCAAATCCGATCTGCCGGCGCTCAAGGGCACGGCGCGCTCGACCTTCAGCTTCAAGGTGACGGTGACCAATAACGGGGCACAAGAGAACCTGGTCAATTTCGCGGCGCAAGTGCCGGAGGGCTTTCAGACCCGCTTCAAGCGCGGCTATGGCTCGGAAGAGATCACCGGGCTTCCGATCAAGGCCGGCGCCAGCGAAGACATTACGCTCGAAGTGACGCCGGCGCGCGACGCCCCGGCGGGCCGCTATCCGGTCGCCATGGCGGTCAAGGGCGGTGATGCCTCGGCCAAGACCGATCTCGCCATCGACATATCGGGCGAGCCCGAGATCGCGCTGACCGGCCCGCAGGAGCGGCTCTCGGGCGAGGCGGTGGCCGGCAAAGAAGCGAGCTTCCCCTTCACCGTCACCAACAGCGGCAGTGCTCCCGCCAACGGTGTCGAGATCTCGGCAAGCGTGCCCTCGGGCTGGAAGTCCGAGGTCGAGCCGAAGCTCATCGAGACGCTGGCGCCCAATGCCACGAGCGAAGTTCAGGTCAAGCTCACGCCATCCGAGCGCGCCATCGCCGGCGACTATATGGTCACGGTGCGCGCCACGGGCGGCGCTTCGCAATCGGCGCAGTTCCGCGTGACCGTCAACACATCGACGGTCTGGGGTGTCGCCGGGCTCGGTGTCATTGCCGCGGCGGCCCTCATCCTCGGCCTCGCGGTCCTGCGCTACGGGCGCCGCTAACCATGCCCGTCATCGAAGCGATCGGCCTCACCAAGCGCTATGGCGGCACCGTCGCGGTCGACGCCATCGATCTCACCGTCCACAAGGGCGAGGTCGTTGGCCTTCTCGGGCCCAATGGCGCCGGCAAGACGACGACGATCCTCATGCTGCTCGGCTTGACCGAGCCCAGCGCCGGAACGGTGAGCATTCTGGGCCGAGACCCGTTGCGCGAGCCGCTCGCCCTCAAGCGCCAGGTCGGCTATCTGCCGGATGCGATCGGCTTCTATGACGCGATGACCGGACGCGAGAATCTGCGCTACACCGCCCGCCTCAATATGATGCCGCGGCGGGAAACCGACGAGCGGGTCGACGCGGCGCTCGCCTGGATGCGGCTCCTCGATGTCGCCGGCAAGCGCGTCGGCACCTATTCGCGCGGCATGCGCCAGCGTCTCGGCATCGCCGAGCTCCTCATGCGCGACTGCCGGGTCGCGATCCTCGATGAACCGACGTCGGGGCTGGACCCGCAATCGACCCAGGAGCTGCTCGACATCATCCAGCTTTTGAGCAAGGACGGCATCACCATCCTGCTCTCCTCGCATATGCTCAACGTCGTGCAATCGGTGTGCCATCGCATCGCGCTCTTCGGCAATGGCCGCATCGGCTTCCTGGGCACGATCGAGGAGCTGGCGGCAAAGATCGGCGGCGGCGCCTATGTGGTGGATGTCGAGGCGCAAGGGATCGATCTCGGCAAGGTGGCAGGTTCGGCCGAGGGCGTTAAATCCATCATTGCCGGCCAGAACGGCCATTGGTCGGTCGAGGCGGAACGCGATGTGCGTCCCGAGCTCGCCCGCCTGATTGTCGGTGCGGGCGGCGATCTAAAAAATCTCGATCTGCGCCGCGCCAGGCTCGATGACGCCTATCGCCGCTATTTCACGGAAGTCCGCCATGCCGCGTGAAGGCTCTCCATTCAAGGGTGTCGCCGTAGTGGCGCTCAAGGAGGCGGCCGACCACATGACCAATGCCCGCTTTCATCTCATCATGCTGCTGGTGCTGCTGACGGCATTGGGCGCGATCTATGGCGCCATCGGCCGCATCACCCAGACGACCGCCGAAGACCCCTTCCTCTTCCTCAAGCTGCTCACCGTCGCGCGCGAGCCCTTGCCGTCCTTCGTCGCCTTCCTCGGCTTCCTTCTGCCGCTGGTCGCGATCGCGCTCGGCTTCGATGCCGTCAATGGCGAATATGCGCGCCGGACCATGAGCCGACTTCTGGCGCAGCCCATCTATCGGGACGCGGTCCTGTTCGGGAAATTTTTGGGCGCCCTGCTCGTCATCGCCATAGCGCTCCTCACCTTATGGCTGCTGATGACCGGTCTCGGCATCCTGTTCCTCGGCCTGCCGCCGTCCCCCGCCGATATCCTGCGCGGCATCGCCTATCTCGGCGTGACGCTCGCATACACCGGCGTGTGGCTGGCGCTGGCGATCATGTTCTCGACCGTCATCCGCTCGCCTGCGACCTCGGCCCTCGCCGCCCTCTCGGTGTGGCTGGTGCTGACCGTCTTCTGGAGCATGATCGCGCCGCTCATCGCCGGCGCCCTGTCGCCGGTCGATCCCTACGATCCGATGTCGATCGTGACGCAGTTCGAGACCCAGCAGGCCATAGCGCGCCTGTCGCCGCAGACCCTCTATGGCGAGGTGACGGCGATCCTGCTCGATCCTTCGGCCAGGTCCGTCGGTCCCCTGTTCTACGACCAGATGCAGGGTGCCATCATGGGCGCCCCTCTGCCGACGCTGCAGAGCCTCATCATCGTCTGGCCGCAGATCGCCGGGTTGGTCTCAGCCATGATCCTGCTCTTCGCTTTGGGCTATGTCGTCTTCCAGCGCCAGGAAGTCAGGGCGTGAGCATCAGCAGCCAGAAACTACCCACCGATCAATCGCTGATAGCGATAAGGCTTCGGATCGACGATGGGTGTTGCGCCTGTCACCAGATCAGCCATCAAATGCCCTGCGGCCGGGCCAATGCCGAAGCCGTGACCCGAGAAGCCACTGGCGATGAAGAAGCCGGGGAGTGACGGCACGCTCGAGATGACGGGAACGGCATCGGGCGTCACATCGATCAGGCCCGCCCAGCGCTCGACAACCCGCATGCCGCGAAATGCCGGAAAGGCTTCGCGCAGATATCTGCCGCCCTCCTCCAGCGCAGAAAGCGATGGTTCGGGATCGAGTATGCGGGTTTTTTCGAACGGCGTCACGGCATCGAGCGCCCAGTGTTTGGGCATGTTCCACTCCTCCAGGAAGCGCCGGCCGACGCGGATGCGGATCTCGTGCCATTGCTGCATCAGGCTGGGCAGGAAATCGCCGAGGAAACGGAAACTGTCCGGCACGATCTCGGCGATGTTCGCGTTGCGCTGGGCAATGGTATAGCCACCATCCAGCCGCTTGCGGAAGGCGAAGTTTGTGGCACCGGCGGCGGGCTCGGGCGCGCCGGCGATGGGCGCGGTCCGCATCACCGATCCCAGTATCTTCAATTGCGGGAAACGGATTCCAAGATTGTTGCAGAACAGGCTCGACCATGCGCCGCCGGCAAGCACCACCTGACCGCATCTGATCACGCTTCTTTCCGTGACGACGCCCGAGACAGCGCCTGCGGATGTTTCGATGCCGCGCGCCGCGCATTGCTCCACGACTGCCGCCCCAGCGCGCTGCGCCGCATTGGCGATCGCCGGCGTCGCCATCTCGGGCTCAGCACAACCATCGCTCGGTGTGTAGAGGGCCGCCGTCCAGGCGCGCGACGAACCCGGCAACAGTCGCTCGATCTCGCCACCTGCGACCAGGCGCGAATCGATCTCGAAACCTTGCGCCCGTTTCAGCCATTCTTCGTAGTGGGCAGTGTCCTTGGCATTCTCACAAAGGTAGACGATCCCGCGCTTGCGGAATCCCGTATCGGCATTGATCCGCGCGTTCATGCGCTCCCATAGGCGCAGGCTCTCCACCGCGAGCGGGATCTCGGCCGGATCGCGTCCCATCTTGCGGCACCAGCCCCAGTTGCGGCTCGATTGCTCCCCCGCGATCTGCCCTTTCTCGCATAGCGCCACCGATATGCCCCGCTCGGCAAGCGATAGAGCCGTGCTTGCCCCGATGATGCCGCCGCCAATGACAACGACCTCGACCTTGGCGGGGAGGTCGGAGACTTGCAGCAGGGGATCGATGCGAGGAGCTACCATGCGAAACGCTGATAGGATTGGCGCGCGGGCGCACCCGGACACAGCAGGAGCGACCGGGCCCCGCAGTCGAAGATGACCGAGAACAGTGTCGCGGAAGGCTCAGCCGGCGAGGCCGCCTTGCAAACCGAATCCGGATGGCCCTCCTCATCGCTGAGCAACGCCATGATGGCGGCGGCATCGGGATCTGGCGGAAGCTTGCGCCGCAGAATCTCATGTCGCTGCCGGCTCGATGGATAGGTTGCCCTGAGCGTGGCCTCGGATTCATCGCGCGCAATGTCGGGATCGAGCGCATGGTTGGTGTGCAGCACCGGGCTTCCGGTCTGGTTCACGCGTGCGCCCGCGCTCGCGCCGACTTCCACGCCCGCGACCGCACCCGAGGCATCGCCTAAGAGATAGGAGCGTCCGGCCATGTGGGGCAGCGCTCGCAGTTGCTTCAGCGCAGACGCCACCGACCGCTCCTGCAAGATCAATCGCCGCACGATCTGGCTCGGCAAGCCTGGTGCCGAGGACGCAAGCATGAGGTCGTTGTTGACGAAGGCAAGACCGTGCCGGTTGCATCCCACCCAGCACAGTCCGCCATAGGAGGCGATGATGGCCTGTTCGAATCCGTCGGGGCCAAAATGAAGGAAGAATACAAGCTCCGCCGCAAAAGACGGCGGCGCATCCCAATTCTGCGCGACCAGCGCGCCTAGGGGCCCGCTGACCGCCAGAGCAGAACAGCCGCTCGGCGAGGCCGGGCCAAAAAATTCGAAGCCGCTGCGCAGCAGGACATCGATCGGGTCAAGTCCGGATCCGCTGGCGATACCCTTGAGCTCGGCCAGGACATCCGGTGCTTGCGCTTCGATTGTCGGCCAGGCCGTCCTCGCCTCATGGCGCGCCGCCTCATGGGCAGCGGCGCCCTGCCCGGTGCGCATGGTCTCTATGGCCCTTGTGATCTCTGCGCCAAATTTACGCCCATGCTGCCGGCCGCGCTCGAACGGCGTGCCATGCAGCATCACGACCGGTATGCCGGTGGCGATCATCGCCGCCGCCCCGCCAGCAGATCGACGGCCAGGATGACGCCGATGGTGATGAGAATCGTGAGAGTCGATATGGCGAAGATCGCCGGGCTGAAGGACGTGTTGCTCTGCTGGAAGAGCCAGATCGACAACGGAAAGACATCAATCGTGTAAAGAAAATAGCTCAGGGTGAACTCGTTGAACGAGATGATGAAGACCAGGAGCGCCCCCGATATGATGCCCTGCCGTGCCAAGGGCAGCACGATGTCGGCAAAGGCACGTATGCCCGATGCGCCGAGAGTCCGTGCCGCCTCTTGCAGTGCCGGGTCGATGCCCCGCATGGACGCCATGCAGTTCCGCATCATGAAGGGCAGCCCGATGATGGCATGCGCGACTACGATCTGCCCCATGCCGAGATCGAGGCCGCTTTGGCTGATCAGCATCAGGAGGGCGACGCCCAGGACCACGGTCGGGAACACGATGGGCAGCCCGAGCAGCTCTTCGATGAGGTCTCGCCCGCGAAAGGAAAGCCGCACCAGGGCATAGGATGCCGGCACGCCGGCGAGCACGCAGACAAGCGATGCAGCGGCGGCGATCTCGAGGCTGACGAGAAGTGATTCCGCCAGGCGGGCCATCGCGGCATCGGGACCGGCGAGAAGCGTCACGAGCTCCTCATACCAGCGCAGGCTCAAACCCGGCGGTGGGAATTGCAATGTGGCCGCCGCCGTTAACGACATGGCGACGACCATGAAGATCGGTGAGAGCAGCACCAGCAGCAGCAAGAGGGTGACCCCCTTGATGATGAGCGCTTCGCGGCCGTGGCGGCCGATATGGCCTATTCCGTTCATGCCTGCCTGCCGCGCGGCACGCCCAAGCGGTTCAGCGCCTGGAGTCCGAGCGCCAAGGCGACGAGAACGACCGACAGTGCGGCGCCGAGCGGCCAGTTCAGCGACGATCCCATTTCGTTGCTGATCAGGATGGCGATGGTCGTGACTTTCAGGCCGCCAAGCAGCAGCGGAACGGCGAAGGCGCCGGTATTGAATCCAAAGACCAGGACGGCGCCGGCCGCGATGCCCGGCCAGGCCAGCGGCAGGATGATGGTTCGATAAGCGGTGAGCCGGCTCGCGCCGAGGTCGCTCGCCGCCTCTTCAAGCTCGACCGGTATCGCGGCGAGCGCGGCAACCATCGGCAGCACGGCCAAGGGTATCGTCGTCTGCACGAGACCCAGCAGCACGCCGGTACGGTTGAACAGCAGCGATACCGCGCGCTCTTGCCCGATCATCAACGCGACGGTCTGATTCAAGAGGCCGTCGGGACCGAGGATCGCCATCCAGCCGAAGCTCTGCACCAGGAGGCTCGCCACCATGGGCAACATGACGGAGATCAGCACGGCGCGCCGCATGAGCGGCGATGGCGTCCTCGTCATATAGAGCGCGATCGGAAAGGCGACGATCGTGGTGATGACCGCGCTCAGGAGCGCAAGCCAGAGCGTATCGAGGACGATGACAAGGTAATATCGGTCCGCCAGCGTGGCGTAGGCATCGAGTGACCAGCTTGACCATTCGGCGCCGCGTTCACCGAAGCTCAGCCGCAGGATAAGGAGGCTGCACACGCCGAGCAGGCCGATGAGGACACCTGCCGGAGCCAGGGCCAGCAGCGGCGTCAATCCGGCGAAGCGGACTCGAGCCGTCACTCTCATGGCAACGTCCGCTTCCCCATTACTCGCCATCACCGCGCGCGTCATTTGCTTCGGCAGTCTCGCATGTTCGGCGTTGATCGTCAGCCGGGGCAACGGGACCGGCACGGGAGAATAATGCCGGTCCCCCGGTCGCAGGACTCAGCTGACGGCTTGGGTATAGCGCTTGATCCAATCGTCGCGTACGCTCGCAAGGTAAGCCGGATCGACCTTGACGGTGCGGCTCTTGATCACCTCGGGCGTCGGGATATACGGGCTCTTCATGGCCTGCTCGGACATGACTGCATTCTGATTGATAGGCCCGTACCAGACTTCCTCCGCCATCTTGCCTTGCACCTTGGCATCGAGCGCATAATCGACTAGCGCGGCGATGACTTCCGTATCGCCCGGATGGCCTTTCGGAACGACCATGAACTGCAGGTCGACGAAGAATCCTTCCGTCAAATCGTAGGTGCCGCTCAGATTGTATTCGCCTTTCGGGATGAAATCGGCAAACGTCAAAGGCGAATACACGGCGCCCACGGCTGCGGAGTTCGAGCGGAAAAGATCGGCCATTTGGCTGGAGTTCTGCGAGATCGCCAGGACCTGGCCCTTCAGCTTGGAAAGCAGTTCGAAGCCACCATCGGGATTGTGGGCATCGCCGCCGGCCATGCGCGCCGCAACGATGACGAGCTCGAGCGCGCCTAGATTTGCCGGCGGCGGCAGGATGATCTTGCCCTTGTTGGCGGCATCCCAGAGCGCACCAAAGGATTTCGGCGGATCGGCGTAGGTCTTGGTGTTGAACACCAGGCCGTCGCTCCACAGGAAATATCCAATGCCGAAGCCATCGGCGCCGGTCTGGTATTCGGCGGCAACCTGCTTGAGATTGGGCAGCGCCTCCGCCGGCAGCTTCTCGAGCAGCCCCGCTTCGGCGAGCGTCGAGGCGCCGAAGCCCGACAGGATCACCAGATCATATTGCGGGCGCGCCGCCGACGCCTTGATCTTGGCGATCATGTCGGAGGTAGCACCAGTCAGATCGGCAATCACCCGGGCGCCGGTCTTCTGCTCGAATGGCTTCAGGATATTGCGCACCGCCGCCTGGCCGGTCGGGTCCGACCAGGTGAGGACGCGAATCTTCTTGCCCGCGAATTCGGCCGCCGAGGCGCGCCGGACCCACGGCATTTGCAGTGCAATGGCGGCTGCTCCTGTGCTCACCACGAAGGTGCGGCGGGATAGCGGCTTTTCTGTTATATGCCGTTTCTTCATATGACGTCTCCTCTCGTGCAGCGCAATTCCGGTCACGGAACCACGCAAAGCCCCCGCTTGTTGGAAGGGGTCAGTCTTTCGTAACCCGACCGCGTCACGGCAACTGTTTCGCTGATGCCGAATCCGCAAGCGAGTGCGAGCATGTGGAAGACCATCCCTTCCTTGATCTCCCAATCTTCCTGCTCATTGAAATCGAGCACGTCCCATTCCGCCGTGCGCGGCGGAAAGCCGATGCCGGTCGAATAGCCGGTCCGGTTGTAATATTCGGGCCGGATCTTGCGCACCGGCTTGCGCACCAGCGCGTCGATTTCTCTTGCCGATGCGCCAGGACGCAGGGCGGCGAGCGCTGAGTCCTGGGCCTCGGTCACGATGTCGGCAGCGCGGCGGACTTCGTCGCTGGCTGGTCCCATCGAGATGGTGCGCATCTGGGTCGCATGGTAGCGCTCGACGCAGCCATAGAGCTCGAGCAGCGTGAGCTCTCCGCGGGCGATGGGCTTCGGGATCCAGTTCGCATGGCACACATCGTAGCGGTAGCCCGACATGATGTGATGCGGCAGCCCAGTGTATTCGCAGCCCGCCTTGATGCCAGCGTTGAAGACGGCCGCCGCGACTTCCGTCTCCAGCACACCGGGCCGCATGACGTCCAAGGCGGCGCGCTGCTCGATCTCGGCGATTTCGCCGGCGCGCCTCAGATAGCCGATCTCCGCTGCCGACTTGATGATGCGCGCGCGCTCGACCAGGCGGCTTGCATCGATGATGCACGTATGCGCCGATCCGGCCGTCAATGCCTCGGCCATCGCAGCGGTCAGGAACCAGCTCTTCTTTTCGAGGCCGATCGTCTTGTGCCCGCCCGACGACCTGACGACGCGCAGCGTCGCCTCGGCAAGATCATCGCCTTCCTTCCACGTATGCGCGCGGCCGAGCCAGGAATATTCATCGACATTGCCGCGCTCCAGCAACCGCACGAGCAGCTCGGGGTCGCGGCCGCGGGCAAGGAACGCCACTTGATACGCGAAATAGCCGGAGGTCTGATATCCGGTCAGATAGTAGATGTTCTCGGGCGAATAGATCAGCAGCAGATCGATCCCCGTCTTCTCCATTTCCATATGCACGCGCCCCACACGGGCGCGGAATTCGTCGGTGGAAAAAGCCTGCCGGTTTCCAGTCATTTTTTTTCTGACGTTTCCGTGTTCCCAGATCGATAGTGAACTTCCGTATTGTGGATGTCAAACAGTAATTATCCCATATAGTGAGAAATTATGTTGACCAGCCTCAGCGGAAATGCGAACAAGGCTTTTCAAAAGGCACATGATGACAGTTGCTCAGCGCCTCGCAGTCTTTGCCTGCGGCACCACATCTCTGGCGCCGGCGACCCGATCGGCGGCAGTGCGCGCTGTCTTTGATCTCATCGCGGCCGCGATCGCAGGGCGCAGGACCGCCGGTGGCATTGCCGCTCTGAAGGCGGCGCCGGCGACCTGGGGCCCGGGCTCGGCCGCCTGCTGGTTCTCCGATCAGCGCCTCAGCATTCCAGGCGCCGCCTTCGTCAACGCCGCCTTTGCTTCCATGCTCGATCTCGACGACGGTCATCGCGGCGCCTCCGGCCATCCGGGGTCAGCGGTAATTCCCGCCGTGATCGCGACCGCGGAAGCGCATGGTGCCGATGCCGAGCGCGTGCTGACCGCGATCGCGATCGGCTATGAGATTGGTGTCCGGATCGCGGGGGCGCGCGATGTGGATACGCTCCACACTTTCGACAGCGGTCTCTGGTGCGGGCAAGCGGCAGCGGCGGCGGCCGGCTGGATCCGCGGCCTCGACGCTGAACAATTGGCCAATGCCATCGCCATCGCCGGCACCACGGCGCCTGGCCAGACGGCAACGGCCTACACCAAGCTCATGGGCAACAATGTCAAGGAAGGCATCCCCTTCGCCACGGCTCTAGGGCTCGTCTCGGTCGAGCTTGCCGCGGCGGGCTTCACCGGACCGATCGATTTCCTCGACGAGGAGCGGCGCTACGACCGCACCGTGCTGAGCGCCGATCTCGGGAGAAGCTGGCTGATCGAGACGACCTATTTCAAGCCTTACGGATGCTGCCGGTGGGCCCATGCGGCGATCGACGCGCTGCTCGATCTCCTGAACGAGGACCTGGTGGCTGTGGATGAGATCAGGGGCATCCGTGTCGAGACCTTTGCGCAGGCCTTGTGGCTGAACAATGATCTCGCCCCTCCTACGCTCGAAGCGGCACAATACAGCATACCCTTCTGCCTCGCTGCCGCGGCGATCCATGGCGCCGAAGCTCTGTTGCCGCTCGAGGTGATGCTCCTCGCCGATCCCCAGGTGCTTGCTTTCGCGCCGCGCGTCACCGTGGCGGTAGGCCCCGATCTTGATCCGATGTTCCCGAAGAGCGTGCCGGCACGTATCGCCGTGACGACACGGCGCGGGAGCTTCAGCCGCACGGTGCTGGCGCCGCGCGGCGAGCCGGCCAATCCGCTGAGCGATGACGATCTGCGGGTGAAATTCTCGACCATTGCGCAGGGGCGGCTCGCGCCGGCGATCTCGACGTCTCTTCTGGAGGCCCTCACCAAGTTCGACGCCGGCGAGCTGGCCCCCCTCCTCGCCAGTCTCGGCACCGTCTCGGCGCTGGCGCGCACGCCGTTAAGCGTTTAAGCATGGCCGTGATGGACACAGAGCAGACAACCGGCACACAGCTGCTCGACCGCACGGTCGGCGTGATCAAGCTCCTGGGCGAGTTCGGCGAAAAAGGCGCCAGGATGTCGGAGATCGCCGAAAGCCTGGGCCTCAAGACCTCGACAGCGCATCGCATCGTCACCGCTTTGGAGCGCCACGGCCTCATCGAGCGCGAAAGGGCCACCAAACGCTATCGCCTGGGCCTCGCTCTGTTCGCGCTCGGCGCCACCGCCGCCGATGGCACGGGTTTGCGCAAGCTGTGCCGGCCGGCGCTCTTGCGGCTTGCCGGCGAGACCGGGGATACCGTCTTCCTGATGGCGAGAAGCGGGCTCAATGTCGTCTGCGTCGATCGTCAGGAAGGCTCCTATATGCTCGACAGCTTGACCGGACATGTCGGCGGTCAGATCCCCATGGGCGTGGGTCCGGCGAGCCAGGCGATCATGGCTTTCCTGCCCGAGGATGAAGCCGATGCCATCATCGAGGCGAATTCGCCACTCTACGCGCGCTACCACGGCCTCACGGCCGAGAAGATCCGCAGCCACCTGCCGGAAATTCGCGCCCGGCATTACGCGCTGGATCATGGCGAACTTGTCGCCGGTATTTCCGCGCTTGCCGTCCCGATCCTGCCGCAGAAGCGCGATGCGGTCGCTTCCATCGCCATCAACATGACGAGCGCGCGCCTGGCACCTGAGCGCCTGAACGCGCTTCTCGAGCTTCTACGGGCGCAGGTCGCCCGCATCGAAGAGACGATCAATCCATTGGAAGGAACTGTCGGCCGCGCGCCGGGTCACGCCTGATGCCTGCTCAGGTGCTGCGCTTCCTGGCCGCGAGCGTCCGCAGTCGCAGCGCATTCAGGCGGATGAAGCCTGCCGCGTCCTTCTGGTCATAGGCGCCGCGGTCGTCCTCGAAGGTGACGAGTTCGTTCGAATAGAGCGATTTCGGCGACTTGCGGCCGGTGACGATGACATTGCCCTTATAGAGCTTGAGCCTGACCGTGCCTTCGACATTCTCTTGGCTCTTGTCGATCATCGCTTGCAGCATCTCGCGCTCGGGTGAGAACCAGAAGCCGTAATAGACGAGCTCGGCATAGCGCGGCATGAAGCTGTCTTTCAGATGCGCCGCCTCGCGGTCGAGCGTGATCGATTCGATCGCGCGATGCGCCACATGCAGGGTGGTGCCGCCCGGCGTCTCATAGACGCCGCGCGATTTCATGCCGACGAAGCGGTTCTCGACCAGGTCGAGCCTCCCGATGCCATTGTCGCGGCCGAGATCGTTGAGCGCGGTGAAAAGCGTTGCCGGCGACATCGCCTTGCCGTTGAGCGCGACCGGATCGCCCTTCTTGAACTCGATCTCGATCGAGGTCGCCTTGTCGGGCGCCTCTTCCGGCGCAATGGTGCGCTGATAGACATAAGGCGGCGGCTCGACCCACGGATCCTCCAGCACTTTGCCTTCGGAAGAGGAATGCAGCAGATTGGCATCGACCGAGAAGGGCGCCTCGCCGCGCTTGTCCTTGGTCACCTGGATCTGATTCTTCTCGGCGAAGTCGATGAGGTCGGTGCGGCTCTTGAACTGCCATTCGCGCCAGGGCGCGATGACCTTGATGTCGGGATTGAGCGCATAGGCGGTGAGCTCGAAGCGCACCTGGTCATTGCCCTTGCCGGTGGCGCCATGGGCGACGGCGTCGGCCCCCGTCTCTTTGGCGATCTCGATCAGCCGCTTGGCGATGAGGGGCCGCGCGATCGACGTGCCGAGCAGATAGACGCCCTCATAAAGGGCATTGGCGCGGAACATCGGGAAGACGAAGTCGCGGATGAATTCCTCGCGCACGTCCTCGATGAAGATTTCCTTGATGCCAAGCCTTTGCGCCTTTTGGCGCGCCGGCTCGATCTCGCCGCCTTGGCCGAGATCGGCGGTGAAGGTCACGACCTCGGCGCCATATTCGGTCTGCAGCCATTTGAGGATGATCGAGGTGTCGAGGCCGCCGGAATAGGCGAGCACGACTTTCTTGACGCTGCCGCGTTTGGACATGGAGATTTATCCATTATCTTTGAGAAAAGCGCGCGCACTATACTCAAGGAAACGGCAAACACAATGCGGCCAAAGCTCGATTTCTGGTACGAATTCGCCTCGACCTATTCCTATCTGGCGGCGCTTCGGATCGAGGCCCTGGCCAAAGAACGGAATGTGGACATCGCCTGGCGGCCCTTCCTTCTGGGCCCGATCTTCAAGGCGCAAGGCTGGGACACCTCGCCCTTCAACCTGTTCCCGCACAAGGGCGCCTATATGTGGCGCGACATCGAGCGGCTCTGTGACGCGCAAGGGCTCAAATTCCGCAGGCCCGAGCCCTTCCCGCAATCGAGCCTCTTGGCGGCGCGTCTCGCCTTGACCCCGGAGGTGACGCCGAGACGCGCCGAATTCTCGCGCCGCGTCTATCTGGTCCATTTCGCCGAGGGCGCGCGGATCGACGACGAGGCCGTGCTCCGCGGCATCGTCGAAAGTCTGGGCCTCGATGCCGACACCGCCCTCACGCAATCGCGCAGCGATGCGGTGAAGCTCGGGCTGCGCCAGGCCACGGACGAGGCAATGCGGCTCAAGCTTTTCGGCGCGCCGAGCTTCGTGACGCTGAAGGGCGAGGTCTTCTGGGGCAATGACCGGCTGGAAACCGCCCTCGGCTGGGCATCGAAGGAGCGCTCTTGATTTCCATCTCCCAAATTCCTCTTGCAATCCTGGGCCAAGCCGTGCGATTTGGGAAATATCAGCCTTGAGACGTGCGACCGGACGCCATGTCCGACATCACCCGACGCTCCTTTGCCTGGGCGGCGGAAATCCCTGCTCCCTCAGGCTAAGCCATTGATATGGCTCAGGTGGGAGTTTTTTTGCGAAAATTCCCTGCTAATCCCTGAAAATCCCTGAAACCGGAGGTGGACTGCACCCCGCGAGGGAGACAGGCTAAGCCTGCTGGGGAGGGCTGATGGCATCGGGGTCGCGGCGGGAGCCCGCCATGCGCCCCGCGATCGCCCAATAGACGACGCCCGCGACCAGGGCCGAGAGCGCAATGGCCAGCGTGATCAGCCAGCGGTCGGCAGTCATGGCGGAGAACCAGTCGGGCATGATCATCAATCCGGCCACCGCCGCGAGCAGCAGCGAGATGACGAGATGCAGCCACAGCCAGCGCATCCCGAAGATTTCGGTGATGAGTTTCAGGACCGCTGCCGGGATGAAGGTCAAGATCATGACGATCGACATGATGTAGACGAGGATGACGGGCGCCACGACGACGGCGATCGGACCCAGGCCCAGCACCTGCCAGAGCTGGCTCTCCGGCTTGAAATAGGCAATGAAGAGAAGAATGCCGGGAAAGGCCGCGGCGCCCGCGGCGAGCCCTGCGAAATAGCCCAGCACGACGAAGGCGATGCGCTTGGCGATATAGGCAATCATATGACTATCTTTGCAATGATGCGAAACGCGGCACCTACATGACGCGACCTGACAACATTATCCAACAAACGGAATGATAGAGCGAGTTATCGTTGCTTTAATTCCCTTCTGTTCTAGAAATCTCTCTACCCCTCGTTGTCTTCGATCACTGTCATGGCCGGGCCCCACGATTATGCGCTCGATGCAGTTCGCTAACCAATCATGCGGATGATTTTGGAACAAGTGTATGTACGGGACAAGTATGCCTGCACGTTCGCGAAACATGATCTCAACCGGCTTTTCTGCCTTAGGGTCCTTCGCCCTGGCAAAAACCGAAACCAGTACTCGATATTCATTCTCCTCAGAAAAACCCTCATTCTTCAGGAACGGCAAGATCGAAATTAGAGGGCCATACAGCTTCCCTAGATCATCCCCAAGTCTATCCTGCTGATCGTCGACCAACTTCGGTACAATACTTCGGATGATGTCACGAAAGGGTCGAAGGTCGCTATCTTCGGGAGTGGATATATATCTCACCTTCTGGATCACTATATTACAGTTCTTGTGCAGATCCTTCTCAGCAAGGATTGCATCCTCAAATCTCTGCTTGTTAAAGACCAAGCAGTAGCCGCCATTTTCCCCGTAACCACGCCACTGACTTAGAAGCCCGTTCTCTCGCTCTCTTTCCGAAGTGTGCTCGCAGAGTGACAAAACGAAAGATGGGGCTAAGCGCTCGTGCTCCCCAAAAATGGCCGTGAATGCGACCTCAGCCTCAGCCTGAGCAAACTGACTAATAGAGGCAAATCTGCCCTCAATTGCGGCAATATCAATCCTATTCCTATTGGCTTGAACGAAACGCTCCACCTCTTCTGCGTACACTTGCCTTAAGCCGCTGTCTAAGAGCGATCCTTCAGAAAGGTCGTTCAGAAACCGAAAATGTGTAACTCGAAAATTTCTTTCTCCGATAATTCCTAACAGTCCAGAAGCTGTCGTGTAATGAAACAGAAGCTCCATGCTAGCGAGACAGATTTTCCAATGCCAGGCGCTCCTTGGCCCGCAGGCGCTGGCTTTCCGACTTGAGCTGGCCGCAGGCCGCCATGATGTCGCGTCCGCGCGGCGTCCTGACCGGCGAGGCATAGCCCGCCCGGTTCAGCACCTCGGCGAAGCGCTCGATCGTGTCCCAGTCCGAGCACTCATATTGCGTGCCGGGCCAGGGATTGAACGGGATGAGATTGACCTTGGCCGGAATGCCCTTGAGCAGCTTGACCAGGCGCTTGGCATCGTCCAGCGTGTCATTGACGCCCTTGAGCATCACATATTCGAAGGTGACGCGCCGCGCATTGGAAAGCCCCGGATAGGCGCGGCAAGCATCGAGCAATTCGCTGATCGGATATTTCTTGTTGAGCGGCACGAGCTTGTTGCGGATTTCGTCGGTCGTGCCATGGAGCGAGATGGCGAGCATGGTGCCGATCTCGGCCCCGGCGCGCACGATCTCAGGGACCACGCCCGAGGTCGAGAGCGTTATGCGCCGCTTCGACAGCGATACGCCCTCGCCGTCGGAGACGATCTCCATCGCGTTCTTCACATTGTCGAAATTATAGAGCGGCTCGCCCATGCCCATGAGCACGACATTGGTGACATAGCGCCCACCGAGCGGCGGCGTCGGATTGGCCTCGAGCTGATGCGGCCACTCTTCCAGCCGGTCGCGCGCGATGAGCACCTGGCCTGCGATCTCGCCGGCGCTCAGGTTGCGCACCAGCTTCTGGGTGCCGGTGTGGCAGAAGCTGCAGGTCAGCGTGCAGCCGACCTGGCTCGAGATGCACAAGGTGCCGCGGTCTTCCTCGGGGATATAGACCATCTCGACTTCATGGCGCTGGCCGCGCTCGTCGCTGGGCAGGCGGAGCAGCCATTTGCGCGTGCCATCGGTCGAGATCTGCTCGGTCACGACTTCCAGCCGGTCGATCGAGAAGACCTCGTCGAGCTTTTGCCGCAGTTCCTTGGAGATGTCGCTCATGGCGGCGAAGGAGGTGACGCCCCGATGGTAGACCCAGCTCCAGATCTGGCGCATGCGCATGCGCCGCTGCTTTTCGGGAACGCCGGCCCGGGCCAGGGCCTCGGTCAATTCGGCGCGCGTCAGCCCGATGACCGGCAGCTTGGCTGGCCCGGCGGGAGACGGCTCGCGTGCGAAGCTGCGGCCGATATCGAGAGTGACGGCGGTCATGATTGCGGGCCTCATAGCAGAAAGCCCTGAAAATAGGAAATGGCCGGCCCTATTTACAGGCCGCGTCGATCTTGGCGAGCGCCTGGCCCAAGCCCCTCAGCGAATAGGAATCGAGTGTCTCGGTCCCCCGCCAGGAGGCGCCCTTGATGGTGAGCTTCTGGCCCTTCTTCATCGCCGTCACGATTTCCTTGTCCTTGGTGGCGGTATCCGCCCACGCGCCGTCGCCATTGGCGAAGAGCTCGAATTCCGCGGCATCGATGCTGAGCTGGACCGGGGTATCCTTCTTGAACGGGTAGCCGATGATGGTCGACACCTCGTTGCGGACACTCTGGCTGGGCCTATGGGTGACGAGCAGGAAAGCCGGGTCGCGCTTAGCGTTCTTCGGTGCCTGCACCTTGGGCTGGGAAGAGATGTAGCAGACCTTGCCGTTCTTGGTCTTGTAGGTATAGGCCGCCCAATCGCCGAACTCGCCGAGCGATGTCGGCTCGGGCGACTGCGCCAAAGCGGGCGCCAACCCCGCCAGAACCGTCAGTGGCGCCAGAACCACAGCCCATGCAAAAGGCTTGCACGTCATGTCAGAAACCTCATTCCCATCACCCGCAGATCCCCGAAAAGCGGCCGACCTGCTGCGTTGCGCGCCCTAACTGCGTGAACAATCTGACCGGATTTGGGCGGGAATCCCCGGGCCATCCGAGCAGATTGCGCAATGATTTGCGCTCATGTAACGCATATTTCATAACCTGTGGAGCTTGCTGAATGGTTGCTGCGGCCGAAATGACCCGGGAAAGCCCGATCCTTGCGGATTTGCCTCGCCTCCTTGCCGAAGCCCATCGGGCGGTCGAGAGCCTCTATGGCTACGCCAGGGCCCGGATCGGGGCCAAGGTGACGGCCGAGCGCAAGCTTTCCGCCCATCTCATCGACCGCGAGCAGCATGCCGTCCATGGTCTGGCCTGGCTCGCCACCTATGCGGCGGTGCTGCGGGAGCTCTCGGCCTACGCCGCCCGTCTGACCGAGGGTCAGAAATTCGGCGAGATCGAGCAGCTCCTGGCCCAGATCGCCGCGGGCGAATATCTGGCCCAGGTTCAGGGCGGCATTCCCATGAACCAGGCGGAATTTGCCCGGCTCCCCGAGCTCGGCCTCACCCGCACCGACCTTGCCGTCCTCGACCGCCCGCCGGTCCAGGCCCTGCTCACGGCCGGCAACAGCCCGGCGGCCCGCCTGAGGCTGGTCGAGCTGATGATCACCGCCAAGGGGACAGCGACCTTCGGCGATTGCGGCCTCGACGACACGCTGGAAGAGATGCGCCTCAGCATGCGCCGCTTCGTCGAGGACAAGGTCAAGCCCAACGCGCATCAGTGGCATCTCCAGAATGCCTATGTGCCGATGGCGATCGTCGAGGAGCTGGCTTCGCTCGGCGTCTTCGCGCTGACGCTGCCCGAACAATATGGCGGCTTGGGGCTCGGCAAGGAATCCATGTGCGTCGTCTCCGAGGAACTGTCGCGCGGCTGGATCGCCGTCGGCTCGCTCGGTACCCGCGCCGAGATCGCCTGCGAGCTCATCCTGGGCGGCGGCACCGATGCCCAGAAGGATCAGTGGCTGCCCAGGATCGCCGCGGGCGAGATCCTGCCTACCGCCGTCTTCACCGAGCCCAATACCGGCTCCGATCTCGGCAGCCTGCGCACCCGGGCGGTGAAGGACGGCGATGTCTACAAGATCACCGGCAACAAGACCTGGATCACCCATCCCGCCCGCGCCGACATCATGACGCTCTTGGCGCGCACCGACGCCAAGGAGCCGGGCTATAAGGGTCTGTCGATGTTCATTGCCGAGAAGCCGCGGGGCGATGATGCCGATCCCTTCCCCGTCAAGGGCATGTCGGGCAGCGAGATCGAGGTTTTGGGCTATCGCGGCATGAAGGAATATGAAATCCGCTTTGAGGATTTCGAGGTCAAGGCCGAGAACCTGCTGGGCCAAGAGGAAGGCCAGGGCTTCAAGCAATTGATGCAGACCTTCGAATCGGCCCGCATCCAGACCGCGGCGCGTGCCTTGGGCGTGGCCCAGAACGCGCTCGATGTCGGCCTCGACTACGCACTGAGCCGCATCCAGTTCGGCAAGCCGATCGTCTCCTTCCCACGCATCGCCGACAAGCTGGCGCTGATGGCAGCCGAGATCATGGCGGCGCGCCAGCTCGTCTATCACTCGGCGCGTGAGAAGGACGCCGGAAGGCGTTGCGATCTCGAGGCCGGCATGGCCAAGCTGCTGGGTGCCCGCGTCGCCTGGTCTGCAGCAGACAATGCGCTGCAGATCCATGGCGGCAACGGCTTCGCGCTGGAATTCCAGATCTCGCGCATCCTGTGCGACGCCCGCATCCTCAACATCTTCGAAGGTGCGGCCGAGATCCAGGCGCAGGTCATCGCCCGCAGGCTCCTGGAAGGTGGCAATTGAGCGATGACCGGACCATCCTGATCACCGGCTGCTCCTCCGGCATCGGCTATGCCTCGGCCCGGATACTGAAGGAGAAAGGCTGGCGCGTCTTCGCCACGGCGCGCAAGGATGCCGACCTCATCCGCCTCGAAGGCGAAGGCCTCGAGGTCTTCCGCCTCGACTACACCGAGCCGGTGACCATTTCCGAATGCGTGGCCGCCGTCGCCGAGCGGACGGGCGGCAAGCTCTTCGCGCTCTTCAACAACGGCGCCTATGGCCAGCCCGGCGCCTTGGAAGATGTCTCCCGCGGTGCGCTCACCGCCCAGTTCGAGGCCAATGTCTTCGGCTGGCACGAATTGACGCGCGACTGCCTCAAGCTGATGCGCGCCAATGGCCAGGGCCGCATCGTCAACAATTCGTCCGTCCTCGGATTGACGGCGATGAAATGGCGCGGCGCCTATTGCGCCTCGAAATTCGCCATCGAGGCCTTGTCCGATACGCTGAGACTGGAGCTTGCGGGCTCGGGCATCCATGTCTCGCTGATCGAGCCCGGTCCCATCGCCACCCGCTTCATCGAGCATGCGCTCGAAGCCTTCGACCGCAATATCGACGAGGACTCCTCCAACTATCGCGACGTCTATGCCCGCCAGCGCCAAAGGCTCAATGGCGGCGGCGCCAAGCGCTTCAAATTGCCGCCGGAAGCGGTGGCGCGAAAACTCCTGCATGCGCTGGAAAGCCGCAAGCCGCGGCGGCGTTATTATGTGACAGTGCCGACCTATGTCATGGCCTGGGCGCGCCGGTTGCTGCCGCCGCCCGCCCTCGACCGGTTTCTGGATAAGGCATCCGATCAATGAACGTCTTCGACTACCTCGTCCCGATCTCCATCGCCGCCGTCTTCCTGGTGCTGTGCCTCGGCCTGTGGAACATGATGCGCGGCGGCCCGGGCAATGTCTCGCAGCAGTTCATGCGCTGGCGCGTCATCCTGCAATTCGTCGCCATCATCATCATCATGGCGGCGATCTGGTTCGCCGGCAGATAACCTCCCGCCTGAACGGCCCAAATCCTTGAAAAACCGGGCGGCAATCCCCATATCGACGCGCGATTTCGGCAACGAGGGGAGCGATCTTCTTATGGACCTGACCAGAGACGAACAGACGGTACGCGCGGGCTTCTGGCCCAAGCTCGGCAAGGTGTTTGCGTCCATTCCCTTCGCCGAGGATGCGGTGGCCGCCTATTACTGCGCCTTCGACCGCGCGACGCCTTTGAAGGTGAAGGGCGTGCTTCTCGGCGCCCTCGCCTATTTCGTGCTGCCGCTCGATGCCGTGCCCGATTTCCTTCTGGGCCTCGGCTTCACCGACGACATGGCCGTGCTCTTGGCCGCAATCAGCATGATCCGCACCCATATCAGGCCCGAGCACTATGACAAAGCGCGCGAGACGCTCGCTCGGCTGAAGACGGGCGGGAAGCTCACCGCCTAACCGCGCGCGATCAGCGCGCGGCTGATGTTCTTCGCGGGCTCGCTTCGCAGCACCACTGAGGTCGTAACCCCGCCATAGCGGCCGAGCGTGTCGACGATGCTTTCGAGCTCGGTCGGCGAGGGTACGATGACTTTCAGGAAGAAGCAGTCCTCGCCTGTCAGGCGCAGCACCTCGATCACTTCCGGCATCCTGGCGAACTGCTTCAGACAGGCGGCGATATGCTCATGCGTGGTGCGCAGGCGGATGATGGCCGTCGTCGAGAACCCGAGGGCGGCGAGATCGACGATCGCCTTGTAACCGGCGATGATCCCGCGCTCTTCCAGCCGCTTCACCCGTTCCGACACCGCGGGCTGCGACAGGCCGACGCGCCGGCCGAGCTCGGTGATGTTGATGCGCCCGTCCTCCTGCAGGATCTCGATGATCGCGAGATCCGTCGGATCGAGACGGGTACCGTTCTCCTTGCTTCGCATGGTCGACCTTTGATCTATCGGTTTTGACCGCTCTTTTCCGATGAATACCCATTTTGCGCGGAAAAATCGCCGGTACATTGCGGCATATCAAAAACACTGGTGCGGCATGACGGAATTCATCGTTCTTCCGGGAATCGGCGGGTCGGGCAACAGCCACTGGCAGACATTTTGGCAGCAGGCCAACCCGGCGATGCGGCGGTTCGAGCCGGCGAACTGGGAAGCGCCCGACTTCAAGAACTGGCTGGCGGCGCTCGAGCTCGCCGTCGCCACGGCGCAGGCACCGCCGCTTCTCATCGCGCATAGCCTGAGCTGCCTTCTCGTCGCTCACTGGCAGAAGGTCTCGCGTCTTCCGGTCAAGGGGGCCTTTCTTGCCGCGGTTCCCGACCCGTCATCACCGGTCTTTCCGACGAATGCGGAGGATTTCGCCACCGCCCCGCGCGAGCGTTTCCGCTTCCCATCCTTGATCGTCGCCAGCACCAATGATCCCTATGGATCCTTGGACTATGCCAAGGCGAGAGCGGTCCAGTGGGGCTGCCAGCTCCATGTCGCGGGCGCCCTCGGGCATATCAATGGTGCCGGCAATCTCGGCGCATGGCCGGACGGCCGGGCGCTCTTGGAGGATTTCGCAACCGCCTGCCCCTGATCACGGCGTGCGCTCGCGGCTGCGAGCCGCAAGCTCGACCAGCACCGCCAGCGCCTGCTCCGCCAAAGCGGCGGGAACAAAGACGTGATCGTGATGATAGGCAGCGACCATGTTGCACGGGATGTTCTCCGCGGCGAGCGCGGTCGCGACACCCGCGGTCAAGCCGACGCCATCGAGTGCCGAGAACACTTCGAGGACGATGCGCCGCATCGGCATCGCGTCATCGAAGCCCAGCGCCTTGGCCTCGTCCCGCGCCAGGATCAAGGTCGTGCCCTCGTCTTCCTTGAACCAGCCGAGGGCCGTCGGGCCGGCACGCGCGATGAGCTCGGCCTCCCGCGTGGTGCAGAAGACGAACTCGCCCGCGGTGAGCGTGGGCGTCATGCCCGAAAGCATCGCCGTCCTGTCGCGGATGACACTCATGGCACGAGAACAGCCTTGCCCTTGACCTCGCGCCGCGCCAGCGCGCCCAGCGCCTCGGCGATCTCCGCGAAGCGATAGCGGCGGTGGACATGCGGCTCGAGCTTGCCCTCCAAGGCCCAGGCCAGGAGCTGATCCATATTGGCGCGATGCCGCTCGGGCTCGCGTTCCGTATGCGCCCCCCAGAACACGCCCTGGATATTGGCGCTCTTGAGCAGGACGAGGTTGAGCGGCAGTTTCGGAATTTCGCCTTGCGCGAAGCCGACGACGAGATGACGGCCGTTCCAGGCGAGGGCGCGCACCGCGAGCTCGGTCAGATCGCCGCCGACCGGATCATAGACGACATCGACGCCGTCCTTCCCGAGCGCCCGGAGGGCGTCCTTCAGATTCTGCTTGTCGTAGTTCACCACCTCATCGGCGCCGAGCTTGCGGCAGAAATCGAGCTTGTCGTCGGAAGAGGCGCAGGCGATGACTTTCGCTCCCATGATCTTGCCGATCTCGATCGCCGCCTGGCCGACGCCGCCCGCGGCACCCAATATGGCGAGCGTCTCGCCCGCCTTCATATGCGCGCGGTCCTTGAGCGCATGGAACGTCGTGCCGTAGGTGATCGAGAGGCCGGCGGCGATCTCATCGCTCAAGCCCTCAGGAATGAGCGAGAGCCCTCGGGCCTTGACCACCGCTTCCTCGCGCGCGCCGCCATGGCCGACATAGCCCATCACCCGGTCGCCGGCCTTGAGATGCGTGACATTGCGGCCGAGCTTGGTGACGACACCGGCGATCTCGCCGCCGGGCGAGAAGGGCAGCTTCGGCTTGACCTGATACTTGCCCTGGATGATCAACGTGTCGAAGAAATTGAGGCCGACCGCTTTGACCGCGACCGATACCTCGCCGTCGCCGGGAAGGCCTGGCGCGATCTCCTCGATCGTGAGGCCGTCTGGACCGCCCAATGTCTTGCACAGAATCGCTCTCATCTGGTGTTGCCTCGCGTGACGATGATGACTCCGGCCGCGCAGACCAGCATTCCCATGATCTGGACCAGCGTCAATGTCTCGTCGAAGAGCAGCCACGCCATGATCGCGGCCACGGCCGGCACGAGGAAGATGAGCGCCGACACGCGCGAGACATCGCCATGGCGGATGAGCGCCATGAGGAGAAGTATGGCGCCGATCGACAAGACGATGACCGACCAGCCGAGCGCGATCCAGGCATCGGCCGTCGCATCGAAGCGGAAGTGCTCGCTGAGGAGTGCGCCGAGGAAGACGACGATGAAGCCGCCGGCATATTGCCAGGCTATACCGGGCAGGAGATCGACATGGGTCACATGGCGCTTCTGATAGATGCTGCCGAGCGTGATCGATATGGCACCGAAGACCATGGCGAGAATGGTGACGGGCGTGATGCCGCGTGTCGTCGAGAGGCTGAGCTTCGGTGCGAGAACCAGGGCCACGCCGGCCAGCGCCACGGCGAGACCCAGCCAATGGCGCGGCGTGATGCGCTCGCCCAGGAGCTTGCCGGCGAATATCGCGGTGAGGATCGGCTGCAGGCCGGCGATCAGCGCGGCGATGCCGGCCGGCAGGCCTTGCGCCACGGCCCAGTAGCAGGCGCCGAGATAGCCGCCATGCAGCATCGTGCCGGCCACCACGGCATGCGTCATCGCGCGCCGACCGGGCCAACGTGCCTTGAAGAACATCGCCAGAACTGCGAGCACGATGCCGGCAATGCCGAACCTGACCGCCAGGAAGGTCAAAGGTTCGACATGCGGCGCGGATAGTCTTGCAACGATGAAGCCGGTTGCCCATATGACGACGAATGACGCGGACGCCGCGGCAATCCAATTGGGCGCTGTTTTCACATCGGCGTTCACTTGGGCCATGGCGTTTGCCACGATTATTGAAGGGCGGGAAGTGTTTTGCCCGCCCTCGGCTTGTTTGGCGAGTTAGACTTGAGAAGGGCAGATATGTTCGATCCGCAGAAGCTTCTTGATCAGTTCATGGGTGGCCAGCGCGGCGGCGAGAACGCACCCGCCAAGAGCGGATCGGGATTTTCACCCGACATGCTCAAGGGCCTTGCCGGCGGTGCCGCCGCCGGCGGTCTCGTGTCGATCCTCTTGGGGTCGAAGGGCGGCAAGAAGCTTGCCGGCGGTGCCTTGAAGCTCGGCGGTGCGGCCGTGCTGGGCGGTCTCGCCTACCGCGCCTGGCAGAATTACCAGGCGACCAAGGGCGCCCAGACGACGGTGCCGGTCGGCGAGCCCATGACGGACGTCACGCCCAAGGTCGAGGGCACGGTCTTCCTGCCTTCGGCGCCCAAGGAACGCAACGAGCTGAGCCTCGTCCTGTTGCGCGCCATGATTGCCGCCGCCAAGGCCGACGGCCATATCGACGCCGAGGAGCAGAAGACGATTTTCGCCAAGCTCGACGAGCTCGATCTCGACACCGATGCCAAGGCTTTCGTCATCGATGAATTGCGCAAGCCGCTCGACATCGACGCGGTGGTCAAGGGCGCCACCAGCCCTGAGCGGGCGGTCGAGATCTATGCCGCCTCGGTGCTTGCCATCGATCCCGACGATCCGGCCGAGCAGGCCTATCTCGCGATGCTCGCCTCGCGCCTCAAGCTCGATCCGGCCCTCAAAGCGAGCGTGGAGACCGAGGCGAAGAAGCTGCCGGTCACTCAGGGCTAAGGCGATCTGGCGCCGAATCTTCGGCGCTGATATGCCTTGGCCATGACGGAACAGCGGCCCAGTCTCACCCGGCTCCTGCTTGAAGCCATAAGGCGGCTTTTCGCCGACGAAGCCATTCCGCTCGCCGGCAACATCGCCTTCCGCTTTCTGTTCTCGATCTTTCCGTTCCTGATCTTTCTCACCGCACTCGCCGGCTTCTTCGGCAGCGCCGAGCTTGCGGCGCGCATCGTCACCTATCTCTTGAGCGTGGCACCGAAGGAATTCGTGACGCCGATCGCGCCGGAGATCAACTCGCTGCTCACCCATCCGCGCACCGGCCTGTTGAGTGTTTCCGCGGCCATCACGGTGTGGAGCGCCATGGGCGGCGTCGACAGCGTGCGGGTGGCCCTCAACCGCGCCTATGGGCTGACCGAGGACCGCAACCCGTTCCTGCTCTATGCCATCATGGCGCTGTTCGTCGTCGGTTCCGCCATCCTGCTGCTGGCGCTTGCGGTTCTGATCGTGCTGGCGCCGACCGCCATTCACTTCATCAGTACCTATGCGCCGGGCTTCGATGATGTCATCGTCATCTTCGACCGCTATCGCTATCCCCTCGCCATCGTCATCCTCGTCATCGGACTGTTCCTGGCGCATCTGATCCTCCCCGCGCGCCGGGTGAAGATCTACTATCTGATGCCGGGCGTCTTCCTCACCGTCGCGGTATGGCTCGTCCTCACCAGCGTCTATTCCTACTTCCTGTCGAATTTCGCGACCTTCGCCTCGACCTATGCCGGCCTCTCCGGCCTCTTCGCCGCAATGTTCCTGATCTATCTCTCGGCCTTGGCGCTCATTCTCGGCGGCGAGCTCAACCGCGTCATCGTGCTGGCGCGCAAATACCGCCAACCCTCAGCGGAGGCGGCGGACCTGAGCAAGGAGTGAGTCCTTTTCCTTTTGCGTGAGCTCGCGCCAGTCGCGGTCCTCAAGCCCCGCGGCAACCGCCCAGAGCACGTTGAGCGAGGCCTTGTCCGCGACACGCCGGTAAGCCCTGGCGGCGCCGAGCATACGCAATTCGGCGATCGTCCGGATTCCGGCATCGGCCAGGAGCCGCGCGGATTTTGGCCCGAGATTACGCAGATGCGCGACCGGCAGCCGGTCCTCGTCCATGGCGTCAGGACGAAGCGGCCTCGATCACATCATCGAAGGTCTTGAGCCCGGTGCGCGGCGCCGACACCAGCACCGCCATGTTGCCCGGCCGGTGCTCGTTCTTCCACATCTTCATATGCGCCTTGGGAATGTCGGCCCAGGCATAGACTTCCGACATGCAGGGATCGATGCGCTGCGCCTGGACAAGCTTGTTGGCATTGGCGGCTTGCATGAGATTGGCGAAATGCGAGCCCTGCACGCGCTTCTGATGCATCCACAGATAACGCGCGTCCATGGTGAGATTGTAGCCGGTGGTGCCGGCACAGATGACCACCATGCCGCCGCGCTTCACGACCAGGACCGAGACCGGGAAAGTCGATTCGCCCGGATGCTCGAAGACCAGATCGACATTGTTGCCCTTGCCGGTGAAATTCCAGATGGCTTTGCCGAAGTCGCGCGCGTTCTTCAGCCAGTCATTGTATTCGCTCATGCCGACCTTCGGCATCTCGCCCCAGCATTTGAAGTTCTTGCGGTTGATGACGCCCTTGGCGCCGAGCGACATGACGAAGTCGGCCTTGTCGTCATCGGAGATCACACCGATGGCATTGCCACCGGCGGTGGCGATCAGCTGCACCGCCATCGAGCCCAGGCCGCCTGACGCGCCCCAGACGAGGACGTTCTGGCCGGGCTTCAGCGTGTGCGGCCGATGGCCGAACAGCATTCGATAGGCGGTGGCGAGGGTGAGCGTGTAGCAGGCCGATTCTTCCCAAGTGAGATGCTGGGGACGCGGCAGAAGCTGGCGCGCCTGCACGCGCGCGAATTGCGCGAAGGATCCGTCCGGCGTCTCATAACCCCAGATGCGCTGCGAGGGCGAGAACATCGGATCGCCGCCATTGCACTCCTCGTCATCGCCATCATCCTGGTTGCAGTGGATGACGACCTCATCACCGACCGCCCAGCGCTTCACCTTCGAGCCGATGGCATAGACGATGCCGGAGGCGTCCGAGCCTGCGATATGATAGGGATTCTTGTGGCCGTCGATGGGCGAGATCGGTTTGCCGAGGGCCGCCCACACGCCATTGTAATTGACGCCGGCCGCCATCACGAGGACGAGCACTTCGTCCTCGCCGATCGTCCAGGTGGGGACGACCTCGACCTGCATGGCGCTGTCGGGTGGCCCATGCCGCTCCTGCCGGATGGTCCAGGCATACATCTTCGCCGGCACATGGCCGAGCGGCGGGATCTCGCCGATCTCATAGAGATCCTTCACCGGCTGATTGGCATTGGCGGCGGGTTCGCTCAGCGTGGTCTTGGCCTGTGCCTTCATGGCTTGGTCCTCCCGAATATGACGGAAAGGCTAACGCCTTTTGCGATGCAACAAAAGCGAATTGTGCGTCTGCTCACTGGCAAATCGGGACAGTTTGCCGCAGTTTTGGGCAGGACTGGCCGGTTTTTGAGAGAAGCTCTTTCGCTGGGCTCAGGCCTCTTTTACCGACGGCTCCGCCCTGCCATGCCTCAATTTCGGGCAACATAACGGCCCGCACGGAATTGTTGCGCCGCAGCATAACCCATGCTTTCATGGGCCATGACGCGTGACCGACCCTGGATCTTCCGGACCTATGCCGGCCATTCGACGGCGGCCGACAGCAACCGCCTGTTCCGCACCAATCTGGCCAAGGGCCAGACCGGCCTTTCCGTCGCTTTCGATCTCCCGACCCAGACCGGCTATGACAGCGACCACACGCTGGCCCGTGGCGAGGTCGGCAAGGTCGGCGTGCCCATTGCGCATCTGGGCGACATGAAGACCTTGTTCGAGGGCATCCCCTTGGGCGAGATGAACACCTCGATGACGATCAACGCCACGGCGGCCTGGCTTCTCGCTCTCTATGTCGCCGCGGCCGACGAGCAGGGCTCGCCGCGCGCAAACCTCTCAGGCACCACCCAGAACGACATCATCAAGGAATATCTCTCGCGCGGCACTTACGTGTTCCCGCCGAAACCGTCGATGCGGCTCATCACCGACACGATCGCCTTCACCTCCGCCGAGCTTCCCAAATGGAACCCGATGAATGTCTGCTCGTACCATCTGCAGGAAGCGGGCGCGACACCGGTGCAGGAATTGAGCTTCGCGCTCGCGACCGCAATCGCCGTGCTTGACGGCGTCAAGGCGTCGGGCACGATCACGCAAGATGAATTCCCACAAGTGGTGGGGCGCATCTCCTTCTTCGTCAATGCCGGCATCCGCTTCATCACCGAGATCTGCAAGATGCGGGCCTTCACCGAATTGTGGGACGAGATCTGCCTTTCCCGCTATGGTGTTGAGGACGAGAAACTGCGCCGCTTCCGCTATGGCGTGCAGGTGAATTCGCTTGGCCTCACCGAGCAGCAGCCCGAGAACAACGTCTACCGCATCCTGCTCGAGATGCTGGCCGTGGTGCTG